>Ga0102815_10002390_pt1 | contig 11403 bp, 10 predicted proteins | sample ColrivemetaGS759_FD_79113 | JGI IMG/M metagenome (GOLD analysis project Ga0102815, IMG submission 79113) | Estuarine microbial communities from the Columbia River estuary - Ebb tide ETM metaG S.759 | ecosystem: Environmental > Aquatic > Marine > Intertidal zone > Estuary | place: USA: Columbia...
GTGAACATCATCGACCCAACCCCTTTGGCCTCCATGGCCGGGGCGACCATTTTTGCCAGCCACAGGTTGGACTGCACGTTGGCGTTCATCGTGCGCTCATAGGCCTCGTCAGAGATGCCTGCGATCGGCCCGTAATAGGGGTTCACACCCGCGTTGCCGACAACGATGTCGATCGGCCCTGCGATTTCATGTGTTTTATCGACAAGCGCTTGCAACGAGTCCTTGTGGACGATGTTGGCGGCGATGCCATGGGCGCGCTCGGCGCCTACCGTTTTGTTTATTTCAGCAGCGGCCGCGTCAAGATCGTCTTGCGTGCGCGAAGAGATCACCACTGTCGCGCCGTGCCCGGCAAGGCCTAGAGCCATCTCGTAGCCCATGCCTTTGGACGCCCCCGTGAGGAGGGCGACCTTGCCAGTCAAATCAAACAGGCTCATCCGACAAACCCGAACGAGCCGCGCGCCTTGATGTCGCCCTTGATCGCGTCTTGCCGCGAGTTGCTGTCCTTGTAGCTCTGCACTTCATGGCGGGCGATAACGTGGTGATGCACCTCGTCCGGGCCATCCGCATACCGCAGAGTGCGCTGTTGTGCGTACATGCCGGACAGCGGCGACCACTGGGAAATTCCTGTCGCGCCATGCACCTGCATCGCCTGATCAATGATGTTGCATACCTGTTCGGGCACCTTCGCCTTGATCATCGATACCCAAATCCGCGCTTCCTTGTTGCCTAGCACGTCCATCGCCCGGGCGGCTTTCAGCACGAGCAGGCGCATCGATTCAATCTCGATTTTGGCGCGTGAAATCGTTTCCATGTTCTTGCCAAGATCGACGATCTTCTTGCCAAAGGCGACGCGGTTCAGCCCGCGGTGGATCATCAGGTCCAGCGCCTTTTCCGCCTGCCCGATGGAACGCATGCAGTGGTGAATGCGGCCCGGTCCAAGGCGGACCTGCGAGATCTCAAAGCCACGGCCTTCGCCCCAAAGAATGTTTTCCTGCGGCACGCGCACGTTGGTGAACTTGATATGCATATGCCCGTGCGGCGCGTCGTCATGGCCAAAGACATGCATCGGTCCAAGAATTTCGACGCCGGGGTGATCCATCGGCACTAGGATTTGCGACTGCTGACGGAAGGGCTCGGCCTCGGGCGAGGTTTTCACCATCACGATCATGATCTTGCAACGCGGATCGCCCGCGCCCGAAATATAATACTTCTCGCCGTTGATGACCCAGTCGCCGTTTTCCAGCACAGCGGAGGTCGAGATATTCTTTGCATCCGAGGACGCTATGTCAGGCTCTGTCATCGCAAAGGCAGAACGGATTTCGCCGGCCAGCAGGGGCTTGAGCCATTGCTCCTTTTGCTGCGCAGTGCCGATACGCTCCAACACTTCCATGTTGCCTGTGTCAGGCGCCGAACAGTTCAGCGTTTCAGAGGCCAGCGGGTTCTTGCCCAGTTCAGCCGCGATATAGGCATAATCGAGGTTGCTGAGCCCCTCACCGGTTTCGGCATTGGGCAAAAAGAAGTTCCACAGCCCAGCTTCGCGCGCTTTTTGCTTGGCGGCATCCATCAGTTCCAATTGCCGTGGATGATAGGACCAGCGGTTTTCCAGCCCTTCGGCAAGACGGTGGAATTCCTCGGTCATCGGATCCACGTTTTCGCGAATGTGCTTGATGACGGCGTTCAGCAGCGGCTTGGCCTTGTCGGACATCTCAAGGTTGTTGAGGCTCGATGATGTGTTGATATCGGACATGGGTGTGTCTCCTTGAATTACTTGTTTACCCATTTGGGCGCTCGTTTCACGACGAAGGCAGTCACGCCCTCTTTTAGGTCGTCGGTTTTTACAGGTCTACAATCACTTCCCCAAAGTAGCGGATGCTGTCGGCGGTGCCATCCCGTTTGCTAAGATCATTCAACACACGCTTCGTCGCCTTCACCGCAGAGGGGGAGACGAGCCCGGCAAATCCGGTCACTGGTATCCTTGCCTTGCTGCCCCCCGTGACCTTGAGGTCATTTCCGGCGGTAAACGCCTTGTCACCCGCCCCCGTCAGGACAGCCACCCAAAGGTCCGGGTCTGCTATAAAGGCATCATAGCAAGCAGCCATTTCATTGTGCATATCGACTTTTATGGCGTTATAGACCTCTGGTCGGTTCATGGTGAACAGCAGTACATGACCGCGCATTTCTGTTTTGATGTATTCGCAACTCATCCTTTCAGCCCTACGTTATCAATCTCGGTGAATTTGCCGCCTGATGCTGCTAGCTTGCGCAAGGTGTCAGCCGATGAAAATGCTGCGTCCTCAACCCCCAGCATTTCCATACGGGCTAGGACAACAAGCGCGCCGACCCTGTCGGCATTGAACATCGGCCCCCCTTTGTCAGCTGGCCATCCGTAGCCGTTGATCCAAACGACATCGACATCCGAAGGGCGCTGTACCTTGTTCTCTTCAAGGATTTTTGCCGCCTCGTTGATCATCGGATAGATGCAATTCTCGATGATCTCCTCCGCGCACATGATCGAGGGTTTGGCCCCCGAAATGTCGCGGATGATCGGGGCAGTAATGTCCGACGGGTTCGGGCGGCGGTTTTCGTCAATATTGAGCGCGGAAGTGTTCGTCGCCAGAATAGCGCCCGGTTTCTTCAACGCGTCCATCTCGGTGAAGATCTTGCGCTTGAGGTCCATGTTTTCAAACACAGCCTCAATGATCAGATCATAATCGCCATGCGCCCATCATAGCGGCCCATTCGCCCCCCCCCATCGTAGCTGCGCCAATGATACCAAAGGTTTTTACGGGCCGGTGGGGCGTATCCGCAGGCAGGCCAGGCACCTCCCATGCGACGGCCTCGGCAGTGGCGATATCGGCATTGATTTCCTGTTCCGTTGGCCGGTTCATACTTCGGCCTCTTGCTTGTCCAGACAGGCCGCACGGATTGCGCGGCGGTCGATTTTGTCCGTCGCGCCACGGGTCAGCAGGTCATGCTGGATCCACAGATGCTCGGGGATTTTGAAATTGGCGAGGTGACCGTCAAGGAAGGCGGCCAAATCGTTACTGGTGATCGCCGCGCCTGTCCGCAGTTGCACCGCAGCACCGACAGCTTCGCCCAACCGCTCATCCGGCACAGGAAACGCGGCCGCTTCCAACACGTCGGGATGGCGATGCAACGCGCCTTCGACATCGAGGCTGGCGATGTTTTCGCCGCCCCGGATGATGATGTTCTTCTTGCGGTCGAGGATGGTGACGTAGCCTTCATCATCCAGCACCCCCAGATCGCCGGTCCGCAGCCAGCCGTCTTGCAGCACCTCGGCGGTCGCCTCTGGCTTGTTGAGGTAACAGCGCATGATCTGCGGGCCTTTGACAGCAATCTCACCCAAGATTCCGTTGGGCACCGGATCGCCGGATTCGTCCAGAATACGTAACTCCTGCACCGGCGGATGCAGCTTGCCTGCGGCTTCAGGTCGGGCTTTGTAGACCTCGCCGATCATGCCGATGCCAAGGGCGTTGGTCTCGGTCATGCCCCACCCGGTAGCGATGCCAGCCTTGGGGAATGCCTCGGCCAATTGCGCAACCTGGGCGGCGGGGCGTTTGGCACCGCCGGCACCGAGGTAGGCCAACAACGGCAAGGTTTCGCCCATGCGTTTGGCGGCTTCCATCAGTTCGGCGGATTGGGTCGGCACACCCAGGAAGCGCGTGATGTCATTGTCGCGCATCAGGCGCACCGCTTCATCGGCGTCCCATTTGTACATCAGGGTGATCTTGCCCCCCGCAGGCATGCTGAGCAGGAACAGTGGATGCGTGGCCGTGACGTGAAACAGCGGCGTGACCACCAGTGCGGAGAAGCGCGGCGGTTCCGGCGCATCTGGGGCAGGGGGATCAACCAGCGGCGTAACGACTGAGTGCATCAGCCAACTGTAAACCGCGTTCACCGCCCCCCGATGGGTTTGAACCACGCCCTTTGGATGCCCGGTCGTGCCAGAGGAATACATGACCGCAAAATCATCGTCTGTGTCTATCATGACTTCTGGTGCGACCTCGGATCCGGCCGCCTTCTTGAGCGCTGTGAAGTCATATGCACCCTCGCCTTCAGCGTCACGCACGCCGATCAGGGTCAGGCCCAGATCGGTGCGCGATGGCGCGAGGCGCTGCATACGGGGTCCGTCCGCAAAGACGATCCTGGCTCCGCTGTCGCGCAGGGCATAATCCAGTTCTTCGGTTGTCCACCATGCATTGAGGAAAACAGCCACCCCGCCGATGGATGAAATCGCAAGAATGAGAACCAAGAGCTCTGGGAAATTGCGCATGGCAATGGCCACGCGGTCGCCTTGTTTTACGCCCAGGTCATCGCGCATGGCGTGGGCCAGTTGATACACCGTGCGGGTAAAGTCGGCATAGGTCAGCACCTCACCCTCATAGGCCAGATACTCCAGCGCGCCGTCGCCATGTCGCGCCCAGCCGGCAATCAGCAAGTCGGGCACCGTGGGTGGGATATTCTTGAACGCCTTGAGTGTGACGCCTCGCACAACAATGTCATGCACCGCGAATGTCGGATCCGTTGCGACCACATGGCGCACGGCGTCCTCTGGTTTCATTGCGGTCATCGTATCAGCAGAGTGCTTTTCATCATCTTCTCCTCAAAGAATCCGTCGCCTGCGCGACGATGAACTTTGCAGACTAGGCAGGAATTCTGTCCGTGCCAATACCGCACATCGGAACGTCATTCCGCAAAGAAGCGCTTGTGCATGGGGATAGTGGTCGGGTCGGGTTGAGGCGGTCGCAGCGGACCCCGGCGGGAACACAGCATATCCACGGCAGATGGCCTACGCTGCCTCTGCCATTTCCCCGACAAGGCTATGCAAGAGGGATTGCCACAACCGCATGCTCGTTTTTGAGTGCTCGGCCGCCGACAAACGAATTTCGGTTGTGTTGCGAGGCGTATTTTCGCTCTGACACATACGCTCGATGGCGAGCGCCCAATCGCCTACACCTGCGCCATTTACACTGGTTACCCCGGTCCCAATTTGATCGATCAGTCCATCGACAGCAGAGACAATGATCGGGCGCCCGGCGGCGCGGGATTCGAGCGCGACCAATCCAAAGGCCTCCCAACGTGAGGGCATGAGGACGGCATCAACTTGCGCCATGGCGTCCTGCGCGGCGGGGGCGTGACCTTTAAAGATGATGCGCTTGTCGTCGCCGGCCAGATCGCGCAGGCTTTGCTCTAGTGCGCCAGTGCCAAACACCCATAATTCGGCATCCAAATCCGGGCGCTGGCGAAAGGCGCGTATCGCCGTATCGTGCCCTTTTTGTGTCTCCAATCGTCCGATCAAACCAAATATTTTTACGGGCTTAGACGGGGCCGATAGGGAGAAGAACGCATTGAGATCCACGGTTGATGGAATGACCTTCAGCGCATTTTCGGACACTAAGCCGCGACGCAAAAGCCATGCGCCTTGCGCCGCACTCACCGCCACCACATGTTCAAACATCGCATAAGATGCGCGCAACATCGTCGTGAACCGGCGAGGATTGTCGACGTTCAGCGCCGCGAAACGCTCTGTATAGCTGTGCTCGACGTGGATCATCGGCACACCGGAATGGCGCGCGCGCAAGGCAACCAGCGCGGGAAAACCGCGCCACGACATGGTCATATGCGAGACAATCACATCGGCATGCAAACGTCCCAGAGCAATGTGACCGCGCGTCACCACGCACAGCCTGTGATCTGCCTGTGCGCGCAGCCGGTCATCGTTAAGCAAGGTTTCCAGAACCCGCATTACGCCGCCCGCAGTGGTGTCGTCGACCAGGTGCAAAATAATCGGTTTGGTCATGGTCAGGCCTTTCGAACAGAATGTGAGAGAAGCGCGAAGGCGCGATCGATAAGGCGCGGCCCAGCAAGCCGAAGGGCCAAGGCCGCAGCCAAAGTCGTCATTGTTTTGCGTGGCTCATCCATCAAAGGTGTAAGCGACTGGCGCAGGCTTCTGACCGCCAAGCGCCAAGCGTCATCCCGGCGGCGATCCGCAACCGCGCGCCGCGCTAGATAGCGCAACTGATATGCGCGCGCGGCGGGGGTTTGAGCCGCGAAAAAGCCAGGGGCCAAGGGCTCGAGCTTGGTGACCATCCTCTCCCACGCGGCGAACTGGCGGGTGGTATCTGCTGACAATGCGCCGGCGCTGACCCGGTAGAGCGTCAAAGCCTCGGGGACGCCCTCGAACGCCCAATCGGTGGTCAGGGCGATGCGCAACCAGCATTCAATATCCTCGGATTGGCGAAATGTCTCATCAAAGCACCAATCGCGCTCCGCTTCATGGTCGGGACGCCACGCAATCGCATCGAAAACCGCGCGGCGGATCACAGGCGCCGAGCCATTGCCAATCGGATTGCGGCGAAAAACATGCGCGGCTGTGATTTCAGTCAGGCGCGGGCGCATGGCGAGGCCAGTCAAGCTGCCTGAGTCGTCGATAAACGCCGAGGCTGAGTAGCTGATGCCAACATTGGGGTTCGCGGCGAGATGATCAACATGCGTCGAAAGCTTATGCGGCAACCATAGATCATCCGCGTCGCAAAATCCGATATACGCACCCTTTGCGGCCTGGATCCCGGTATTGCGCGCACCGGCAAGGCCGCGATTTTGCTGGGCAATCACTCGAATCCGAGGATCGCTGGCGGCGGCTTCATAGGCAAGGCGCGGGGTTTCATCGCGGGGGCCATCCAGCACGATGATGATTTCGAAATCACCGTGGGTTTGGGCCTGCAAGCTGGCCAAGGTCGCTTGCAAGGTGGCGGCGACGTTGAAGGCGGGGACAATAATGGAGGCTTCGGGCATGGTCATCTTTCAGGCGGTAAAGAGGGCGTGCCGCACGGGGCGCGGCAAGATCGGGGCCAGCAGCGCGCCGACAAGGGTCATCACGCCGCGTTTTTTGGGGAACATGAAGCCGCTCGGGCTGGTGAAAACCCCTTGCAGAGCAAGCCGCAAGGCCACACCGGGCCCGGCATCGAGCCGCAACGCGCGGCGCGCGAGGTAGCGCAAGTGCATGGCTTCATGGCGCGGCAAGGCACGGTGGCCAAAGCGTCGCGCGGTTTCCAGCGCACGGGCACGCCCAGCCGCCATTGCCGTCAGTTCCGACGACAGGCCACCCTGACTGGTGCGGTAAAACACCTGCAATGTGTCAACACCGATCATGCGCGCGCCCGTGGCTACTAGTCGGATCAGCCATTCGAGGTCTTCGTTATGCACCATGCTGGTCTCGAACCCGCCCGTGCGCATAAAAGCAGCGACCCGAATAGCGACGTTAGACATCGTGCACACGGGGTTCTCGCCCAACAAATGGGACACGGTGAGCGCGCCTTTGGGAACCGTCGATTCGACACGGCCTGCTTCGGGTGCTCCCTCGAAGAACCGGATCCGCCCGAACGCCGCGTCGACGCTGGGATCATTGAACACCGTCGCCAGCGTTTCCAGCTTGTCGTCGGCCCAGATATCATCGGCATCGAGGAACACCAGAATAGACCCCGGCGCGGCAAATTCTGCGCCCAGATTGCGGGCAACCGCCGGGCCTTTGGCCGGGCCGGAAACCACGCGAACGCTTGGGTCGGAATGGCTGGCCTCGTCCAGAATATGGCGCGTTGCGTCACTGGATCCGTCGTCGATGGCGATCAGTTCCCAGTCTTGAAGGCTTTGTGCGTAGAGTGACGCCAATGCGTCTTTCACGGTTTCGGCAGCGTTGCGACAGGGCATGATGACGGTGAAATGGGGCATGGTTCAAATCTCCTGCGTGCGGGTGCCGAAGGCCGCGCTGATCGCAGGCCACGAGGCAACACCCATCAAGGCAATGCATAAGCTCAGGTACCCGGTTGCGATGGCGGTCAGGCCGAACGGGGCCATGATGGCCGTGTTCGCGATCAAGGCACCGGTCATGGCGATGGTCACGACAAGTTCGGTTTGCGCGCGATTTTGCACCCGCAACCAGCCCGCCGCTGCGGACCATAAGGTGCCGGGGATGGCCGCAAGACACAGGATTGACACGACATCGCTGATCCCGTCCCAGCCGTCCCCAAACAGGATCGGCACATAAATCGGCGCCAGCAAGGCCTGGGCGATGACCGCTGGAGTAATCAGCCCCAGGCCAACAATCAGGCTTTGACGCAGGGCGGCGGTTCGGTCGCTGGCGGTGGCGAGATGCGGGAATAAGACGGTGGCAAAGGCTGTGCTGAACGAACTGGCCAGCCCGAGCCCGGCATTGAAGGCCATGAAGTAAAGACCCAGCATCTCGGCCCCCATCATCACACCGATTACCAATTTATCGGCTTGCAGGCGCAGGGCTTGCGCGATCTCAACGCCCAGCACCGTGATTCCAAAGCGCAAGAACGGCGCGACGGGTGCAGGTGTAACCGAGGTGTCCGGGGTCCAGTGGTGCAGTCGCCGCATGGCCAGCAGCCAATAGGGCGCGGTCAGCAAACGCGGTAAAACTAGCGCCAAAGCCGAGGGCCAAACCAGCACCAACAGCGCCGAGGCGACATTCGCCACGACAACCTGCGTGCCCGCGATCCGTGCGGTTTGCGCCATCTTGCCCCAGCGCATCGCCAGAGCCGCCTGCACCAAACCGCCGGGCATAAACAGATATTCCAGCGACAATATCGCGACAAGCAGGGCAAGGGTCGGCGCATCGGCCAGCAGCCACAGCCCCGCCGCGACGCCAAGTTGCAGCACGAAAAGCGCTAGCGAGGCCAGCCAGAATAGTCGATGCGCGGTGCGGGCCACGGCCGACAATTGCGTGAACGGGGCGGCCATGATGCGCTGCCCGATGCCGTTTTGCGTCAGGGATTTCAGAATATCGCCGGTCGCCAAAGCCCCCGCCGCGACACCAATCGTCGCAACATCCAACCCGCGCGAAACGGCGATCACAACAAGCAACCGCGTGGCTTTAGAAGCTGCCTCAGACGCACCATAGGCGGCAAGATGGCGCACAAAGGCGGGAAGTCTTGGTGAAGGATGGGTCATGGTAACCTCGGTTTGCGTCTGAGACTGTATAGCCGCAGCACACGCCGTCCGCCTGCCCGCGACCGGTCAGGCCAAGGGGGCATTCGGCGGGCGCACCTATCCAATAGGATAGGCCACGCGGACCTAGGGCAAAGACCGTGGCTTTGCTGTGCCAAACATGTTCAAAAAGAGGGACACCCGAATCGAAAACTGAGCCTGATGTGATGACCTCTGCCCGCACCCTGACCCGAACGACGCGCACGGCTTTGATTGCCGGGCTTCTGGCGTCTTGTGGTGCGGCGTCGATTCAGCACAATCTTGAACCGGTGCGCGAAGGCCATGGCTATCAGGCGCAATACCGCGCGCTGGATCTGATTGACGGGGATCACCCGCCGGTGCTGCGTTCCACTGCGATCAATGCCGAGCGCTGCTTGGCTCCGCACGGGGGCACGCGGCGCAGCACATCAATACCGCGCGCGCTGCAGGGCCAGCGGCTGTCGCGCGATGACCTGTTGGACGTACGAATCGCCGGGGATGATACGTTCGAAGGCCGCTATACGGTGGCCCAAGATGGTACGGTCCATCTGCCGTTTTTGCCCCGTGTTCAGGCCCAGGGTCGCAGCGTTCACAGTGTGCAAGCGGCAATCGGACAGGCGCTAATCCAAGAAGGGTTTTACACCGAGGTCCCGCGCATTTCGGTCCGTGTGACCGATTACGCCGCCGTGCAGGCGGCAGTTAGTGGCGCGGTGTTCGAGCCGCGTGGCATCACCATTGGTGGCGCAAGCGGCGATGATATCGACGCGGCACGACAAGAAGCCTTGGGTGCGAGCAGCACGAACCGCACGCTTTCGGCGGCGTTGCGCTCTGCGGGTGGGGTGCGCCCAGATGCCGATCTGTCGGCGGTGCATTTGACGCGTGCAGGCATCGTTCATGTGCTCGATTTGCGCGCCATGGCCGAGGGGAATGCGACCAATGATGTCGTCATTCTGGCCGATGACCAGATCGAAGTGCCCAGCCTCGGCTGTTTCCAAGATGCGCTGATGCGGCCAAGCACGATCAGCCCGCCGGGCATTTCCTTGTATCTATCGAACCTGACCGTTCCGGCGGTAGGGAATGCATCGTCTGGGATCGGGCGCGAGGTGCGGCAGGTGCCTTATGGCACGCGGTATATGCAAGCCGTCGTCAATTCCAACTGCGTCGGCGGCACACGGGCGACCAGTGCTGCGCGCAGCGCAGTTTTGTTTACCCGCAACCCAATGACCGGCATTTCGGCGGTGATCGAACGGGATATCGAAACCCTGCTGCACCGCGCCGACCGAGACGACTATGACCCCTATTTGCTGCCCGGTGATGCGGTCGCCTGTTACGACAGTGCGGTCACCAATGTCACCGATATCGCGGCGGCTTTGGGCGTGGTTCTGGGGCTGCGGTCGCTGATCGACTGAGGCGGCTAAGCCTCGTTCAGCGCCGTGCGGCCCTGCGTGAAAGCATCTTGTGTGGCGGTGAGGGCGGCCTCAGTGGCTTTATCTTGGCGTGCCGTATTTTCGAGTGACTTCAACGCAGTATGCAGCCCCAGCAAACCAAAGAACGCAGCGCTTCCAGCCGCTTTGTGGGCGGCATCGGCCAATTCCGCGCCTACCTGTGACGACGCCCCATCAAAGAAATCTTCGAGTTCGACCAGCATCTTGGCTTGTAGTGCGTCGAATTTCTCGGTGCCTATCCCGTCGCGCAGTTCAGCGCGCTGTGCGTGGTCCAGCACCTCGACACCGGTCGAGGATTGCGGCTCAGCCGCGGCGGCCTGAGGGGATTGTACCTTGGCAATCGCCTGCAACAACTGGGCGCGCGTCATCGGCTTTTGCACGAATCCGTTCATGCCAACGGCTTTGAAACTTGCCTCGGCATCGGGTGCGGTATTGGCAGACAGCGCGATGATCGGCACGTCGCGGCTGACCCCGCCCGCGCGGATCGCTTGGGTCGCGGCGCGGCCATCCATGACCGGCATGGAAATATCCATTAAGATTACGTCGAACCGTGTTTTTGCCGCCGCGCTGACCCCCAATTGCCCATTCACAGCGGTGGTGACCCGGTGCCCGACGCCACTCAACATCTCGGTCACGACCTCACGATTAATGGCGTTGTCCTCTACGATCAGAATATCCAGCGGCCCAAGCGGCGTGCCGCCCGCCGTTTCTGTTTGGCTGGCGGTCGGGGCCTCCACCTCGGTCAGCGGCAGTCGAATGGTAAAGGTGCTGCCCTTGCCCACGGTGCTCGTCACGCTCAACTTGCCGCCCAGTGCCTCGATCAGGCGGCGCGCAATGCCAAGGCCAAGCCCGGTGCCGCCAACGCGTCGTCCAAAGGAGGCGTCCGAGGTCTCAAAATCCTGAAAAATCCGCTCAAGATCAGCGTCAGCAATGCCGATCCCGGTGTCTTTGA
>Ga0102815_10002391_pt1 | contig 11402 bp, 9 predicted proteins | sample ColrivemetaGS759_FD_79113 | JGI IMG/M metagenome (GOLD analysis project Ga0102815, IMG submission 79113) | Estuarine microbial communities from the Columbia River estuary - Ebb tide ETM metaG S.759 | ecosystem: Environmental > Aquatic > Marine > Intertidal zone > Estuary | place: USA: Columbia...
CAGGCAGGGCGGCGCTGGATTTGGATCGAAGGCAATCACGACCCGGGGCCAATTCATTTGGGTGGCCAGCATATGGCCGAATTCGCCTGCGCTCCGCTGCTGTTTCGCCATATCGCCAATCCCGCATCATCTGGTGAGGTTTCGGGGCATTATCACCCCAAAGCGCAGGTTTCCTTGCGCGGACGCGCGCGCAGTTTTGCCTGTTTCTTGCTGGATGAAACGCGGTTGATTCTGCCCGCCTATGGAACCTATACCGGCGGTTTGCGCTGCGATCATCCCACCTTAGACCGCCTGATAAACAAGCCCGGCCTTGCCATTTTAACCGGCAAGAGCGCGCAGCCCATTCCAATGCCGCGCGCGAAAGTGACCTGAGGTTTGCCTCCAAAACGAACTTGATGCGCTTACGCGGTTAACCCCTGCGGTTCGTCAATCCCATTACTGCGGCAACAGGCCGTCAGCGTATTGGCCAGCAGACAGGCGATCGTCATCGGCCCAACGCCCCCTGGAACCGGGGTGATCGCGCCGGCAACCGCGGCGCAGCTGTCATAATCCACATCCCCGACCAAACGGGTGCCACCTTCGGGCTTTTCAATCCGGTTGATTCCAACATCGACCACCGTGGCGCCCGGTTTGATCCAATCTCCTGGCACCATTTGTGCACGCCCCACCGCGGCAACCACGATATCCGCGCGCGCCACCACATCTTTAAGATCTTTGGTGCGGCTATGCGCGATGGTTACGGTGCAACTCTCGCCCAGCAGCAACTGCGCCATCGGTTTACCCACGATATTGGAGCGACCAATCACCACCGCATTCAATCCAGACAAAGACCCATGATGCGCGCGCAGCATCATCAAACATCCCAAAGGCGTGCAGGGTACCATTGATTTCTGCCCAGTGCCCAGCAATCCCACATTTGAGATATGAAACCCATCCACATCCTTTTCAGGAGCAATAGAGTTTATCACCAAATCTTCATCAAGATGGTTTGGCAATGGCAATTGCACCAAAATACCATGCACGCTTGGATCGGCGTTAAGCTTCCCGATTAACGCCAACAAATCGATCTGCGATGTGTCAGCATCCAGCTTATGTTCAAAGCTGTTCATCCCCACCTCAAGCGTTTGCTTACCCTTTGAGCGTACATAAACTTGGCTGGCCGGATCCTCTCCGACCAACACAACCGCCAATCCGGGCACGATATGGTTCTGTTCTTGCACCCACGCTACATGCTCGGCCACTTGCACCCGAATTTGCGCCGCAAAGGCCTTGCCATCAATTACTTGCGCTGCCATTGGGTTTTCCCTTCACGTCAAAATCATGCCCTTCGGGGCAATATGCGCCAAAACGCGGCCAAACTCTATCAGAAAAGCCCCTCAATTTGGCCTAAATCATTCAGCATAATCGCTTCCGAAGCTGGCACAGATGGCAATCCCGGCATCGTCATAATTTCCCCGCAAATCACCACGATGAAACCTGCGCCCGCACTTAAGCGTACTTCGCGCACAGGCACCGAGTGCCCCAAAGGTGCGCCGCGGCGGTTTGGATCCGTGGTAAAGCTATATTGCGTTTTCGCCATGCAAACCGGCAAGTGCCCATACCCGGCCTCTTCCCAATCTTTCAACTGCGTGCGAATTTTGGCATCAGCCAAAACTTCATCGGCGCGATAAATACGCTTGGCAACGGTCTCGATTTTCTCGAACAAACTGAGCTCATCGGCATAAAGGGGCGCAAAATTTGCGGTATCCGCATCTGCAATTTCAGCCACGCGCTGCGCCAGCACTTCAGTACCTTCCGAGCCTTTTTCCCAATGTTGGCACAGAATTGCTTCCGAGCCTTGCTCGGCCACATAATCTTTGACGGCCTGTACCTCTGCATCCGTATCGGTGACAAAATGATTGATCGCCACCACAACGGGAACCCCAAAGCTTTTGACATTTTCAATATGACGGCCAAGATTTGGACACCCGGCCTGTACGGCGGCCACGTTTTCTGGTCCAAGATCCGCCTTGGCAACACCGCCATTCATCTTCATCGCTCTGACCGTGGCAACCACAACCACAACCGAAGGGGCAATCCCGGCTTTGCGGCACTTGATATTCATAAACTTTTCGGCCCCCAAATCGGCGCCAAACCCGGCTTCGGTCACTACGTAATCAGCCAGTTTCAACGCCGTGGTTGTAGCAGCCACAGAGTTGCAGCCATGCGCGATATTGGCAAATGGCCCACCATGCACGAAAGCAGGGTTGTTTTCCAAGGTTTGCACAAGGTTGGGCTGCATTGCATCTTTCAAAAGCACAGTCATCGCGCCATCGGCTTTGATATCACGGCAGTAAATTGGTGCTTTATCGCGCCGATACGCCACGATGATATCACCCAGCCGCTTTTGCAAATCGTCAAGCGAATTTGCCAAGCATAAAATAGCCATCACTTCCGAGGCCACGGTGATGTCAAATCCAGTTTGCCGCGGAAACCCATTCGACACGCCCCCCAGGGATGTTACGATATCGCGCAGAGCCCGGTCATTCATATCCATCACGCGGCGCCAGACCACGCGGCGTTGATCAATCTCAAGCTTATTGCCCCAATAAATATGATTGTCGAGCATCGCCGACAGCAAGTTATGCGCCGATGTAATTGCGTGGAAATCACCGGTGAAATGTAGGTTCATTTCTTCCATCGGAACGACTTGGGCATATCCCCCCCCGGCAGCGCCACCTTTCATTCCGAAACACGGGCCCAAAGACGCTTCGCGAATACAAATCGCAGCGCGCTTGCCAATCCGGTTCAGCCCATCGCCCAAACCAACCGTTGTTGTTGTTTTCCCTTCACCGGCAGGTGTTGGGTTGATGGCCGTTACCAATATTAATTTTCCGCTCTCATTCGCTTGAACCGAGTTGATAAATTCTTGGCTAATCTTGGCCTTATCATGGCCATAAGGCAGAAGGTGTTCAGAGGGAATATCAAGCTTTGCACCGATTTCCTGAATCGGTTTTTTCTGTGCTTCGCGGGCGATTTCAATATCAGATTTATAACTCATGGCGTTCCCTCCTATCGGTTTGTCCGATTTTATCCCTCTGGGCTATAGCCCGCTTACCTCTTCGTAAAGACGGTGTTTCCGACATTTTCGGGATCTGTTGCGGCGGCATAGACTTCGAAAGTTTCGCATCCGAAACTAAGGGGCCAGCTTAGCACAAGCGCCTATCATAAGCGCAGTGCAGACTTTGATATCGGGCGATGTGCCTAAAATCTGCGCTTTGCCGGCCGGCGATCTTGCTGCGGTTCGCGCCACTTGCTAAAAAGGCATGTATGGACAGGCCCGTCTTGACGCGCCGCAAACCACACGACTTTAGTCAGCTGGTATGGGCTGAATGCCCGCCCGAAGATGCCCCACCAGCCTCAAGATCAGTGGCTTCGTTTAAAATCTGGCCAAGGCTCGGTACAAGCGGCGCATTGCGCGTTTGCCATAACGCTGCGCGTTTTATCGATTTTGCGCATTGAATATAAACCTCTTGTACAGTGATCACCATCACGCAAACCGGGCCTCCTTTATTGTCTAAAAAGCTGGCGCAAAGATCCGGATCCGTCGTCAGGGACGCTTGGCCATTTACCCGCACCACCGTATCTGAGCCCGGCACCATAAACATCAATGAAATGCGACCATCTTCAACGATGTTGCGCAAACTGTCCAAACGGTTATTGCCGGGCCAATCGGGCAATAAAAGCGTTTTATCGTCTTGGATCCGTACCACCGGCCCTAGATCGCCGCGCGGAGATCCATCGGTACCGGCGGAGCCAATTGTTGACAGCACGCAAAAGCGCGCGGCCCCTATCCAAGCTTGATATAATGGTGTCAGATGATCTGCAACTTTATGCAGGCTTGCCGGACTCGCCTGTCCATATAGTGCCTCAAGTGTCTTGACCGACCGGATAAAATCCATCTGTTGCCGCCTCTTCCAATAACGCGTTTGAACTTTGCTCAATCACCTCTTCCAGCCTATGCATGAACAGCTCATTGCTTAGCCCGGGTTGAATGGCAGGCAAAAACTCAATCACAGCCAAACCCGGTTGCCGCAGGATGCCATATTTGGGCCAGAAAACGCCAACATTCGTTGCCGCGGGGATGCAGGTTTGACCGGTTTCTTGATAAAGAACTGCAGTACCGATCTTATACGGCGCCGATGCGCCAGGCGCGATCCGGGTGCCTTGCGGATAAATGATCAACTGTCCTGCAGGCGAATTGCCTGAATTGACCGCAGCCACCATTGATTTTATGGCTTGCGTCCGTTTGCCGCGCTCAACACAAATACATCCAATCCGCAAACCGAACCACCCCAGAACAGGTGCATATTTCAGCGAGTTCTTCATGATGAACTTGGGTTTTGGAACCGCACTCACAATCAAAATCGCGTCAAAAAAGCTTTGATGCTTGGCGGCAATAAGAACTTCCCCTTCTGGGATGATCCCGCGTATTTCGGAACGGAGCCCAACCATCCAGCGGGCGCTCCACCGCACCCAATGGGCATAAGAGCGCACAGCCAGATAGGCCCCGCGCCGATCTATAAGCGCCCAAGGCAGGAATAAAAGACCAACAACCACCAACATCAGGTACATTTGAAACACAAAGGCCGCGCTCATGATCCATCTGAGAACAGACATCTACGCAAGCCCCGCCAAAACCTGTTGAGCGGCGCGGCGCGTCGAAAGATAAGCCGTTCCTGCCGAAAACGGTGGAATAAAAAGCAGCCAGAGCCATTCCAGCCCCTGCAAGCCAAGCCCTGTTAAAATCAGGCTGCGCGGCTCTTCTGAGGGTATAAGATACACCACCACCGCGCCGAGTGCGATGCCGATAGAGGCGCCCGCGAATGCACGAAATGTAAACCGGCCAACAAAGGCCGAGGCAATGTAATTATCCGTCGCTCCAATCAAACGTAGAACCGCGATCACCTGCGCATTGGCCGCCATGGATGCACGCGCGGCCAGCGTAATCATCGCCGCATTTGCCGCTATCATCAAAATAATCGACACGATTCCCAGCAACCACAACCGCTGCGCGGCCCGCGCCAACGGCTTTTGCCAACGCGTATGATCATCCAAAACCGCGGACGGCACTTCTGCCGCCAAACGCAGCCGAAGACCCTGGGCATCATACCCTGCACTGGTTTCTTGGATATCGATCAAGCGAGGCACGGCTAAATCTTCAAGCGGCATATCAGGCCCAAACCAAGGCTCCAGCAAAGCGCGCTGTTCATCGGCGCTCATCACACGGGCCGAGGCGATCCCGCTGGTGGTTTGCAAGACCTGCAAAGCCTGCTGAACCTGCGCCTCAAGCTGGTCAGCCGAGGCTGATACGCGCAATGTAGCGCTACCAGATAAGGCCGTGCTCCAGCGCGCCGCAAGCCGATCAGCCGCCAAAGACAACACCAGAGCGAACACAACCAAAAACGCCATGATTGCAGATGTGGCCGTACTAAGAGTTGCCGTGAAACCTGTGGGCGGAACAACTTTATTCCGACGCCCATCTCCTGAGATCATCGCCAGAAAATTTGAGATAGGGGCGATCATAAATCAGCCCCCGCAAGGTGCACTTGCCGATTGTTAATCCGCAAAACGCGCACCGGAACCTGCGTTTTTGCGGTGCGAATCAAGCTTAAATCATGGCTCGCAACGACAATCGTTTTGCCCATTCGGTTGAGTTCGATCAAGAGCTTCAATAACCGCTCAGACATTTCCCAATCGATATTCCCGGTGGGCTCATCCGCCAAAATAATATCCGGAGACATAATGATCGCGCGGGCCAAAGCAGCCCGCTGCCGTTCACCGCCAGACAGCTCGGGCGGATAGGCCTCGGCGCGTTTGTTCAGCCCGACCCACGCCAATAGCTCTTTAAGGTTCATTTGATCCGACAGACGATCCTGCCCCGCCACTTCTAACGGCAGCGCTATATTTTCAATCACGCTCAAATGATCCAAAAACTGACAATCTTGATGCACGACGCCGATTTTGCGGCGTGCAATTGCAATTTCATCCCGAGACATAGACGCGCGACTGTTCCCAAACAAAGACACGATCCCCGATGTCGCGGTTAAAGCGCCATAGCACAGTTTCAAAAAAGTGGTTTTTCCAGACCCTGAAGGCCCCGTCAGGAAATAAAACGCGCCCGGTGTTATCGAGACAGACATACCCGATAAAAGCTCGTTTCCACTATAGGAATAGGCTGCATTTTCCAAATCTATCAAAGCATATCCTGCTGCTATCTGTTAAGGCCCCGTAAAGCCGTTTTGCCCCAGTGCAGCCATCGTTGCAATCTATCATTCGCCTTTCGCGAAATGATTTTTTGCAGAAAGCCATTTTCTCTCTGGGTTTTTAAGCGCATATTGGGCTAGAAATACACGCTAAAGATCTAAACACGATAGGTTTATCTCGCCATGCTTCTGGCCTGCCCAATTTGCCAAGCCCAATATGAAGTGCCCGAAGACGCTATTCCAGAGGCGGGATGCGAGGTGCAATGTTCAGCTTGTGGTGAAACTTGGTTCCAACCGCACCCGCAAGCCTCTTTTCCAATTGAAAATATCCGCGGTGATCAGCGCCTGCAAGACTTTGCCTATATAAAGGGTGCGATCGAGCATAACAGCGAGTCCCAATCGAGTGAACCGAGCAACCGCGACCTACAGAGCCCTATCTTCAACAATCCAACCGCGATTCAACGCCCCCCCATCGCGCCGGCTGTTGCAGAAGTGTTGCGGCAGGAGGCGGATCGAGAGGCAAAAGTGCGCGCAGCCTCTGTATTCGTAGAAGATCAAGCCCCGCTTGAAGCCGACATTCCACCGGCGCTTGAAACTGCGCAAAGCAGCTTTCCGGCCGGTCCGGCGGCGCCAATAAACGCCCTTCCATCAGCGCCATTGCCTGCGCCGGCCAGCGAGCCAGATCAACTTCAAGCTGATAAAACCGCGCCTGCGCCCAAACCCATCACCGCCCAAAACGCGGATACGCCATCCCATAGCTTGGGCAGGCTGGGCTTCACAATCGGGGTTGCTGCCGTGATGGCCGCTTTGTTCTTCTACCTTTACGCGGAGACACTCAGCAACGCAGCCCCCAGCCTGACACCCTATGCCGATCTTTACACGCTGTGGGTGGATGCCCAGCGCCAGCGTGTAGACCCATTGATTGACCAAAGCGTTCTATGGGTTCTCGCGCAGGTTAAGCAGGTTTTTTAATCCCCTGACCCTAAAACTTTTCAAGCAAGCGTTCTAAATAGTCGCGCTCGGGTTTTGAGCGATCACGCTCACCCATACGGCGCCGGATCTCCTCAAGCAGCTGTTGCGCCTGGCGCTCCATAGCCCGCCTTTCCTGCGCCTCTGACATCCCATCATCCCCCGCATGCCGGCCCTGCTGACGCCCCAGCGGATCGGTTGCCTCACCGCGCCCGCGCCCTTGAGCTGCGCTGCCCTGATCAGCCTCATTTAAACGTTGGGCTTCGGTAAATGCCTGATCTAAGTGCTGAATACCATCCCGCAGCGCATCCAACGCATCCGCCTGTTGATCCATAGCTTCTGGCAAATCATTCTCGTCTAAAGCCCGTTCAGCCCGGCGCATAGCCTCTTCTGCTTCATCCAAAGCTCGCGCTGTAGGCCCGTCGCTGCCTTCACCGCTTGGATCAAGCGGCAGATTTTGGCGTTGCCGGCCCAGAGCCTCTCTGAGGCGCCGCTGGCGATCCGCCAGATCTTGCGCAGAGGGCGGCGTTGCATCCTCAGAGGGGCCTGTTTCACCTAGGCTTTGTTGCCCCAAACCTTCACCACGCGATTGGCTGGGTGCTTGTTGAAGATTACGAAACGCCTCGTCAGATAGGTTTTGTTGACCCCGCAGCGTGTCTTCTAAGCCTTGCAACGCTTGTTCGCGCGGCGCGCCTTCGCCCGAAGAGCCTTCCGCAATCTGCATATTTTGCATCATCTGCTGCAACTCTTGAAGCGCTTGTTGCGCCTCGGCCATACGCCCCTCACGCATCAATTTCTCGATACGATCCATCATGGCCTGAAGATCATTTTGCGTTAAATCCACGCTATTTTGCGGGGTGGTTGAACGCGGGCCCTTTTCAGGAGCGGTTTTTTCCCGTTCCGCCTGTTGCATCAATTGGCGCAGGTAGTTTTCATTTGCCTCGCGTAATTCTTGCATCAATTCGGCAATTTCCGCTTCAGATGCTCCGTTTTTCATCGCTTGCGACAACCGCTCTTCAGCTTGCCGCATGCGCTCTAGCGCATCGTCAACATCGCCGTCTTCAAGATCAATCGCCAAGGCCCATAGCAAGTCCGCAATTTCAACGCGCGCTTGTTTCAGCGCGCCTTGCGCAAGCGCTTTTGTCAGCTCAGCACTGATGAAACGCAGCTGTAAATAATCACCCTCCTTGCGGATTTGCGATCCCGGTTCAAACAAAATAGCCTTAAGCATACGCTCGACCCGCCCAGCATTTTCACGATGCCACATCAAATCGCGCCGCTGTTCAATCAAGGCCGCAGCCAAGGGATCAAAAAATCTGCGGCCGGGCAGCGTCATGGCGCGCGCCGGGGTCACGACGCTTTGTCCCAAAGCATCCTTGGCTTCCAAAGAAACGGTTACGGGTAGGTTTGAGAGCATATGTTTCGAAAAATCTTCGGTTACATCCATCGAGAAATCCCGATACCGCCCATCAAGCGGCATCGGCAAATCAACGCGCAGGGCCGCGTCACTCTCTGGGTCAAGCGCCAAACCATAACGCCGATCTAATGCCTCTAAATCCACTTCAATAAGCGCGCGTACTGCGGTGATGCCAAAATCATCCTGCGCGGCGTAACTGAACCGGCTGACCCCAAAAAAATCGGGTTCAAAGGTTCCATTCCATTGCAGGTTGGGCGGCTTATCAGGAAGCAGCGTAACAGACCAAACTGCGCTGGATGGTCCCGAAATTTCCAAAACACCCTCTTGTAGAACCGTGAAGCTTTGTTGCAAGCCATCCGCGGCAGAGGTGGCCGCAGGGGTGGGCGAAACGGTTTGATTTATTTGATAGCTGCCTTCCGGGCCATAAAACCGCAAATCAACCCGACTGGTGTTCAAAAGCCTTAAGTCAGCTTGCTCGAAAAGATCCGGCAAATAAAGGCTGGGCAAACCGGAATAGGGCGGCTGTGTCACCCACCCCTCCCAGCTTTGAACCTCAACCGTTTTTAGGTTTAAGGGCAGCGGCGGCGCAAAACGCGCCGCAAAATTAGACGATGATCCAAAGGTTAGGCTGACCAAAAACACCAATAATGCGCATAGGCGTAAGCCAAAAGGGTCGGCTTTCATCAGAGTCAGATCAGGGGGAACCGATAAGGCTTGGTTGGCCAACGCTTGCATTTGGTGTTGATGGCGCCGCCAGAGCGCCTGCGTAACCGGATCTTTACCTCGGATGCTTGCAACATCGTTTAACGCTTGCAAAGGGCGCGGTGCCAAGCTGCGATCCACGCGTTGCTTGGCGTCTTGCCAACGCGGCATATGAAACCTTTTGATACCCCAAAGCAACGCAGCAAGAGCCCCGGCGGCAGCAATCCCAACCCCCAGCGCCAGAAGATCAATTTGGCCAATCACCGGCCCGCGCCACATCGGCAGGCTAAACCCAATCAGACCAACCGAACAAAACGGCCAGAACGCTTTTAAGCCGCGCTCACAGACCAACCCAATAAGCGTTTTAAAGACAGCCGGCTGCGGAGCTGAAAACCAGTTTTGAACACGCGAAAAGACCAGATTAAACCTCCAACTCTTGGCTGTTTTTTTCTACAACCAAGAGGGAATCATATCTCGATTTATCATTTCGTCAAATGTGGGACGGGCTCGGATCACCGCGAATTGATCGCCGTGCACCATTATCTCGGGTACCAATTGGCGGGTATTATATTCACTGGCCATGACGGCCCCATAAGCACCGGCCGAGCGAAAAGCCACAAGATCGCCCGCGCTTTGGCGCGGCAAAGCCCGCCCTTTGGCAAATGTATCTCCAGATTCGCACACGGGGCCCACGATATCATAAGTGGCTGTTGGCTGATCCGCGCTGGCTGCTTGCACAGGCACCACATCATGATGCGCCTCATACATCGCTGGGCGGATAAGATCGTTCATCGCCGCGTCTAAAATCAGAAATTCACGGTCTTCACCGGATTTCACATAAATCACTGAACTGACCAAAACCCCAGCATTGCCAGCAATCAAGCGCCCAGGCTCAACTTCTATTTCACAGTCTAAATGGCCCAATTCACGCTGAACCATTGCGCCATAGTCCTGCAAGCTGGGCAAAGGCCCAGAATCGGCCTGATAGGCAATACCAAGGCCACCGCCCAGATCAAGCCGACGAATATCATGCCCCTCGGCCCGCAATTGCTGAGTCACGCTTGCCAGTTTGCGATACGCCAATTCGAAAGGTGCCAACTCCGTCAGCTGGCTACCAATATGCACATCGACACCCACCGCCTCGAGCCCGGATAAGCTGGCCGCGCGCGCGTAAACTTCAGAAGCGCGCGAAATTGGAATGCCAAATTTGTTTTCTGCCTTGCCGGTGGCAATTTTGGCGTGGGTTTTCGCATCCACATCGGGATTCACGCGCATGGTGATTGGCGCAACCGTTCCTAAAGACACTGCCACCTCATTGAGGGCTTCCAGCTCGGCTTCGCTTTCCACATTGAATTGGCGCAAACCACCGCGCAGCGCGAAAGCCATCTCATCGCGGGTTTTTCCAACCCCTGAAAATACAATCCGCTCCGGGGCAACGCCGGCGGCAATAGCGCGACGATATTCCCCCCCCGACACCACATCCATCCCAGCGCCCAACCCGGCCAGGGTTTTAATAATGGCTTGGTTCGATGCAGCTTTCATCGCAAAACAGACAAGGTGATCCATACCTTGAAGCGCCGCATCAACCGCATGGAAATGGCGGGTCAAGGTGGCGCTTGAATAAGCGTAAAATGGCGTGCCAACTTGCGCTGCTATCTCTGCCAGCGAAACCCCTTCGCCATGAAGAATACCGTTCTTATACTGAAAGTGATCCATCGTTACCCAAAGGCCTTTTATCTATGTTTATGAGCTCGATTACCCTATCGACCACGGGATGAAAAGCCTTCGCCCTGTTCTAGATTATGGCGGGGTCTGCTTGAGAAAAATAAATTCGCAAAATGGCCGGAACTTATGTTTGACAAACGCTCTAGGCTACGTCTTCTAGGTGGACACCGTTACAGGACGTATCAATGCTGACCTTCGCACTTGCCGTTTTTTTACTGATCATAACCCCAGGACCTGGTGTGCTGTCCACGGCGGGCGTGGGGGCCGCCTATGGGTTTCAACCCGGACTGCGCTATGTGATGGGGCTTTTTATCGGCACAAATTTGGTGGGCTTGGCCGTGATC
>Ga0102815_10002392_pt1 | contig 11401 bp, 11 predicted proteins | sample ColrivemetaGS759_FD_79113 | JGI IMG/M metagenome (GOLD analysis project Ga0102815, IMG submission 79113) | Estuarine microbial communities from the Columbia River estuary - Ebb tide ETM metaG S.759 | ecosystem: Environmental > Aquatic > Marine > Intertidal zone > Estuary | place: USA: Columbia...
CCGATACGGTGCCGCCGGTACCTCAATCAACTCGGCCCCCGCAATGCGCAGCATATCCTTCTTTTCTTGGCTCTGCGTGTCAGGGATCACGATGACGGTCTTAAAACCCATCGACGCGCCCACCAGCGCCAGACCAATGCCTGTATTGCCCGCCGTGCCCTCAACAATCGTCCCACCGGGCTTCAAATCACCACGCGCAATCGCATCCCTGATGATGAAGAGCGCCGCACGGTCCTTCACTGATTGGCCGGGATTCATAAACTCGGCTTTGCCCAAGATGGTACATCCCGTCGCCTCTGACGCGGCACGCAGTTTGATCAATGGGGTATTGCCAACGGATGCGGCTAGGTCGGATTTGATATGCATGGTCTGCCCTCTATTCACTTAAGTTCATATCTAAGGTGTCAGCGCAGCCCGCGCAATGCATCCCGCTGAGTTGCCAACCAATAGAGCATCATCACCAAAGGCCCCGCATTGATCTCGCCAGTCGCTACCAATGCCATCGCGTCATCGAACGATAGCAAATGCAGACGCAAATCCTCAGCTTCCTCCTCCAACCCGCCAAAGGACACGTGATCGTCAGGTAAATAACATAATCCAACATAGGCGTGAAAATAATCCGTCGATGATCCGGGTGACGGATAGAAAGACGAGATATGGCGCATGTCCAGATCGGTTAACCCCGCCTCTTCCTCACTTTCGCGGATCGCAGCCTGCAAAGGCGTCTCGCGCGCATCCACCATCCCCGCAATCGGCTCTAACATCCAAGGTTGTCGATCACCGCGCACAACAGGGCCAATGCGGATTTGTTCCACCAACGAAATACGGTCGCGTTTGGGGTCATAAGGCAAAACCAGCGATGCATCGATGCCCACAAAAACCTCGCGCGGGAGAACGTCACTGCGCTGCCCGTCAAACTGCTGATAGTGCAGTTTCAAAGACTGCAACGCGAAAAAATTACCGCGCGGCGAGTCCATCTCAGTGACCGTCAGGTCTTGGTCAGCCGCATTGCGGCGCACCGTCACAGGACCTTCCTGCGCCCCCGCGCGCAGCTTTGCCCATGCACGCTTTTCAATCATAGGCCAGCGACGGCGGACGCCTTCAAGGCTCAGCGGAGGATCATACGAAAACAACTCGCGCGCACCCAAAACCGCGACGGCCTCATGCCCGGCGGTCCAAACGGCCAGCGACCAATCACCTTCACCAACCGCAATATCATCGGGCGGCAAATACATCTTAACCGATTTCACGGCACCAGCCACTTGCACATCCACATCGATAAGCGTGTAGCCAAAGGCGCTTTCGTAAGCATCCAAGCGCGCCAGTTGCGCCGCCGAAATCTGCGAAACCACAAGGCCACCTGTCACGCCACCTGCCTTTGCAGAGATGAGCGGGACAACATTACCCGCAACAGGCCGCACCTCGTAGCCGTCCAAAGTAGCCTCGACAACACGCAGCGGGGGACCTCCCGCAACCGCCGCCAGTAACTTTGCCGATTGCAACGTGCCGTAAACAAACATCTCCATTAGCGCGGAAACTTCTTACCCATTATGCCCGCAAAAATACCTCCCACGGCGCCGCCCACAAATAAGGTGGTTGCAAGCAAAGGCGTTCCGAACTGGGCGAGAAGCTCAAGCGACAAGGTGAACACGTCAACGACGGCCTCCATCGGACCATCATAGCGGCGTTTTATCGCCTGCCCCAGCATATCAAAAAACGCGAGGATAAAAAATATCCAGAACGCTTGCGCCACAACAGCGGTGTAGCCTGTCCCAAGCCCAGAAATCAAACCATGCGCGTGCTTTCCGCACAGGACCCATCCCGCCCAAACGCCTGTGAGAATACACAGCGGCAATAGGTACGACGGAATCCTATCATCGCCATAGGACGGCAACATAGCTTGGTAAATGAAATAGCCAACAATCGCAAAAGCAATCGCGGCAGAAAGTCGGGCGGCGGTGGGCATTGTCTGCATCCTCTCAAACCAAGCAGGACACCAATCACCTTGGGTCCCGATTTTTGCTCAGTTTCTGCGATCAGACTTCGTTACACAAGTACTCAGCACCCACTAACGGGCCGCATAAGCAGCCAAAGCACGATTTCGTCCCACATCAAGTGCCACAACAGGCTCTGGATAGCGATCCTTGGGGGACAATCCCCATGCGCAGGGAACCGCATCGAAATATGAAAGCGCGGTATCTGACGGCATCAAAGCGCCTTCGGCGATCCAACGGTCCGCATAGCCATGGCCCTTATCGAACTTATCCAATTGGGTCACAGGGTTGAACACCCGAAAATACGGCGCCGCATCAGGCCCAGACCCCGCCGCCCATTGCCAGCCCATCGCGTTGCTCGCAGGGTCCCAATCGGTCAGGCAATCGGCAAACCACGCCTGCCCGACCTTCCAATGGGTCATCAAATGCTTCGTCAGATACGAAGCGACAATCATTCGACCCCGATTGTGCATCGTGCCCGTCACATACATCTCGCGCATAGCAGCATCGACAAACGGAATGCCCGTACGCCCCTGCTTCCACGCGATCACCTCAGGTGTGTCCGCTTCATTCCAAGGAAAACCATCCCACTCGGGCTTCCAATTCGCGTCCACAATGCGCGGCGTATGATGGGCCAAATGATAGGCAAACTCGCGCCACACCAACTCCTTCAGAAACACCTCCGCGTCCGATTTGCCTGCATGCAACGCACGCCACCCGCCGTGCCAACACATCAATGGCGAAATCTCTCCGTAGGTCAGGTTTTCCGATAGCCGCGATGTCCCGTCTACACTCGGCAAATCACGGTTCTCGCGGTAATCGCACACACGGTCTTCCAGAAACACTTCCAAACGCGCCTGCGCCGCATCCTGCCCCACCGCACAATACGGGCGAAGCACAGCAGCCCCTCGGCGCATCGCAGCCCCCATTTGCCAATCGTCCAAATCATCTGACACAGGCCAAACCTCTGGGCCCCGCACAGCACTTGGCGCAGGCAAGCAGGCTGGCAATTCGCGGCTGCGCACCGTCTTCCACATCGGCGTGAAAACCTTATAAAACCCGCCTGTCTTGGTCTCAACTGTCCACGGCTCGAACAGCAAATGCCCTGCAAACGACTTCACCTCTAGCCCATCGGCCTTTAGGCCTGCCTTGACATCAATATCGCGGGACTTGGATTCTGGATCATAAAGCCGCGACCAATAGACAGCACCTGCACCCGTCTGTGCCACCAAATCGCGCAGAACGGCCAAAGCCTCGCCACGGCGTAAAATCAACCGCAGGCCCAGCTTGGCCAAATCTTCAGTCAAAGCCGCAACCGACAATCCAAGGCGAAACTTCGGTGAGGCCCCAATCGCATCTGACAACGGATCAAATACAAAAACAGGCACCACAGGCCGCCCGCTATGCACAGCAGCCGTCAAAGCGGCATGATCCACCGTGCGCAAATCGCGCCTGAACCATAAAATCACTGGCGCTAAATCTGCCACGGCCTGCCCTCGTTTTGTCTCATCTACTCACTCTTCCCAGAGCAAGGTGGGCGCATACCTCACAACACCTGATCTAGTGCGGCGATTAATTTATCAACCTCGGCCTTCTCGGTATAATGCGTGAAACTGACCCGCAGCACACCTTTATCCAGATCAACGCCCATTGCACCCAACGCACGGCCTGCGTAGAAATCACCGCCCCCCGCCATGACACCGAGCGGGGCCAATTGCGCGGCGACATCTTCAGCATGCGATTGCAACGCCATCGCGACTGTCGGTGCACGCTTGGTTGCATCATTCGGCCCGATCAAACGCACAGAATTTTTCGCACAGACATAGTCAAGCAACGGCTGCAACAACGCGACCTCATGGTCCCGCATCAAATCATGAGAAAACCGCGCGGCAGCTGCACCTTTACCACCACCATGATGGGCCGAGAACGCCTCCATATAATCGGCCATCCCCGCCGACGCCGCGACCTGCGCATGGTCAGGCCCCGCAGGCGTAAACCGCTTATAAAGCGTGTCCCCGTTGAAGTGGTGCCCCTGATTGGGCAAATCAAAACCAAAGTCCTCGCGGATCACCATAATCCCTTGGTGCGGGCCATAAGTCTTGTAAGCACTGAACAAATAGATGTCGCAACCAATCGCGCCCACGTCAGGAAACCCGTGCGGCGCATAGCTGACGCCGTCCACACATACCCGCGCACCGGCAGTTTGGGCCATAGCGGTGATCTCGACCAAATCGTTCAAGGCCCCGACGACGTTCGAACAATGCGGGAAACAGACCAGACGTACCTTGTCGTCCAGCAGGTTCTCCAAATCAGCAACGTCGAGCAGACCCGTCTCGGGATCAATCTGCCACTCGCGGACTTCAATCCCCGCATCCGCCAATCGGCGCCAAGGACCAGAATTCGCCTCGTGGTCCTGATTGGTCACAACAATTGCTTCGCCCGGTTTCAACCACTGGCGCACGGCTTGCGATAAAACATAGGTATTCTGCGTGGTGCTCGGTCCGAACGACAACTCATGGGTCTTGGCCCCCAACATTGCCGCCAAACGCCTGCGCGCCTCATCCATTTCGTCGCCCGCCAACCGCGAGGCTTCATAGGGCGCGTAAGGCTGAACCTTGCGCTCCGTATAATAGCGGTACAATCGGTCCACGACCTGTTTGCAGGTATAAGACCCACCTGCGTTTTCAAAGAATGCTTGGCCTTGCAAGGAAGGCTGCTCGAAAGCGGGAAACTGGGCCCGTACCCATGCAATATCCATATTCATCATGCCATCAAATGCCAAAACCACCGCTGGCGCAAGCATTGGATGATCCGAATGGTGTCGGGGCCAGACAACGCGCAAAACCGCGCTCTTGGTCCTCCTAAATGTCGCGACCAGCCCCTCTGTTGTCGCATCAAAAAACACGTTTGTCGCAATTCTGCTATCCTCTCGGACGTGGGATATTTAGGAGCGGCTCACTACGGTACTCTTCTAACCAACAACAAACGACAAATAACCAACGACAAAAAACGACAAAAAGGGAACGGGACTATGAAAATCAAAGCTCCATTTACGGAGATTGATATCAATACGCAGGACGCAGGCTTTTACAAAGACAACAGTCTTCCTATTGCGTTGATATCAAAAGCCATCATCGTGGGACTTGTGCTTTGGGCACTGGTGTTCCCAGCAAACGCAAACTCGACACTGGGCAGCTGGAATTGGGCACTTCTTGCGAAGTTCAACAGCTTCTACATCGTCATCGTTGGCTTTTTTGCCTTCTTCTTGCTTGTGATCGCACTTTTGCCAAAAACTGGCGCACGTGTCATGGGCAAGCCAGGCGTTAAACCGGAATTCTCAACCTTCTCGTGGTTCTCCATGATGTTCGGTGCAGGTCTGGGTGTAGGCCTGATGGTCTTTGCGACAGCCGAACCTGTTGGTCTTTGGGGCTCTAACCCTGAGGTGCTTTCTGGTGCAGTCGCAGCAGGCTCTGCTGAAGCCGTGCAATCTGCGTTCCGTTATACATTCTTGCACTACGGCTTCCATGCTTGGGCAATCTACGTGGTGACTGGCCTGAGCCTCGCTTACTACGCCTATACACGCGACATGCCGCTGACGATCCGTTCTGCGCTGACACCATTGTTTGGCCGTCACATCAACGGACCACTTGGTCATGTCGTTGACGTACTTGGTGTTGTGGCTACGATCTTGGGCGTATCGGTCACAATCGGCTTTGGTGTATCTCAGTTCATCGACGGTCTTTATGCCATCACAGGCATGGAGTGGATGATGGACATGGACGGCGACGTTCCAGCTCCAAACAAGGTGGGCCTTGTTGCTGGCTTGATCATGATCATGGCCTTGTCGATCATCTCGGCCGTGTCTGGTGTCGGTCGTGGTGTTAAGTACCTGTCAAACCTCAACCTCGTGTTGTCGCTTGTGTTGCTTGGAACTTTCGTGGTCTTCGGCTCATTCACCTTCGCACTCAGCACTTATGGCTCCGCGTTTGTGGATTACATCTTGCACTTCACACAGCTGAGCTTTGGTCCTTGGGGCACACAGTCCGCTGCTGAATTTGCAGCCGCGCTACCAGAGGTCGCAAAACCATTGGCCGCTGATCTTTCCGCCGCACAAGGCGCATGGGGCAGCTACGATGGATTTGTTGGTGGCCTGACGGGTGCTGCGGCGGAACTCGACGAAGATACGCTCAAGGCAGTCTACGCTGCAGGTGAGCAAGGTCGTCAATTCGGTTGGCAGGCTGGCTGGACAACGTTCTACTGGGCTTGGTGGATCGCGTTCTCGCCATTCGTTGGTCTGTTCTTGGCACGTATTTCCAAGGGCCGTACGGTGCGTGAATTCATCATCGGTTGCGTATTTGCACCCGCAATGGTGTGTTTCGCATGGATGGCGATCTTGGGCGGGACTGCCATTGATCTGGAGCTTTCTGGTGTTGCTGACGGTGCCATCCGTGGTGCGTCACAAACCTCCATGCTCTTTGCAACGTTGCAGCAGATCATCTCTGGTGGCCTTCTGACGGGAATCACAATCATGAGCGTAGTTCTTATCATGACATTCCTCGTCACATCTGCTGACTCTGGTATTCTGGTGTTGAACACAATCATGTCTGGTGGTGAAGAAGATACCAGCGTGAAACACCGCATTATTTGGGGCATCATCCTGACTGCTGTGATTGGTGCGCTGATCATTGCTGCAGGCGAGAACAACCCGATGGACGCATTGAAAAGTGCAATGATCATCGGCGCGTTGCCATTCACTGCGGTGATGGGTCTGATGTGTGCCGCGCTGATCAAAGCGATGTACCGCGATGGTCTGCGTGAAAAGCACGGCGTCGCGGACGAATAAGTCGCGTACCATAAAACGAAAAAGCGCCGCAGTTTTCTGCGGCGCTTTTATTTTGTCAAAAGCTCCGTGTGCTCAAGCGTTCACGTCCGCAACAACACGGCCCTCAACCTGACATATGGGAATATCGCGGCCAAGCGTTTGCAAATCTCGTCATCTACCATAGCTCCAGTCCAAATAATGATTGATCCGTGAAATATACTCGGGTGGCGTGCAAGGTTCGAGCGTCCTCCAACCGCAACGAAACGCCATATTATTCTGGAAAAGGACCCGTGACACACTTCCTTGCCGTACTGGATATCCATACATAAAATAGCACGAAACTGGCTCCACAATCGTCGGAAAGTACCCCGGTATATTTTCAAGTTTACCGTCCTGAAGTACGCAATGCACCACTTTGTCGAGCAAAATAGCGTCATCAAAGCTATCGTTAAGAGCGAGGAACTGCAAAATAAATCGTTGCGGGTATCCATCAATAACAATCACACCACCGTCATTGATGCTTGTTACTTTGCCCTCTACCCGCGTGTATTGATCATCGGGGCTATCCGCTGCAGCCCCACCTATCGGCGCTAGAAAACTAAAGACCGCGAGGCATATACACGCGCAAATGCTGGTTCTAAACAAACTTGCGTATCCTCAAATCTAAACACCTACGGAATGAGTAGCAATTTATCCCGCAATGTTAATCGCTGAACTCAGTGCTCAAATAGATAAATACAAATTCTAAGCCCTACCGACCATTGTGATAAAGTAGATAGGCCACAGCCCATTCTCAAACGGAACGGTACGGGTCAGCAAATGCCCATAAAACAAAAAGGGCGCAGTCCGAAATCGCGCCCTTCATTCGTTGAATATTCTACTCAGAGCTTAAGCGTTCACGTCCACGACAACACGGCCCTTGACCTGACCCTTAAGAATATCGCGGCCCAAGCTAGGCAGATCAGACAGCGTCGCAGGCACAATCATCGCCTCCAACTTATCCATCGGCAGATCTTTTGCAATCCGCTCCCACGCACGCACACGGTTCGCATATGGTTGCATCACGCTATCAATGCCAAGCAAGTTCACGCCGCGCAGCAAAAACGGAATAACAGTCGCAGGCAAGCCCGCACCGCCCGCCAGACCAACCGCAGAAACAGAGGCGCCATATTGCATCTGACCAAGTAGACGGGCAAGCATCTCGCCGCCAACCGCATCAACGCAACCACCCCAAGTCTCGCCTTCCAGCGGTCGCTTGACGGTCTCATTGAGCTCTTCACGCGCTACAATCTGTGTCGCGCCAAGGCTGGTCAAATACTCCGCCGTCTCAGGACGCCCCGTCACCGCAGCAACCTTATGGCCCAAATTGGCCAAGATCGCCGTAGCCACCGAGCCAACACCACCAGCGGCCCCAGTCACAAGAACAGGACCATCCTTGATCCCGTGATCTTCGAGCGCCATCACAGCCAACATCGCGGTGAAACCCGCCGTACCAACAGCCATCGCCTGACGCGTATTCAACCCAGCAGGCAGGGGCACCAACCAGTCAGCCTTCACGCGGGCCTTCTGGGAATACCCCCCCCAATAAGCCTCGCCCACACGCCAGCCCGTCAAAACAACCTTATCACCCGCCTTATAACGCGGATCATCAGACGCCTCGACGGTGCCTGCAAAATCGATGCCCGGAATATGTGGATAGTTGCGCACTAATCCACCACCCGGACCAATGCATAGCCCGTCTTTGTAATTCACCGTCGAATACTCAACAGCCACCGTCACATCGCCAGCTGGCAACTGCTCCAATGACATCTGCTGAACGGACGCACTCGTTTTGCCCTCTTCATTCTTCTCAACAACCAAAGCATTAAACATCGCGTCTTCCTTCCAATTTTCTATGTCTCGTAAATACTCCCGCCGGAGGCTCCGACGGGACTACAATCGCTAAATCCAGAACTTCTCGTGCACCGTTGCGGCGCGCGGCCCGTCTGGCGTTTCGACTTGCAACGGTGTGCCCTCATCCCAATGGGTCATCTTGACCATACCAATCGCAACACCCGTATCATAGTCAGGCGAATTGGTCGCCGATGTCACCTGCCCCACACGTTTGCCGCCTGCCATCAACGGCCAAGCGCGATCACAAGGCGGCACGCCACCGTCAATCTCGATGGCTCGTATTTGCTGGGTCGGACCTTCTTTGGCCACGCGCAGAAGCGCATCACGCCCCACGCAGCCGATCGCCGTCTGGGTCGAGCAAAACTTGCCCAAGCCCGCCTCATGGGGGGTGTTATCGCGTGTCATGTCATTGCCATAAGACAGCAAACCGCCCTCAATCCGCTCGATCAGGTTCGGACAACCCGCATGCACATCCATGCTCTTGCCCGCTTCCATCAGCGCATTCCACAGCGGCATACCATTAGCAGTGCCATCAACGTAAATCTCAAAACCGCCCTGCTTGGAATACCCGGAGCGCGCGACAGCCATGCTCACGCCTTGGAAATCAAACCAGCCATAGCGGAAGAATTTCACATTGCGCACGCCGTCGCCAAACACCGCCGCCATCAGGTCATCGGCTTTTGGTCCTTGCACGGCCAATGGGGAAATATCAGGCTCGTCCACCAGCACATCCAAGCGATACCCGTAGGCCAAGCCTTTGACCCAATACAACAAATCACTATCGGCAATAGAGATCCACCAACGATCCTCAGCAACTTTCACCGCCACAGGGTCATTCAACATGCCGCCCGTCTCATCGACAATCGGTACATAGAAACACTGGCCCATCTGCATCTTCGACAGGTCACGCGGGGTAAGCATCTGCATCAAGCGCGCCGCATCGGGGCCGCGCAGCTCAATCTGCCGCTCACAGGCCACATCCCAAACCTGCACAGCAGATTTCAAGTGGTGGTAATCCTCAACAATCGAGCGAAACATCGTCGGCAGCAGCATACGGTTATAGACCGTATAGGCTTTGACGCCCGCAGCTTCGACACCGTCAGAGAAAGGCGTGCGGCGAAGGCGCCGCGAAGGAGAGATTAGAGCCATCTGTTAAGCCTCTGGCATAAAGGGTAAATCTGTATCCTGAGGTGTGATCCCCAAGCTGGTGAGCATCGCATGTATTTGCCCGCGATGATGGGTTTGATGGTTAAACATCTGCATGACGCAAAGCGCCTTTGTTTTGGTGAAATCACGGTTCATACTGGCCGAATGCCACGACAAATCGCCAACGAGGTCAGTCGCCCGCACCTTTTCCGCCCAAAGCGTGATCCGCCCATCAATCCGAAACCGCTCCGCCGCCCACACCGCAGGCGTTGGAACCAAATTCGTGCTGTCAGGGATCGTGACCTCATAGAATTTACCGCCGTCAAAGCGGCTGATCCAAAGCGCGTCACCCCACAATAAATGGTTCAACGTGCCCCAGATCGAGCCGAAAACGCGCCACGATCGGCGCGTAAATCTTCTTCATCCATCGCATGAACAATGGAGATCAACCCGTTGTTTTGCCACGCATTATACGCAGCCATCTTGCGACCGAATTCAGGCGTGATCATTTCTTTGCGGACCCTGACCAATCAATCGGGCAAATCTCGGCGGACTTGCCGCCAAAGTCCCAAACGCGGCCATAATCGCGCACCTTGGAGGCCGTGCCAGTTGCCGCAATAATATCAGGCCCCATCCAGTATTTGGAGTTCGTGACAACCACAGGTTTCGCCGCATCCTTGCCGCCCAACATCTCGATTTCACCTTGGATCTTACGGCCAATCATGATCGACCGCTTCGTGCCTTCACGCACAATCTCGACCTTTTCACGCTCGGCGCCAATGATCTCGGAAACAAGGAAGGTAAACAGCCCTGTCGTCCCGCCAGCAGCGCCAGAGAAAATCTGCAAAATGCCGTTATAGGCTGCATCTGTGGACCGCTCATCAACATAAGCCGCCACGCGCCAGTTGCCCTCTCCCATACGGCCCGGAATATCGACTAGCAGACCAATGTTCAGCCCAGACAGATCTTCACCCTCAAAATGGCCCTCATCAATCGCAATCGCCATCCACGCATGGCAATGGCCTTCTGTCGGAGGGTGCGCGCCAAGGCTCACCACACAGGGGCAAAACACGGTGCAAGAGCAGTTCAAGAACAGCTCGCCCTTTATCGCCCAATTCGCAGCGGTCATTTTGCGGCGCATCGGATGGCTCGCCTCCGCGCGCGCATCAGTCTTCTCAGCCATTTTCAACTCCTTCAGGTTAAAGTGCCGTGATGCCAACCACGAGGCCCGCTGCAATCAACAGCACACCCATCGGTTTCATCACTTTATGCCCAATCTGGGGCAGTTTTTCCAAAATCATAAACAGTGTAGCTAACCCCATCCAAGCAAGGTTCATCACCCCACCAACAAAGCCCAAGGCCATAAAGCCCCAGCAGCACACAACGCAAAACACACCAAGGCCTAGACCCATCCGCAATCCGCCTGCGAACCCTGTTTTCCAGTTGCCCACAAAATACATCATAGGACTATGACAAACGCCGTGGCAAATCTCTTTGGCCCGCGTGAACTGAAACGCGCCAACAACAATCAGGAGGCCAGCGGAAA
>Ga0102815_10002398_pt1 | contig 11389 bp, 11 predicted proteins | sample ColrivemetaGS759_FD_79113 | JGI IMG/M metagenome (GOLD analysis project Ga0102815, IMG submission 79113) | Estuarine microbial communities from the Columbia River estuary - Ebb tide ETM metaG S.759 | ecosystem: Environmental > Aquatic > Marine > Intertidal zone > Estuary | place: USA: Columbia...
CGTTAAATGACTTTCTGGACTCGTTCCAATTATTGAGCTGTACCGCAATTAAGATTCCAATAACCACCAACACTATTTCTCCAATTGCATAGAGCAAATATTTACTTAATCGATTTTCAGAGATTAGTTTTTGTCGAATTTTTCTAAAGAATTTTATCATTGGTTAGTGGTTGGTTATAATGAAGCACAACAATTGGATAAACGTAATTACGTTTATCTACATTATGTTTACACCTATAAAATTACATAATATTCTTACAAGTCTAAAGGATTTTTAATAGAATTGAAACTTGTCTTAGCTACATGTGTATAGATTTCAGTAGTCTTAGTAGAATTATGACCTAGTAACAATTGAATATATCTCAAATCTGTTCCATCCTCTAATAAATGCGTTGCGAAACTATGCCTTAAAGTGTGTGGAGTCACATTTTTTTTTATTCGAGCTTTGTATGCTGCAGATTGAAGTATTTTAATAATACTACTTGGACTATATTTTTCCTTTTTCTGTCCTTCAAATAGATATTTATTGGGTTTATATTGAATATAATACCTTCTCAAGTCAATAAGAACAGACTTAGACAGTAGTGAATACCTATCCTTGTTACCCTTTGCATCATTTACCTTAATAAGCATTCTTTCGCTATCAATATCATGTATTTTTAAATTAAGTAATTCACTACGTCTTAAACCAGCTGAGTATAGCAGCGAAAGTATACACCGATGTTTAAGGTTATTTGTTGCATCAATAATGCTACGAACTTCGGATTTAGACAAAACAACAGGTAATTTCTTTTTCTTCCTAGGTCTTTCTATTTGATAAAATCTGTTGGGCATTCCTAATACAACCTCATAATAAAACTTAATGCTGTTAATACTTTGGTTGATATAAGATGTTGACCAATTACTTTGCATTAAGTACATGAGGTAGCCTCTTACGTCGTTCTCATCTAAATGATCAATCTCTCTATCACTGAAATGATTAATGAATCGTTCAAAACACGAAATGTATGTCTTGACAGTATTATTTGCGTATTGTTTTAGTTCCAGCTTATCAAGATAGGCTTCTGGGCAACATTTATAACTTGAAGGCTTTTGTCTATTTCGAAACCATTGAACATCAAATTCTTCATTTAAAGCTTTAGAGTTAGATTTTTGAAAGAAGTAGTTTGTGTTTATCCAAGCAACTCCACGAAATAGATTGAATATAGCATCTAGATTTTCTTTGTGATTGGGTATGCAATACATTATAAACTCGTCATTCCATTGCACCTCACGAAGTTCTTTTATAAGACTGTTTAGGACCTTATCTGAACGAAATCTTAATCCGATAAACTTCTTGTTATCGATAAGTAAATGTTTAAGTGTAATGTGTCTATGTGTTTTCATAGAGCTAATGTAAAAGGTGCATTTTATTCAATCGAATATTATACGTATATTATCCGAATAATATTCTTGTATGAAAACTAAGCAGAGAGTTTGCCTTGCATGCGAAAAAGAACTTCAAGGTAGGTCAGATAAGAAGTTTTGTGATGTGTATTGTAAAAGTTCTTACCAATACCAACAATCCAAACTTAAACCATCTAGGTTCTATAATAGAGTAGACAACCAACTAAAACTCAACAGAAAATTACTCAAACACTATAACAAAGCTGGTAAAGCCACCATAAGAACTGAGGTTTTAATAAAACAAGGCTTTGACCCTAACTTCTTTACACATTTCTGGAAGAATCAAAAAGGAGATGTTTATTTGTTTGTATATGAATATGGGTTTCTGACCCGAAAGGAAAGGAATATAGAAAAATTTATTTTAGTTATTTGGCAGGATTATATGAGTAAGTAACTTGATTTATTTTAATTGATACTTTTTTTAGTTCAATTCATGCAATCGTATATAAATCATACACATAAGAAAAGTAAAAATTCGTAATTAAATAAGCGTTAATGAATTACGGATTTTATCTGTACTCAAGGTGGGACTTGAACAGCAATAATATTTAATGTTTAAAATTAATACAGGTTTTTGCTTAACTTGCATAAAGAAATATTTGTATAATTAGAAAACTAAAAAGTGCATACGATTTTGCATACGATTTAAGAATGTTATAGTCTGTGAGCCCAGTAAAATGGTTGACAAAACACTAGTCAAAGAGCTCATAACCCGAAGGTCGCTGGTTCGAGTCCAGCTCCCGCTACAAAGAGAAAATCCTCTAAAACAAACGGTTTAGTTCACACTAAACCGTTTTTTTATGCAAACCATTTACAAATTAGTTACCTTACAGTCCCAAAATGAACACGATTTGGAACACGATTCGGAACACAAAGTCTTATTTTCAGCCCCAAAAATATATGACGCAGATGGAGATCTTTCCAAACGTTGGTACGTTTATTTTTCATTTGTAAATCCCCAAACAGGAAATCTAAAGCGGATGAAGAATATTTACGGGAAGACTAATCGCTATAAAACCAAAGAATCCCGTTATTTTCTACTAAGTCTTTATAAAAAGCGTTTGCAAAAATTACTTAGAGAAGGGTATAACCCTTTTGAAGATAATACAGCGTATCATATAAAGAAGATAAATGGAACTACATCAAAAGCATTAGACAAACCTAAAACCACAAAAGGGGAGCTAAAAGAGGATAAGGCAGTGTCAGAGGAGAAACCTAAGCAAGAGAGTGTAAAACAAAAACTTACAATTAAGGATGCTTTAGGATATGCATTAAAACTAAAAACAAATGTTGTTGGAGAAAGAACACTTATAGATTATAGAAGTCGCTGTGATTTGTTTTTAAAATGGGTATCACAAAATTTTAAAGATATACAGGCTATTGATGAGGTGGATAAAAAAGTAGTTTCTGAATTTTTAAATGATGTGCAATTAAAGACCTCACCAAGAAATAGAAACAATTATAGAACCTGTTTGAGTAGCATATTTCAAGTGTTAGAGGATAATGATATAATAGATAAGAATTATATTAAAAATATAAATACATTAAAATCAAATCCAAAACGAAATAAAACATATTCAGAAAAGCAACATCAAGATATTTTTGAATATCTAGAAGAAAAAGATCCTACTTTGCTTTTATTTATAAAATTCGTTTCCTATAATTTTTTAAGACCCATAGAAGTATGTAGATTGCGAGTAAAGGATATTGATTTAGTCTCCAAAACGCTACAATTCCAAGAAAAAAATAAGCCATTAAAAACAAAATTGATACCTGATATATTAGTAAAAGAACTACCTGACCTAACAAAGATGGATGGAGACTTGCTTTTGTTTACGCCAAAAGGTATTGGTAGAGAATGGGGAACCTTACTTAACAATAGGCGAGATTATTTTAGTAAACGGTTTTATAGGGTAGTAAAACAACCTTTTGGCCTAGATAAAAATTATGGGTTATATAGCTTTAGACATACATTCATCACAAAATTGTATCGCTCTTTATTAATTGAAACATCTCCTTTCTCTGCGAAGAGTAGTTTAATGCAAATCACAGGGCACACAACGATGACAGCCTTAGAAAAGTATTTAAGAGATATTGATGCAGAGTTGGCAAAAGAATATTCAAGACATTTTAATTAAAACCTATGGAAGCAAGTAAGGAAATGGAATCACTTTTAAAGCGCATATATATGCCTTCAGTGTTTTATTTCCCCTATGAATTATTTCCTAATCTCTCTCCAGAAATAATTAAGGAATTAGAAGATTATAAATTTTTTGAAGACTTTGGTGTTTTGAAGGCCAACGGAGAAGTAGGTTTGCTTAGAAGACCAACTAATACCTTAGAGATATTTAAAAAGAGTGAAATTTTAGAAGCGAATATATTTCAACTTCTAGAAATGAAAGAGCGCCTTAAAGCCCAATCCTTTAACTTTCTGTTAGAAAAGTACTCATCTAATGTAAAAGTATGGGTATATGTCTATAAATGGTTGTGTGATAACATTGATAAACAAATATTGGAATCCGATAAAGAACAAAAATCATTATTCGAGTATCAATGTGTGATTCTCACGAATCATTTAGAACAACTTAACCTGAAATTTCACTTTAATAGTAATGAAACAACTACAGCTGATATAGTAGATGTATTAGTGAATGACAATAAAATATTACCCTTAGATCAATCTTTATTTCAGAACTTGCAAGAAGGAGTAAAAAAAGAAGAGCTAAACAATACAAAACATAAAGTATCAAAGCAAACTAAAAAACATTTATTGTTAACTGAAAAGCAAGCTGACAGTTATCTTTTAAAAACAGTCTTCAATGTGAGTTTAGATTAGAATATAAATTGATTTAATAATAACTAAAAAGTGTTTCTTTAAAAAATAATAATTAGAAATGAAAAAGAATAAATCTTCAATTAATTTAAAGATGTCGGATGACTTAAAATCAAAAATAAAGGAGAAAGCTGATTTAAAACAACAAACTATTTCAAAGTATATAAGGGAATTACTGTCTGGTTATTTTGAAGGTACCTTATGTAAATCAGAAAGAGCTATAATCGAAAGGAAAGAATTTATTAATTCCACAGAGTTTTTACAACTAGTTGTTTGGATATACACTAAAAAGATTTCTAGTAAATTTAAAGAAACACAAGATGATCTTGATAAGTATATAGGAATCCTAAAAAAAACAACACAACACTTACCAAAACATATAGTGTTAGAATTTGACAAGGTATTATTGGACCTTATACGTGTGACTAATGAAAAATCAAAATATTCAAAAGGCTATAGATTTGTAAATGGTGATACATCATCCTTGAGATTTAACTTTGAATTATTAGAGAAATATCTACTTAATTATGAAAAACCCGCTAAAATCCCTTCTATAAGTGAGTGGAGTCATTTAAATAAATTAGTGAAACAAACGTAATAAGCAACGTGATAAAAAGGTGATAAATAAATTATCACCAAAATTTATGTAATATTTTATGTTTTGTAATTACTAAAAATGCCCTAAAACAGGGCATTTAGCGTGTATAATTATAAACAATAAAAATGTTGAGGTAAAAACGTAGTGATAAAAAAATATGCTAATTGGGTTTAATTTTAAAAAATGTTATAATTATAATTTTCTTAATAATATTAAATTTAGTTTAAATAAATTATAGATATAAGAAAACCTAATATTAGTATTAATTGTGTAATAGAAATTATCACAAAAAATGAGAAACCTCAAGAATCATTAGTTAAATAGCAGTTTAAGAGCATTGCAGTTTATTAATTCTTTAGAGAATAGTTTAGGAACTACTATGCCTTCAGAAGTATTTACTACCGATGTTTTAGAAGATCTTTTAGAGATAAAAATGAGAGTTCAACTAAACATTTTAGAGTCAACAGATAATTACTTAAAAACGCAAAAACCATTCATCGACACTTAAATGCTATTCATCTACATTAATAATATATTTTATCGAAATTTAGATTGATAATTAATGAACTACATTATATTGTTAAATTAATAAATAAAAAATCATGAATAATGTATTAAAAATTATGCTTATTGAAGATGACATGATAGAAATCATGAAATTGAAAAGGGTAATTAGTACACTAAAATTAAATCACACTATTATTGAAGCCAATAATGGAGAAGAAGCATTAAATTTATTATCAAAAAAAGATAATTTACCTGAAATAATATTTTTAGATTTAAATATGCCTAAATTAAATGGTATTGAGTTTTTGAATATTTTAAAAAACCATCAGGTTTTAAAGTATATTCCAGTGATTATTCTTACCACATCAAATAATCATAGAGATGTTTTAGAGTGTTATAAAACAGGTATAGCAGGATATATATTAAAACCATTACGGTATGAAGACTATTTAGCTAAAATTGAAAAAGTATTATCTTATTGGAGTTGTAATCAATTAATTAAAATTTAAATGAAAGGAATTGTATTTACAGAATTTTTAGAATTAGTTGAAGATAAATTTGGTTTAGAAATGGTAGATAACATCATTGAAAATTCTAATTTAGAATCAAATGGAATTTATACATCTATTGGTACTTATGCATTTTCAGAAATGCTTCAATTACTGCAGCATTTAAGTACAAATACTAATATTTCGATAGACGATTTGTTATTGGTTTATGCCGAGCATTTTTTTGCTGTGCTTGCACAAAGTTATCCGGGATTAATTGAATCCTATAAAGATCCTATTGAGATGCTGGCATCTATAGAAAATCACATTCATGTGGAAGTTATAAAAATTTATCCTGATGCAGAGTTGCCAACATTTCAAATTATAGAAAAAACAGATAATTCATTAGTTATGATTTATAAATCCAGCAGAGCCATGCATCATTTTGGATTAGGGCTAATGAATAAAACTTTTGAACATTTTAACTCTACAGCAACTATTGAACTGGAAAAGATTAAAGAAGATGGCACTGAGGTTAAGTTTATTATCCAGAAAAACTAATGAGTCAAAACCAAATTGGCATATTAAAAAGGGCATTAGAACGTGAGAAAGCTGCAAGAAAACAAGCTGAAAAAATATTAGAAAGTAAAGCGGAAGAATTATATAAATTAACACAGCAACTTAAATATACTAATACTGAATTAGAAAAACTTGTAAAAGAAAAAACATCAGAACTTAAAGGTGTTTTTGAAAATATTATAGATGCTTATGTTGTAATAGATCTTTGTGGAAATGTTCTTAAAATGAACGATCCAGCTATTGCTTTACTTGGCTTTGATCATATAAATGAAGACACTAATCTTATAGAATTAGTAGATATTTCAGAAAAAGAAAAAATAAAAGATGGGTTTCAATTATTACTACAAAAAGAGCATATAACTAATTTTGAAATTAAAATTAATACGAAGTTAAAGGAACAGAAACTTGTTCATATAAACGCTAGTATTATTCTTGATGAAAATAATAAACCAATTGCAGCTCAAGGTATTGTTCGGGATATTACATCAGATCGTATACAAGCAGAATTAATCCAAGAACAGAAAAGACAACTGGATATTATAGTAGACAATTCATCTTTTGGAATTGTATTAATGCAACAAGGAGGAATAATGAAAAGTAATTATGCTTTTCAGGAAATGTTAGGATATAAAGAAGAAGAATTGTATTCACTTACCATTAAGGATATTTCTCATCCAGAAGATATAGAAAAATCTATTAATCTTCTTTCAGATATGGATTCTGGAATCCTCAATAAGTTTACCATTCAAAAGAAATATTTAAAAAAGGATGGATCGACTATTTGGGCTAAAACTACAGTTAGTGCAGTTAGGTTTATAAGCGGAGAGATAAAGTATCAAGTTGCAATTGTTGAAGATATTACCAAAGAAAGGGAAAATAATTTAATGGTTCATTTAACGAATAATATTGCCAAGGCTATCTTAGGTAAAATTAGCATTTATGAAATAGCATGGGAAATAGTTAATAAAATTACTGATTATTTAGATGCAGATGATTGTGTAATATATATTCTTAATTCCAATACTAATAATTTAGAACAAATTGCTGCTTTTGGTGAAAAAGTTGTAAAATATGAGGTATTGGACAAGTTAACAATTCCCTTTGGAAAAGGTATTGTTGGTTATGTTGCTAAAACGGGAATTGCCGAAATTATTAATGACACTAGGAAAGATAATAGATATATTATTGATGATTATAATAGATTATCAGAAATAACAGTTCCTATTATCTCTAAAGGCAAAGTGATTGGAATTATAGATTCAGAACATCAAGATGAAAACCATTACAATTTAAAACATCTTGAAACCTTGTCTAATATTGCTAGAATTGTATCCATGCAGTTGGATAATGCAATAAGTCTTGATTTAAAACAAAAAGCCGAAGAAAAAAACACACTTTTATTACAGGCTTTGGAAAGAAGTAATGTAGAACTAGAAGAGTATGCACATGTTGTTTCTCATGATTTAAAATCACCCTTAAGAAGTATAAATGCTTTAATAAGTTGGCTTAAGGAAGATAATTATGATAGGCTGGATGAAAACAGCATAAAAAATTTCAACTTAATAGAATCTACGTTAGAAAATATGGAGCAATTAATTTCTGATGTATTAGATTATTCAAGTGTAACTTCAGATAATTTAATTTCTGAAAAAGTAAATTTAAATGAAGTCATCAATTCCATAATAGAAGATATTAAACCATCATCAAATATGTCAATTGAGATGTTAAATAGTCTACCTATAATAAATGGAGATAGAACACGTCTTAAGCAACTTTTTCAGAACCTTATTAGTAATGCAGTTAAACATAATGATAAAAAAAAGGGAGTTGTATTAATAAGTTATTCTAAAAGTAAAACGCACCATAAGTTTTCTATTAAAGATAATGGTGTGGGAATTGAAAAGAAATATTTTGAAAAGATATTTGAAATTTTTCAATCTTTACATATTAGCGATCAATCTACAGGAATAGGATTATCAATTGTAAAGAAAATTATAGACTTATATAATGGTGATATTTGGTTAGAGTCAGAATTAGGCAAAGGCTCAACTTTTCATTTTACAATAAAAAAATAATAATGAAAACCGTTCAATTAATAAAACAAAAAAATAAAAAAACCTGGGAATATTTATCTGCAGAACAAGAATTAAATATGCCTTTAGTTCTGGTGTTTGGCAATAGATATCTTTTAGAAGATTCTAATCTTTATAATGAAATAAAGGAAATGTTTCCAAACGGACATTTGGTTTTTGGCTCAACAAGTGGAGATATTACTGCAAAATCAGTAGAAGATGAAAGCATCACAATTACCGCTATTGAATTTGAAAAAAGTCATTTTTTAATAAAAACAAGTAATGTATTAAATTCAAAATTAGACAGTTTTATAACTGGAAAAAATCTTATTGAGCAATTTCCGGCAGAAGGCTTAAAATTTGCATTTGTCATTTCAGATGGGAGCTTTATTAATGGAAGCAAACTAACTAAAGGAATGAATGCAGCTAATGAAAACAATTTGCTTATTACAGGAGGCCTTTGTGGTGATGGAGCACGTTTTGAAAAAACATTAGCATCTTATAACGAAAACCCTAAACAAGGAGAAATCGTAGCGATTGGTTTTTATGGTGACACACTTGAGGTTTCTTTTTCAATACATGGTGGTTGGATACCATTTGGGCCTGAACGTATTGTTACAAAATCTGAATCTAACGTGTTATTTGAGTTAGACAATCAACCAGCTTTAGATTTGTATAAAAAATATTTAGGAGAGAAATCAAAGGAATTACCAGCTGCCGCATTATTGTATCCATTAAATGTTAAGTCAGAAGATGAAGAACAATCATATGTGCGTACGATATTAAATATAGACGAACAAAACAACACTATGATTCTAGCTGGAGATATTCCGGAGAATTCTAAAGTGCAACTCATGATGACTAATGTAGATAATATTGCTCATGCTTCAGAACTTGCTGCCAAAGAAGCAATTGGAAAAAGGAAAAATAAACCTCAGTTAGCGTTGTTAGTTAGTTGTATCGGAAGAAAATTAGTGTTAGATCAACGTGTTGAAGAAGAAATAGAAGAAGTGGTTGCAATTGTAGGAAAAGATACAACCATTAGTGGTTTTTATTCTTATGGTGAAATTGCACCTTTTAATTTGGAGATTAATTGTCAATTACATAATCAAACAATGACGATAACGCTAATAAGCGAATAATGAAGGCATTACTAAAACGTCAAATACTAAAATATTTAAATGAAGAACATGCTTCTGATAAAAACTTAGAAAAGTTTCTAGATGCAATAGATCGCTCATACACCAATTTTGACGAACAATTTGCTATGCAACAACGTGCCATGGGTATAAGTTCTGAAGAATTATTCAACTTAAATCAGAAATTAAGGCAAGAATCAAAATCACAACTTGAAGTAATAAGTAAATTAAAACATGTAATTGAAACACTTAAGTTTTATGAACTTCCAGAACAACAAAGTACTGATGATTTAGATTTAAAAGGCATGAAACTGATAGACTTTATTGATAATCAAACCAAAGAAATTATTGAAATAAATAAACAACGAGAAAAGTTGTTGAATGAATTGGCTTATCAAAATCAGGAATTAAGCGATTATGCACATATGGTATCCCACGATTTAAAATCACCATTACGAAGTATTGATTCTCTAACATCATGGTTAAATGAGGATTACAAAGATATATTAGACCAGAAAGGGAAGGAGAGGCTTATGTTAATTAGAAATAATGTCGAAAAAATGGATTTGCTAATTAATGGCATTCTGGAATATTCAACTATAGGCAAAAACAAAGTAGAATTTTATAAAGTAGATACCGAAAAACTTATTGAAGATATTTTAAATATCATTAAAATTCCCAACCATATTTTAATTATTAAAAGCGGTACTTTACCAGTTATTAAAGGAGATAAATACAGATTGCAACAACTTTTTCAAAATCTTATTACAAATGCTATAAACTATAATGATAAAGAAAAAGGAATTATTGAAATCGGGTTTGCAGACCAAAATGATTTTTGGCAATTTTATGTAAAAGATAATGGTAAAGGAATTGCTGAAACTTATTTTAATAAAATCTTTAAAACGTTTCAAAAATTGGAAAACAACCCAATATCAACAGGTATAGGGTTGTCAATAGTAAAAAAAATAATTGATTTGTATGGTGGAAAAATTTGGTTAGAATCCAGCTTAGGAATCGGCACTACATTTTATTTCACTTTAAAAAAAGAACCACATGGAGAAACCTAATTTATCCTATATTCATAGTATGTCTGGTGGAGATTTGGCTTTTGAAAAAAAACTAACAGACATTATCAAATTAGAATTCCCAAAAGAAAAAGAAATCTATTTTTCTAACTATACTTCAAATAATTTTAAACAAGCTGCAGAAAATGTTCATAAACTTAAGCATAAAATTAGTATTTTAGGGCTGTCAAAGAGTTATGAGATTGCTGTAGCATTTGAAAACAATTTATTGGAAGGGAATACTAATCTAAATAAAGAGTTCGAATCTATTTTAAATTCCATAACTAATTATCTACAACAGTTATAATTAGTAATTTATGAATTGTATTATTATTGATGACGAAGCTACAGCACGAGCTATAATTGGGCAGTTATGTTCAAATTTACCAAGTCTTAATGTGTTAGAGGAATTTCCAAATGCAATTCAAGCAATTAAATATCTAAACCAAAATGAGGTTGATCTCATTTTTCTGGATATCCATATGCCTGATTTTACAGGTTTTGATTTTATTGAAACTTTAAAAAATCCTCCAAAAATAATTCTGACAACTTCTGATTCAAATTTTGCAATTCAAGCATTTGAGTACGATTGTATTGTTGATTATCTCGTAAAACCAATAACTATTGAAAGGTTTGAAAAAGCTATTCAAAAAGCTAAAA
>Ga0102815_10002401_pt1 | contig 11376 bp, 2 predicted proteins | sample ColrivemetaGS759_FD_79113 | JGI IMG/M metagenome (GOLD analysis project Ga0102815, IMG submission 79113) | Estuarine microbial communities from the Columbia River estuary - Ebb tide ETM metaG S.759 | ecosystem: Environmental > Aquatic > Marine > Intertidal zone > Estuary | place: USA: Columbia...
ATACCAAGAGTTTGGCAGAGACACCGACTTAACAGATACTTCAAAAACATTCTCAAATCAGGCCGGAACGCTATTTGCTACAGCGGCAAAAATGCCGCTATTCTTAAATTCAGAACTTAAAGTTAATGATAATTTCGCAAGTTTAAGCTTGTTTGCGTACAATATCTATGGCAATAAAGCTATGTTCCAATGGGATGGATTCAACTATGGTTCACAAATAGAGGAAGATGATAACGTTTATTCTTCCCTAAGTTTAGATAATGAAATTAGAGGTGTAACTACCGTAGGTTACGGACATTGCGATAGCGACAGTCTAGCGAAAGCATTTGATCAAAATCTAGTTTTGGATGATATCATTTACGAATACGGAGATTGTAATAACGCAGGAATATTTAGAGGTATAGCGACTTACACCAACCCAAGTGCTAGCGGGTTTGACGGAACTTTTGGAGCAGGATACTTAAATAATTATTACGGCATTAGAAAGTTTACCGGACTTGATCCGTCTACGTCTTATGACGTTCTTGTGAATGTTAGGACTGGAGAAACAGAAGGGGTTGAGCAGCCTAGAAACTGGGAAGAATGGGAATATGGAATATGTGGTCCTAATTATCATGTAAGCGGCTGTTGCACTGAAGACTGCGAACAAGAGCTAAATTATAGTGGAATTAAACTTTTAAGTGACTTTGGTGATTTATCAATAATTGGAGACAGTGGTAGATTAGAAGAAGCTAACTATGGTAAAGCTGTTGCTGTAAACAAGAACTTAATGGCTGTATCTGCTCCTAACTTGACTATTGCCGACGAATATGTTAGTGGTGTAGAAGACGCTGGAGCAGTATTCTTGTACACAAGAGACGAAGAAGTAGCGGGAAAGAAAGCTAATTGGGAAGTATCCAGAAAACTTACTTTACCAAGCGGGTTTATAAGGGACTACGTAGAAAGTACAAGGTCTAGCACTATCAAGTATTACAATAATCAAAACGAGCTTGAGTTTGAAGTTCCGTTCCAACAATGGGCAATTGGTCAAGAAGGAAGAGAGTTTGGACACAGTTTAGCTTTAAGGTCTGATGACGCAAATGAAACGCTTGTTGTTGGCGCACCGGGAGCGCAATGGAGTAGAGAATTTGAACAAATAAATACTTCCGGTATACCTATATGTATGGCTGTGTTTACGGATAGTTTTGACCCCATACCAGATAAAATTAACGATGTTATCAACACATCTAAGAAATATGATATACTCTACAACTATTTTGCAGACAAGTGGAACATTGGAGACTTTACATTCCAGCCTGAATTAGATATAAAACTTTTCATATACGAACTTGTAGATAAAACAAACCCTAGAATTAGTCCTACCTTCAGAAGAATAGACTTTATTAAACACGCTTTTGTAGATAAGGTCGCAAGTATAGGTCAAGAAAATTCTAAAGGGGAAACAGTCACTCAGGAATTAATTGATGACTCAGTTAAGTCATTATTCTTAGATACATTCAATCAATCTAGTTTTCCTCATAGCGGCCTACCTCCAATTATGGGCGTATTCCTTGACGACACTAGGTCTACTTTTGGTTCTGAGCCAATAGTAACTAATTTTATAAATTTCTACAATGATTACGTTTATCAAAGTGGCGTGATTGACCCAGAAACTGAACTTGCTAATTCTGGATACGCAGAGTTAATTCGTGGCGCTGGTCAGAATTGGGACACTGCATCTAAGCTTCTACTCAATCAAGTATTAACAACTGGTAACTTAATACAGAACGACGCTCTTAAATATATAGCTAGTGGGTTTTCTTCTAGCGCCGTTGAAGACTTAGAACAATTCCAGTCACCTCCAGCGTCTGGAGGTAGAGTTTACGTCTTTGACGGTCATGGTGATGATCTCCATTTAGTTCAAGAGATTAAGAGTAGGTCTGAAAGATTAGAAGATGACGCAGACGATCTAGATGAAGACAGACTAGATTTTGGTACTCAGTTTAACGATAGATTTGGTCATTCTGTTTCTATTAGTAAGAATGGCGATATTATAGCTGTTGGCTCTCCTTACTTAGATGTTCCTTGCGAAATATACGAAAGAAAGCCAGAAGAAAATGTTAGAATGTATGGTAAAATTAAAGATTGGCTTGAACATGCTGATGGAAGATTTAGTTATGTTCCAGACGTAAGATTTGACTTCACTCAAGAACTAGAGGATTACGAGACACTACTAACTGCTTCTGGAGAAAGTTTTGTACAAATAGCCATTTACAACTCTTTGTCAGATTCTGATAAGTTTTACTTTAGGAGTGATAAGAGCTTCTGGGGTAATCAAGTAATTCAACTCTACAAACAAATATACGAATTTGGTTATTCTGACATTCCTTATACTGGAACTTGGGGTTTTATATCTAACCAATTTGCTGCTACTTCTAGGCTTGGTTATAGTTCAGCGGTAGATGACGATGGAGATTTAGTTGCCTTCGGAGCGCCAACTGACTCATTCAATATCTTTGATGATACAAACGTTTGGTACGGTGGTAGAACAGATATTGAAGATAACAATAGATGGGCATCTATGACAAATGCTGGGGCGGTTAGAGTATTCAAGGCTAGAAAATTTTACCCACACAACAAAGCTGTTGAGTTTACAAGGTTTGGAAACTTAGATAGATCTATTCATCAAGAGCTTGACTATGATAGGATGGCAACATACTTCCAGCCAGATAATATACCTTTTGAAAGACTACCATTTTCCACGGTAGATATTCCGCAAGATGCCGGTCTAGCATTTATTATTACACCTGAAAGAGATGTTATCACAGGTGCTGGCGGACAGGAAATTTTACAGAATATTAAAGAATGGTTAGCTCTTGGTGACAGAACTTTAGTATTAGTTGCCAACGATCCGCTTTACGAAGAAAACGGGCTATACAAAGACTCAACAGATATTGTAAATACTATTCTAGATAAAATTGGTTCTAGGATGACGGTCGTTGCAGCTAGAACAGAAGAAGAAGCCTATATAGAATGTGTAAGCGGAGAGAACTTAATAAAAGCCTTCCAGCCTGAATACAATCATACCACATTCCAAGGTTACGAGTCTAGCATTAGTACGGATAGTATTTTTGCTAAAGGTGTGGCTGACATCAAGATTAAACTTAGAGATGAAGAAGTTTCAATCTTTGACGGCAATGGAATTCAAATGCCCTGTCCAAGCAAAAAGAATCCAGTTAACACAGAGGCTCAACTACCGCTAAAACAGCTTGGAGATTTAAGAGCGCAGTGGAATTCTGTATGTTCAATTTGCGGTCCAAATGGGTGCGCAAAGATAGAGTACAACACCAACTGGGCTTTACATTTTGATAACCCAAATCCACAGAGAAGTTGCGACTCGTATCCTCCGTTAGGATTAATTGGTTCGCCATACGAAGACCCAAGACCTATTTTAACTGTGTCTAAAAAAGATCCAGATGATTCTTGGTTTTTGGCAGAACAAATAATCAGAGAGACTGGTTATGAACCTATCTTTTCAGGTCAGTTCTTTGAAAAGTCTTCAACGAGAACTTTCTTGTCAAGCACTCACTTGGATGAACTTGAATTTAATATATTTGAAAATCCTGATGACGAATTAGGAGTACCAAGCGGGAAATATAATGCTTTCAATTTAAATACGTTTACAAACCCGGCTACAGAAAACTTTAGAAATACCTTACTTCAAGCAGAAGGTAAAATCGTTACTGAGAAAGTTAGACTTGGAAATACTGTTGAGACTATTTCTCCAGACAGTCCTCTTGTAGCTTCAGAAGAAATTGGTGGACAAGGTTCAAAAGTTGTTATCATAGCTTCTACTAGACCTGAAACTTTACTAAACCTTGGGTATGCAGGCTCTACTAATATCAGGACCGATGACGGTAACATATCTTTCTATTCTAATTTAGTTAAATCTTCATGTTCTAACTCTGGCGTTATTTACCAACTCGGAGGATGGACCGGAAGAAGCTCATTTAGCTCTGTTTCTTCTGAGTTTGAACAAGCTGGAGGAGGAATCTTAGAGGATACTCGTTCTTCAATTACGACCCTATTTGATGAGCATGGTCACCACTATTTAGAAAATTATGATGATTACAGATATACAGCTTTAAGAAACGCTAATGTACTTTGGATTGCTGACCCATTGGGATACAGTGAAGAAGAAATACTAAAAATTAGAAACTGGCTAGACTTTGAGAACAAAACCCTTGTTATTACTTATAATATTCAGCCAGAGCTATACGACGAAGGAAGTAATGGTGAGATAAACATATTAGATCCTAAACCGTTTGACACAGTAGCGAATGTCACAAAGATATGCAAAACTCTTGGCACAGACATTAAGCCTGTTTACTCTCATTTGACAGACAAGTATATTGCTACTTCTAATATTGATGATCAAACTACTCAGATAATTCACGGAGAAGACCCAATAATTTCAGGGTGTATAGATGGTTACACTTGGCCTAGTATCGGGTTTTTCCCATCAGACTTTACGAATGTTCCAATATTAAATGTTTACAGGCAAGACCCTACGCCCGGTACAGATCAAACATTTAATTTCATTCCGATTTCTTCTTCTGGGAATGTAGAAAAAATTATTCATTACGACGAACCTATAATAGATATCAAAGCTAATTACGGCGAAAATACATACTTTACTATGAGTACTGACTCGTCTATAACCTTCCCCGCAATATCTAATTCTGGCTACAGGATATTTGTAAACTGGGTCTCAGAAAGAGAAGATGACTTTATTCCAGTAGATTCTTTCGTGACCACAGACGGCGATTCTGCTAGTCTGGAACAGAATAAGAGTTTAGGAAAAACTACCATAGGTGAACATCAATCTGTTTCTTTCGATATTGACGCTGGAGAAAACGCTACATCATTGACAGTCTCGTTTAATGCGTCGAGAAAAGATCGCATTGAACTGGACGAGTTTATTAACTTGCCAAAGTCTGTCAGAATACTTTCTGTTTCTGGCTGCCCACTACCAAAGATAACAGAGGTTACTACTACTAGTGGTGAAAAAGAAGTAATTATTGGGTTCAAAGAAATAATAACAGAAACTATAATTCCTGCGTCAAGCGGTACTATTGTTGGTAAATTAAAACCTTGGAGTTCAGATAGAGATCAATACTTGCAACCAAATCTACAAGACTGCGATCCAGAAATTATTAACGAGTCTAAAATAGAAGACGGGCCTGTTGTTGTAGCAGAAGAGCTAGAGAACTTCTCATCATTCCCAGCAGGAAAAAGAAAGTCTAGAATTGTCGTTATTACTGACTCTACTATTATTCAAGGTCAATGCCCAGAATATAGAAGCGATGCCGTTGGAGGGAATCAAAAGTTTATTCGCAGTTTATATCTACAGAGTCCAGAAAAACATCAAGAGTTTAGTAGCGAAAAAACATTTGCAGATTCCAATAGAAAGTTTGCTCATGTCCAAAAAATCAGAAGTCCAGAAACCGGAAGCCCCGGCAAGTATTACTCTAAACTTAATCAAGACGGACTAACTAGAATATTTGGTAAAGATGGACAGCCTTCACTAACTCCTACTAATGGATTAGGATCTTTATACGAAAATAATGAAGATAAAATTGACCCAAGACTAGTCCATAGGCAAGATAATCCAAAGTGGGACCAAGTTCAAACTGAAGTCACAAGATTTGAAAACCTGTTTATTTCAACGTATGGAATCGCTCCTAGATTTAGTGGTGTATTCCAAGGTCTTGGACCTTTAACTAATGAGCAAAAAGATCTTGCAGGAATACCTAGATTCGCATTTAAAGATGGTAAACAAATTGAGATAAACAAACCTTACTATCCGAAAGACACAAGTACCAGAGGTGGTATATCCACAGTCCAAAAACTGCTTGGTAAAGACTACTTAGACTATATTGATAGTTTCTCTGGCTATCCGGGAGACCTTTTTGGTTATTCAATAGCTATTGAGAATGGTCAATTAATTGTTGGCGCACCATTTAATGCTTACGATCATGACAAAGTGTATAGCTGGCCTGAAGTATCTGGAGATAGTAATGGCGGAATTACCGTTAGTGAGTACGGAGGGGCTGGTGCAGCCTTCTTCTACGATTATGATAACCTTGGAGACAATGTAAAAGAAAGCTTCTTACCTCTAAGTTTTATTAGCAAAATTAAACCTAGCAGTGTAAACGTTGGTGTTACCGGTGGAATAACTGACGTAAATATATTAAATCAAAAGAATCTTACGAGGTTTACCGGCGATAACGATGAAGATTATCGTCAAACAGATCAGTTTGGAAGGTCCGTTTCTATAGCTTCCGACATGATGGCTATAGGCGCTCCTAATCACGACTGGAATACCGAACATGCTCACATTTATGATGACACGTCTACATTTTTAAGAAAAGACTTCTCTTCGGAGTTTGAGATACCTCAACATCTCTACAGTGAAGCTAGTGGGAATGCTATATTAAATAATGGTGCAGTTTACACGTATAGAAATGAAATGGTAGATTTTGGAGGCAAAAGAAAAGAACTACAATTTGCCGAAAAACTTAATAAAAATGGATACAAATCAAATGTACCTCCTGTGTCTGGCACAGAGAACGACAAGTTTGGTCAAACTGTTTCTATATATCGCTCAAAGAGAATTGATAGCGATTACACTTTAGTAGCTGGCGCTCCTAGGCATGACCATGAGACAAGCGGCAACCATTCAACACTATTCGTAGAAAATGCTGGAGCGGCATTCGTATACGACGCGATGCTTCGTAGACAACCTAGAGCTTTACCTTCGGAAGGTGGATTTGTAGCAGGTAAAATATTTGGAGACAATAAAGATCTCTCTGTACCGTTTAATGTAAACCAAAACACTACTGGGGGATCTATATCATATTCCTTTACTGCCTCCATAGCTACCAATAGTGATGGAGAGATATTTATAGAAGCTTCTGGGTTCGATCCATCTGCAAAAGGTTTTATTGCCCACAGACCGTTTGTAGAACTTATTTCCGGTGTTCGTTCAGACACAGATTCAGTAAATCAAAGTCTACCTTTAACTGTGTATGGTACACCTTTGCTAGATAGTGGGATTTTAGATTTAAACATTCTCGGAGCTGATAACGATTTCGTGTATAATAATGTAGATTTATTTACGGTCTCGGCAATTCAGGACAGCGGACAGTTAAATCTATATGTATCGGGTCAGCAGCCTACGTCAGGTTCTGACGCATTGACTATATTTACATCTGGTACAGAAAATTTAACAGACATTCTTAATTTAAGAATAAGAGGAAACTAATGCCAATCAGAGTACGTTACAAAAATGATACGAGTCAAGAGTGTTCTCTTAGACCCACTCCATTCATATCTGTCGCCACTAATATTTTAAAAAGTGGTGGTGGTGAAGCGTTCGGTGTCACTTACGATATTACCTTAAATGGCACTTTACTAGACGACGAAGGTACGCCTTACGCAATTCAACACATAGGGAATAATACAGCTTTATTTCCCTTTCCCAATAACTTAAATTCAAACTTATTTGATAATGTTAACTTTACTAGAGTTGGTCCCTATGGAGCTTTTGATAGCTTTTATAGCGCTGACAGAAATAGTTTCTTTAGCGGTAAACCTCCAAAGCAAAACGTCCCACTCCAGAGCAAAATGACGGCTCTGATGAACAAACAAAGAGCGCTTAGGTCTTTGTTCGCTGTGGACGGCCAAAGAGTAGAATTAAGTGACATTGACGGCCATGCTCCAGTACTTATTTGTTATCCAAGGGTTACAAGTATAAGTTTCAGTGAAGGTAATTATGTAAACAAATGTGAATATACCATAAGTCTACAGGCTGATACCTTGCTGTATGGAGACGTTGCTGAACCTAGAGTAGATGACGAAGGTCAATTAATCCGACCTGCTGACAGAGCCAGTGCTGCCTATTCCTACCCTAATGAGGCTTCTAGTAAGTTAAGGGTTGGAGGGAATTATAATGAAAGAACGTTACTGGATAACTTAAAAGGTTCATTTATTTCTGACTTTTCCGAAGATTGGGCTATAGAAGTTGACGAGTCTCAAGGCGAGACTGTCGCTAGAGACCCTAACAATCCAGATAACGACCTCTTCCTTCCTCGATCTTACCGTATTACACACTCTTTATCCGCAACGGGAAAGCGTCACTATAGACAAGATGTTGCAGACGGTTTATCTTCGTCTAATAAAGACATACCAGCTTGGGCGCAAGCTAAGAACTTTGTTTTAAATAGAATGTCCGAAAACTGTGCTTCAGGATACCCAAACAATTATCCAAATGTTCTTGGTCAAGTCGGCGCTGGCACAATAAATCTTGTTAGCCAATATAACGGTTTCAACCATGTTAGGACAGAAAACATAAATGAAGCACAAGGTTCTTTTAGTATAAATGAGACATGGGTTTTAGCTAGCGGTAAAGCTCTTGAGCAATTTAACGTTAGTATAAGCACGTCTAACACAGAACCATTTGTAGGAGTAACTATAGACGGTAATGTAAAAGGTTTAAGCACTATATCTCCTAGTGGATATGGCGGAAACATGTCACTAGGTGACGACACAAGTTCAAGTGGAAACTGGAGGACTCTTGGTAAAAAAACCGCATACTCAAATGCTTTAGAAAAGTATCAAGACTTAACTAATAATGGACAATTTGGAATTGCTAGTGATGTCTACAAAAGAGCAAATAATTCTGTTTCCGTTGGCTTAAATGCTCAACCTATGTCTTCTAGTTTTTCTACTAATGAATATACTGGAGAAATTACTTATAATCTTCAGTTTGATAATAGGCCAGTAAATATAATAAGTGGTGTTTTAGCTGAACAACTTTCTATTAATGATACCTATCCCGGAGATGTATTTGCTACTATTCCAGTTCTCGGCAGGGCAACTGGTCCAATTTTACAATACATGGGAGGAAGAACAGAGTATAGAAGAGATGTTTCTTTGAACTTAACTATGGATTACACAAAAATTCCTTATGGTAGCACTAGGAATCCCTTACTTATGAAAAAACCTAGTATCGTAGAACCAACAGCATCTCAGATTGCAGACTTGATAAATGAAGTTAGTCCTAAAGGAGAGCCGGGAGTAAGGAAATATTTTATTAGTCCGCCTTCTGAAAGCTGGAGTCCCAAAGAAGGCACGTACAGCATTAATATTTCTTGGACATACGAGTTAGACAAATGACGCACGAATGGTTTGATCCAGAATTGCCTTTAAGTGGTGAGCAGATAAGATTGGTTCCTTCTGGAGCTATCTTGCCTTCCTCAGAAGCTAATTTTTGGGATTATCTTCAGTATCCCACATCTAGGATATCTTTTGAGTCAGACGTTACTAACAGGTTTTATTTTAAGAATAACATCATTAGTAGCGGTATAAATTATGGTTCAGGATCAATAAACTGGAATAATCCATTTATCCCAGTAGCAGCAGATCAAATAGAGTATTGGGATATTTCCGGTATAATAAAGTTATATGGACCATTTGAATCGCCTTCGTCAAACCATCTGTATAATTTGGGTGATATCCAATCTGGTTTATTTTACCACCAAGTTTCTGGTCAAGATAAATTTTTTATCGCTTCCGGTAATTCAAGTGGAACTTTTTATTCTAGCTTGTTTTCTAATGCTTCGGAGCATATAGGAGACTCGATAAATGATTTTACAATATTTAATGACTACATACACAATCAACCTTCTGGTGACACTAAACAAGCCCAAGAAGAATTAGAAGAAAAAAGAAAAGATTCTGGTGAAACCCCTCCTTACAGCGGGGAAGGGCTAGTAGATATTGAAGTAGGTGTAACTAGAATACCTTATCTTTCAGACTTGAAAGAAGCAGAGCAATATCTTGTATACAGCCTTGATGAGGACTATCGTGGATATACAGCTATAGGTAGTAGCGGAAACGATTACGACAATCGAGGGTATCCGCATATAGGTGTATTTTTTGGACCATTTCAGCAGATACTTTAGGAGAAAAGGATTAAATGTCAGACTACTCTATTATACCTTCACCGCAGATGCACGGTTCTGGTTACGCTTGGTGGGATGAAAGCAATATACCTAGAGGGAAGCAGGGATCGCTTTCTGCTGGAGGATGGACTTCTGGAAACGAAGGGTTTATCCAGCAAACTTTTCTAGGTGCTTCTATAATAGCTTTTAGTGTTAATGCTGGTTTTGGTGACACATCTTCTACGCTAAGTGTAGATTTAATTAACGACGAGTATAATACCGCAGACTATACAGGCGTTGGTTCTGGCGATGATTTGTATCACGGTGGTAGCGGCGATATGTTTGCCCCTCCCGTTGTTGGCTCGCCGGTTTATTTTAAGTTTGGGAAAAACCATGCAACTCTAGATCAAGCATATAGATTAACTTTTGACGACCTATACGGTTACGACACCCTTTCTGGCATAAAGTCTTCAGAAGAATACAAAATCTCTGATACTCAAATAAGCGGAATTACTGATCCGTATCAGTACTTTTCTCACATGACAAGCGGAGAAGAGTCTAGCAATACCTCTGAGGAATCCAGCCAAAGCGGTTACGCTGTAATGATAGACAATTCATACCTTGCTGACCCATCAAATCTACTTAGAGGCTCTGGGCATTTTACTTTTGGAGGAATTTTACAGAGCTATACGCAAAACAAATCTGGTCAAGGCAACCCTTTATATGCAACACAAGTAGTAGATCCAAGAGAGATACTGTCAAATGTATCCTTAGTATTAAATAATTATCAAGGCACTACTTACAATAATAAAAATCTTATGAATATATATGGATTTTTAGAGTATGATCCTAGCGACCATTTAAAGCTAAACTTCTTTGATATTAAACTTGACGGATCTGGAGACCCAAGTTCTAGCGGAACAAGATTTTTTGAAGAAGATTTATTAGCTAAATATCCAGACCCTATTTATGGAATGGGTGAGATTTATTATAGTGGGTTGGATATCTATGAAACTTCCGGCGCTATATTTAGTTCTAGTCCATTAGCGAAGTTCTTTGATAAAGACGACACTGAAGTGTTTGAATTTGTAGAGCAGGAAACTGGCTCAGGTTTATCTATGATGTCTGGAAATTTTCCTATCACGGGTCAAGGGTTTTCTAGAAGAGGCGATAGAGGTATCCCCTTCTATAGAATTAGTCAGACTTTGGACGTATTGTTTGAGAAACAAACCGTACTTCCAAAAGAATATAAAAAATCTGGATTTGGTGGACCAATTGATTTTCGTGGATACAAGTATATTGTAGATCTTTCTGGACTACCTTTAGAACAAATTAACACTATGTATTTCGTAGACTACGATCAAATAACCCTTATGGATTTAATTTTAGA
>Ga0102815_10002406_pt1 | contig 11358 bp, 10 predicted proteins | sample ColrivemetaGS759_FD_79113 | JGI IMG/M metagenome (GOLD analysis project Ga0102815, IMG submission 79113) | Estuarine microbial communities from the Columbia River estuary - Ebb tide ETM metaG S.759 | ecosystem: Environmental > Aquatic > Marine > Intertidal zone > Estuary | place: USA: Columbia...
CTCTTTCTGGGCTTTCATGACGGCGATCCAGAACTCACGCTCAAGGACGATGCGGCCTTCGGCGGACCAGATTTCAGAAATAGCAGGAGAGGCGTAGCGTTCAGCGAGGACGTTGGGAATCATATGAGTAGGTCGTTTAAATCTAAAATTATAATCGGAATGAATACGTAAAAGAGCTTGCTGGCAAACATATTTCAGTTGGGCCTGACGGATAATTAGTTTTTGTCGTGAATGAACAATCAAGCGCAGGATTGAAGCACTTGAGCAAGGGTGTCAATGAGCTGTTGGCGAAGGGGGATGGACTCTTTGCTGATTTGGCGTTGCAGGGTTTCGTATTGTTTTCTGCCTTGCTCGGTTTCTATGGCTACAGGCTTGTAGCCGTATTCGCTAAGATCATAAGGGCTTGCTCGCATGTCGAGCTCGCGTGCTTTGAGCGCGAGCTGGAAACAATCCCAAAGTAGTTTGCTGCCGACCCATGGCATGCATTTGGAAGCCCACTTATAGAGATCCATGTTGGTGTGCAGGCATCCACATTGCTCAAAGTCTTGGCGGCTATTGAGAGTAGGTTTGAGTTTGTTAAGATCAATAGCGGATGGTGAGAAAAAACGATAAGCATCAAAGTGGCTACATGTAATCGTTCGCGATGATACCAGTTGGTCGATCTGACCTTGAGATAGTCGTAAGCGTGTGGATTCCCGATGCCTGATATCCTGACCTTGATAAACCATGGCCCACTCGTGCAGGCCGTGGCATGCGAAGTTGGGTGTTCTTTTTTGACTCAGGCATAGAAGGTTGTGAATCCATTGGAGTCGTTTGATTTCTTTTTCGGCTAGAACGTCGGTAGCCAGGGCGATCGTCTGCGCATGCTGGCGGTAGTGTCGTGATTGGAATGGTTGATGCTTTGGTTGATGTTTTTGGTCGCCAACTTCTAGCTTGATTCCAAACCCAGGATGCCACTGTTCCAATTTGCCTAGTGAAAAAGGATAATAGGTAAATAGGAAGTCTAGAACGGGGTGTTCCTGATGGCTGGCTCTGCGGCTGCGGTAAGGTACTGTCCATTTTCTGACTTCAACGCGATGCAAATTCGCCAGAGGTTGCCAATGATCTTGCCGCAAGTAGCTTGTCTCAGATGTCAGCATGGTGCAGAGATGCTTTTATATTTGGGCAAAGAACAGGGAAGTGTTTTTCTAGATGAGAGAGTTCGCCACTAGTGTATACCTCACAACTCGGTTGTGGTGTGTTTAAGTCGCCTGCGATGAAATGGTTTACTCTGTGAGCGACCGCGACGCCCGTATCCATGACGGTGACTTGTGGTCCTGCGATCTCCTGAATGAGAGGCTTTAGGAAAGGATAATGACTGCAGCCTAAGACCAGAACGTCAGCTTTGGCTTCGATGAGAGGGAGTATATCTTCTTCGACAATAGCACGAGCTTTGGGGCTATTGAGGTCACCGTCTTCTACGAGTTTAACAAAGTTGGGGCAAGGCCTAGTGATGATGGTCACGCCCTCACCATGGTCGTTAATCAAACGGTGGAATTTTTCACCTGCGAGAGAAGCCTCTGTCGCGAGAATTCCAATAGTGCCAGTGCGAGTGCTAGCTGCCGCTGGCTTAATTCCTGGCTCCATGCCGACAAAGGGAACTGGATAGCTTGCTCGTAGTGCTTCTACCGCAGCGATGGTTGCTGAATTGCACGCAATGACGATGAGCTTGCAGTTTTTTGAGAGTAAGAAATCGGTCACCGCAAAAACGCGCCGCTGAATCTCATCAGCACCGCGCGCGCCATAGGGGCACCAAGCGCTGTCACCAAAGTAGATGATAGACTCGTTGGGTATGGTCTTGCGGATCTCATTGAGGACTGAGAGGCCGCCGATTCCTGAGTCAAGAATGCCTATGGAGTGGTTAGATTTCAAAGAGTATAATCAGTTAAACAAATTCATCTGCGGTGAGTCAGCCTCGGGGAGAGAGTTGTTTTTCGTGTTTTTTGCCTTCGGTTTGTCTTTGGCCTCGGGTCGCGTAGAATTCATTTCAAGATGTGATAGTATATCCTTGGCCCTGTTGATAATGGTGGGAGGGAGGCCTGCTAGGCGCGCTACCTGAATGCCGTATGACTTGTCTGCAGTGCCTGGAACGATCTTGCGCAAAAAGATGATATCATCATTCCACTCACGAACCGCAACGTTGTAGTTTTCTACGGCGTCCCTAGTGCGGGATAAGTCGGTGAGCTCATGATAATGAGTAGCGAATAAGGTGCGCGACTTGATGGTGTCATGGAGATGCTCTGCTACTGACCACGCAATAGAAAGACCGTCGAATGTTGCAGTTCCACGGCCAATCTCATCAAGAATGACGAGTGATTTTTCAGTAGCATTATTGATGATGAGCGAAGTTTCATTCATTTCGACCATGAATGTGGACTGGCCACTGGTTAGGTCATCGGAGGCTCCGACACGGCAGAAGATGCGGTCGACTAGCCCGATACGTGCTTTCTCAGCTGGGACGTAAGCCCCAATCTGAGCCATCAAAGTGATCAAAGCAACCTGACGGATGTAGGTTGATTTCCCGGCCATATTTGGGCCGGTAAGTAAGATGAGCCGTGAGGTGGATGTCTCGATAAGGGTGTCATTGGGGACGAACTTATCTTCGATTAAGGTTTGTTCTAAAACGGGATGGCGACCATTTACGATTTGAAGATCTCCTGAGTGGTCAATGACTGGTCGTGTGTGTTGGTGTAGCTGCGCAAGCTCAGCCAGGCCGAGTAGGACGTCAAGCGTAGCAAGTGACTCTGCGCATTGCTGCAGACGATCGATCTCATCTGCTACGGCTTGCCTCAGTTTTATGAATTCCTCGTATTCGAGTTGTTTGGCACGTTCATCTGCTCCGAGTATCTTATTCTCCATCTCCTTAAGGGCAGGGGTGATGAAGCGCTCAGCGTTGGTCATTGTCTGCTTGCGCTGGTAGTCATCGGGCACAAGGTCGAGCTTTGCTTTGGTGACTTCGAGGAAGTAACCAAACACATTATTGAATTTGATTTTGAGCGAGTCGATACCTGTTCGCTTACGCTCAGTTTCTTGTAGTTCAGCAAGCCACTGCTTGCCACTAGAGGAGGCAGCTCTGAGTTCGTCGAGTTCGGGGTTGAATCCGTCTCTGATGATGCCGCCGTCTTTAGTTCCTGCCGGAGGTTCGTCAACGAGTGCTTGTTCCAGTGTGTTAGTAAGCTCAGGGAATTGATGCAGGCCCTTGAGGAGCTGCGTTTGAAATTCATCGTCAGTTGCCTGCTCGTTAAGGGCTTCTAAGTGGCTTCTTAAATTGGGGATTTGGAGCAAGGAGGTGAGCAAGGACATCAGGTCACGCGCATTTCCTGCATTTTGAGATAAACGTGAAGTGGTACGTTCTATATCACGGATGCCTTTCAATTGCTCGCGACATTGCCCCAATAAAAAAGGCTCTGCGAGAAAAGCTTCGATCAAATCTTGCCGCGATGTGAGTAGCTCCAGATCATGCAGTGGGTGTAGAATCCAGTCACGTAATTTACGGGCACCCATCGGGGTGGCAGTTCGGTCAAGTGCACCAAGTAGGGAGTGCTGTCTGCCCGTGGGGGAGTCGACAAGGTCAAGGTTGCGTTGTGATGAGGCATCAATGATGACGTGTTCGCCTCCAACGCGAACAGCTAGATGCCGGATATGATCACATGAACGTCGCAGCTGGTAGGAGAGATAATGGAGGATGGCTCCGGCTGCAGAGATGCCAGCGGGCATGTCATCACACCCAAAACCGCGCATGGATTGAACTTTGAAATGATCACAGAGCGAAGTTTTGGCCTGATCCGTAAGGAAGGCGTATGCATCGTAGGGAAGACAACCCGAGAGGTGACCAAACAAGTTAAGCTGATCATCGCCTATAATTAATTCTTTTGGGCATAAACTTTGTAGGGTGTCTCTCAAAGAATCAGCATGATCAAACTCAGCGACAGTGAATTCGCCAGTCGAGTGGTCAGCGTAGGCAAGGCCGATCTTTTTGCCCACTTGGTATACTGCCGCAATGTAGTTGTGGCGGGTGTCATCTAGCAGGGTGATGTCACTGACGGTTCCGGCGGATATGATTTGTGCGATTTCTCTTTCAACAATTTTACCTGGCTGCGGTTCGGTCGTCTGCTCTGCTATAGCGACTCGCTTTCCCGCTTGTATGAGCTTAGCGATATAGCCTTGGGCTGCATGGTGGGGGACTCCGCACATTGGAATATCGTTTCGCTTGGTGAGCGCAACATTGAGTACCCCAGCGGCTGTCTTAGCATCATTAAAGAACATCTCGTAAAAATCGCCTAAGCGATAGAATAGTAAGATGTCATCGGGTAAAGACCGGCGCATTGCCTGATACTGAGCCATCATTGGAGTCAGTTTTTTTTCTTTTACCTTATTTGCTTTGGAGCTCGCCATGTCTTGAATTATTTTTAGCGACTAAAAGCGGTAGTGTCCAGCGTCGGAATGATGAGGCATGAGAATGGGGGTGTTTTCCCAAGGTTATTGACAGATCTTAGATTTGAGGGTGTATATAAATGCGATGAATATTGTTACTTCTTTGTTACGCGTATTGCCAATTTGTTTTATTTGTTTCGTTCTAGCGCTGCCTCAGGTTCATGCTGATAGTGATGAGGATACGCCGCTTACCCAAACGATGAAGCAGAGCAGTAATGCTCTCAAAAGCTTGCGTAAGATTGATAAAGATGATTGGGCAGGAGGTGCTGAGGCAGCCCGTTCCGCAGCGGAGGGAATCCGCAAAGGGATGGAGTATGTGCCAGTTCTCATTAAGGATATGGCAGACGGCAAAGATAAGGTGAAGGCGCTCGCTGATTATCGCCGGATGATGGGCTTATCCTATGCATATCTTTGCGAGCTGGAGATGGCATACCTTGAGGAAGATGCTGAAAAAGTTGATGAGGCGATGTCAAAGGTCAAAGCTGGCAAAAAAGAGGGTCACAAAACATACAGCGATGATTAATGTATCAGATTCTCTGTCGTAACCTTATTAAAGAAACAGGTGGGCTTTTTTACTCAATTTGTTCGTCGCCGATTTGGTAGCATCTCTAGTCGACCATGCCGCACCACGAATGCGGAGGGGGCCAGGCTTTCGGCGCAGGATATTGGTAAGCTAGGTGAGCGAATCGCCGCTGATCACCTAGCGCTTAGTGGGCGAAAATTACTCTATAAGAATTATCGAGGTCCCCATGGCGGGGAAATAGATATCGTTGCTCGTGATGGTGATGCACTAAGTTTTGTCGAAGTTAAAACGAGAACGAAAAAGGGCTATGGGAGACCTCTCGATGCGGTCGATAGAAATAAGCAAGCGCTTATTGAGCGCGGTGCGAATTCTTGGCTTAAGCTACTTGGAAGGCGTGATTTTGTGTGGAGGTTTGACGTAGTAGAAGTGATCTTATCTGATGGGGAGTTGGCTGAGGTGAATGTCGTTCATGATGCATTTTGAGAGAGATACGACAGGTCTATTTAATCAATAAATGTCTCATCTGAGCATTGCCAAGACGATGGCGATGATAGACATTCGTGGTCTTACTTTATTCCATGTCAAGTTCATCAAATATGCCGCTCTATGTGATCGGCCACAAAAACCCTGATACTGATGCTATCTGCTCCGCGATTGGTTATGCAGATTTACTTCAGAAAAAAGGTCATGTAGAAGCCTTGCCCGCACGGTGCGGTGCGGTTCCGACCAGGACTGCTTGGGTGCTTGAAAAAGCAGGGATGGAAAAACCTCTCTTGCTTGATGATGTCAGTGCTACCGCGGAGATGATTTGCCGTAAAGAGGTGGTGAAGGTAAGTGATGATGCCACTTTTCTTGAAGCTTATGAGCTGATGCTTTCTGAAAAGGTGCGTAGCATTCCAGTCGTGAATGCTCATAACCAACTTTGTGGTTTGTTGAAGTATCTTGATCTATTGCAACTGCTGATGCCGATTGATACCGAACCTGAGTCTGTGCGCAGGATGATTGCCTGCCCAGAGAAGATTGCGGGGACACTCGGGGCCAAGGTTGAAGGGGCTGCATTAAAGGCCCAAGAGCGCGAGATTGTTCAACTTGTTGGCGCTTCTAGTGTCGATACAGTTCAGAAACGATTAGATCAGGCGACCGAGGTTGGAGAGGTTAAATCTTACGTCGTTATTTGTGGGGATCGGCCGATTATTCAGCGCACAGCAATTGAGTATGGCGTCTGTATGTTGGTGGTTACCGGTGGCTTTGATGTTTCTGATGATCTTGTGCAAGCATCTAAAGAGAACGGCGTTGTTATCCTCAAGTGTAAGCAAGACACGGCGACAGCCTCGAAGCTCATCCGATGCTCAAGAATGGTAAGCCATGCTTTGGACGATAATATTATTCGGGTGATGGCTCATGATTCGGTCAAAGTCCTCCGTGATGGATTGGCCTCTGTTAAACAGGACCTCTTTCCCGTGATTCATCCAGGTGATAATCGATTGATGGGTGTTATATCAAAATCAGACTTAATCGACCCTCCACGTATTCGCTTGGTGATGGTTGATCATAATGAATATTCTCAAGCTGTTGAAGGTGTTGAGCATGCTGAGGTGATAGAGGTAATAGATCATCACCGCTTGGCTGGAGACCTCGTATCTAGTGAGCCAATTAGATACATAAATGAACCTGTGGGATCTTCCTGTACTCTCGTTGCTCGAGAATACAGATATGCAGCCATTGATATTCCACGAGAGGTCGCAATGTGCCTGATTGCTGGTATGGTGTCGGATACTCTAAATCTCACCTCACCCACAACCACCAATTTAGATCGAGAGGTTCTAGAATGGCTTTGTGGTATTGCTTCGGTGGATGCGGCTGAGTTCACTCACGATTTTTTCGCATCGGGTTCTTTATTGGCTCACAACACAGCAGAGGAGGCTATTAACGCGGACCGTAAGGTGTTTGAGGAAAATGGAGCGAGGGTGAGTATTTCGCATGTTGAGGAATCAGGCTTAGATTTATTCGCCGGGCGTAAGGAGGATCTGAGTAATGCGCTAGATAATCTCATTGAAGTCAAAGCTTATGATTTGGCCCTTCTGATCGTGACTGACATCAACAGTCACCACAGTCTATTACTCGGAAGTGGAAATGCTCAAATCATGAATGCCCTTAATTTTGACCGTGATGCTGACGGCGTCTTTCAAGCTCCAGGAGTGGTAAGCCGCAAAAAACAGGTTTTCCCAGCCGTATGTCAGGCGATTCGGATTGCTTCGCACAGCTAATCTGCAGACAATGAGCATCATCACATTATGGCACGAGACATTGTAGTTATTAAAATTGGTACGGGGGTATTGACCTCTGAAAAAGACGGCACGCTCGATGAGGCATCACTGGTGCGCTTGGTCACGTCGGTTTCGGAGCTGGTTGCATCTGGCATTCCATGTGTCATGGTATCAAGTGGAGCCGTCGGTGCCGGCGTTTCTGCTTTGAAGCTTGGTGGCTATCCCCAAGATACAGCCTCACGTCAGGCTTGTGCTGCGGTTGGGCAGACTAGGCTGATGCATGCCTACGAGAATTTGTTCCAGAAGTTCAGACTGAATGTAGCTCAAATCCTGCTCACAGCTTCAGACCTTGATCATGAGCGTCCTAGTAATCATGTGATGGATACTCTGCATCGCTTGCTAGAAGAGAAAAACATTGTTCCTATCATCAACGAAAACGACACGGTCGCGGTTCAAGAATTGAGAGTGGGGGATAATGATATGCTCTCAGCTCGTGTTTCCAGGCTTCTCGAAGCCCGCCTGCTCGTTATGTTAAGCACTGTCGATGGCTTGCAGGATGATGATGGTGGCGTAATGACCGAAGTTAGAAACATTGATGCTGTTGCTCAGCACGTGAGATCAGATCATGGGAAATTCTCTATTGGTGGAATGGCATCAAAACTCGAGGCTGTTAAGTTTGCCTTGGATGCTGGTGTGGAAACTGTCATCGCCAGTGGGCGTGAGCCATCTGCCCTGAAGGAAATAATCTCTGGGGGTGACGGTGGCACGCGATTTCCCCTCAAAGTATGACGAGGTGAAGTAAAAGGACTGTGATTATAAGGCGTGATGACCTCTCTTTGGTTGACCCACGGCAATATCTGGTGTAGTTAATAATATCGTTAAGACAATGTCCCTTTTTTTGAATTGTGAGTGAAGAATACTCAATTTCAGCATACCACGACAACGAGTTCTCCTGGATTCGCTGCGATGGAAAGGGATCGTTTGTGAGCAGTCCGGTCATCAAAGATTGGTGTGAGAATGAGCTAGAGGCTGGAGCAAGTTGTATCGTTGTAGATTTAGAAAACTGCAAGAGTATGGATTCTACTTTCATGGGCACGATGGCAGGTCTCGCCATGAGGTTGATGAAGCTACCTGAGGGTAAACTTCAAATTGCTGGGCCATCTGAGCGCAGCCGCAAATCACTTGAGGACTTGGGGCTCGACGTATTGATGGAGATCGACCCCCAGGAAGCTGGCTGGCAACAATCGATTGGAGACGTTCGCTCCAAATTGGTAGCTTGCAAGGGATCTGAGACTAAAGTGGGAGAGGGTGTTCACGTTCTCGATGCTCATAGGAAGCTTTGTGAGGCAGATAATCGCAATACAGAAAAATTTGGCACTGTGCTCGATTATTTAGAGGCTGAGGTGAAAGCTAAACAAGCTGATAACGAATAAAGGGCGCACTCAAATGAAGTAGATGGTATAGTCCAATTAGTTCCATTTCCTGAGACCCCATCTTGTCCTCATTTTTTAATCCACCCTTATTTATAATATTTCATGTTAGACCTAGGTCATGTAGCTGCGGTCGTATTGCTCATTTTATTGGTCATTACGGTTGGTGTATGGCTGAAGACACGGTCCCAACTTGGGGAGATCCAAAAGGAAAAAGATCAGATTGTGGGGGAGGAAATGAGGATGTTCGATTTCTTGCATCACATCGGGCAGGCGATTGAAAAAGACATTACGCCTGCTCAGCTCTATAAAGAAATTGTTGAAGGTTTTGATGAGGTTTTGGGTGCAGATGCTGGTGCGATCTACTTGTTGAGTGAGGACCGAGAGTATCTGGTGCCCAAATTCATCTCTGTAAATTGTCCGCCACTGATCAGTGTGCCTCAGCAAGTAATTGAGCGATCAAAAGCAAATCCAAGCGCATTGACGAGCTATGTCATGCTGGCTCGAGTAGGGACTGGTGAGGGTTTGCTGGGCGAGGTGGTTACGGCTGAGGCCAGTATGCGTGTCGATAATCTTCAAGATCATGAGTCACTGGGAGCGACATCTGATTTGTATGACCATGGAGTATCCGCGATGCTCTCAACACTGCAGTATGGGGGTCGTAATATTGGGGTTGTTGCCGTAGTTCGAAAACATGAAAATGGTTTGTTTTCAGATAATGATTATGATGTGTTCAGGTCTGTATCTGAGCAGTCGGCATTTGCTATGGGCAATGCGATGATCCACCAAGAGCTCACAGAGAAGCGTAAACTGGATGATGAATTACGGACTGCTAGAGAAGTGCAAAATGTATTATTGCCCTCTGCTGAGCCACATATACCGGGCTATCGAGCATACGGTAGTAATACGCCTGCACGGATGATCAGTGGAGACTACTTTGATTACATTAATTTACCTGATGATAAAACGGGAATTGTTATTGCTGATGTCACAGGCAAGGGGCTTCCTGCAGGGCTATTGATGGCAATGTGTCGAAGTGTATTGCGTTTAACGGCAAGAGCAACAGCTAGCCCGTCAGAGGTACTGGGGTTAGTAAATAGGCATCTTTTTCCCGATGTGAGAGAGGACATGTTTGTAAGCTTGATCTACATCGTTTTAGATAATGATACGGGGAAACTTAAGATGTCGAGAGCAGGTCATGACGCTCCTATTTTATACAGAGCCGACACTGGGCTTATAGAAACGGTGAAGCCGCCAGGTCTCGCTTTAGGAATCGATTCAGGAAATGTATTTGATCGAGTTACTAAAGATTACGAAATGGAAATGAAGCAAGGTGATGTGCTGCTTCTTTACACAGACGGGGTTTGTGAGGCAGTTAATGACGATGATGATGAGTTTGGCCTGGCGAAGTTAGAGGAAATATTTTGCAAGGCAGCTGATAGTGGAGCTGAAAGTGTGGTGAAATCAATAAGGCGCCAAGTTTCAGTGTTTTCAGGCAACCAGCCACAGATGGATGACATCACCATGGTAGCTCTCGAGAAGAGCTGAAATTGATCCATTGTTGGGTTCGTCTTATTTATCAGAATACATCTTGCAAGATGCGGGTGTTTTCATAGTATTCATATTGTTGATTGGGCCTGTTGTCCTCTCCGCAACAAAATACGAACTAAAACAAACTAAGTTATATTATGAAAATCGTTAAAATTATCGCAATCGCCGCAGCTGCCTGTGGATTCATGGTTACTGCTTCATGCACTTGTCAGTCAGAAGCTCCTGCTCCTGTCCACGTAGAAGCTGCTAAGTAATGCTTCCTTGTGTGAGAACCTCAAACGCTAAAAGACTACATTAACTATGAAAATAGCTATCATTCTTACCGCTGCAGCAGGTCTCGCATTATGTGCGTCCTGCAGTTCACAACCTGAATCACAGGTCGCCCCCGCTCCAATCGTAGAAATTTCTGCGAAGTAAGCGGGAGGCATTTAAATTACTATTTAAACAAGGGCGGGTTAGTTTCTAACCCGCCTTTTTTGCGCCCATTTTTTAGTCCTTTTTTGTACCCTTTTCATGGTCGGCTTTGTCCGCCACTTTTACGCAAGGCTAGAGATTTGTTTCTTCTTGTCATCGCATTCAATTGTGGTCATATATAAATAGTAATTAACAATAATGACTATGACTTTATTTAAACTAATCATCATGCCTGTTGCAGCAGTAAGTTTTTGTGTTCTCTCATCCTGTGGTTGTTGCACTGGCGAAGATCCAGCACCGAAATTGCGTGCGCTTCCGAAATACAAAGCGCTTCCAACTTCTGAACCATTGGTAGCAGCACCGGCTCCAGCGCCTATTGTTGAGCAAAGCGCTAAGTAATGTCGCTTGCGCATAGCTAGTCGCTAAATAAACCGCAGTTTCACACTGCAAATCATGGCCACGTTTACACGTGGTCATTTTTATTGTTATAGTTGTCCCATGTATTTGGTTTATGCGCCTTTGTCTCACTGCGTCATATTGTCTAGGCAACTAAGCCCTTAACTGTGACAAGTTGTCCTTCCCCCCTTTTTTGGATTAGAGCTTCCATGCGCTTATTTCCAAGCAACTAACTCGCATTAAGTGAGTTGGGTATCTCATTGTTTCTGTTGGCATGATAATTGCATAGTATATCCCAACAAAC
>Ga0102815_10002411_pt1 | contig 11353 bp, 6 predicted proteins | sample ColrivemetaGS759_FD_79113 | JGI IMG/M metagenome (GOLD analysis project Ga0102815, IMG submission 79113) | Estuarine microbial communities from the Columbia River estuary - Ebb tide ETM metaG S.759 | ecosystem: Environmental > Aquatic > Marine > Intertidal zone > Estuary | place: USA: Columbia...
ATGCCTCGAGAAGGGCTTTGGTACGCCGGTGCGCACCATGCAGTCAACCACAATTGATACGTGGCGTTGGTCAATATCGTCAGCCCCGCCCGATGCGTACGTCTCAATAAGCTCTTTGTGCAGCACCGCGGCGGCCGCCTCGACGCCCAGCATTTCGTGCACCTCCAGGACGGAGTTAGGGGTGCATTTGTGCCAGGGAATCGCTGAGCCGCTGCGGTCGTTGAGCGGGCGGAGAACGTTGGTTGTGAGGGCGGCCATCGCCGACTCCGTCTGTTGCACTTCAAGGTGAAGCGATATGGTCTTCCCCTGCTGCGTGTAATGATTGTCTTCGACCGTAACGCTCTTGACACGAGGATCCCCTGCAATGGTGAGGCGGCACGCGAAGCGAGCGGTGAGGAAACAGTGCCCATGCAGCAGGCAGGCGCTCGTCTCCGGTGCAATGCTGGGGGACACCGATACGTACTGCTCATCGGCGTTGGCCGCGGACGCCGCCACAACGCGAAACGATCCAAATTTGGCGTCGCGGCAAGAAGGAGCCGCGCTGTTGCTGAGGAGGTCTGCGATTCGGTAGGCCGAGATTGCATGCCTCTGCATCAATGAGCGGTTGAGCGAGAGCACAGCCGTCGCCGCAACCGGTTGCTGGTCTCCGCCGTGTAGCGCCGTCCAGATCTTGATTGCTCGCGCCATCTCTGCGTGCTGAGAGATGGCGTGTTCGTCCATCACGCGGATTTCCTGTACCAGCTCCGCTAGGCGCAAACTCGCGAGCTGCTTCGACCACTCGGCAAGCTCTGTGTCGTTTGTGTTAAAGCGGATCATCGGGGTCCGGGGGGTCTTGGCGAGGGAGAGGATCTCTTTTAGACGAGGAACGCCGTGCAGAACGGATCCGCTCGCGCCGGTCCCGGCGCTGTGGAAGCTGTTCAGAGTGAGCTGCGTTGCCGGCTCGCCCAGCGACTGAGCCGCCAGCAGGCCGACGGCCTCGCCGGGCTCCACCTCGCATGCATCAATTGCGTCGCGCAGCTCTGTGAATACTGTGTTTTCGTGTAACATTGGCGGACGCAGCGAGTCGAGCGCCATCACGAGGTGCAGCCGCAGGAGCAAACACCGCGTCGTTTGCTTTGCAAAGCGCTGAATCCGTTCGCGCCACGCATGCACGTCAACATGCACACTCTGCTTCACGGTGAAGGCCAGCTTGAATCGGCGCAGAACGCGATCGGCATTCACTGGGAGGCGTGCCGTGAAGCCTGTCTCGAAGAGAGCCCGCGCATCGTCGTCGCCCAGGTTTGTGGCGTCCATAGCTTCTTGCAAAAGCGGCTTGATCCACGAGGAACCCGGCGCCGTCTTAATGTGGCAGACTTCCAGGCGGGTGGGATGGAAATTGTCATTGCCGTATGCGAATTGCACCACGGACCCTTGTGCGTTGCGGATGGTGCCATCGTAGGTGCACACCAAGTCCTCCAAGCCCTTGATAAGGGTTCTCTGAAGATAGCCACTCGTTGCCGTCTTGACAGCTGTGTCCACTAGCCCCTCGCGGCCGCTCTGCGCAACCGCAAAGAGCTCGGTTGGAGAGACGCCGTTCACGTACGAGTTCTGCACAAAGCCGGCCGCGTTGACCGATGTCTCTCCATTGGAGAAACACGGCAGCGTGCGGCAATTTTGGCGTGCGACGGCGCGCTTTCCGAGCACGATCTGCAGGCCAAGGGCGCCTGATATTTGCGAGAGGTTTAGCTTGCTTCCCTTCGACCCGGCCTCGGACATCGCCAAGAATGCGTTGCTAGGCGACACGTTCTGCTGCACCACGTCCGCCGCCTGCGCCAGCACGCGCGATAAAATTTGCTGCGTCGTGGCCTCGGCTGCATCGCGCACGGCTGGCCGTTCCTCGCCAGCTTGAAGGACGGCGGACGCGTTTTCGACCGCAAAGACGAGCCGCTCGCAGATCTTGCGCTCGGCCTCCTCGGCGTTCTCCAGCACGATATCGCGCATGCCAACGCTGAAGCCTCGTTGCTTCATGTAAGCGTGAGCGACGCGTTGCAGGTTTGTGACAGCCTGAATAAAGGCTGCGTTGCCACAGTCACGTGCAATGGCGTCGATAAGCGCCCCTCCAACTCCGCACGACTTCTTGGCGAGGACTCCAAGCAAGATCGTCCCGCGTGAAACGATGATCGGGCGCTTCGACGCCTCGATGAGCTTAGAGAAGTCCTGCATGCTGCTGTCGTCATTGGTGTCGTCCCAGTTACGCAGCGCAGCGTGCACGCTCGCAACCCACGCAGGTGCCGGTGCCGAAACAAAGCTGAACGACTCGGGCAGCGCGAGCGAGAGCGCCTCGGCCCCGCTCCAGTAGGGTTTTTCGCCCTTTACGAAGGAGTGAGGCGGCGCCTGCTGGTGCGCCTGTGCGCTCGTAGCGCTCGTTGCGACGGCGGTGTTGGCAATAAACTCCTCGGATATGCAGATGTGCTCGCGGGTCAGTAAGTGCACCCCCAGCAGCGCGTCTTGAACAAGACCGAACGAGCAGCGCGACGTCTTGGGGTTGATGGCATTAGCCTGAACGCTCATCAGCAGTGACAGCTCCGCTGTGGCACACGGGCTCTGCACAACGTGACAGTTCATCTCGTCACCGTCAAAGTCGGCGTTGTAGCACGACGTCACTGGCAGCGCCAGTTTAAAGGTGTCGCCCTTGACGATCTGCACGCGGTGCGCCATCATGCCAAGCCGGTGCAGCGTCGGTTGCCGGTTGAAGATGACGACGTCGTTGTCAACGATGTGTCGTTCGACGACGCAGCCCGGTCGCAGATCGACGCTGTGCTTGTCCGCAACGGCCTCAAGGCTAATCATGCGGCCGTTGATGTCGATGATTGAAGATGCCCCGCCTACAACGCCTGCGCCTCGAAGCACGCACGTGCGAAGCGAGTCGATGTTGTGAATTGTGCACCTTATAGGCACAGTCAGCGTCGTTGCGATAGACTCCGGAACTCCGACACAGTCAATTGCCATGACTGGACACGGGCTGATCACGGACCGCGCCGAGTGGTCGACACGTTTTCCGAGAAGCGACCCGCGAATTCGACCTTCCTTGCCCTTCAGCTTACTCATGAGACACCTCCGCTGAGAGACTCCTGCCGGCAGCGAAGTCTTTGGCGCGCCGCTAACGTAGCGCGATAGTGTGGGGTGCACAAGATTAAAGATCTCCACTTGAAGCCGTGCCCACTTTGCCATCACGCTTGGGGATAGGGAATGCTTGCGGAGCATGGCTGGCGGCCCCGACGTCAGCAGGTCACTCCGAGGTGGGAGCGCTTGAATAATGCGCGCGTCGATATCTGTGTGCCTCTCTTGTTCCTGCTCGATTTCGGAGCGCAAGTCCGCGCTACGCTTGATGCAGTCTTGCAGCCGCAGTGTGATATCGTCCTGGCTCCGCGCGCGCAGCCCCGTAGAGCTCGAGACTGCCGGTCTGATTGCCGTAGACGGAATGAGTAGGTTCTCAATGACGAGGTCAGCAAGAGTCTCGAGCCCGCTGCCCAGGAACAAGACCTCCTCTCTCTTTGAGGCGCGGAAAATCTCAAGAGCCACTTGAGGCGTCATCTCCCTGCGCGCGAACCGCTCTTCTTCCTCGTTGGCAAAGACGGTTGTCTCAGGCCAAGTGCGAGAGATGCCAAGCTCGCCTCCCTTGTTGTAAATGGGCACAGGGCCATCGCAATGTGGACACGACTTGGATCGCGAGCACGCCAGCGTCAGTGCCGCAGCATCCTTCCCTTCAACGTCGAGCACGAGAGGGCGGCTGCAGAAGCAGCATAAACTTCTCAGCGCCCTCAGAGTTGCATCAAAAAATAGCGGTGCAAAGCACGGCAGCGTGAGTTTGTGAACTCCCGTGTGGCCAGGGCAGTCCTCGATGGAAAGGCTGCAGGTTGAGCACCGCAGCTGGCGACTGCTCGCGCCAAGCAAGAGGCTGTTCACTCCGTTTGAATTCGGGATGCTTCTGTTGTAGAGCGTTGCCTCGGTGATTTCCGCGGCTGCCCCCAGCAGAGTCGCTTTGTTACTCGCGACATTGAATTTAACGCTGTGGATTGCATCGCATTCACACGACAGGCGATACGTCGCCATGACGCAGACACATACGCAGGAAAGAGGAGGAAACTGATTTCAGGAACTCATGGGTGGAAGAAGGGCAAATTAGGGACATCAAGACCCACGTCCCCTTATCTACGCCCACACACCGCCAGTCACTTCGGTGGGCGACTTCTTTTGAAGTCCCACAATCTTTCCAATGCCTGGCTGGCCCTCTTTCCATTCCACGTCTGATCCGAGCAGCTTGACGGCGGAGCCACTCTTCTCCGCGGTGGCGCGCTCGACCGTAAAGCGTGCGCCGATTGCGAGGCGAACAATGTGTCGCGGCGTCGGGACGATGATGCAGCGCTCCTCCGCCGCCACGTTGTCGACGTCAAACGCCCCTTGGCCGATGGGAGTAGGAGGGATGAATACAAGAGCGAGTGGGCCGCGGCTGCTCTCCTCGGCCGGCGGAAGCACCTTGACCTCGCCCACCCGCAAGGTGCCGCGGTACACGTTCTCGGCCGCCTTGCCCATCATCATCAGATTAATCTTGCAGTCGTCTTCCGCCACCACGAGCTGCCGCTTCCACTTGCCGCCCGATGAGATGACGCGACTCTCGCTGCACCGCTGCACCTCCGCGGGAGCGATTGCCAGGAATGTCTCTTTCGTGATTTTGTCGATGGCGATCGACGCCTCCTTGACGCCGCGGTCCCGCGAGAAATCCTCCGCAAGCTTCGTTGACTCGTTCGAGTGGACAAAGGCCTTGTACTCTTTGTCGGCTCGGCTCGGGACTGCCATGAGCATGCCTTTGTAGGAGCATGCGCCTCTGCCATTGAGATAGAGTGGTATCACCACTGGCGAACCTGCGCACGGGGGCTCGTAGAGAGCGTCGCCGTTGTACAGTGCAATGTTGGCGATGGCGGCGCCGTCTCCCAGTGTCAGCATCCGAGACGGCCCGCGGATGCTGGAGGTGGCGGGAGAAAAGCGCAGCAGCACCGCGTAGGCGAGGACGGTGCACTTGTCGCTGCCTAGAGCCCGCTGGCGCTCGAGCGCGCCAGACAGACTTGTCAGCGGGAGGTGGTCCATTCTGTGAAAGCGGCGGAAGAGCTTGAGGGAGGTGTCGCTGAGGGGCTCGGCGATGCTGATCTGCGGCGGCGACGACTCAGGCTCGAGTGCATAGGCGAAGAAGACGAGTTCTCCAAAGGAGCCCTTATCCTTCTGATCGTACTGGGTCATTTTGTAGGTCACGTGCGGCTCGGCCGTCTTGAGCGCGCGCCCAAACAGTGAAACCCTGGCCGCGCGCCAAGCGCCGTTCGCATCGGCCGTATCGATAGTGGGCATGATGAGGCAAATGGCTTTGGCGGTTGGGTTCCCAGCTGCTGAGATCTCGTCTTCGCCGCGGCGCAGGATGTGGCAGTAATGGTGCGCTCGCTGCGCCGTTCGCGCCATTGCAAGCACGGGTGTCGAGCGATGTTCGCCCCGCCCCGTGTGATGAAGTGTGGTAAGTGTGTGGAAACTAACCTGGTTTGCGATTTAATTGAACCCATGAGCGCTGGTCGAAAAGAAAATGTATATTACAAATGAACATTCTTATCACCACCGTTGTCGCATTATTGGTCGTTATTGTCTGCGTGCACTGCGTGCAAGAATTGTCTACGCACCGCTTGACGATTGGATCGCTCTTTAATTGCATCCGCAAGGCCCAGAATATGAATGTTGGCAGGAACTTCCTCAACTTTTGGTTCATCTACAATGAGATCTACGAGCAAGGCGATTATCAGCCGTTCCAGGTGCCGGAGGGAGGTTCCGTGATAGATGTGGGTGGTAACATGGGACTGTTCACCTGTTGGGCCGACGAGCTGATGAAGCGTGGTACCATGTATGTCTTTGAGCCCATTCCAGACCTCATGAAGGTTCTGGAGCACAATACGTCGCAATGCAAGAACACCGTCAAGCGCTTTATGCTCGGACTTGGAAGCACACAGGAGACGGTGACAATCGACTATTTTCCAAACGCGAACGGTCTGAGCAGTATCAGCATGGGCAACAAAAACGCCATGTTTGAGCGGACATCCTTTGTGCAGTGGGTAATGTCGAAAACCCTTCTCAAAAATCCGGAGCGCGTCGATATTGACATCATTCGACTTGACTCGATGGCCGCTGAGCTTCCGGATATTATTGATTTTGTGAAAATTGACGTGGAGGGGTTTGAGCTTGACGTCCTTCGAGGATTTGGCAAACTTGTGTCACGAGTACAAGTCTTCATAATTGAGGTGGAGGCTTTTAAGCGCAAGCAGCTATTCGATATCATTTTCCTGCTGCGTCCGACACACTTTGTGACGATTCGTGATGACATTCGTAATTCATGGAACATTGTCACTGCGATTCGAAATAATTACATGAACTCAGAAGGAAGCGTCTGGCGCACCACGGCCTTGGAGAATTTATAATTACAATAACAAATGATCGTGATTGCTATTGCTTTCGTCGTAGCTGGTATCTTGTTTGCAATCCTGCCTCACACTCGCCGCCTACAACAAGACATCACAAACTACGTTCGAAAGGAACAATTACAGGAAAATATGTCTTTGTACTGGCAGTTCGACGCACTTTGCGGTCCTGTTCATCCAATGACAGCATTTGTCAACAATGGTGTCGATCGTGTCAACTGTGGCCGCAGTGGTAAGGGAGAATTCAAAGTCCTTTCCATGGCAGATCTACTACCCCTTTTGCGAGAGGAGAACAAGCAGCCAGGCATTCGTGGAATCCTAGAACGAGTCCTGCCGCATGTGCATGTGGGCAACAGGCCTCTTTCGATCGACGATATTGTGGTCATTGACGTCATTGCAGCTAGAGGAGCCTACTTTCCAAGCATTCACACCGACATAGAATGGGAAATGTACAGCAACGCAGGCTTTCAGGTGTGGATGCTGCTGGAAAACTGGAAAGAAAAAGGAAACATGTTCATGTTTGAATCAGATGAGACGTATGACGGAGGCGGGGCATCGGTGAAGGTGCGCAACAACCAACTCATGATCAAAAAACCATCACCTTCCCCGGAATGGAAACCGCTATCAATAAGAAAAACCCTTTATCTGGCGTTCCAATGCGGCGACCTTGTCCTTTTCAACCAGAACATGCTCCACATGTCGGACTTCAGGAGCAACGCGGACTCCCGACTATCTATAAACTTCCGGGTGCTGATACGCAAACCTTGTGGAGGAATCAACTTCTCTCCTTTTAAGAGCAGAGATAACATGTTGCTTAAAATGTACCACGCAATTCTTTTTGTGATGCTCTGTGGTTTGAGAGGTGTATGTCCTCTGTTTGGACCGTCCGTGTAAGCAGTGCTCATTAAGCATAACCCTCCGTGGTGCGCCAGACCGTCTGAGTTCGTGTAATTCATCACGAATTGTAGAGCGCTATGGTGGTCTGGGCCATGAGAGTGGCCATTCTCTGCCATGCTGAAATCGAATGGAGTAAGTTGATGCGGACGCGGGTCGGCTAGGAGCGCTAGGGACGGTGCCCTCAAAGGCCAATTGTCGCGCTAGGATTGGGAGGATGCTTACTCCGAAGTCGCCTTCTTTGCCCGCTGGAACAGCGAGTGTACCCTCGGGGAGAGTTAAGGTGTGGACGGGTGGTTTGGGGGGCTCGGGGGATTCAGAATGCTTAGTCGGATCGTGGGGTGCCTTCTCTGGTGGCATCAGCAGCGGCGGCTCAAAGTCCTCGCTAGTCAAACTCAGGGACTCTCCTCGTTGATTCGCAAGCTCTATGAGGGATGCGCGAGTCAGCGGCGCCTGAACGGGCGCCTGTGGCGCGTGCAGCGGTTCCTCTGCTTCTGGCGTGACTTGTTGTCCTATGCGCACGCGATGCATTCGAGGTATTGCCTCCTGGAACTCCTCGAAGTGTACGTTCCAGTAGAGGATGTGTGCGCCAACCACAACCACCATATTTGCTGCAACGCACGCTGCCGCGACGTACTGAGTCACATGGTCCAGCGTGTGTAGGAGTGTTGTGAACGTGGCAATCGCAATCAGCACAGACAGCAAGAAGAAGCCGTAAAGGACATGCATGCTTTCCTTTCAGTGCATAAATTTCTTGCGCTCAATCAAGATGCCAGTGAGGATGCCTCTTGCCACCAGGGACACAAAAATCAGGGAGATCCAGGCATCGGACATTGTCGGTGCCGTGAACGAGGCTGTACACCTCTTGAAAACGTACACCATCGCGATAGGCGGGCGAGGCAAAATGGGTCGGCGAGCAACAATCACAGGGTTAGATGGTTTCAAGCAAACGGAGCAGGTGCGCGAGAAGGGCCGGGGCACATTTGGCGTTGTGTACGCGCTACCGCAGCGCAATCTGGCCCTGAAGGTGGTTAAGACGAAGAAATACAAGGACATGATCTCGGAGCTCTCTATAAGCCTGCTAGTCGCGCGCATGGGCATCGGGCCGTCGATGCCGACAAAGGCTGCTGCGGGCATTATGGCAAATGGCACTGGGTTTGGGTATGTGATGGAGCTGTTCCAAGGCGATCTGATTCACATGATGCTCTCGCCTGCTGTGAAGTACATCTCCAAGGAAGACATGAAGTACATGGAGAGACAAATCCGCGTGCGTGTGGAGGCGTTGCTGAAGGCGGGAATTGTGTGCACGGATCTCAAATCGGGAAATGTGATGTGCTCGTACAACGCTCATGCGCCGGCAGGGAGGCGTATTGACGCGGTCCTTGCGGACTTCGACGCCTTCTTCTGCTGCGCCGCTAGGAAGCAGCTCTTTGACGAGGTGGTTAATAAGGCGGCTCTGCCCTTCATCGGTGGCCCTGCGTTTGTGAACTATGCAATGAGTACGCGCTCGCACAGCTGCAGATTCCCTCAGTGGGGCAACGGGGATTCACGACGTGCACTGCTGGCTCTCAGCTTGGTGCAGATATACGGCGCGGCAAATCACTACGCTATGGGAGATAAATCCTACAGACTCATGTGCGCCTGTACTGGCGTGCCGTTTATTGCCGAGGCGAGGAAGGTGGCGCAGTGGACTCGGTACGAGGTGATGGTTCGTCGCACAATTTCGACGGGTGTGGACATGGCAGGTCTCACCGACGCGTTCTCGAACCTTGGACTAACGAAAAAATGCACCCCGAACCAAAAGGGCATACTCCGCGCGTTCACGGCCTTCTATGGCACAGCCAAGAGGGGCGTCTACGACACAGTCGAAAATGCACAGCGGATGGTGGCGCATGCGCGCGCAGCGAAGCGCCTCAAGTGTCCTTCTAGCCGTGTGTTGCGGCAACCAAAGCCACACAAGCACGGGCATGTTCTGGAGAGGAGAGAGATACGACGGCTACATGCAAAGGTGCTAAAAAACGAAATTGAGCGCCTCGTAGATGAGACACAATCGCACTTTAAAAAGAGGAGAGAAGACTTTACCCGCCAAGAGATTCGCACGACCGTCAAAGACGTGATGCGTAAGGAACAAGAGAAGCGACGCCAGAAGTAGTTTATCGACTCTACTTGCGCTTGCGGGCATTCTTCTGTGAGGCGATCCATGCCTCGGAGGCGGCGGCCCTGGCCGCCTGCTTCTCGGCAGCGACCGCCTTGTTGCGCCGCTGTTCATTGATGTATTGACGGCGCGCCTTCTCCTCCGCCGCCTTGGCCGCCTTTGCCGCCGCCTCCCGCATCTCCGCTGCCGCCATGAGCTCCTGCATCTTCTCCTTGGCCTTGGCCTTGGCCTCAGCCTCGGTTGCTTCCGCCTTGCGCCGAATGGCATCCTTGGCCTCCTTGGCCTTGGCCTTTGCCTCAGCCCGCTTGGCCGCCTCCTTGGCTGCCTCCTTGACCTTCTTGTCCTGCGCCTTGGTCTTGGCCTCCGCCTCCTGGCCCGCCTTGGTCATGGCCAGCTTGGACATGTCCTCGGAGAGTGCGGCCACCATGGTCGTCGCCACGCCCATGGCTGCGTGGGCAGCGTCCTTGCCCACGGTCTCTGCAACCTCCGAGATGTCCTTGATCGCAGAGGCGGCCGCATTGGCCACCTCAAGGGCGGCGAAACCCTTGATGACTGCGTCGGCTGCGGCTTTGGTTGCCTGCTCGTCGAGAACGAGAGGCGGGGGGGAGGGCTTCGGAGGAGGGGAGGCTCTGATTGCGCTCAGCCTCGCCTTCAGGACTGCTGCCATGGCCGCGCGGCCCGTCATCCGCTCGCCGCTGGCGAACCAATAGACAACGTTCTCCGTCGGCATGTTCTCCTTCCAATCGCCCTCGGCGACGTCCCCGTTGGGGTATCGAGTCGAGCCGTGCCCGTGCTGCATTGCGTTCAACCACTCGCCGACGTAGACGCAACCGTCGCGCCACTCCATCGTGCCGTGCCCTTCGATGTTGCCAGCCTTGAAGTCGCCGTTGTAAATGTTGCCGTACAACGGCGTCTTGTACTTGCCGGTCCCCTCCATCTTGCCCGACTGCCAGTGGCCTTCGTAGCAAGCGCCCGTGACGGTGTAGTAAGCGCCGAATCCGTCCTGCTCGTTCGCCTTCCACGTTCCCTTGTAAGTGCTGCCGTCTGCATACCGCATCGTGCCCTGTCCATCCGCCTGCTTCCCTCCAATGGACTCTCCCTCGTATTCATCGCCGTTCGCGAACCGCACGACGATGCGCCGCAGGCTGGGCTCGCGCTTCGGCGGGGCCATGCTGCACGAGGAAGGCGGGCGCAGAAGGAGGGCACTTGAGGCGCCGTCCAAGAGTGTTTTTTTTAGTTGTGGGTGTTTTGTCAAAACACCCATAAGCCGGGGTGTCATTCAAAGACAGACGCCCAGGACCAGAGCGTCCCACCCGGTTGAGATCACCAAACCGAGCATCCAAGGTGCCGCCCCTGGCCTCTTCCCCACCGCCTTGCGGCGCGCCTCCCCACGCGTGTGCCTCGCGCGCGCACGCCCAGCGCGCGCGAGCCTCGCGCGCTCCCTCCCTGTCACACAGCCCGCGCCGTGCGGTCCCGACCGCCGCGCCGTCACCGCACCTCTGACCCGCACCTCGCCACCCCGCGCACCTGGCCATCCACCACCACCTCCTCCCTCCTCCCCTGCAGTATGGACATCTCACCTGGCACTTGGGTTGCTGTGCACGGGCTAGCCCGCGGCCACTCACCGAACGGCGTGGTCGGCGTCGTTAAGCAGCCTCTCGGCATCCGGTGGGTCATCGAGACGTACCCGGACCGCAAGCGGATGAATTTCAAGGCAGAGAACCTGCGTCTTGCACGCCCCGACGAAGTGGAGCCGGTCGTGAAGCTTGCATGTGTCGCCGTTGCACAGGAAAAGGCCAAGGCGGCGGCGGCCAAG
>Ga0102815_10002413_pt1 | contig 11351 bp, 12 predicted proteins | sample ColrivemetaGS759_FD_79113 | JGI IMG/M metagenome (GOLD analysis project Ga0102815, IMG submission 79113) | Estuarine microbial communities from the Columbia River estuary - Ebb tide ETM metaG S.759 | ecosystem: Environmental > Aquatic > Marine > Intertidal zone > Estuary | place: USA: Columbia...
CGTGGCTCAGGCCGGGGTCATTCGCCAAGGCTGAGGGCACGGCGCTGACCAAGGCATCAACGCCGTCCGTGCGGGCCTGCAATCCGATCCGCGCGTGGGCGAGGGCTGCATGGGCGGCATCGACACGGGGGATCATGCGGGCGGCCTGATCGCGTTCTCCGCGCCACAAAAGGTCATCGAGGCGCTGGGTATGAAGCGGCGTCAGCACGCCGGCGTGGGTGGCGAGCAAGGTGTCTTCTTCGGCCTCGGACACATCATGCCCCAGCCATAGCGCGCGCAGCAGATCGGCGGGGTCGCGGCCCGCCTCAACATAGGCGTCGATCAGCGCCAGATACCCGGTTGTCGTTTGCGGGGTGCGGGTGGCGAACCAGTCGAGCACGGCCTGCGCCGGTTGCCCACCAAGCCGCGATTCGGCGCGTTGGCGCAGCAGGTCCATACCGGGCCAATCGGCGTGGGTGTCATCGAACGCGGCATAAGTCGGCAGATCCCCGGCGATCCCGCCACGCAGAATACGCCACGTCGCGATGCGCACACCAACAGGGCCCGCCGCATCACGCAAGCGGGTCACGGCCTCGACATCGCCGGCCTGCACGGCATCGACCAACGCTCCAATCGCCCCGGCCGAGCGCGGCGGCGGCGGGGTCTCTTGGGCGAAACAAGCAAGCGGTGTGGCAAGGAGGGCGGCAATTGCCAAGGCGGCGAGGGGGAGATGCATGGTTACTCTTGAAAAGGGACGTCGATGAGTCTAACCGCCTAGCACGCCTGCGCAACACACAAACCAGTCAAGGCCCTGACGCATTTGGGGTCAACTGCGCAGCGATAAAAGGAGTCAAACATGTTCCGGGGTTCTCTTCCTGCCCTGATCACGCCGTTCAACAACGGTGAGGTCGATTTCGAAACGCTGGATGCGTTGGTCGAATGGCAGATAAAAGAAGGCAGCAACGGTCTGGTTCCGGTGGGCACCACCGGCGAAAGCCCGACGCTGACGCACGATGAGCACGAGCAAGTCGTCGAGGCGGTGGTCAAACGCGTGGCGGGCCGGGTTCCGGTGATCGCGGGCGCGGGGTCGAACAACACCATCGAATCGATCCGCCTGCTGCGTCACGCTGAAAAGGTCGGGGCCGACGCCGGTTTGGTGGTGACGCCCTATTACAACAAGCCGACGCAAGCCGGGCTGATCGCACATTACACGGCGCTGCATGACGCCTGCAATTTGCCGATCATCATCTATAACATCCCCGGTCGCTCGGTCATCGACATGAGCCCCGAGACGATGGGCGAATTGGCGAAACTGCCGCGCATCATTGGTGTCAAAGACGCCACCGCCTTGGGCTTTAATGCGCATGGTGGCGTGGGGGCGATCTCGGTCACTGCGAATGTCGCGCCAAAGCTGTGTGCTGAGTTCCAAGCCGCGACGCTGGCGGGCGATTATGCCGTGGCCTTGGCCTATCAGGATTTGCTGATGCCGCTGCATGTCGCGCTGTTCCTCGAGCCCGGTTTGGTCGGCGCGAAATACGCGATGTCGCAGTTGGGCCTTTGTACTCCTGAGGTGCGTTTGCCGCTGTTGGAGGCGACCGAGGGCACCAAAGCTGCGATTGACGCGGCGATGCGCCATGCGGGTCTGCTGGACTAAGCTGCCTGCCTTTAGATTTGGAAAGGGCCCGCTTTTTGGCGGGCCTTTTCAGTCTGGCGAGACCTCAATCCCGAGGCTTTGCAGCACATGATGTTGCTGGCTGGCGGACACCACCATCGCCGCATAAGCGCGCAATTGGGTCAGGTTGACGCCATCAAGGCGACTGCCGCTCAGGTCCGCGCCGCTGAGGTCGGCCTGACTGAGTTCAGGCGAGATCAGCGCGCAATCCTTGATCACCGCATTCACCAGCCGTGTGCCGTTCAGGGCAATGCCGACCATATCGCAATCGGTAAACCGGCAACTGCTCAGGTCCAGCCGGTTCAGCAGCGCGTCGGTCAGGCGACAATCGGTGAAACGCGCGGATGTCAAACGGCGGCGGCCTGCGCTCAGGGTGAAAACGCTGGTCTCGAAATTCGCGCCGCGCATCTGGCAGTCGGTGAAGGCGATGTCATAGGCCTCGCAGCCCTTAAAAGTGGTCAGCGTCAGGTCGCAGTTTTTGAACACCGCGCGGGTCAGGTCACAGTGCTGAAACAGCGAGCCTTTGACCTCGGTGCTGTTGTAAAAGCCGCAATTCTCGAACTGGGCGTCGCGCAGATCGGTCATGGCAAAGGTGCAATTGAGGAACAGGCAGTTTTCCCAATGGCTGCCCATCAGCGCATCGCCTTTGATGCGGTTGCCCGCGATCCGGCACTTGGTGAAGCGCAACTCATCCTCGCCGCCGATGGCATCGAAGTCAAAGGTTGAGAGGTCTTGGCCGGTGCAGCCCTGATCGGCTTCGATTTGGGGGATGGTTGGGGGCATGGTGACCTTCGGTAGCCCGTAGGCCGCGTGGCGGCAAGTTCTGAATTGTGAGGGGGCGTCATCAAACAGACCGCAGTGAGCGATTGATCTTTGTCATGGCGAATTTGCGTATCGGCCGCGATAAGGGAGGGGTTGGATGAGGTTGCCCTGCTCTGGTCGCAAAGGAACAGCGCGAGAGCAGCCGAGATGTGGGGATCACGAGTGATGACGAAGCGAGCCAAGCCGTATTCAATTCCGAAGGTCATTGCGCTTGGCATCGGCGCGGCTGTCTGCTTTTCGCTGTTGTCGTTTTGGTTCATGGTCGTGCAGGCCAAACGCGCGGGTCACCGGATCGTTGGCGACGTGGTGGCGGTTGAGGGCCAGAGCATCACCATCGCCAATGTGCGAGGGCAGGCCACCACGTTCATCGTTCAAGAGGATGCCCGCCTTTTTGGAATCGACGAGCTATCGGATCTCGTTTTGGGACAACGACTCATGATCAGGGGAAGGCCGAATGAGGATGCTGCCTTCGTCGTCGAAGGCCTTCGCGTCTTGGTGGATTGATCATGACCGAACCCAAGACCGTCCGAACGCGTCTGTATCGATATGGAATGCTGGCCCTTGTTGTGGCCATTTATCTGGGTGTCTCGATCACGCTGGCGAGCACTCAGGCTGATACGTTGATCGACCTCATCGGCAGCGACAACGCCTATTTGCTGATGTTCGTGTTGGGCATCATCGGGGGGCTGACGACCTTCACGGGGGTCCCCTATCACCTTGTTCTGATGAGTCTCGCTGCGGGGGGGCTTAGCCCGGTTCTGTTGGGGATTTGCACCGCGATGGGTGTCATGATTGGCGACAGCACCATGTTCCTGATTGGCAGGAACGTGAAAGCGGCCCTGTCGGACCGTGTGATGGCAACCGTTGACCATCTGACCAGTTTTCTGACGAAAAGGCCGCGGATGGTGACGCCCGCGTTGGTCGCCTATGGCGCGGTGTCGCCGTTCTCGAACGACTTCATCGTCGCGTCGCTGAGCATCATGGGCTATTCGTTTTGGCGCACGGTCATCCCGCTGGCGATCGGGAACACCTTTTACAACATTGCCTTCGCGTATTTCGGCCTCTACGCCTATGACGCAATTCTCGAGTTTTTCTAAGGGCCTGTGACGTGTCACCGCGCGGGGCTTGATGTGAAGCGACACTTGATGTGAAACGGATGCCCTAGCTCGGTGCTTTGCGCACGGTCAGATGCCCGTCGTCTTTGCTGATCGTGACGGCGCAGGGCAAGGGGGCGAAGGCATCGCGCACCTGTTTGGGCAATTCCAACCGGTTGCCCGCAGCCTCATAGCGGCATTGTGCGGCGTGCTTGCGGTAGATCGTTTCCATGGTGGTGACCATGGGCCCCATCCCCGAGGTGCGCATCCGCGCGATGCGGCGGGTGACGGAAATCTGTGCGTGTTGATCAAGGATCTGGAATTTGCCGCCCTCAAGCCATTTCGGCGGGGCGGCGACGGTGATCATGGTTTTGACCGAGACAGGCAGCGGCAGGCTTAGCCAGCCGTCGGCGTCGATCAGGGCAGGTTGGGGTGTGTTGGCCATACCTCAGATCGAGCCCGCATCGACGATGAAACTGCTGGCCGAGCACATCGCCGCGTCATCCGAGGCCAGAAACACCACCATCCGTGCGACATAAACCGGATCAATCAGGTCCGGCAGGCATTGGCGGTCGCGGTGCTTTTCGAGCGCCTCGGGCGTGGCCCAGAGGGTCTTTTGCCGTTCGGTCATGATCCAGCCCGGCACCACGGTATTGACGCGGATACGGTGCTGGCCAAGGTCGCGGGCCATGGTGCGGGTCAGCCCATGCACCCCGGCTTTGGCGGTGACATAGGCCGGCATATTGCCGACCGCCTCATACCATGAATTCGAGCTGAGATTGATGATCGAGCCGCCGCCCGCCGCGATCATGCTGGGGGCTGTGGCTTGGATGGCAAAGAACATGTGGCGCAGGTTGTTGGCCATGCGCTCATCCCAGTATTCGGGCGTGACATCGCGCCAATCATGGCGGTCGTCGCGGGCGGCGTTGTTGACCAACACAATGGCCGGGCCAAGACGCTCCGTCAGGCGCGCAAGGGCCGCTCGCGTCGCAGGAATATCGCGCAGGTCGCAGATTTCATGGGCGGCACCGGTTTCCGCCGAGGTGGCGGCGCTGGTGTCTGCGTCATAATCCAAGAACCCCACGCGGCTGCCCTGCGCGACAAAGGCGCGGGTGATTTCCGCGCCGATGCCCGAGGCTCCGCCGGTGATAACCACCACGCGGTCGCGCAGGCTGGGGTAGGTGGCGAAATCAGTCATGGAACGGCCCTTTGTGATGCGATCCGCACGCTAGGGGTTCCGCCGACCAGAGGCAACGCTCTGTGCCGGTGTTAGGTGGGCGCGCACGGATAGGTGCGCGCCCTTTTGATACGATTACTGCGTCACGCTCAGGATGAACTCGAGCATATCGGGGGCCATCGTTTCGTCGGCGCTGCCGATATGTTCGACAACCGAGATATGGTTATGGCCGGGCGCGCCCGAGATGATCGGCATACGCCCGTCACGGGCGGTCAGAGCCGCAATGAGCTGCCATGTTTGATCCATGATCACAGCGGGCTCGTTTTGCGCATAGCCCACCATCACCGGGATTTCGCGGCCCTCAACGGCATTGATCACCGATTGCGCTGCGCGGTCACCATCGGTGCCATAATAGAGCGCATCCCGGGTTGGGTCGATCTCGCGGCCCACCAAATTGGCGGTCGGGGTTGAGACCATGATCGACCCAACCACACCGTCGTTTTCGATCTGCTGCTCTTCATGGAACGTGTAATCCGCGACATGCATTGCCCCGGCTGAATTGCCCGCCAGCACGATGCGCGACGGGTCACCCCCCAAGGCGGCGATGTTGTCGCGCAGCCACGCCAAAGCGCTGGCGATATCCTGCGCGCCCGAGGGCCACTGGTTGTCCGGCGCGAAGCGGTAGTTGATCGGCACGCCGATAACGCCATGCCGCGCGAACCAGCGGGCGACATTGGCGGCCCCCGCTTTGTCACCGCGCACGAACCCGCCGCCATGCACAAACAGCAACACGGGCAGGTTCGCGGCACCGTCTGGGGCGTAGACATCCAGCCGGTTGCGCTCATGCTCGCCGTAAGCCTGATCGGTGGTGACACTCAGGCCATCATTGGTTTCCAGCGCGTGCAAAGCGCCATACATTTGCAAGGTGCCGCCGACCATTTCGCGCGACATTTCAGCGCCGAGACCGGGCAAAGCCGCGGCGATTTCAGGCGTATTGCTGAGTTGCGCCTGAGCGGTGGTTGCGGCCAGCAGGGCCACGGCTGCTAGGGTCAGAGTCTTCATCGGTTCCTCCCATGATGAAACTTAGAGCCCCAGCAGCGCCTTGGCATTGCTGTGGCAAACTTTGAGGCGCTGGGCGTCGGTGATCGGCGCGGCCTCGATCCATTCGCCCGCCTCGGACGGCTGCTCAAACGGGTAATCGACGGCAAACAGAACGCGGTCTTCGCCCATCGTATCCAAAGCACAGCGCAAGGGCGCATCGGCGCAAACGCCAGAGGTCGTGACCCAGACATTGCGTTTGAAATACTCGGACGGCGGCATTTGCAGCGTCATCGCGCCCCGGTTGGAAATCTCCCAGCGGCTGTCGAGACGCCAGAGCAGATAGGGCAAAGTCTCGCCCATATGCCCAAGGATCAGCTTGGCGTTGGGGAAGCGATCAAACACGCCCGAGAACACCAGCCGCAGCGCGTGGGTGGCGGTTTCCACGGTCCAAGACCAGACCGGGCCGAACAGCTCCGGGTGGTCGTGATACATATGCGCCTGCTCGGGCGGGTTGTTGGGGTGGATGTAGATCGGCACGCCCAGATCACCCGCGCGCTCCCACAGGGGCGAATAGCGGTCATCATCCAGATAGGTGCCACCCGTCTGGCCGTTAATCATCGCGCCCTGCATGCCAAGATCGCGCACGCAGCGTTCCAACTCATCGGCGGCGGCGGCGGGGTCTTGCACGGCGAGATGCGCGAAACCACCGTAGCGCGTGGGGTTGTTGCTCATTTCCTTGGCGAGAAAGTCGTTGACCTGATGCGCCAGTTTGGTGGCGGTGTCGGTACGTTTTTCGGCCTGCACACCGGGGCCAGCCAGCGACAGCACGGATTTCTCAACGCCAATCAGATCCATCGCCGCCAGCCGACGCTCGCCGAAATCTTGCAGCGCCTCGCGGGCTTTGCCGAACAAAGCGGGCGAGATATTGATCGCCGTCTTGCCGAAATAGTCGAAGAAATCCGGGTGCATGAAGTGTTCTTCAAGCGCGATTTTTGGGGTGTGGGGCATTGTGTCCTCAGAGTTCGAAAATGCGTTTGTCGGTTTTGTGCAGGCAGTCGCCGGGCCCATCGGCCTCGATCATGTAGTTGTCGCAGATCACCGCAAAGACGCGGCCATCGTCGTAGCCGGGGTGCACGGCAAGGCACATCCCCTCGGCCAGCGGCATGGTTTCATCGGCGCGGATCAGCGGGCGTTCGACCATCTCGCAGCCTTGGCCATGGGCATAGAGGCGGGTCTCGGGCGGCAGGTTATGGGCAATCATCCAGTCGTCATGCGCCTTGGCAATCGCGGCGGGGGCGGCACCGGGTTTCATCAGCGACAGGTTATAGTCTTGCGAGGCTTTGACGTTCTGAAAGGCTTGCAGCAGGTACTCATCGGCCCGGCCCAGCACCATCGTGCGGGCGATTTCCAGATACAGGCCACCGGGGCCGTTAATCTCGATCAGCATCGACATATGGTCGCCGGGTTCCAGCGTGCGGGTTTGGAAATGCCGGGGCGCAAAGCGGCTGGCCTGGCCCATCGGCGCGGACAGCCCCAGTTGGATGCCCTGATCGCTGCCCAAACGACGGCCAACCCCCTCGGCGAAGGCGGTGACATCGCGCTCGGTCAGGCCGGGGCGGATGAAGTCGCAGGTCTCGGCAAAGACTTGGTCCTGAAGGGCGGCGCATTGGTGGATGAGGTCGATTTCCTCGGGGCTTTTGATGGCCTTTGCGGCATCCAGCGCCTCGGTCATGTCCACCAGATCAAAGCGATCCTTGAGGGCGGCGACCATCGAATACGGCAGCGCGCCGGGGACCAGAGCACCGACCCGCTTGACCCCTTGCAAGGCTTGGATCAGCAGCTCGGTGTCGTAATCGACGGTGTAGACAATCGAGTGAAACGAGGGCGTGCCCAGCACCCGGCCCACACCGCGCGCGGCTTTGTCATCGGCGGCGGGCACCCGGTCGGTGCCGAACGCGCCCATCTCGATGACCACCATCGGGCGGTCGGGGAAAAACACCACGGTGCGCGGATAGCCATTGTTGGCGGGGACATCGGTGAACCAGCGCACATAGCCGCCGATCCAATCCTCGCGCGCTTGCATGACCAGCGCATCGAGGCCCTGCGCGGCCATGATCGTGCGGGCGACGGACCAGCGGCGTTCCAGTTCGGTGTTGGAAATCGGCGAATTCGTATCGGGCATGGCGTTAGGTCCTGTCTTGGCGGTTGGTCAGCGCGGACGTGCCGCCGTTCAGCCATTCGGTCATATGCTTAATCACGATGGGCAGCGCCTGTTGGGCATAGATGTCGGCAAAGCCGCCGATATGCGGGGTGACGATAACATTCGGCAGGGACCAAAACGCGCTGGTGGCGGGGAGGGGTTCGGTAGCGAAGACATCCAGCGCGGCCCCGGAGATGGTGCCGTCGGTCAGGGCGTCATGCAGCGCGGCCTCGTCAACGCAGCCCCCGCGCGAGATGTTGATCAAGAAGGCGGAGGGCTTCATCGCGTGCAGCACGGGTGCGTCGATGATGTGGTGGGTTTGGGCGTTGTACGGGGTCAGGACGACCAGAAAATCCGCCTCGGACGCGGCCGTTGTCAGGGCGGCGCGCTTGTGGATCGCGGCAAAGCCCGGCACCTGCGCGCGGCCATCGCTGACGCCGGTGACCCGCATCCCGAAGGCGTTGCACAACCCGGCCAAGGTTTGCGCGATGGCACCGACACCGACGATGCAGACGGTCTTGTCCAGCAGCAAGGATTGCTTCCAGCGGTCCCATGTCGCGGTCTTTTGGTTGTCCAACATGCGAGGAAATTTCCGGGCGCAGGACATCATCATCAAGATCGCCAGCTCGGACATTTGTGGCCCATGAAACCCGCCCGAATTGGTGATCGCCAATCCCTTGAGCGCCGTGTCGGCAAGCAGGTTATCGACCCCGGTTGTCAGGGTGTGCACCCACTCCAGCTTTGGTGCCGCTTGAAACAAGGCGCTGGGCAAGAATGGGCCAAGACCCACGATCACCGAGGCCTCGGCGGCAAGGGGCATCGCCTCGGCGGCGTTCGGGGCTGTCAAATACCGTGGGCCGGGCAGAGAGGCGGCCAGTTCACGGGCATAATAAGCGGATTCGCTGTCAGCGATCAGGATGGTGGGTTCGGGCATTCGGGGGGCCTCAATACAAAACGGCGGGCAGCCAAAGTGTCAGTTGCGGAAAGGCGAAGATCAGAACGATCAGGATAATCGGCGCGATCAGGAACGGCAGAATCCCGCGATAGAGTTGGATCATCGGCATATCGGGCACCTGCGCGCGGATGATGAACAGGTTCATGCCCACAGGCGGCGTGATCAGGCCCAGTTCGACCAGCACGGCGACCAAAACGCCAAACAGGATCGGGTCAAAGCCGTAGCCAACAACCACGGGCAAAAACACGGGCACGGTGATCAGGACCATGCCGATCCCTTCAAGAAAGCAGCCCATCACGACATAGATCAAGATGATCAGCCCCATGACCAAAGCGGGCGACAGGTCAGCACCTTGGGCCAGCGCCAGCAGCGTGTCAGGCAGGCGGGTTTGCACGATGAATTGCGAGAACAGCGTGGCCCCCAGCACGATCATGAACAGCGCGCAGGACACAATAACCGAGGCTTGCACGGCTTTGACGACCCCCGCCACATTCAGCGACCGGCGCAGGAAACCCAAGACGATGGCCCCGAAGGCTCCGACCGAAGCGGCCTCGTTGGGGCTGAAGATGCCGGTATAAATGCCGCCGATGGTCACAACGAACAGCAGCGCGAATTGCCACGCGTGACGCAGCGCGAGAATGCGGTCGAGCAGCGAGGCCGAGGCCTCAGGAGGGACCATGTTGGAGCGCCGCGCGATCCACAGGGCCACCGCGATATAGATCAGCATCAAGACGATGCCGGGGAACATAGAGGCGGCGAACAGCTTGGCGACGGATTGCTCGGCGATCGAGCCATAGATCACCAGAATGATCGACGGCGGGATCAGAATGCCCAGCGATCCACCGGCCGCAATAGAGCCCGAGGCATAGCCATCGTCATAGCCCGCCTTGCGCATTTCCGGCATGGCGATGCGGGTCATGCTGGCGGCGGTGGCCACCGACGAGCCGCAGATCGCGCCGAATGCCCCCGACGCCGCCAGCGAGGCCACGGCCAGCCCCCCGCGCAGCCCCGACACGATCACCCGTGCGGCGCTGAACAATTCGGCGGACATCCGCGAGCCCGAAGCGACCTCGCCCATCAGCACAAAGAGCGGGATCACCGACAGATTGTAATTCGAGGCTGTGTCAAAAAACACCGTGCCCGCAACGTATTGCGCGGTGTTCAGGCTGTTGTGGATGATGTTGCCAAGGATGCCGACAATAGCCAGCGAGAGCCAGACGGGCTGGCGCAGGAACAGCAGCACGAACATCAGACCGATGCCCGACAGGCCAAGGGCGAAACCGCTCATTCTTGACCCTCCTGTCCGCGCGCATAGCCGATCACTTGCAGCACCGCGCCCCACAAAACGCCCGCCAGCCCGACAAAGGCCAGCACCCAGAGCGCCCATTGCGGCACGCCCAATTCCAGCGAATACCCGCCCCAGCGCCATGCATCTTGCGCCGGGCTGATCATCGACCAGCTAATGAAAAGGATCACAACAAAGCTGAGGACCGAGGCAATCGCGCCCAGCATCCGCACGGCTTTGGGGCCGACCATGCCGTCGATCAGGTCGATCAAAATCTCGGCGCGTTTCACCATCACCGGGCCGATGCCAAAGGCGACCATGACCAGCAGCATGATCGACACCAGATCATAGGCCCCTTGCATTGGCGTGTTGAACACGGCCCGCAGCAAGACGTCACCGACGACGACCAACATCATAATGACCAGCGCCGCCGAGGCGATCCAAAGGAGCAGTGTAGCGATCCGAGAGCGGGGTTGAGGGGTCATGGATATTTCCAAGATTCTAGGGGGATGCGGCCCGCCCGAATTGGGGGGCGGGCCGCGTTGGGTTTTTCGGGGGATTATTCGGAATAGGCCGCGACGAATTCGGCAGCATTGCCCCCGACGCCTTCAATCGCACCTGTCACGATGCCCGAAAACACCCCAGCCAGCGACGCGGTTTGAGCGGCATCCATGGTGACGATCGTGACGCCGCCATCGACCATATACTGACGGCCATGTGCCTCACCGTCATCCCACATGCCGCCATACCATTCGGCACGATCCGGGCCGGTGGTCGAGTCGACCAAGGCCTGATGCTCTGGCGACAGCCGGGCGTAAGCGTCGTCGCCCATCACCACCGCGAAGGTCGCCGAGGCTAGGCCGGGTTCCAGCGAGTAATGCGCAACCGGGGCCATATCGAAGGCCTGCGTGGCCTCAAACGGGAAGGACGCGCCATCGACCACACCGCGGCTCATGGCATCGGTGGATTCAGCGGGCGGCACGGGCACAGGTGACGCGCCCAAAGCCTCGATAATCTGTTGCCAGATGGCACCCCCATACCGAATGCGCAGGCCTTGCAGATTGGCAAGATCGGACGGATCGTTGTCGGTCAGGTGGATCTTGAGCGGGGGCGTGACGGCCATCCA
>Ga0102815_10002416_pt1 | contig 11335 bp, 16 predicted proteins | sample ColrivemetaGS759_FD_79113 | JGI IMG/M metagenome (GOLD analysis project Ga0102815, IMG submission 79113) | Estuarine microbial communities from the Columbia River estuary - Ebb tide ETM metaG S.759 | ecosystem: Environmental > Aquatic > Marine > Intertidal zone > Estuary | place: USA: Columbia...
CAGCGGTGAGGCTAGGATCGGTCAGGTTGACGCTAAAATGAATTATCAGTCTCTACTTAATGGAAATAGCAGATTCAAGTTAAAAGGGGAGTTACTTGGAGGGTCGCTAGCAGCTGATTATTATTACCCTATAGGTAAACTCTTTCTAGTACCAAACTTTGGCGTTTCCTATGAGACCGTAAGATTCAAGGGCAAAGATCAGGGAAATTTAAAGATTGGCAAGCTGATTATCAGGAAACCTGCAATTACGGGAGGAATTGCTCTAACAGGTGTTTTTGAAATTGGAGAATGTCAATTAATCCCGGAAATCAGAGCAGGTTATGAAGCAGGATTTTCCGTTAAATCAAACAGACTAAAAATTAGCAATAGCGGTGGCATTCCTCTTTCTGATTACAGGATACCTGTGTCAAAGGATACATATAGACTTGGAGCAAGTATGGGCATTTCTTTTTCAAGATTTGAGGCAAGTGCCGGTTATGAGAGAACTGGCTACAAGCGTTACTCAGGGAACAGCTTTTATGGAAAGCTGCGGATTAACATTTAACAAAGGGAGAAACAATCATGGAAAACAAAGGGGAAGAAATCAGGGAATTACTGAGTCATATTCTAAATAAACTTGATCGGCTAGAGCAAAAAATAGAAAGGCAGGAAGAGGATATAAGAATCTTTCTTACTAGTAGAGATTCAAGTTATGAACCAAGTAGCCTGTTCCTTGCCCAGCAAAAGGCAACAAGGACCTCAGTAGAGTTACTAAGAGAAGAGATCGAGGAATTGCATCAGGTAATCAGAGTGATTTTGAAGTAAAAGCAGTAAACAAAGCGAGGATACATGGAAAAGGATAATAAGAAGTTTAATCTGTCAAATCTGGTGACCACCGGTTTGCTTACTGGGTTATTAGCAATTGGCGCAGCACATTATATGGAAAATAAAAAGAGAACTGAGGTGGAAGAAAACCTCCTAGCAGTTGTCAATGATCTGGTGATTTGGCACAAGCAAAGAACAGAATTAGCTGATGAGAATACTAAGGTAGTTAAATACCTTAGCGGATTCCATGGGATGACCCCTCGGGCCGCAGAGCTTGGAATATTATTTGCTGATAAGGAATTTAGAGAAAGAATACAAAATGACAGCAAACTCCGTAGTGGATTAGTGATAGCGATGAGGTTTGGGAAGGATAATAACATAGAGTTAGCACAACAATTAGAAGAACAAATTAATAAGAGTAAGGAACAAAAGGAGGGACAATAATGGGAAGAAAAAACAGTTATTTAGATGAAATAGATAAATTTATAGGTAATAAAATCTATTCTTTAAGATTAACAAAGGGGCTACCCCGTCAGGAATTATCAAAAGTAATCGGTGTAACTCACCAGCAGCTACAGAAATACGAAAACGGAAGTAATCGGGTTGCTGCTTCAAGGCTAATGCTAATTGCTAAAGCTTTGGAGCAGGAGATACCATATTTTTACCAAGGTTTTACAGTGGGTAATAATAGCTTGCCAGAAACAAAAAATCAACGCCTGTGCATTGAGGTAGCACGGAATTTCAGGCGTATCGGGAATAGGGAACATCAGGACGCAATCAATACTCTGGTTAAATCATTGTTAAAGGCACGAGTAGCATAAATAAATCAAATTAATCAAAGGAGAAAAGCATAGATGATGGAAGAAAAGAGTGAGGACTTTTCAAATTATCCTTCTCTGCAGGATTTTAAAAATTTATGGGAATTTAAAATGGCTTGTGTGAAGAGGGATTGGGATTTAGCCGGTGGATATCCTACTTACTCCCTTAATATTTGTGCACCGGCAAGTTCTTTTTGGAAAGAAGAATTAACGGAAATAACAAACAATTTAATTAAAGGAGAAAAATAAAAATGAGCGATTGAGGGAGAATTAACGGGATGGGGCAGTCTTGGCGGATAGCGAATCATCTTAAAGAGTTGGTTACTTGAGAAAATTAATTTTAATAACGGAGAATTAAACATGCAAAACAAGCAAATTTCAAAATCAAAAAATACTTCTAAAGATTTAATAGTAAATACAACCGAATCGATACAAAAACCTAAATTAAATTCCTGGCTAAAATCTTTGATTCTTGGGGCAGGATTATTATCTGCAACTTTTGCTCTTTACCCTGAACTAGTACTCGCTGCATTTGATATAGACAAAGGCGTTACTGCTGGAACAAAACCTTTACTTGATGGGGTTCAGGCCCACTGGGGGAAAGGGGTATTACTAAGTGGAACAGCTGCAGCACTAGTTGGAGAAGGTGACCCAAGACAAAGAGCAATCAGGGCCGGTCTTGGATGCGGTGCTGCCGGGGTTGTGATCCTAGGATTAATTGGAATGCTTGGGTAAAAGAAGATGGCAAGGAGGGTATTTACCAAATGTCTGAATCAGGAATTAAAGATATTTAATTTCTCGGTAGGTTCTTTAATTGGAGGAGGAATATTGCTTGTACTAGTGGGCTTGAGTAAAGGTCTGATGTGGGGCATGGGGGCAGGGGTCATTGGTTTCATGATTGGGCGATGGCTATCAAAACAATGGTTTTTGGGGCAAATACAGCGCAAGCTCTATTGGTATCTTCCGCTTGAGAAAATCTTTATTGATAAGAACACCCCTCCTTCTTATTTACGGCGTTTGATGTAATGGTTTTTCACCGGTAATAGGAAATCTGATTGAAAGGAGATTGATAACATGGAAAAACAGGTGATGGTTAAGAATATAGATCAGGTAGCAAGGCAACGGAATTTTTTGCTGCTCCTAGTGATAGTAAGTGTATTTTCGGTTGCTGCTCTTAGTCTTAAGTTAATTACAACCGAGGCAAAGGTGATTTTAGCTCCGGGTTTAAATCAAGAGGTATGGACGTCGGATAAGGGTGTATCAATCAGTTATTTAGAAGAAACGTCAGCAATGTATCTACCTTTACTACTTGATCTAACCTCCGATTCCATTGATTGGAAAAAAGAGCTGTTGATGAACCACGTATCGCAAAGTGATGCAAAATATATGAGATTGATAAACGAATATTTTGCTGCCAGCAAGGAGAAGTACAAACGATTTTCATTAAGTACTCACTTTGCTGTTAAAAGTTTTGAGGTTAATCAGAAAGAGTTGACGGTTAAAGCTATCGGTCAATTAAACAGCCGGTTCGGTGAGCGTGGCCTGCAGAATATACCGGCTGTTTACGGTCTTAGTTTTGAATGGAGGTCGGGGAAGTTATTGTTGAAGGAGTTTGTCAAGTTAAGTAAAGAAGCAGAGGAATTATATGACCATGAGCAAAACTAGGATTTTCCTGATTCTTGGGGTTTTTATTGTAGCCGGTTTAGGCGTAGATAGTTTTGCGAAAGAGCTGCAGTCTGCGGTCGAAGATAGAGGGGGTTTAAGAATCAGCTATCTATCTCATACTGATATAAATATTGCTAGTGGGGGCATTAATCGCATCCATTTTGACAAGGCAAGGATCACTAAGATCATTGGCGATACTAGTAAATATAAAGCTGTAGTTGCGGATAATAACTGTGATCTGTTTTTAACTTCAAGCGTTCCTGCATCCGGTACTATTGACCTGACATTATTACTTGGGGCGGGAAAAGCGATTGATTTAAGGTTACATGTTCTGGATTTACTGCGACCTCAGCTAATCAATATTGACGTAAGCGATGAAAGCAGAAAAAGAGACGTAAAGAACTGCGAGATTAAAGAGATGATTGAAAAGATGGCGGCAAATGAGCGAGGAAAATATTTTGTACAGAAAAAAGATAGAAAGGTAGAAGTAGCGGGTCATCCTGATCTTACCCTAACGCAAGTGGTTTCCTATCGTTACGGGAAATTAGCCGGAGCAGGTTTTACTTATAAGGTGAAGAAGTCTCATAGAAATAATCAGAATATAACGGAGCAGGTTACGTTAGAGACTTTCAAGGGGATTTTCAAGGATACTGTAGCTATCGGGATGAGGAACTCCGGCTCAGCCGGAGATGAGCGTAGGGTATTTGTGGTATATGATTACACGGAAGGGAATGATGTTTAAGAAGATATTGCAGTTAATGAAATCAACATCCCGCTTGGATGACGATAAGTTAAAGAAAGTAGTTAATACCGAAAGTTTGAGTCTCGGCGGTAATGGAGAGAGGAATAATTTAACACGTATTAAGCAAATCAGATTATTTATCGGTTTGCTAATTGTCGTAGTGATCATTTTAGGGTTTTTAATCAATTATGTGCAGGAAAAAACGATAGTGGAAAAACCCGTGGTAGCCCCTCAAACTCTAAAAGTAGAGCTTGCGGACAAGGCACTTGATCCTGATAAGATGTGGCGGAATCACCATGAGGAGGCATTAAAGGCCAAAACCGATGAACTAAACAAGCGAATAGTGCAAGCTGAAGCTTCGGTAGAGGAGACAAAGAATAAGTTCATAGAGGAAAGTCGCTTGCAGGTGGAGAGTTTAAAGGAGCAATTAAAAATGGCTAAAGCAGAGATGGATGAGGCAAACAGGATGCTAAGAGGGGTAGCAGCTAGAGAGGAGGAGCGTTTAAATGCTGAGCCTCTGCATAAAGCTACGCCAATAGAGATGCAAGGTTTTGATAATGACACTGAGTTTGACATGCCGAAGTCTGCGGCTGATTATGTACCGGAAGGAACGTATTTTACCGGATATCTGCTTGGCGGAATTGTAGTATCAACGGCCCTTGGCGCAGCAGATGAGAACTCAACGCCAGTAAATATCCAGTTAAAGGGTCGGGGAAATTTGGCAAAGCAGAACGGGCTTGATATTAGTAAATGCCGAATAATAGGAAGTGCTTATGGCGATTTATCGAGTGAGAGAGCATTTATCCGTTTGGAGAAAATGGTGTGTGAAGAGGACGGTATGTATATCACTAGTGAAATAGCCGGAGATGTACACGGACCTGATGGATTTAACGGAATTAAGGGAACGGTAGTATCGACGGGAGCAAAACATATAAAGAATGCTGCGATCGGTGGGTTAATTAGTGGGTTAGCCGGTAGTGCCAAGGGGCAGGAGGGGATAAATATTACAAGCGGCGGATTAGTGTCAACTAAGAGCAAAGGTTTTAAGGATATGGCAACCGGGGGGCTGCTGAGCGGAGCAAGTAATGCAGGAGAAAAGATAGCCGATTATTACCTCCGGCAAGCTGAAAGCATGTCACCGGTATTGACTATTCCCGGAGGTGTACGGGTAAACCCTCAGATAATAAAAGGCTTTTTTATCGGTCAGGTAAATACGCATCGTAAGATCAAGGCAAAAAGATTGACGGATAAAGGAAACAAGAGAGTAGAGCAGCATAGGCAAAAGGAGGTACTTAAAGCAAATGAGCAGGAGGAGGCTAGCGATGACGGCTGGAAATAAGAGATTAGCAGGTTACGTTCTAAATAATATTGCAGTTAGATTCTGTATGTGCTTTGCGACTTTGTTACTACTTAGCGGGTGCAGTAGCGGTTACGGTACGTCTTTTGCGTGCGGAGATAGCAAGGGAGCAAACTGTATGCCGATGGATAAGGTAGACAGGCTAATTGCCAGCGGTGAGATTGAGCGTTATACCAAGGAAAGGGAGGAAACCTGCCGAGGTAGTAGATGTAAAAAGGGAGAAGATGCAGAAATCGGTAAGGCGGATGAATTACCGGCACTTGCTACCCCAGAAATTAAATTTGAAACTATAGAGGTCCAAGGATGAAGATTACGGATAGTCTAAAGGATTTAGCCAATTATTGTGGACTTGGGGTAGAGGGAGAGCGTAAATCTGATCCAATGGATGCATTTGGAGAGCATACTGCGCAGGTAACGGGGGGAGCCGTGCCTCTATCTGATTTTCTTGTTTATGATTATTTTGATGAAGAGCAAGGATTATTTTTTAACAATAACGATAGTATTGGTTTCTGGTATGAGATTAATCCGTTAGTTGGGTCTAATGAGGGTTTAGAGAAGAATCTGACGTTATTTTTCAATGACGAATTACCGGAAGATATATACCTGCAGTTTCTAATTATAGCCGGCCCTGATATTAGCGATATCCTAGATACATGGGAGCAGGGGCGAAAATACGGCGGGGAAGCACTGGAGCGTATAACTAAATACCGCCGGCGTTTTATTGAAAATTGTGCCAAGGATTTTGCAAGTAGCAGAGACGGGAGACTGGCAAGAAATTTTCGGACATTTGTTACCTGTTCAAGGTCTTTAGGAATCAGGTCAGGGAAATCAATTGATCTGATGATTTCTTTTAAAAGAAAACTTGAGAACAAGTTAAAGACGGAAAAGCTGTCTCCAAGCATGATGAAGGCGGAGGATTTAATTGTCATCGGTAGGGAGTTACTGCAACCGGATTTTAGAAGAAAGGCATCAATTGCCCGGTATAGTAAATATAACAATTTATCCGATCAGATTTGCAAGAAGTTTGAAGGGACGATGATTAACCCTGAATCCGTCATACATGAGGCTACAAACCTTCAGACGAGGATTTTTTCGCCAAGGGAGTTACCGGAGAGTTTTTCTCTTAGTGAAATGGTAACATTGCTCGGGTCAGGTGATAGGGTAATACCGGCAAGGTTTGTAATTAGCTATAGTCTGGCAAGTTCTTTGGGCAGCGGTGGGACTTCCCGTTTAACGACTCAAGGGATGAGATCCATTCACGCCGCCGAGCGAGATTATACACGTCACGATATCAGTGCCAGAGAAGAGGCAAGAGAGTGGAGAGAGGTACTCGACATTCATAAGAAAGGCGAGCGGTTTTTAAGCGAATCGATGCTGGTAATGATTACGAGCCCTCAGGATAATATTGACATTGCCGAGGAATCTTTAAAAAGCCTGTGGAATGCCAATGACTGGAAACTGGGGATTAATAATAACCTGCAGCTCCTGAGTTTGCTAAGTATAATGCCCATGAGTGGTTCTACTTACTGGAAATCACTATCATTTTTCAAATTGACCAGAAATGCCCTGAGTGGAGAGATAGTAGCTAAATTACCTTTGCAAGGAGAATGGCGGGGTGTTCCACAATCAGGAGTATTGCTTATGGGTAGGCGAGGTCAATTATTTAATTTTAATCCGTTTTACAGGATTGGCGGCGGCGGTAATTACAATGTAGTAGTCATGGCACCTCCCGGAAGCGGAAAGTCTTTTAAATCAGCAGAGCTTATTACGAGTATGATTGCACAAGGGGTAGCGGTTTTTGTCATGGATATTGGAGCAAGTTACAAGAATATCTGTGAACTTTTAGGGGGAGAGATGCTGCGTTTTGATCGGGGCAGCAAGTTATCATTAAATCCGTTTGCCGGTTTAAGCAGTAGCGGAGCGGTATACACTAAGGCATTATCATTACTTGCGCAAGGTGTTGATCTTAAAAAAGTAGCTGAAATTACGGGTTTGCCAGAGGAAAAGATAGAAGCCTTAGCAGTCGGTAAATCAGCTGCAAGTAATTTGGAAAAAGAGAAGGAAGGGATTGAGGTATTGGAAATCAAGGATAAAAAGATAAGCGGTAAAACCCATTTTGTAACCAAGGACAGTATGATTTATGCAAAAGCAATGGTTGCTTCAATGTGCGGTTTAAGCGGAGATGTTAGAGGCGAAGCGGTGATCGAGAGAGCAATAGCTGAAGGGATAGCAGAATATGGCACCGATCTTGATATTACAAAATTGGCCAAGGTGTTTGAAGAATTGAAGGATCATCGAGGGAATCCCGTTGCAGGAGCGTCAGCTATGTCCGATAGTCTGTATCCCTATACAGAGCAGGGTATTCACGGCCGTTATTTTAAATCCGGTAAAGAGGCCAGTTTTAAAGAATTGCTAACACTTTTTGAGCTTGAAGAAATCAAGGACGATGAGCCTCTTTTAGCTGTGGTACTGCAAATAATACTAATGCAGATTACGATGCAGTTTTTATGTGGTGACCGGAGTCGTTATTTTATGTTAGTAGTTGATGAGGCTTGGCTGATTATGGATTTTGCTGCTTCGTTTCTGGAGCGGTTTGCTCGTACTGTTAGAAAATACGGAGGTAGTCTGGTTGTATGTACGCAAGATTTATCCAGTTTCAGTAAGGGCCCATCGCAAAGGGCAATACTTGAGTCGTCTACGTGGAAATTAATTTTACAACAAAAAGAAGAGGGAATAAGTACCTTTGCTAAGGAAGAGGGATATCTGCCTTACTTAGATTTGATCAGGTCTGTTAGAAAATGCTCTGCTAACCGCTTTTCTGAGATACTAATCGATACTAACGGTGCGAAGGTGGTAGGAAGGCTTGTCACCGATCCTTATAGTACTGCTTTATATTCTACGGAAAAGGATGATTTTAGCTTTTTAATGAATGAGGAGAAGTTAGGTAAAAGCAAGCATGAGGCTATTTTGCAATTATCAAAGAAATACGGCGCATTATCTGAAGATTTTAGGTACGTAGAAAAGGAATAATTATGATGAGTCTAAATATGAAACTCGCTTATATTGCAATCTTATTGGTCATTATCGGTTTTTTAAGCGGTTGGCTCGGTTGTTTGTTTTTGGGAAATCTAGCGGGATCAGTACGGGTGCTTTTCGTTTCTGAAGAAGCACTTGTTGCTTTAGAGGAAGAGCGTATTAAAAATCTCTCCGAAAATCATGGGATGGAAAACTCAAGGGCAGCAGGAAGCATATTTTTCGGCAAACCGGAACTTGCTATAAAAAAGATGGAGCAGATAGCAGGGAGCTTTGCAGATAAAAGTACTAAGGTTTTAATCGTAAGTAATAAAAAAGGTTATGCCCGTAATGGCAGCGGAATATCGGACATTATTCACAAAGAGCTAGTAAAAGTTTTAAGTGCAGAAAAGTAATAAAAGGTGAGTGTGGTATGAAAAATTTAAAAGAAACTAAGGTAACAAAACAGGATCAATCGCAAAAAGAGAGTTTGGGATTAAAAAATTATTTAAATTACTGGCAAATTAAAAAGGTAGATGAATCCATTTTAATGGGAACGATTTGGACAGTTTTTATTGGTTGGAGTTCTTGGTTTAAAGCTGACGAGCTTAAGTTCAATGACGAGGGTTATATCGCTATATTTTTAATTAGCACCATAATTATACATTTCATGAAAAAATTAATAGATTCTAAGAGATTAGCAGAGGAAGAGAAATACATTGTGCAGAAAATGCCTTTTAATATTAGCAGTGCTATTTTGTTAATGTATAGATCCGGGTTGATTTTAAAAACTGCAAATCAAAATATATACCTTTTTAAGACAAGGAACATCGTATTCCCTAATGATTGGTTTTTGTTAATGGATTATAACGATCATTGTACTTTAATGGGGGATCGAGGTGAATTCAAAAGACTGAGGATTAATGTAGATTTAAGTGAAAAACATAATGGAAGTAAAGATTATAATACCAATTAATGAGGACACGATACATAGAGTTATATTGTTATCTTTAATATTATGTCGCTGCCAATAGATGCAAAAAGCTACCCAGGCAAAAATGAAAGCTAACCAATACGCTCTTAATATTTTTAGCGGAGCTGTTACTAGAAGCCAGTATGTAGATGCATATACTCCTGCATCTACATCGAATTTAGCAGTAGTAGCGGCTAGAGTTTGAAAGGAAAAAGTTAGAAATAATAAAAACAAAAAAAGGAAAAAGAATTTTTTAGAATGAGCCATATTAGGACCAGGGTAGCGGATTTAATAAGAGATGATAAGAAACTAAAGGTCAGGAGTCAATAATAGATGAAGAATCTGGTTATAAGTATATGGATAGTAATGATTTGTTCTACGACTACGGCACTTGGTTTTGATTTTGGTAAGGTTGGAACAAGTTTTGTAGTTGAGGAAGAAGGTTTTGTAGAAATGATGCTGCGGAAATTAAAAGAGGTAAATTGGGAAGCAGAAAATGAGAAAATGAAAAACATTGCGATAAGAAGGGTGCAGAATCCTATAGCTGTAGCAGGAATCAAGCCTGCTACAGAGAATAGGGAGTTTTGGCATGATCCGACTTATACGCTTAAGGAGGATGTGGTTTTGCCGTGTGGTAAGATACTCCACAAAGCCGGTAAGGCGGTAAATCCTTTGGATTATATGGATTTAGAACGCAAGGTTTTTTTTATTGATGGAAGGGATGAGAAGCAAGTTGAGTGGTTAAAACAGCAGTTGGTATCCGGTAGTAGTAATGAGGAGAACAAGCTCGAGAATAGGGTTGTTTTAGTTGGTGGTAGCGTATTTGATTTACAGGAAGAGCTTGGCACTGAAGTATACTTTGATCAAGCAGGGGAGCTAACTACCAGATTTGGTATTAAGGGAAGCCCTGCGCTAGCCAAGCAAGATGGTAAGATGCTCCGGATTGAAGAATTTGCTTTAGATGAGAATAATAATTGAACCAAAGTTTGGATTAAACAGATTTTAAGGTAACGAAAGTTGATTTAGTAGCAGAAAGATTAACCGATAAAATAATTAGAGAGCTGGATGTAAGAAATAGTTAGGATAAGTGATACGGGGTTATTATAAAATAACAGGGTAATAAAAAAGAGGTTTTATATGGATACACAGCAGGAAAAGAACGTAAAAGCAGGCAATGATTTAGAAGCGGTTATTTGCAAGGGGCTTGGTGTAAGTTTTAATACGCAGTATAACTGGAGTCTGGTACTGGCTACGATAGTGATATGGATTTTTACCGGTGGGTTATTTCCTTATTCTGCTAATAATAATTTTGATATGACGATCTGCTTGCAGGAATATATCAAATTCTTTAGTTTAACGGCGTTAATTATAGGTTTTCTATTAAAGGAAGAAAAATCCCTGAAGGTCACTAAACCAATAATCATAAACATTGGAATCATCACTTATATCATTTCGTTATTGACAGTGGTTATGCTAAAAAACTTTGGCATTTTATGGTGGTTTGGATTTTTAATTTTAAAACCTCTTAGTATATTTGGGTTTCTTTTGCTTGCTAAGCAGATTGTTCAGATTGTTAGTAGAGACTAGAAATTACTAAGCGGTATGTGTGTTGAATTATTAATTTAAGGGCAAAAAGGAATAAGAAGTTATAGAGGTAATGCATGAGGCGAGACCGAAAGGAATCGGTCTTTAAGATGAGGCAGTCTTGGCGGATAGCGAATCATCTTAAAGACTTGGTACTACAAAAAAAGTATATAGCAATTTTAATAACGGCTATTTTTTTACCTTTTTCGAGCAATGCAAGCGTAACGTGCAAAGGTCATTTTGTCAATCCGATAACCGACGTTTGCTGGAGTTGCCTTATGCCAATTTCAATTGGTGGTATGCATATCGGTAAGGGTGGAACACCTAAAAAGCGTGATACCAAAAATCCTAAAAATCCTATTTGTATATGTAGTAAGGGA
>Ga0102815_10002418_pt1 | contig 11331 bp, 8 predicted proteins | sample ColrivemetaGS759_FD_79113 | JGI IMG/M metagenome (GOLD analysis project Ga0102815, IMG submission 79113) | Estuarine microbial communities from the Columbia River estuary - Ebb tide ETM metaG S.759 | ecosystem: Environmental > Aquatic > Marine > Intertidal zone > Estuary | place: USA: Columbia...
CACTGTGTAATTTAATAAATTCTTTACGTAAATCTTGTGGATATATGTTACTTAGATTCTTAAGAAATACAATCATTTTTTGTTGAACTTCATGTAAATCGTTCATCTTTATTAAGAACTTATATGTAGAAACAATTAATTTTTCAATATTAAAATCAATACCGGCATCATAATGTGCTACTAAATTTAAAACTCTTGAAAAACACATCAAATCTTCACGCATTGTTAAGTCTTTATTATTTATTATTTTCTCCAAATAAACAATACATTCTTCATTTTTACCTGCACCAAAATACATACAAGCAATTTTATAGTAAAAAACCATAATATGATGAGCATCAATTTTGGTTTTATAATTTTCAATTTCAACTAATAATTTAGAAACAAATGGTAAACCTTCAGTAAATTTTCCATCAATAAAATGAAGGTTTAGCTTGTTTTGATTATAATATATAAATGCTAATGTTTTTGTGTTTTCATTTAATGAAATCTGTTCTAATTCAATATCATTTTTTAAAGTTTTAAGTACTTTGGTAAATTTTGTTTTATGTCTAATTAAAAATAAAGCTTCCAATAAATAACTAACACCTTTTAAATAAAAAACGGGATTTTGCTTTTTCATTTCAATATTTTCTTCAAACAAATCAACCCATTTTTGAGCGTATTTATAACTTGAAACAAAATCTTGCATAATCAAACTATGCCACAAATATGCTTTATATAAAAATAATTTTTCTTTAAAACCCAGTTCTGATAATTTGTATTTTGGCAATCGTTTTTCAAAATATTTATTTACGGCCTCAGAATCTACATCATCTTTTACATAACCTTCTTTTAACAATAAACTATACAATTGTAACGAAAGGTTAGAAAGCTTACTTATTCTTACATTTTTCAAACTTAATTCTTTCGCTTGCATAGACAACTCATCGGCACGATTGCTCAAACTTCTAGTAATATATTGAGATTCTATTACTTTTTCGAACTCAACAATTTCATAGGCCAAATTATTTTCGTCATTATTTATGGCTAATTCTTTTGCTTTATCTAAAATTTTCAAGCTCTGTTTGTACAATCCTTTATTGTATAAAATAGCAGCAAAATCAAATTGCTCTCTAATTTGAGCTCTTACATTTTGATGAACAGGGTTGAACCTTAAACTCACCAAAATTTGTTTGTATAAATGTGCTTTTGTATTGGATATTTGCTGTTTTTTAATATTTGTTTTTAGTAAAATCAACTCATCATTATAACTATTCACTTTATCTAACAAATTAAATAACGACATAAAATTTGCGTCCACATTTCCGCCCAATCTTCCTACATAAAGTTTAAATTGCCGCTTTTCAGATTTAGAAAGGGACTTAACTAACGCGAAAAGTGCATCTTTTTGCTCAATAGCCATTGTAATTAAAATATTTTTATTAGATTGATTTTCAGTGTTTTAAATCTAACGCCAACAATTTGAGTATAGTAATCTATGTATTTCCAATGAATTATAAAAAACCTATACATCTATTTTTGACGTATCAAATGTGATAAAAAAAAATCAAAAATGAGTAAAAATATAGTTCAAATTTTTGATACAACCTTAAGAGATGGTGAACAGGTCCCAGGTTGTAAGTTAAATACTGAACAAAAATTAGTAATTGCAGAACGTCTTGATATTTTAGGAGTTGATGTTATTGAAGCTGGATTTCCTATTTCAAGTCCAGGTGATTTTATTTCAGTGGTAGAAATTTCAAAACTTGTTAAAAACGCAACAGTTTGCGGACTTACACGTGCAAACCAAAAAGATATTGAAGTAGCAGCTGATGCATTAAAATACGCAAAACGCCCAAGAATTCATACAGGAATTGGAACTTCTGATTCTCATATCTTTCATAAATTCAAATCAACACAAGAAAAAATTATTGTTCGCGCCTATGATGCCGTTGCTTATGCGAAGAAATTTGTTGAAGATGTAGAGTTTTACGCCGAAGATGCAGGAAGAACAGATAATGCGTATTTAGCTAGAGTATTAGAACAAGCTATAAAAGCCGGAGCTACCGTTTTAAACATCCCTGACACTACAGGCTACTGTTTACCAGACGAATACGGCGCTAAAATAAAGTACTTAAAAGAAAACGTAAAAGGTATTGAGAATGTAATTTTATCATGCCACTGTCATAACGATTTAGGTTTGGCAACAGCCAACGCAATTGCCGGGGTTCAAAATGGAGCTCGTCAAATTGAATGTACTATAAACGGCATTGGTGAACGTGCAGGAAATACTGCTTTAGAAGAAGTAGTTATGATTTTAAAACAACACCCTTATTTAAATTTGGATACCCGAATTAACACCAAATTATTATACGACACTAGCTTATTGGTGCAACGTAGTATGGGAATGATAGTGCAACCTAACAAGGCTGTAGTAGGTGAAAATGCATTTGCACATAGTTCTGGAATTCATCAAGATGGAGTGATTAAAAATCGTGAAACTTATGAGATTATGGACCCAGCCGATGTTGGTGTAACTGAATCTTCAATTGTTTTAACAGCCAGAAGCGGTAGAGCAGCCTTGGCTTATAGAGCTAAAAATATAGGATACGAGTTAACAAAAATTGAATTAGACGATGTTTATCCTCAGTTTTTAAAATTTGCAGATCACCATAAAGAAATTAATGATGAAGATTTGCATCATTTAATGGGATTGAATCATATTCATAAAAACCGTATCGCAATTTAGATTAACTTTGTGGTTTTGAATCTTTAAATCATGAAATTAAAAATCGCTTTACTTGCTGGTGACGGAATTGGACCCGAAGTAATTCAACAAGGGGTAAAAGTATTAGATGCCATTGCTGAAAAGTACAATCATACTTTTGACTATACAAAAGCCATTATAGGAGCTATTGCCATTGATGAAACTGGCAATCCGCTTCCCGATGAAACACTTCAAATTTGTAAAAATGCCGACGCTATTTTATTTGGTGCTATTGGTGATCCGAAATATGACAATGACCCTAGTGCAAAAGTACGTCCTGAACAAGGGTTATTAAAACTTAGAAAAAATTTAGGCTTATTTGCAAATATTCGACCACTAACAACTTATAGTTCTTTAATTCACAAATCAAATTTAAAAGAAAATGTTATTAAAGGAACTAATTTTATAATTTACAGAGAATTAACTGGTGGCATTTATTTTGGAGAAAAAGAATTAAGTGAAGATGGTAAAACAGCTTATGATACTTGCATCTATACAGAAACTGAAATAGACAGAATCACACATTTGGCTTTTAAAGCAGCCATAGCAAGAAGAAAGAAATTGACATTGGTTGATAAAGCAAATGTATTGGAAACTTCTAGACTTTGGAGAAAACGTGTTACTGAAATTTCAAAAAGTTATCCAAACGTAAAGTTGAATTTTATGTTTGTTGATAATGCTGCAATGCAATTAATTCTTAACCCAAAACAATTCGACATTATCTTAACTGAAAACATGTTTGGTGATATTTTATCAGATGAAGCAAGTGTTATTTCAGGTTCAATTGGTTTATTGGCTTCAGCTTCTATTGGTGAAAAATCAGCAATGTTTGAACCAATTCATGGTTCATATCCACAAGCAAAAGGTAAAAATATTGCCAATCCCTTAGCAACAGTATTATCAGCTGCTATGTTATTAGATCATTTTCAATTGTATGATGAAGCTGAAGATATAAGAACTGCAGTTGAAAAATCATTGGAATTAAATATTTCCACACCCGATTTAAATGCAACAAATCATTTCTCAACCACCAGTGTTGGAAACTTTTTAAGCGATTTTATTTTGGATGATGAAAATACATTTTACAATAAAAACAATATAGATTTAGGCCAGTCAACTATTATCTAAAGATTCGTGTTTAGAGTTAATAAGTCTTAGTTAGAAAAATAAAAACTATGAAAAATAGTACAAGTCTTATTGATGCCATTAACTACCGCCGTTCGGTTAGAGTTTATGACAAAACTAAAGAAATTGATCCTGAGATTGTAAAAAAATGCGTTCAGCAAGCAACTCTTGCACCCAACAGCAGCAATATGCAATTATGGGAATTTCACCACATAACTTCTAAAGAAATTCTAGACCAGTTAACTGCAGCTTGTTTAGACCAAAGTGCTGCAAAAACAGCTAAACAAATGCTTGTTGTAGTTGTTAGAAAAGATTTATGGAAACAACGTGCGAAATCTAATGCGGTACATTTAACAGCAACTTTTGGTGAAAAACCTAAAGCCGAATATTCTACTCGAGAGAAATTTGCCTTAAATTATTATAATAAATTAATTCCTTTTGTATATGCCGATTTTTTTGGAATTTTTGGGTGTATAAAATATAGTATTGGTTGGGTTATGGGACTTTTTAAACCAAGTTATCGCCAACTTCGAAATGCTGATCTACGCATTGTAGCTCATAAAACAGCTGGTTTGGCGGCTCAAACTTTTATGTTGAGTATGGCCGCAGAAAATTATGACACCTGCCCTATGGAAGGTACAGACACCCTTAGAATTAAAAAAATGTTGAATTTACCTTCTTCAAGTGAAATTAATATGGTTATTTCCTGTGGAATTAGAAAACCTGAAGGTATCTATGGTGAACGCTTTAGAATTCCTTTTGAAGAAGTGTATAAAAAATGGTAATTATTAGTACCACTTAAATTTTATTAGTCGATTAAAATCATGACAGCAAAAGAAAACATTATATATAAAATCATGTCGAGTAAAAATCGACCTCATTTAGATTTTAGCTTAAAATATAAAACTGAAAAATTTACTGATAATTTATTTCATACTTTATTTGATGCAAATGCCTGTGTTGCCAAAAATATTGAACAACTTGAAATAGATTTTGAGGAAATTTATAAACTAGCTTGTGTAAATGACAAAGAGTCTTTTGGTACAATTTGGAAAATTTTTCTATCAACATTGCCAGAAATTTTAGAAAATTTAAATCTTGATGCTCAGGAACTGGTAAAAAACGACCCTGCTTCTAACAATATTGAAGAAGTTTATTTAGCATATCCAGGATTTTATGCAATCGCAATTTACCGTTTTAGTCATGAATTATTTCTATTAAACACACCATTAATCCCAAGGTTAATGAGTGAATATGCCCATAGTAAAACAGGTACAGATATACATCCTGGCGCTACTATTGGAAAATCATTTTTTATTGATCACGCTACCGGAACTGTAATTGGAGAAACGTGTTTAATTAAAGATCATGTGAAAATTTACCAAGGTGTAACTTTAGGTGCTTTGCAAGTTTCAAAAGAATTGAAAAATGTAAAACGACATCCGACTGTTGAAAACAATGTTACTATTTATGCAAATGCTACCATACTTGGTGGGAATACTATTATTGGAGAAAATAGTGTTATTGGAGGTAATGTTTGGATTACAGAATCTATCCCAAAAAATTCACTTGTATATCATAAACCAGAAACCCACCTGAAACCAAAAAAATAAGTCATGGAAAGTAGTAATTTATTCGATTTTATAGGAAATACACCTTTGGTAAAATCACATAAAATTTTAGTTAAAGAAGGGGTTACTTTATATTTCAAACTGGAAGGGAATAATCCAGGTGGAAGTGTAAAAGACCGTGCAGCTTACAATATGATTTTTTCTGCTCTTGAGAGAAATGAAATCAAAAAAGGGGACTGTTTAATAGAAGCTACAAGCGGAAATACTGGAATTGCATTGGCATTAATGGCACAACAATTTGGGCTGTGTATTGAATTGGTAATGCCTGAAAATTCAACCAAAGAACGTGTGCAAACAATGCAAGTTTACGGAGCCAAAGTTACTTTAACACCTGCTGCAATTGGTATTGAAGGTGCTCGTGAACATGCAAATAAAATGGTGAAAGAAAAAGGCTATTTTATGTTAGACCAGTTTTCAAATGATGACAATTGGAAAGCACATTATAAAACTACAGGTCCTGAAATATGGAGAGATACCAATGGTGAAATTACTCATTTTGTTTCAGCAATGGGTACAACTGGAACCATTATGGGTACTTCTACATTTTTGAAAGAAAAAAATAAAAATATTCAAATTATTGGGGTTCAACCAACCGATAATTCAAAAATTCCAGGTATTAGAAAATGGTCACCAGAATACTTGCCTAAAATTTTTAACCCTTCAAAAGTTGATCAAGTAATTGAAGTTAGTGAAGCAGAAGCACGTGTTATGACTAAAAAGCTGACCATTGAAGAGGGGATTTTTGCTGGAATGAGCAGTGGCGGAGCGATTTCAGCAGCTTTAAAATTAGCACAAACTATTGAAAAAGGTGTAATTGTTGTCATTATTTGCGATCGAGGAGACAGGTATTTATCTTCAGATTTGTTCGATTAAAACGTTGTAGTATATATCTCTTTTTTAGATTGGATTCCAATACCTTTTATTGTATTTTTGTTAGTTAGAATTCATATAATCTTACCATGAGAAAAATTCAGATGGTTGACCTCCAAGGTCAATATGCCAAAATTCAAGAACAAGTAGATTCACATATTTTAGAAGTACTTAAATCTGCCGCTTATATCAACGGTCCAGAAGTACACGGTTTTCAAAAAGAATTGGAAACATATTTAAATGTTAAACACGTAATACCTTGTGCCAATGGAACTGATGCATTGCAAATCGCAATGATGGGTCTTGGTTTACAACCAGGTGACGAAGTAATTACAGCCGATTTTACTTTTGCTGCAACTGTTGAAGTAATTGCATTATTACATTTAACTCCAGTTTTAGTTGATGTTGAAAAAGACACTTTCAATATGAATATTGCTGCATTGAAAAAAGCAATTACACCTAAAACAAAAGCAATTGTACCTGTTCATTTATTTGGACAATGTGCCAATATGGAAGCTGTTTTAGAAGTTGCGAAAGAGCACAACCTATTTGTAATTGAAGATACTGCACAAGCAATTGGAGCAAATTACACCTTTAAAGATGGTACTAAAAAGAAAGCCGGTACAATAGGAATTGTTGGAACAACTTCTTTTTTTCCTTCAAAAAATTTAGGCTGCTATGGTGATGGAGGTGCAATTTTCACTAACGATGATGAGTTGGCACACACCTTAAGAGGAATTGTAAACCACGGTATGTACGAACGTTATTACCATGATGTTGTTGGCGTAAATTCTAGATTAGACAGTATTCAAGCTGCTGTGTTGAGAATAAAACTACCACATTTAGACGCCTATTGTGATGCGCGTAGAAAAGCTGCACGTTACTACAATAATGCCTTCAAAAATGAAAAATTTATCATTACGCCAAAAATGGGCAATGGTTGTGAGTTTGTTTGCGAAAACTGTGATTGTCACGTATTTCATCAGTACACTTTGCAAATTACAAACGGAAAACGAAACGAATTACACAAACATTTGTTAGATAACGGCATTCCAAATGCAATTTATTATCCAGTTCCACTGCATAGCCAAAAAGCTTATAAAGATGCTCGTTATAAAGAAGAACACTTTAAAGTTACTAATGAACTTATTGATACCGTAATTTCGTTACCAATGCATACTGAATTAGACGAAGAACAATTGGCATTTATTACTTCAACTATTATAAATTTCATTCATAAATAATGCATAAAATTTTAGTTACTGGAGGATTAGGATTTATTGGTTCACACACCGTTGTTGAATTACAAAATGAAGGATTTGAAGTTGTAATAATTGACAATTTATCAAATTCTTCTATTGAAGTTTTAGACAATATAACTTCAATTACTAAAATTAAACCAGCATACTTTAACATTGATTTAAAAGATAAAGCAGTAGTAAAAGAGTTCTTTAAAAACAATTCAGTTGATGGAATTATTCATTTTGCTGCTTCAAAAGCAGTTGGTGAAAGCGTTCAAATGCCATTGGAATATTATGAAAATAACATTGGCAGCTTGATATATATTTTACAAGAAATGAAAGCCAACAACTTGAATAATTTTATTTTTAGTTCTTCATGTACTGTATACGGACAAGCCGATGAATTGCCAATTACTGAAAATGCACCAATTAAACCTGCTGAATCTCCTTATGGAAATACCAAGCAAATAGGTGAAGAAATTATTAAAGACGCTACTAAAATTTCAGATTTAAAGGCAATTGCATTGCGTTATTTCAATCCAATTGGCGCACACGAATCAGCAAAAATCGGAGAATTACCAATTGGTGTTCCTCAAAATTTAATTCCTTTTGTAGTGCAAACAGCTGCTGGAATACGAAAAGAATTATCTGTTTTTGGAAGTGATTATAATACTCCTGACGGAACTGCTGTGCGTGATTATATTCACGTCGTTGATTTAGCAAAAGCACATATAATTGCCTTAAAAAGATTGCTCAATAATACAAATAAATCGCAATACGAAGTTTTCAACCTTGGAACAGGAAAGGGAAACTCTGTTTTAGAAGTTATCAAATCTTTTGAAAAAGTAACTGGTAAAAAAGTAAATTATAAGTTGGTTGCCCGAAGAGAAGGTGATATTACTGCCGCTTATGCTGATACCAATTATGCAAATGATGAATTGGGTTGGAAAACTGAATTAAGTTTAGATGACGCGTTGCTTTCAGCCTGGAAATGGCAGGAAACATTTTAATTAATCAACATTTTTTAATAGCTGTTTAAAAATTAATCATATAAAGTAAACCTAATAAGTCTATAAGGCTTGTTAGGTTTTTGCATTACAAAAACTCCAAACGGAAAAAAATAGTTAAAAAATACTTTAGTTGCATTAATTTCTCTAAATTTGCACTCTAGAATTCAAGAGGAAAAATTTGAACTGATTGCAACCTCATTAAAAAATGCTAAAGCAGTAATTATTACTACTTTTAGCGACCATTGCAACCAATCTTATTCTTCTCTTATTTAATTTAAAATTAAAAAGATATGTCATATTTATTTACATCCGAGTCCGTTTCAGAAGGACACCCAGACAAAGTTGCTGATCAAATTTCAGATGCTCTAGTCGATAATTTTTTAGCATTTGATAAAGATTCAAAAGTTGCTTGTGAAACATTGGTAACTACTGGTCAGGTTGTTTTAGCTGGAGAAGTAAAATCTAAAACTTATTTAGATGTTCAAAAAATAGCAAGAGACGTTATCAATAGAATTGGTTACACCAAGAGTGAATATATGTTTGATGGTAATTCGTGTGGTGTTTTTTCTGCAATTCACGAACAATCTCAAGACATCAATCAAGGTGTTGATCGTGCTACAAAAGAAGATCAAGGCGCTGGAGACCAAGGAATGATGTTTGGTTACGCAACCAACGAAACTCAAAATTATATGCCTTTGGCATTGGATTTAAGCCATAGAATCTTATTTGAATTGGCTGCTTTACGAAGAGAAAATAAGGAAATTACTTATTTACGTCCAGATTCTAAAAGTCAGGTGACTATTGAATATACTGACGATAATGTTCCTTTTAGAATAAAAGATATTGTTGTTTCTACACAACACGATGATTTTGGACCTAGTGATGAAGCGATGTTAGCAAAAATTAAAAGCGATGTGATTTCAATTTTAATTCCAAGAGTAATTGAGAGCTTACCAATTGAAATTAAGGCTCTATTTAATGATAATATTACTTACCACGTAAATCCTACTGGAAAATTTGTAATTGGAGGCCCGCACGGAGATACAGGTTTAACAGGAAGAAAAATTATTGTTGATACATATGGTGGAAAAGGTGCGCATGGTGGTGGTGCTTTCTCAGGAAAAGACCCAAGTAAAGTTGACAGAAGTGCAGCTTACGCAACACGTCATATTGCTAAAAACTTAGTTGCAGCTGGTGTTGCTGATGAAGTTTTAATTCAGGTTTCGTATGCAATTGGTGAAGCAAAACCAATGGGTATTTATGTAAATACTTATGGCACTGCAAATGTTGATAAAGCCGATGGTGAAATTGCTGAAATTATTGAACAGTTATTTGATATGCGCCCAGCTTTTATTGAAGAGCGCTTAAAATTACGTCAGCCAATGTATTTGGAAACGGCTGCTTACGGACATATGGGACGTGACAATAGAACTGTTACTAAAACATTTAGCAATGTTGATGGTACTGAAATTTCTGTAGATGTTGAATTGTTTACCTGGGAAAAACTAGATTACGTTGAAAGAATAAAAGAAGCTTTTGGATTGTAAACCAATTGATTTTATAACTATTAAAAACCTCATAAATATTAAAAATTTATGAGGTTTTTATTTTTTTATAAAATTTCCTTTGGAAGTACTTTTCGAGTCCACGTTTTTATACGTTTTAAATTGTTTACTTCACTATCAGGATTGAATTCTAAAGTTGTCTCCCAAGAATTTTCAGGATTGAATTCAATTTCCATTCCTTTTAATACTGATTCAGCAACTTTCTGAGAATGAATGATAGCTATACATTCTGTATTTAAATTGGCACTTCTTGGGTCTAAATTAAATGTACCAATCACGGTAATTTCACTATCTATAACCATTGATTTTGCGTGCAAACCAAAAATAGGTGTATAATTTAATGTTTCTTGTAATTCTCCAGTCATTATCTTCATTCGTTCGGCCGCATTGGGCTTAAATTCAAATATTTGAACCCCCGTTTTTAATAGTTTTTCACGATCCGTTTGGTAACTGCTAAATGCTTCAACATTATCTGTTGAAGCCAAACTATTAGTGAGAATTCTTATTTTAACGCCTCGATTTACAGCGTCACGAAAAAGCTCCTGACTTAATTCGGAAGTTATTAAATAGGGTGTTTGAATTTCAATAGCATACTTCGCCTTTTTAACCAATTCAATCAATGCAGTTGTTGAAAGCCCTCCGCCACCTAAACCATTTTCTCCTTCATTTTTTCCCGGAATATCAGAAACAAAAACAACATTATCAACCCAAACCAATGCTTCTGAATTTTTAATTTCCTCAAAAACCAAATGTAAATTTTCTATTTGGGTTCTAATTTGAGGCCAGAAATTATCAGGGTTACATGCATATTGATGCAACTTCTCGAACTTCAATTTGTTAACTATTTCTTTTGGTTCCTTATCTGTTAACTCACTAATATGAACACTCAATTCGCTATTCCAAAACTGATTAAATGATGCATTTATATCAGCTGTTACTTTTCCAAGAAGCAAAACATCTCTATCTCTAAAATTATATTCGTGGTCATAATCAAAATATTCATCGGCTACATTTCTGCCTCCTGTAATTACAACCTTACCATCAACAATAAAGGTTTTGTTGTGCATTCTCTGGTTGGCGCCTCTAAAATCAGTAGTAAATTTTTTTATTTTGCTAAAAATATTCTTCCCTAAATTAACG
>Ga0102815_10002419_pt1 | contig 11330 bp, 11 predicted proteins | sample ColrivemetaGS759_FD_79113 | JGI IMG/M metagenome (GOLD analysis project Ga0102815, IMG submission 79113) | Estuarine microbial communities from the Columbia River estuary - Ebb tide ETM metaG S.759 | ecosystem: Environmental > Aquatic > Marine > Intertidal zone > Estuary | place: USA: Columbia...
AACGCCGACCCACGCGGCGCGATTGTGAATAACCGTATCGAGGTATGGGCCCGCGCATTGCGCTAGGCTTACAAAAGACCTTGCGCGCGAAAACTGAAGTCGCGCGCTTTGCCGATGATCACATGGTCGTGCAGGGTAACACCAAGCGCGCTTGCGGCAGATTTTATCTGGTTGGTCACGGAGATATCCGCATCTGACGGGGTTGGGTCGCCTGATGGGTGGTTATGCACCAAAATCAGCGCACTGGCGTTAAGTTCAAGCGCACGTTTGACTACTTCACGGGGGTAAACCGGCACATGGTCAACCGTACCCTTGGCTTGGGGTTCATCCGCGACCAGCACATTTTTCCGATCCAAGAAAAGCACGCGGAACTGTTCTGTTTCGCGGTGGGCCATTGTGGTTTTGCAGTATTCCATAAGCGCGGCCCAACTGCTGAGCGCATTTTGACCCAGCACGCGCGCTTGGCCGAGGCGATGTGCAGCGGCTTCAACAATTTTTAATTCCTGCACCACAGCGTCGCCGACACCCTGAACCTGTGTCAGCCGGGCAGGCAAAGCAGAAATAACACGGTTAAAATCGCCAAACTCAGTTAATAGCTTTTTGGCCAGTGGCTTGACGTCGCGCCGCGGGATGGCGCGAAATAAAACCAGTTCCAACAATTCATAATCCGCCAAAGCCGCACCGCCTGCCGCCATAAAGCGCGCCCGCAGGCGTTGGCGGTGGTCATGATAATGTGGGTTATCAGGTGGAGGTGCCTTGACAGGCATAGCCGTATCAAACCCCGGCAAAGCCTGTTCTGCGAAATGAGTGTCGGAGCGGCGTGTCATAGATTGACTGTCGCCTTGAATGGTTAGCGACTGGTTAACACCCCTAGCCCCAGCTCGGATAAAACTTATTCGCAGGCGAAAGCGTGAAAACCTCACACCCGGTTTCAGTGACCCCGATTGAATGCTCAAACTGCGCCGAGAGCGACTTATCTTTGGTTACAGCCGTCCAGTCATCCGCCAAAACCTTGGTTTCAGGGCGGCCGATGTTGATCATCGGCTCTATCGTGAAAAACATGCCGGGTTCAAGCACGGGGCCCGTGCCCCAGCGTCCGTAATGAAGCACGTTCGGTGGCGCATGAAACACCCGCCCCAAGCCATGCCCGCAGAAATCGCGCACAACCGACATGCGATTACCCTCAGCAAAACGCTGGATTGCGGCGCCAATATCGCCAAACGTATTGCCAGGGCGCACCTGCTCAATGCCCTTCATCAGGCATTCATGTGTCACATCAATAAGACGTTCCGCTTTGCGGTTCATCGTTCCGGCGACATACATGCGCGAGGTATCACCATACCAGCCATCCAGAATGACGGTCACGTCAATGTTCAGAATATCGCCATCTTTCAAGCGCTTATCGCTGGGAATGCCGTGACAAACCACATGGTTGATCGAAATACACGACGCATGCTGATACCCGCGATAACCAATCGTAGCAGACTTGCCACCCGCCTCTTCTACATGTGCTTGAATGCGCTGATCCAGTTCACCCGTGCTGACGCCGGGAACCACGTGTTCAGCGATCATATCCAGCACTTCGGCTGCGAGTTTCCCAGCCGCATGCATGCCTGCAAAATCTGCTGGCTCGTATAGTTTAATGCCGTCTTTTGTTAAACGACCGGGGGTTAAACCTTCCAAAGCGTAATCCTGTCTGTGTTTGGTTTGATATAGCAAGCGAAGGCTTGGGTTTCAATTCATCCTGTCCGGCGCTAGAGATTACGAAAAGGAGCATGGAATGACAAACCCCACCGCTGCGATTTTGTTGATTGGAGATGAGATTCTGTCCGGTCGCACGCAGGACACGAATGGTAATTTCCTTGCCAAAGCGCTGACGGCGCGGGGCATCACCTTGGCGGAAATCCGGGTGATTGGCGATGAAACGACGCTGATTGTCACAACGCTTAATGCGTTGCGCGCCAAATATGACTATGTTTTCACTTCAGGTGGTATTGGCCCGACGCATGACGATATTACCGCTGACGCCGTGGCGCAGGCCTTTGATGTGCCGCTGCTAACACGGCAGGATGCGGTTGAGGCATTGGCGCGAAACTACAAGAACGGCAAAGACGATTTGACTCCGGCGCGCCTGCGCATGGCGCGCGTGCCTGAGGGCGCGCTACTCATCCATAACCCCGTATCTGGCGCACCGGGGTTTTCGATTGGCAATGTCCACGTCATGGCAGGTGTGCCCAAAGTGTTTGAGGCGATGGTAGACGGGCTGTTGCCCGGCCTTGCTTTGGGTGTGCCGCTGCTGGCAGAAAGCTTGCGCATTAATCTGCCCGAAAGCCAGCTGGCCGAACCATTGGCCGCCTTGGCTGCAGAATTTACAGCGCTTAGCTTTGGATCTTATCCATTCATCCGCGATGGGCGTTATGGTGCCGAAATTGTGGTGCGTGGGCAGGATGCAAAGCTAATTGCAGCGGCAATGGCGCGCCTAGTAAAGATTGCGCCCTAGGCTTTCCAAGCACCGCGCGGCACCCTAATGGTATCCGATGACATCTGTTCAGCACGGCGAATCAACCGCCACCCCTATTACTGCCCAAAATAGCTGGTCCGCGCATATTCGCGCGACACTTTTGCTTGGCCTGCCGCTGATTGGCGCGCAATTGGCGCAAATGCTGATGGGGGTAACAGATACCCTGATGCTTGGTTGGCTGGGCACAGAAGCCTTGGCGGCATCGGTTCTGGGTACGAATATTCTGTTTGTGCTGATGATCACCGGATTTGGTTTTGGCACGGCTGTATCGGCGCTTGCAGCGGGTGCTGAAGGCGCGGGCGATGTGCGCGGGGTTCGCCGCGTGGTGCGCATGGGCCTTTGGGTTTCTATTCTGTTTGGTATTCTGGCGATGCCTATCATGTTTTTCGCTGAAGAAATTTTACTGGCAATCGGTCAGGAACCGGGCCTGTCCGCCGTTGCGGATGACTATCTATCCATCGCCCGATGGTCGCTGTTCCCGGCGCTTATCATCATTGTGCTGCGCAATTTCCTTTCCGTTTTATCGCGTGCGGGCATCGTGCTGATTTTTACGCTATTTGCTGCGTCGTTAAACGGGCTGCTGAATTACATGTTTATTTTTGGCAATTGGGGTGCCCCCGCGCTTGGCGTTGAAGGCGCGGCATGGGCCACGCTAGGTTCCAACCTATTCTCAATGCTACTGCTGCTCGTCTATGTAATGCGCCACAAAGCCGTGCAAAAATACGAGGTCTTGGGGCGGTTTTGGCGCGCCGACTGGCCGGCTTTTGCCGAGGTTTTCAAAATCGGCTGGCCTATTGGCCTGACCCTTCTGGCCGAAGTTGGGCTGTTCTCATTTTCCGCCGTTATGATGGGCTGGTTTGGCCAAATCCCCTTGGCCGCCCACGGTATCGGCCTGCAACTCGCATCAATCAGCTTTATGGTCCCGCTTGGTCTGTCGCAGGCTGCAACGGTGCGCATTGGCATTGCAGCAGGGCGTGGCGATGCCTTGGGCGTTCACCGCGCAGGTTTGGTCATATTGCTAATAGGAGGCGGGGTGGCGCTGCTAGCTGCATCGCTATTTGTGATTATCCCCAAACCTCTGATCGGCCTGTTTCAAGATGCCGCCAACCCCGATACTGCCGCCGTTTTGGCCTATGGCGTGCCGCTGCTGGCTGTTGCTGGCGCGTTTCAATTGGTCGATAGCGTGCAAGTCATGGTTGCGGGCCTGCTGCGCGGCCTGAAAGACACGCGCGTGCCCATGTACTTTGCGATGGTATCTTATTGGATCATCGGCGTGCCCTGTGCCTATCTCCTGTCGCAATATACAATCCTGGAAGGCATCGGCGTGTGGATCGGCCTTGCTGTCGGGCTATCGGTCGCCGCCGGGCTTGGTCTATGGCGCTACTCCAACCGTGCTCGGCTTGGGCTGATATAACGGTTAGTGCGCTACCGCCCAGTTTGGACCTTGGCCAGAATCCACCGTCATTTTTACGGCTAGGTCTATGGCGGGCAGGTTGGCACCTTCCATAATGCGGCGGGCAGCCGCGATCGTGTCGTCAACCGCGCCGGCCTCAACCTCAAACAGCAGCTCGTCATGCACTTGTAGAAGCATTTTTGCGGGCAAATGCGCAATGGCACTGGGCATACGGATCATAGCGCGCCGAATAATATCGGCCGCAGACCCTTGAATGGGCGCATTGATCGCCGCGCGTTTGGCAAAGCCAGCCTGCGGCCCCTTGGCTCCGATTTCAGGCGTATGGATTTTGCGTCCAAACAGCGTTTGGACATAGCCATGCTCCACCCCAAAGGCGACGGTTTTGTCCATATATTCACGAATGCCGGGGAAACGCTCAAAATAAGTGTCAATAAACGCCTGCGCCTCGGCGCGCGGAATACGCAGATTTCGCGCAAGGCCAAAGCCTGATATCCCGTAGATGACGCCAAAGTTAATCGCCTTGGCTTGGCGACGAATAGCTGGGTCCATGCCCTCAATAGGCACGCCAAACATTTGGCTGGCGGTCATGGCATGAATGTCATGACCATCGGCAAAGGCTTGGCGCAGGCTGTCAATTTCCGCGATATGAGCCAGAATCCGTAGCTCAATCTGGCTGTAATCCAGCGACACCAGCACATTACCCGGCGCGGCAATAAACGCCTCACGAATCCGGCGGCCTTCTTCGGTGCGCACGGGAATGTTTTGCAGGTTCGGATCGGTCGAGGCCAGCCGCCCGGTATTGGCCCCCGCAATGGAATAGCTGGTGTGAACGCGGCCCGTTTCCGGGTGAATATGGTTCTGCAATGCGTCAGTATAGGTGCTTTTCAGCTTGGCCATTTGTCGCCAGTCCAGCACACGCGCAGGCAGTTCATGCCCTTCTGCCGCCAAATCTTCCAGCACATCGGCCCCAGTGGAATAGGCATCGGTTTTGCCCTTTTTGCCACCCGGCAGCCCCATCTGGTCAAACAAAATCTCGCCCAGCTGTTTTGGGCTGCCCACGTTGAACTTGGTCCCAGCGAGCATTCGGATTTCATCCTCCAACTGCGCCATTTTCTGGGCGAAGTTGTTGGACATGCGGCTGAGATGGTCGCGGTCCACTAAAATCCCATGCCGCTCCATCTGTGCCAAAACCGGCACAAGCGGGCGCTCCATGGTCTCATAAACTGTTGTCACCTTGGCGCGCACAAGGCCTGGCTTAAATGCTTTCCACAGCCGTAACGTGATGTCGGCATCTTCAGCGGCATAGGGGGCGGCATCGGCAATCGGGATCTGGTCAAAGGTTTTGGACGCTTTGCCGGTGCCAAGCAGCGACTTAATCGGAATGGGTTTGTGGTTGAGATATCGCTCGCTCAGCGCGTCCATGCCATGGTTATGCAGTCCCGCATGCTGCGCATAAGACAGCAGCATCGTATCCTCAATCGGGAACAGATCAACGCCGTAGCGCGCCATGATTTTTAGGTCATATTTAATATTCTGGCCGATTTTAAGAATGGATGGGTCTTCCAGCATCGGCTTGAGCATCGCCAAAGCGTCATTCAGTGGCATCTGCCCCGGCGCCATGGTTGAAGCCCCCAGCAAATCGCCCTCACCCTCACGATGGGTCAATGGGATATAGCAGGCCTCGCCCGGCTCCACCGCCAAAGATATTCCAACCAGATCGGCAATCATCTCATCTAGCCCGGTGGTTTCGGTATCAAACGCCACCCAACCGCGGCGATAGGCGGCGTCAATCCATTTTTGCAGCGCGCTGGCATCGCCAACGGTTTCATAGGCGCTTGTGTCAATTGGGGTTGCCTGCGCGGGTTCACCCGCGCCGGGGTTGGCGGGGGTCGATACGCCGTCAGCGCCGGTCTTGGCCGCAATTACTGGGGCATCAACCTTCAGTTTGGCCGCCAAGCGCTCGGTCAGCGTCCGAAATTCCATTTCAGCGGTAAAGGCCAGAACCTGATCGGCGATCGGGTCTTTAACGTCAAAATCGTCTAGCGTTTCAACAGTCGCAATATCCTGCTTCAGCGTCACCAATTCGCGGCTCAACCGAATTTGCGCGGCGTTATCAATCAGGGTTTCACGGCGCTTGGGTTGTTTAATTTCACCAGCGCGCTCCAGCAAACTGTCTAAATCTCCGTATTCTTGAATAAGCAGTGCGGCGGTTTTGATGCCGATGCCCGGTGCCCCAGGGATATTGTCCACAGCATCGCCCGACAGGCTTTGCACATCAATCACGCGGGCTGGGTCCACTCCGAATTTCTCGAACACTTCGTCCGGTCCGATACGCTTATTTTTCATCGGGTCGAGCATTTCGACCCCGCCGCCAACCAGCTGCATCAAGTCTTTGTCTGACGACACAATGGTTACGCGGCCCCCAGCCTCGCGCGCTTGGCGGGCATAGGTGGCAATCAGGTCATCGGCCTCAAAGCCCTCCATCTCAATGCAGGGCAGGTTGAAGGCGCGCGTGGCTTGGCGTATAAGCGCAAATTGCGGTTTTAAATCCTCGGGTGCTGGCGGGCGCTGGGCTTTGTATTTGTCGTAAATATCATTACGAAACGTCTTGCCGGAATGGTCGAAAATTACTGCCACATGCGTTGGTGCATCGGGGCCCTTTGCATCCTCGACCAGCTTGTAGATCATATTGCAATAGCCAGATACCGCACCGACGGGCATCCCATCAGAGGCCCGCGTCAGCGGCGGCAAGGCATGATAGGCACGAAAAATATAGGCCGAGCCGTCAATCAGATGCAGGTGATGGCCCTTGCCAAACGCCATATCAATGATGTCCGCCCGCACCAGCCTTCAGTACAAAGCGCTTGTCACAATACCCACATTCGACAAAACCCTTGTCGGCCGGAATGGTTAGCCAAACACGCGGATGGCCACCGACCCCGCCATCACAGGCGACGCGCGTTGAGGTGACTTCTTCGGTTTCTGGGGCTTTGGTGGTCATGGGAATCTCCGTCAAATTTTAGCTATGATAGCGCGCCTTGGCGCAGGAACAAGCCGCCTAGTCAGCGCGCGGAATCATACGGCCCAAGGGGCGGCCGCTGACGATATGCACATGCAGATGTGGCACTTCTTGCATGCCTGAATCGCCCGCATTGGCCACCATCCGATACCCCATTTTCCCCGCACCTGGCGCAATATTCAGCGCATCGATCACAGCAACAATGGCAGCGTTAAAGCCCAACTGTTCGGCATCACTGGCCTCGCGCGCGAAATGGTCAAAGTTTACATATGGGCCTTTTGGGATGACCATCACATGCATCGGGGCTTGCGGGGCGATATCATGAAATGCCAGCGCGTGCTCAGTTTCCAGAACCTTTTTGCAGGGGATTTCGCTGCGCAAAATGCGGGCAAAAATATTGTTGGTATCGTATGTGTAAGCCATCCTTCGCCCCCGTTTATACCAGACCATGCGCGCCAAACAGCGCCTTCAAATCGGCCTCAGGCCGGGCGCCAATATGGCTGATAATTTCACCTGCAGCCAGATTGCCCATGCGCAAACAGCTGATCGGGTTACGCCCGTTGACCACACCGTGTAAATAGCCCGCCGCAAATAAATCCCCTGCGCCGGTCACGTCCATCACCTTGGAGGCTGTAGCCGGATCATGGTAATCCGTGCCATCTACATAGGCATAGGCCCCGTTGGCCCCAACGGTGCAAGCCAGCATTGGCACGTCTTTGCGGGCCAGTGAAAACGCGATGCTCAGATCGTCAGTCTCGTACAGGGCCTTCAGCTCATGCTCATTACAAAACAGCAAGTCAATATGGTCATGGATCAGGGTGCGGAACGCGTCGCGATGGCGGTTTACGCAAAACGGGTCTGACAGGGTAACAGAAATTTTGCCACCCGCGCCTTTGCACGCCGCAATTGCCTTGGCAAAAGCGGCATGGCTGTCTGGGCCATCAAAACGATAACCTTCTAGATATAGCCATTCGGCATCGGCCATCTGGCTCTCATCAATATCATCAGGCGATAAAAACTCGGTCACGCCCAGATAGGTGTTCATTGAGCGTTCATGATCGGGCGACACCAAAACCATACAGCGCCCGGTTTCTGCCGTGTGGCTGGCCGGGGCGAGAGGGGTGTCATAATCCGCGCCCTGTGCGCGCAAATCATGGGCGAAAATTGCGCCCAATTGGTCATCCTTGACCTTGCCAACATAGGCGGTGCGCGAACCAAGCGCTGCCAGCCCGGCAATGGTATTGGCCGCCGAGCCACCAGAAATTTCCCGCGCGGGGCCCATTTTGCCGTAAAGCTCGGTCGCGCGCGCGGTGTCAATCAGGGTCATAATGCCCTTTTCAATGCCGTTATCGTCAAGAAAATCATCCTCGACCTTGGCCAAAACATCCACCATCGCATTGCCGATCCCGACAACCTGATACTTTTTCATATTGTCTTATCCTCTGACTGGCATAGATCGGCGATGATACAGGCGCCGCAACTTGGTTTTCTGGCTTTGCAAATGTATCGCCCATGCAGGATGAGCCAGTGATGTGCATGGCGTTGATATTCCATAGGCACATGATCCTCAAGCGCGCGTTCAACCGCAACCACATCGCGCCCCGGGGCAATGCCTGTGCGGTTGCCTACGCGAAAAATATGCGTATCAACTGCCTGCGCCGGGTGCTTATGCACCATATTAAGCAGCACATTGGCTGTTTTGCGCCCCACGCCCGGCAAAGATTGTAGCGCCGCGCGTGACGTTGGCACTTGGCCGCCATAATCATCCACCAATATCTGGCTAAGCTTGATGACGTTCTTTGCCTTTTGGCGAAACAGACCAATGGTTTTGATATGCTCAATCAGCCCAGCCTCGCCCAAATTGAGCATTTTTTGCGGCGTGTCGGCAATTTGAAACAGCGCACGGGTGGCTTTGTTGACCCCGATATCGGTGGCTTGGGCCGAGAGCGCGATGGCCACCAGCAGGGTATAGTCATTCACATGCTCAAGCTCGCCCTGCGGATCAGGTTCTGATTCCGCAAAGCGGCGAAATATCTCGGATATTTGGTGGTAATTAAGCTGCGCTGTCATCTTGCCACTTGGCACGCTGGGGCCCGAAATTTCAAGCCTTCGATTGCGCAATTTCCGGGTGGCAGGGCAGGCCAGCGGCAGGGCATACTGAAAAAAAGGATGCCAGAATGACTGTAGACACCTCATATCACTACCACCTGATAGGCCGTGCGATTGATTATATCGACGCCTCGGTCGATGCGCAGCCAAATCTGGATGATGTGGCACGCGCCGTCGGTCTGAGCCCGGCGCATTTTCAGCGCTTGTTCAGCCAATGGGTAGGGGTTAGCCCCAAACGGTATCAGCAATATCTGACGCTTGATCATGCGCGCAGCCTGCTGGCCAACCGATTTACTGTGCTGGACACAACCATGGCCACCGGCCTGTCCAGCCCCGGTCGGTTGCACGACCTGTTCGTGCGGTGGGAGGCCATGAGCCCCGGCGAATATGCTGCTGGCGGTGCGGGGTTGATTATCAATTGGGGTTGGTTTGACTCACCCTTTGGACCACTGCTCGCCATGGGAACTGAACGCGGTATTTGCGGGCTGGCCTTTGGTGCTGAATCTGGCCAAGCCGATGCTGAAGCAGATTTGCGCGCCCGCTGGCCAAGGGCAGAATACAGACACAACCCGCAGGTGCTAACGCCGTGGGTGGAGGCCGCGCTTGGCCAGCAGGGTGTATGCCCGCTCGTCATGATCGGCTCGCCCCTGCAAATAAAAGTGTGGGAAGCGTTGTTGGCCATACCGTCGGGACATGTGACTACATATTCTGAAATTGCCCGCGCCATCGGTAGCCCTAAGGCCGTGCGGGCCGTGGGAACGGCCGTTGGCCGCAACCCGGTTTCATGGCTTATCCCATGTCATCGGGCTTTACGAAAGTCAGGTGCTTTGGGCGGATATCATTGGGGATTACCCGTTAAGCGCGCGCTATTGGCTTGGGAATCGGCGCGGCTTGAGGCCAGTTAGTATCGGCGACAAGCCGCCAGTTTTTTGCGCGATTATTCAACGGTGCTTGAACCTTTCTTCCGTATAAGGTCTAATTTTAAGTAACGAGTTTTCCAACTGGAAGGAGTTACCATGTTTGGACTTAAAACGATGATGGTGGTTGTATTGACCGGCGCGATGGCGCTGACCGGCTGTACAAACACTGATGGAACTGTGAATAACACCAATACCGGTGTTCTTGGCGGCGCAGCCCTTGGCGCGCTTGTTGGTTCACGTGTCGGCAATGATTCTGGTCGCGGCGCTGTTGTTGGCGCGCTGATCGGTGCTGCCGCTGGTGGTGCAATCGGTAGCCAGCTTGACGCTCAGGAACGTGCCTTGCGCGCCGATCTGGGTGGCTCGGGTGCCGTTATCACCAATACCGGCAGCCAGCTGATTGTGACCCTGCCAGAGCAGATCACCTTTGACGTTGACTCAGCGCAGCTAAAATCGAGCTTTGTTGGAAGCTTGCAGCGGCTCGCTTCAAATATCCAAAGCTACCCCAACACATCTATTGAGGTTGTTGGCCATACCGATTCGTCCGGTGAGGCTGCCTATAACCAAAGCCTGTCAGAGCGCCGTGCCGCGTCGGTGCGTTCAGTTCTGATCAATTCGGGTGTTGCAAGTAGCCGTGTGCGGGCCTTCGGTCTGGGTGAAAACCAGCCTGTGGCGTCCAACTCTACAGCGGCGGGCCGGCAGGCGAACCGTCGTGTTGAGATTTATATCACGCCAAACCAATAACATAACCGCTACCGATTACGACAAGGGGGCCAATTGGCCCCCTTTTGTTTTTGGCACACTGTCTGCTAGTATGTCGAAAATTGTAGGACAAAAACGATGGCCTTTGAGCCGATTAATACCGAATCTGTATCGCGTGCCGTGCGCAGCCAAATCGAAGGGCTTATACTGCGCGGCGTTTTGCGACCGGGTGAGAAACTACCAAGCGAACGGGAAATGGCGAGCCGTCTGAATGTTTCGCGCCCCAGCTTGCGCGAAGCTTTGGTTGAGCTTGAACAGGTGGGCCTTATTGAAACACGCCCCAATAGCGGCGCAAGGGTTGCTCAGGTCTTGGGTTCTATTTTTACCAAGCCGCTGCTGGAATTGTTTGCCACCCATGATGAGGCACTGTTTGATTACATCGCCTTTCGCCGCGAAGTTGAAGGGCTGGCGGCCTTTCGTGCGGCAAGTGAGGGTAGCGATGCTGACCTAGCAGTGATTGACGCTAATTTCCAACGCATGCAGGCCGCCCATGCCAAGCGCAATCCTGATCAGGAATCATCGCTTGATGTTGATTTTCACATGTCGATTGTCGAGGCCGCGCATAATGTTGTGATGCTTCACGTCATG
>Ga0102815_10002421_pt1 | contig 11327 bp, 7 predicted proteins | sample ColrivemetaGS759_FD_79113 | JGI IMG/M metagenome (GOLD analysis project Ga0102815, IMG submission 79113) | Estuarine microbial communities from the Columbia River estuary - Ebb tide ETM metaG S.759 | ecosystem: Environmental > Aquatic > Marine > Intertidal zone > Estuary | place: USA: Columbia...
GCCGGGGATTGGTCTGTATCCCGACCAATGATCCCAGCGGCAGCGACACTGCGCTGATTGCCCCGAGGGTGATCGCCCACACCAGGTACTCTAACGTGAAATAGGCCATGTCTGTATTCCCTCCGATCAGTTCGGTCCTTGTGTTGCCCAGGTTTCAAGGCAGTTCAAGGGGCAGTTCAAGGGGTCAGAGTCCTTGAAACAGTTCAAGGACTCTGACCCCTTGAACTGTTACTGCCAGCCGCCCCCGAGGGCCCGGTAGAGCTCCACGTAGGCACGCAGTTCCGCTCCCTGTGTTTCTGCCAGCAATATGCGCTGGTCGAACAGGTCCTGGTCGGCGTTAAGTATCTCAAGATAACTGGCAAGGCCGGCATCATAACGAAGACGGGACAGAGTCGCCGCGTCCTGCAGGGCCTTGACCCCGATCTGCAAAGTAGCGCGGGCAACACCGAGTGTGCGTATGCCGGCCAACGCATTGGCGACTTCCCGGTATGCATTCAGGGCGGCTTTCTGGTACTGGAAGAACGCCTGCTCATAGGCCGCCTGGGCAGCCTCGTAGTTACGGGAGATCCGGCCGCCCTGGAATACCGGCGCGAACAGGCTGGGGCTCACACTCCACACCTCGGCGTCGTTATCCATCAGGTCGGAAAAATCGCCACTCACGGTGCCATAGAGGCCGGTAATGGAAATCCTGGGGAAGTACAGGGCCTTGGCCGCGCCCACATTGGCATTGGCTGCTACCAGCTCTTGTTCGGCGGCCTGCACATCGGGGCGTCGCTCGAGTAGCGCCGCGGGCATACCTACCGCTAACGAGGGGGGCACATGCGAAGACGACAGTGGCTCACCGCGTTCAATCGGGCCGGGGGGCCGACCCAGCAGCAGGGACAATCTGTTCTCGGTGGTAGCAACATCGAACTCAAGCTGGGGAATCAGGGTATTGGTGCGGGCCAGGTTGGCGATCGCGGTATCCAGCTCCAGTCGGTTGGAGAGCCCACCCTTAAGTCGATTCTGGTAGAAACGTACAGTCTCTTCGTTGCTCACCACAGTCTGGTGGGCGATTTCGAGTTCCATATCCAGCTGCCGCAACAGCAGGTAACTGGAGGCAACATCGCCCACCAGAGTTACCAACACCGCACGCTGCCCCTGCTCAGTTGCCAGGTAGCGGGCAAACGCCGCCTCGCTCTGGCGCTGCACCCGCCCGAATAAATCGAGCTCCCAGGACGCCTGTACACCGGCATTCCAGTTTTCATAGCTACTGTTGGAGGCGTCCCCCTGCGGCAGATCCGCCAACTGGGAGTCCTGCTGCGAGCTATAACCACCGGTCACCCCTACCGAGGGGTACAGAAACGATTTGGCGATGCCGTAACGGGCCCTGGCCTCGGTAACCCGCGCCGCCGCAGTGCGCAGATCGAGGTTGTTTGAGATAGCATCCCGAATCAGTTCCTGCAATACCGGGTCGGTGGCGACAGTCTCCCAGTTGGCATCAGCAATAGATTCGGCCTGCGCCTTGCCTTCCTCGCCGCGAAACGCAGCGGGCTCAGGCACTTCCGGGCGCTGGTAATCCGGGCCGAGCATGCAGCCACTGATCACAAGCGGCAAGGTGGCCGTGAGGGCTGCTTTATAAATTAGACGGACGCTAGCGTACATATCAGTTGCCGTCAGTGCTTGTGGGAGCAGCAGGCGACTCCTGAACCACTTTGACGGCAGGGTCAGGGTCAGGGTTAGTTGCCTTGCCCCCACTTCGCCCTGCCACTACCTTCTCCACCGCTACGAACAGCACCGGGACGAGACAAACCCCGACAATCGTGGCGAACAGCATGCCGGAGAATACTGTCATACCCATTACCTTGCGCGCCTCCGCGCCGGCACCGCTGGCAGTCAGCAGCGGTATGACGCCGAGAATAAACGCAAAGGAGGTCATCAGGATCGGGCGAAAGCGCAACTTAGCCGCCTCGTGTGCCGCCTGGATAGCGGTTTTACCCTCCTCCATTTGCATGCGGGCAAATTCCACGATCAGAATCGCATTCTTGGCGGCGAGACCGATCAGCATGATCAGGCCAATCTGGGCAAACACGTTATTCACATAGCTGGGCGAGATCTGTCCCATCAGCCACAGGCCAAAAAAAGCGCCAAAGGCCGCAAAGGGCGTACCCAACAATACACTGAACGGCAGGCTCCAGCTTTCATACTGGGCGGCCAGAATCAGGAACACCAATAAAATGGCCAGCACAAAGAAGGGCATGGGGTTGGGCGACGCCTTTTCCTGGTAAGACATGTCGGCCCACTGGTAGCCCATACCGGCCGGCAGGGTTGCCTTGGCAACCTCTTCAAGCGCAGCCAGCGCCTGGGCGGAGCTGTAGCCCGGTGCAGGTGCGCCACCAATCTCAGCCGAACGGAACAGGTTGAAGCGCGTGGTGAACTCCGGACCGCTGGTGGGTTCAGTCGTCACCAGGGTGTTAAGCGGCACCATATCCCCGACATCACTGCGCACAAAGAACAGCCCCAGCTGGTCGACGCTCTGGCGGAATTCAGGCTCGGCCTGCACATACACTTTGTATACGCGGCCGAAGCGATTGAAGTCGTTGACATAAGAACTGCCCAGCAGCGCGCCCAGGGTAGTGTTGACATCACCCAGGGCAACGCCGGTCTTGAGGACTTTATTGCGGTCGATATCCGCGTATATCTGCGGAACGCTGGAGCGGTACACGGTGGAAATCCGGCCGATCTCGGGGCGTTCCCTGGCGGCGGCGATGAACGCCTGCGCCTGCTCCGCCAGATATTCCGGTGTACCGCCGGAAAGATCCTGCAGTTGCATGGTAAAGCCGGAGCCAGTACCCAGGCCAGGGATGGCCGGTGGCCCGAAAGCGGCTACCATCGCCTCGGGAACCTGACGGGCGAACTCACGATTCAATGCCTCTGCCACACCGCTGGCATGAGACTCCGGCGTCGTGCGCTCACCCCAGGGCTTGAGCTGGACGAAAAAGAAACCCATATTCGACGAGTAGGCGCTGGTAATCAGGCTGTAGCCGGTAATGGTGATATAGGCCTCGATGGCGTCATTCCCGGCCAATACTGACTCAACCTTCTTCATCACCTCGTCCGAGCGTTCGAGCGAGCTTGCATCGGGCAGCATGGCGTTGACCAGAATATAGCCCTGGTCCTCTTCCGGGACAAAGCCACCGGGTATGCGACCGACCAGCACCACCGTCAATCCCGAGAGAATGACAATAAACAGCAGGCTGCGAGCCATTTTTCGCACCAGGATACTGGAAAAGCTGAGGTAGGCCTCCGTACCCCGGCCAAACACCCGGTTAAAACGCTGATAAAATGGCGTCAGAAAAGTGCGTTCACCGGTGGGTGGCTTCAACAGCAAGGCCGAAAGCGCAGGCGATAGCGTGAGCGCATTGAAGGAAGACAACAGCACCGCGATCGCGATGGTAATGGCAAACTGCTGGTAAAAGCTGCCGGTAATCCCCGGAATAAAGCCCACGGGCACAAATACCGCCACCAGGATCAGCGTCGTCGCAATGACGGGCCCCGATACCTCTTTCATGGCCAGTAGCGTCGCCTCTTTCGGCTCCATCCCCTGCTCGATATGGTGCGTGACCGCTTCAACCACCACGATCGCATCGTCCACCACAATACCGATGGCCAGCACCAGCCCCAGCAGCGACAGCACGTTTATCGAGAAATCCAGCATTGGAAAAAACATAAATGCGCCGATCAGGCATACCGGCACTGTCAACAGTGGAATGAGTGTGGCCCGCCAGTTCTGCAAAAAGATGAATACCACCAGAATCACCAGTGCCACCGCCTCAAACAGGGTTTGGACAATCTCGCTGATGCCCTCGGTAACAGGCAAGGTGGTATCCAGGGATACGCCGTAATCCAAATCGTTGGGGAACCGCTCCGCCAGCGTTGCCATAGTCTCCTTGACCTGCGCTGCGACTTGCAGGGCGTTGGTGCCGGGTATCTGGAACAGGGTGAGGACCGCGGCAGCCTCCCCGTTCAAGCGACCAATAGAGTTATACAGCATGGTGCCAAGCTCGATCCTGGCCACGTCCTTGAGAAGCACCTGGCTGCCGTCTGGATTGGAGCGAACAATAATCTCGCCGAACTGCTCCTCATTCAGCAGTCGCCCCTGAGTGCGCACTGTGTAGGTATACTCCGTGCCGGGTGCCGCAGGCGCTCCGCCAATCTGACCGGCCGGGCTGAGCTGGTTCTGCTGATTAATGGCGCTGACGATATCCGGCACGGTGATGCCCAATTTGGCGATCCGGTCGGGGCGCAACCAGATGCGCATGGCATAGTCACTGCCGCCCAGCAGATTCACCTGGCCAACCCCGGGAATACGCGCCAGGCTGTCGACCACATTGATCGATGCGTAGTTGGACAGGAAGTTATTGTCAAAAGTGCCATTGGGAGAGCTGAGCGTCAGTACCAACAGCGGGAATGCCAGGGATTTCTTCACTGACACACCGTAGTTTTTCACAGCCTGCGGCATTGAAGGCATCGCCTCTGACACCCGGTTCTGGGTCAGCACGTTAGCCGTATCCAGATCCGTACCCACTTCGAAACTCACCTTGAGGGTCAGGGTGCCGTCGTTGGCATTGGTCGATTTCATGTAGATCATGTTTTCGACGCCGTTCATTTTTTGTTCGAGCGGCGTGGCCACTGAGGCCTCCACATCGGTAGCACTGGCGCCAACAAAGGTTGTTGTGACCTGCACCATCGGCGGCACAATCTCCGGATACTGGGCAACGGGCAGGCTCGCCATGGCTACCAGGCCGAGCAACACCATGATGATCGACATCACCATGGCCACAATGGGCCGACGAACGAAGAAGTCTCCCACCGGCCTACTTCCCTTCTTCGCCGATCGCGGCAGGCCTGTCAGGCGACCCCATATCCACCGGAACTGCAGTAACAGTCATCCCGTCGCGCAGGCGCTGCAAGCCCTCGACGACCACTTTTTCACCGGGCTTGAGTCCCTCGTCAATCACCCACAGATCGCCAACTCGCGGCCCGACCTTGACGCTGCGCATACTGACCTTATTGTCCGGGCCTACCACCATCACATTAAACCTGTCCTGCAGTTCCTGGACGGCTCGCTGCAACACCAGCACGGCACCCTTCCTGATCTCGGAGGCGAAGCGAATCCGGCCGTACTGTCCGGGCCTCAACAGCCGCTCCGGGTTGGGGAAAGAGACCTGCAGCGACAGGGTGCCGGTAGTCGGGTCCACAGCGCGCTCGATGGCTTCAAACGTGCCTGTGTGGGGAAACTCGGTGCCGTCGGCCAGCAGCAGATGAACCTCTACATTCTTGCCGTCTCGAGAGCCACGGCGTACATCGATGTTGCGCGACATTCTCAGGTAATCCGCCTCGCTGATGCCGCCGCGAAACAACACAGGATCCACCGTCGATACCGTGGTAAGCAGCGTACTCTCGCCACTGCCGACCAGGTTGCCAGCCTTGACCTCGGTGATCCCCACTATGCCGTCAATAGGCGATTTGATCGTGGTATACCCCAGATCCAGCTCCGCCTTTTCAACCGCCGCCTTACCGGCATCCACCTCGGCTCGAGCGGCGTGCTGGTTGGCCAGCGCGTTATCCAGCTCCTGCAAGCTTACTGCCTGCTGATCCGCCAACGGTTTCATCCGGTTCACTGTAACCGTGGCCTGATCAAGTCGCGCCTGGCTGGTCGCCAGCTTGCCTTTGGCCTGCGCCAGCGCTGCCTCCAGGGGCTTCGGATCTATCTGGTAGAGCAGGTCACCCTCGTGTACATAGGAGCCCTCGGAGAAGTCAATGCTGTCCAGGAAGCCTTCTACCCGGGCACGGATATCGACGTCCTGGGAGCCGCGGGTCTGGCCCACCACCTCCATGTAAACCGGGACATCCTTCTGCACTACCTCGGCCACGTAGACCTCAGGCGCAACAACAGCTGGCTCCTCGCCTGAACAGGCCGCCAGAAGTGTCGCCAACAAGCCTAGCAATGGCGGGACAATGATGCGGTTCATGGGAGATTTCCTCAATTCTGGTTGGAGAACGTTCTTACTCATAGATTTGCCTGGCTCCACCCGGACCCGGCTTCGCACAAGCCAATATGTGGCCGTATTGCTAAATACAGTCCATAGCTTTGTGGGGACAGCTACGCCCATTGGTCAGGATACTGTAGTTGTCGGGCGTATCGCAGTCTAAAACTGCATCCACACGTGGTTTTCGGCCCGCATGTTGATATACAGCAAGGGATCAAGGTGTAACGAATCGGGGGGAGGCACTAGAATCAAGGGCGAACATCCCAGGGAGAATACCCCATGAAGCTTTCCAGCTTGTTAGTGTCCGTTACATTCGGTCTTGCCATGGCCGGTACTGCCCACGCCCAGGTTTATGAGAGCAAGGATGCGCAGGGAAATACGGTGTTCAGCGACCAACCCACGGCGGGTGCCGAGGTGATCAAAGTACCTCCCACCAATTCCGCCGAGGCGGTTGAGGTGGCGCCCAGGCCTGCACAGCCGGCCAGGGCAGCTGACACAGGCGCACAGCCTGCGGCGCGGCCCGCCCCCGCTGGCGGCGCCCAGCGCGTACAAGACGATGACTATATTTACTACGGCGGCGGTGCAGTTAACAACGAGGAAGCCGAGCAGCGACGCGAGGAATTCAAGGAGCGGCGCGAGGAAGGTGCCGACAAACCTGGCCGGGAGTCACCCCCGCAGGTAGAACCGCATCGCAATACGCCTGCCGCCAGGCCCGCAGTTGGAGGCGGCGGGAGACGCTAGCAACTCCCGCCAGCCTCAGGCTCAACGAGTACGCAGCAGGTCGCCGGTATCAAAATTCACTTTCAGGCTGAACTGGACACGGTAATCCGAGCCGGTATTGCCATCGATGTCCTCGCGTTCGCCCCAGATAAACTCGGTCCCCATCATCACGTGGTCCGCGGGATAGTACAGCAGGTTGATCTGGGCGATCTGGCCCTTCTTGAACTCTGTTGGCGCCTGCCCATCACTGGTATCAAGATCGATCATGGACCAGCCGACGGAGGTCGACCACTGGTCACTCCAGAAGTGGTCATAGTAGGTGCTTATACCCAGGGTCGGAACAGCTTCGGCACCGGCCCTGGTAATGTCAGACGAATCAGGGGCAATATCCAGGCCGCCGTCGTTCATATAGTTGCCAATACCCTCGCCGTAGGCCAGCTGCAACTTCAACAGGTCGTTGCCCCAGGTTTTCAGGCCGGCACTGGTGTTAACACCCCAGCCGATCTCGTAATCCTTGTTGCCATTATCCAGGCGCTCGTAACCCAGCTTGCGGACAATGCCCGCCACCTTGTAGTGACCAAAATCTCCATTGTTGCGATAACTCGCAGTCAGGTCAGGCAGGTCGTTGTAGGACTGGAATACCTCTTCGGCGGTGGAGTCCACGGAATCGCAATCGGGAGCTGCGTTGGGCAAATCGCAATTTCCAGTGTCCCGGAACCTGCCCACGGATAAAGCCGTGCTGGGATTTTCGAGGGTGATGGCAAACATGTCATCGCCCATGGGGAAGCTATAGCGCGCCTGCTTGTTGCGGTAAAACACCATGCCGGTGGGGCCCCAGTAATCAATAGTATTGGGGAAGATATCGATGTCCATGAAGTTAGACCAGTACTGGCCCATACCGAAGTCCTTGTAGGTCGCCCAGGCATGGCGTACCCGCAGGGTGGTCTGGCCCTGGTCGCTGCCGACCCCGAATAACTCACCCTCGAGGATATAGGTGATGTCGTCGCCATAATCACCCTTAATACCCAACCTGGACTGGCGTACGCTGAACACGAAATCGCCGTCATTGCCGTAGGCGCCACTCTGGGTGGGGATGGTGGTGACCCGCAGGGTATCCTCCCAGTCCGGGTCCACCCGTTTAAAATCATAAATCGCATCCGCCATGACAAAACCGTACACCTGGGCGGACAGCTTGCTTTGCGCACCGGCATCGGACTTGGCCGTGCTCGCCGTTGTCGAAGCAGCAACCGAGGCCGCTGGCATGCCGAAGTTCTCAGCCGTGGGCGGCGCCGTGGGCACAACAGCCGGCGCTTCAAGTGTGGCCTCGCCGCTCTTCAGCCGCTGCAACTCGGCGTCCATTGCCTCAATCATGCGCTGCTGCTGTTGCATAGCAGCCTTTTGCTGGTTCAGCTGCTGCTCCAGCGTGGAGATTCTCTCTGCATCAGTGGCTGCATGGGCATTGAGCATGCAACCCGCAGATAGAATCGCCGCAGGCAACAAGGCTTTTCCATATCTTGTCATTAGTGCTTCCTCGATATGATCGGAACGATTACTTAACCGGAGTTACTTTGTAAGGATTACCACCCAGCGCATTGGAGATATCCGCTATCGCCTTCTGGGCCCGCACGCTATTGCCGGCCGCATCCAGCGGTGGGGAAATCACCGCGATACCGAACCGCCCCGGTGACACGGCGATGATGCCGCCACCAACACCGCTTTTGGCAGGCAGGCCGGTGAGATACAACCACTGGCCGGAATCGTCGTAGAGGCCGGCAGTGGCCATTACCGCAAGCACTTCGTCGACATTGTCATGCTTCATCACCTGCTTGCCGGTAAGCGGGTTGAGACCGCCGTTGGCCAGGGTTGCAGCCATGACCGCCAGGTCCTTGGCATTGACGTTGACTGAGCACTGCTCGGTATAAATGTCGGTGGCCCGGTCGGGATTGTCCTTGATACGGCCGTAGGCATACATAAGCTCGGCGATTGCCTGGTTGCGCTGGTTGGTAGCCGCTTCAGATTCGAATACTTCTTTATTTACTGAAAGTTCACGCCCGGCAAAGTCATTGTAGTAGTTGAGGATTTTGTTCCAGATTTCCTCTCGTGAATTACCCGCAACCATGCTGGTGGCGGTGATAGCCCCGGCATTGACCAGCGGGTTCATCTGCTCACCCTTGTACTGCTCAATGGCAACGATGGAGTTGAACACCTGGCCAGTAGCATCGACGCCCATATTATTGAAAATCGACTCGGGGCCAGCCTCATTCAGGACCAGGGCCATGGTAAACACCTTGGAGATGGACTGGATGGACACCTCGGATTTGACATCGCCCGCAGTGTAGATCTTGCCTTCAGGCGTTACCAGGGCGATGCCGTAGATATTGGAGTCAACCTTGGCCAACGCCGGGATATAGTCGGCATTGGCGCCCTCCTGCAGGTTCTTGTACTTGCTGTAAGCGGCGTTGAGCGCGGCCTCCACCTCTGCGGCCTTGACCGGCTCGGCGGCCTGCAGGCCCATGCTGAAAGCGCCGGCGAGCAATAGCACCGCGCTCTTTTTCAGTAATGCGATACCCATAATATTCACCCTTTGCATAAATACGTTAAGCCAACCCAACCCCGCCCGGAAAACTCCGGACCCAACAATTACCCGGGCTAAAGCACACGTAGTCTAGACTATGGTATTTGTTTCGGCCTTACAACGTTTCTACACAGCTTGTATTGATGCCAGTCAACAACCCCCACAATAAATAGTTGGCGCACGACAATGCAATCAGGCATCTGTTATAAAGGCAAGAATAAGGAGGTCGCCTGCATGCTGTTGGTCGAACTGGGTATTCTGCTGTTATGCGTTGTTTACGGTGCGCGGCTCGGTGGTATTGCCCTGGGCACCCTGTCCGGCATCGGCTTACTGGTATTCGTGCTGGGCTTCGGGATGCCCCCAGGTAGCCCGCCCGGGGTGGTGCTGGGCATGATCCTCGCGGTGATTACCGCGCTGTCGATGATGGAGGCCGCCGGCGGCATGACGTTCCTGGTGGAAACAGCGGAGAAACTGCTGCACCGCAACCCCGCCCGGATCACTGTGATCGCGCCGCTGGTCACCTATGTGCTGATTTTTGCCGCCGGCACCCAGCATGTCATTTATTCCCTGCTGCCGGTGATCGCCGAGGTCTCGCGCAAAGCCGGGGTGAGGCCGGAGCGCCCCCTGTCCATGAGCGTCATCGCCGCCCAGCACGGGCTGATTGCCTCCCCGGTATCCGCCGCCACGGTTGCCCTCATCGCTGGCCTGGGCGGCCTGAACGCCAGCCTGATCGACATCATGCTGGTAACCATTCCCGCCACCTTGCTGGGCGTCTTCGCCGGCATTATTTGTGTGGCCTTCAAGGGCAAGCCGCTGGAGGAAGACCCAGAATACCAGCAGCGCGTCGCTGCCGGCATTGTCGCCCTGCCCCAGCCGCAAGCGCCGCTTGCCGGCATTGCACGGCGGCGGGCGATGGGCTCGTGCATGGTGTTTCTGGCCGCGGTAGCAATGGTCGTATTGCTGGGTTTATTTCCCGCGTTACGGCCTGTCTATGAGCTTGGTGTGGGGCCTGACCTGGCAACCGGTCAAGCGGATATGGCCCAGCTGATCATGATTATCATGCTGGCTGCCGGAGGCATCATCTCGCTGGCATTCAAGGCAAGCCCCGCAGATGCCATCAAGGGCAAGCTGATGAGCGGCGGCCTGGTGGCAATTATTTCCATACTCGGGGTATCCTGGCTGGGCTCCTCCTTCTTCGCCGCCAATGAAACCGCAATTGTTGGCGGCATCAGTGCGGTGATCCAGGCCTACCCCTGGGTATTTGCGCTGGGCCTGTTCGTTCTGTCGATTTTACTGTTCAGCCAGGCGGCGACCATCGTGATCCTCGCCCCGGTAGGTGTGGCCCTGGGGCTGCCGCTGCACGTTCTGGTAGGCGTATATCCGGCGGTGAACGGTAATTTTTTCCTGCCCACCTATGGTACCGTGCTGGCGGCCGTGTCCTTCGACCAGACCGGCACCACCCGCATCGGCAAGTACCTGCTCAACCACAGTTTTATGCTGCCCGGCCTGGTAACCACTATTACCGCGACCCTGGCCGGCCTGTTTCTTGGCAAGCTACTGCTCGCCTGACCCTGAGAACACCCTGGAGGTAACAATGAACAAGAAATCCCTGGCTTTGGCCGTATCCGCCCTTACCCTGGCGATAGCCGGCGCAAACTTGCAGGCCCAGCCCGCAGCGGTGCAGGCGCCACCGGATGTACGGATGGAACATGACCTGCTGGGAGAAAAGGCCGTACCTGCCAGCGCCTTGTACGGGGTACAAACTGCCCGTGCCATGGAAAATTTCCAGATCTCCGGCACTACCCTGGCGGACTACCCGGAACTGATCAACGGCTTTGCCCAGGTCAAAATGGCGGCAGCCATGGGCAATACCGACGCCGGCAAAATGGACAAGAAGACCCGCGACGCGATCATCAAGGGAGGACAGGCAATCCTCACCGGTAAGTACCATGACCAGTTCCAGGTTGACCCGTACCAGGGCGGGGCCGGCACCTCGACCA
>Ga0102815_10002422_pt1 | contig 11325 bp, 11 predicted proteins | sample ColrivemetaGS759_FD_79113 | JGI IMG/M metagenome (GOLD analysis project Ga0102815, IMG submission 79113) | Estuarine microbial communities from the Columbia River estuary - Ebb tide ETM metaG S.759 | ecosystem: Environmental > Aquatic > Marine > Intertidal zone > Estuary | place: USA: Columbia...
CCGGTCAGGCCGCAGTCGCCGACCGGACCACCGATCACGAAGATTCCGGTCGGATTGATATGAACCTTGTTCTTCGGCAGCGCATCCATCCACTTCTTCGGCAGAACCGGCTTGAGGATGTATTCGCGCACAGCCTCCACCAGGTCCTTGTGCTTGACTTCGGGGTCGTGCTGGGTAGACAGCACGACCGCATCTAAGCCCTGAATCTGGTGGCCGTTCTCGCTGTAGCGCAGGGTAACCTGAGACTTGGCGTCCGGACGCAGCCACGGCAGCTTGCTGTTCTTGGCTTTACGGACCTTGGCCTGCTGCTCGACCAAGCGGTGGCTATAGTAAATCGGCGCAGGCATGTATTCCGGCGCCTCGTTGCAGGCGTAGCCGAACATCAGGCCCTGATCGCCGGCGCCTTGTTCCTCCGGCCTCTTCTGCTTCTTCTTGCTGCCATCCACGCCGGCAGCAATGTCCTGTGACTGTTTGCCCAGCATATTGATGATGGCGCAAGTGTGGCCGTCGAAGCCGACGTTTGAGTTGTCATAGCCGATGTCGTTGATGACCTTGCGAGTCAGTTCCTCGATGTCCACCCACGCGGACGTGGTGACTTCGCCGGCGACAATCGCCGCGCCGGTCTTGACCAGGGTTTCGCAGGCCACACGCGCGCGCTTGTCTTGGGCCAGGATGGCGTCGAGGACAGCATCGGAAATCTGGTCGGCGAGTTTGTCCGGGTGGCCTTCGGAAACCGACTCGGAAGTGAACAGGTAGTTACTCATCGCGGCATATATCCTTTAATCGGGATAGAAAGATACAACTTGGAGAGGGCATAGAATACAGGCAAACGCCCCGGTACGCATCAACTTTTTGACCCCTCCGGTTTAGTCCCCGTTCAACTGGCTTGGAATTTGCTAAAGTAGCTATTCCTAACAAGCATTTACAGGGGATTGTCATGGGATTCAAACGCATCGCAAGTGCATGCTGGGAAGGCGATCTGATTGCCGGCAAGGGCAGCATGAGTACACCGCAGAGCGGTATGTTCGCCGACCAGAACTATTCCTTTAAAACCCGCTTCGTCGACGAGAAGGGCACCAATCCGGAAGAGTTACTGGCTGCCGCGCATGCCGGATGCTTCAGCATGGCGCTGTCGGCGGTGCTCGGCAAAGCCGGATTCATGCCGGACCGGATCGACACCCGGGCCGAAGCGATGATGGAGCCGGGCATGGATCCGGGGCCGACCGTCACCGGCGTGCACCTGGTTGTCGTGGCCACCGTGCCGGGTATCACCTCGGCGCAGTTCATCGAAATTGCCGAGGCCGCCAAAGCTGGCTGTGTGATTTCACGGGCACTGGCGGTGCCGGTGACGCTGGATGCGACGCTGGCTTAAGCTATCAGATCCGAGAAATAATCCTCGGTAATCGCCGTCTGTTCGCGGGCACTTTCGGCCTTATTTACGCGTGTCCTAAACTCCGCCGCATTGTCCTGTTCGGCGCTGTACCAGCCCAGATGCTTGCGGGCGATGCGCACGCCCTGCGGCTCGCCATAGAACTCGTGCAATTGCCGCAGATGGCCGAGCAGGGTTTCGGCGATGAATGCCACGGACGGTTCCGGAAGCAGTTCGCCGGTGTCCAGATAATGCTGAATCTGCCGGAAAATCCAGGGCCGGCCCTGTGCGGCGCGGCCGATCATCAGCGCATCGGCCTTGGTGTATTCCAGAACGTATTTGGCCTTGAGCGGATCGGTGATATCGCCGTTGGCCACTACCGGAATGCGCACGGCGTGTTTGACCGCGGCGATGGTGTCGTATTCGGCCGCGCCCGTATAGAAATCCTGACGTGTGCGGCCATGCACCGCCAAGGATTGGATACCGCAGTCCTCGGCAATGCGCGCGATGGTCAAGGCATTGCGGGAATCAGGACTCCAACCGGTACGGATTTTCAGAGTGACCGGCACATCGACGGCCTTGACCGTGGCGCTCAAAATGGCGGCCACCAGTTTTTCATCACGCATCAAGGCCGAGCCGGCCAAAACATTGCAGACTTTCTTGGCCGGGCAACCCATGTTGATGTCGATGATCTGCGCGCCATGGTCGACATTGAAGCGCGCCGCTTCCGCCAGCTGCGCTGGATCGGTGCCGGCGATCTGCACCGATATCGGCGAGGGTTCATCGGAATGATCCATGCGATGCACCGATTTGCTGGTGCGCCAGAAACGCGGGTCGGAAATGGTCATCTCCGAGACGCACAGGCCGGCGCCCATTTTCTTGCACAGCATCCGGAACGGCTTGTCGGTGACGCCGGCCATCGGCGCCAGGATCAGGTTCGGCGAAATGGCATGCGGCCCGATGTGCATGTTCAGCCGAAGCGGGCGGTGATGTCGGCTCGGCTCGGCATGGCCAGCGCCGCACCGCTGCGCTCGACCTTGCAGGAAGCCGCCAACACCGCAAAGGCGCAGGCGTCCGTCAATGCCGATCCGTGTGCCAGTTCCGCCGCCAATGCGCCGTTGAAGCAATCGCCGGCCCCGGTGGTGTCATTGACGGATACTTTTGGAGGCGCGAATTCGGTGAATCCATAGGGGGTACTGAGCACAGCGCCGCGTGCGCCCAGGGTAATCACCGTATCGGGGCAGGGCAGTTTCCGAGCCAAGGTATGCAGAACGGCGGCATCCCATTGCGCGATGCTTTCCGCGGTGACGTCTTCGCCGTGGGCCTGTAGCATGGCCGCGAACTCGCTTTCATTCGGACTCAGGATGTCAGCCAGTGCATGCAGCTCGGCGGCATCTTCGGATGCCGGCGCAGGATTGACGATGCAGCGCACACCGGATTTTTTCGCCAGATGCAGGGCAGTAATACTCGCCGCAATTGCGGCCTCCTGCTGCAGCAGCAGAATCCGAGCATGGCGGATGTCTTCGGCATGTGAGGAAATATGCATGGGCGATAACAGGCGATTCGCAGCCAGATCCACCAGAATTTGATTCTGTCCGTCGGCATTCAGCCAAATGGCGGCATTGCCGGTGGCGGCACCCGCGCATTCCTGCCAGGCACAACGCAGTCCTTCGTGTTCCGCCGTCTGCATGGCGAGCCCGCCAAGGGCATCATCGCCGATGGCGGCGATGAACAGGGCAATGCCGCCGAGCCGGTGTGCGGCCACGGCCTGATTGAAGCCTTTACCGCCGGGGCTTTGGGAAAAAAAGCCGGTTCGTGTTTCTCCGGCCTTCGGAAAACGCGGCGTGCGCCAAACCAGGTCCTGGTTGTAGGAGCCCACCACGATCAGCATGCTTATACTCCGAAGTGCAGCAATACGCCGGCGATGGTGGCGGTCATCAAGGTGGCAATCGTGCCGCCGAGAACGGCACGCAGGCCGAAGCGGGCCAGATCGGAACGTCGCTCCGGTGCCAATGAACCGATGCCGCCGATCTGGATGGCAATCGAAGCGAAGTTGGCAAAGCCGCACAGTGCGTAGGTCAGAATCAAGCGGGAATGCTCACTGATGGCGCCGGCGCCTTCACCGATTGGAATCTGCGACAGCTGCAGATAGGCGAAGAACTCGTTGAGTACGATTTTCTGGCCGATTAGACCGCCGGCGATTACCGCATCATTCCAGTCAATGCCGATCACCCAGGCAATCGGCGCAAGGATGTAGCCGAGAATCAGGCCGAGATTGAGCGTGACTGGTGCGGCACCGGCCGCTGCACCCTGATTCAGCATCATGTTCAGGCTCTGGTAGCCCGACAGATGCAAATCGCCAAACCAGCCGATGATGGCGTTGATCATAGCGATCAGTGCCACGAAAGCCAGCAGCATGGCGGCGATGTTGATTGCCAGCTTGACCCCGTCGGCAGCGCCGGCGGCGGCGGCATCGATGATGTTTGCCGAGGTTTTTTCCACCTCTACTTTGATATTGCCGCGTGTCAGCGGTTCGCCGGTTTCCGGAATCAGCATCTTGGCAACCAGGAAGGTTGCCGGAGCGGCCATGATGGAAGCCGCCAGGAAATGCTTAGCATAAAAAGCCTGCAGTTCCGGGTCGGTACCGCCGAGCATGGCAACGTAGGTGGCCATCACGCCACCGGCGATATGCGCCATGCCGCCGATCATCATGGTCAGTAGTTCGGATTCGGTCATCTTGCCGATGTAAGGCCGGACTGTCAGCGGCGCTTCGGTTTGGCCGATGAACACGCTGGCACACACCGAGGTGGTTTCAGCACCCGACAGGCGCATGACTTTGGTAATCGCCCAGGCCATGCCTTTGACGACCATCTGGAGAATGCCCAGGTGATAGAGGACGGCGGTGAGCGCGGCAAAGAAAATCACCGTCGGCAGAACCTGGAACACGAAAATGAAGCCGAATTTGTCCGCCGTCGCCAGATCGCCGAAAATCATTCTGGCGCCTTCCGTGGTAAAGCCGGAAACAGTAACGAAGGCATGCGCGGCGGCTCCGAATACCGCGGCGCCGAACGGCGTCAGTAATACGAAGGCAGCGAACACGATCTGAAGTATCACGCCTGTGGAAATCAACCGCCAATCAATGGCGCGCCGGTTATTGGAAAACAGCCAGGCGATGGCCAGCAGGCAGCTAAGGCCGAAAAATCCGAAAAGCACTGCGCTCATGGGGAAATCCGTAGAAGGTGACCGTCAAAGGGTAGTCTACGGGCCCGGATTGGGCAAGCCTGTGGCCTCAGGGCAGGCGGTTGCCGGCTGCGCGGTAGAGAGCATACCAGTGCTCCCGCTGCATGGAAATGGTTCTGGCTGCGGAGAGTCGCTTCAAGCGCTGCGGATCGGTGCTGCCGAGCAGGACCTGCATCTGTGCCGGATGGCGGAGAATCCAGGCGATGGCGATGGCGCCGGCGCTGCAGCCGTGGATCTGCGCCATGTTGTTGAGTTCATGGTTCAGTTCAGCAAAATCCGGATGCCCGAGGAAATTGCCCTCGAACATGCCGAACTGCAACGGTGACCAGGCCTGAACGCGCAGCCCGTTCATCCGGCAATAATCGATGACCGAACCGTCGCGGTCGACGCCGCCGTCGAATCCGGTGTTGGCCTGCAGGGCGGCATCGATCGGGCCGGTATGGGCCAGGCCGAATTGCAGCTGATTGGCGCACAGGGGTTGGTCCAGTGCCGATTGCAGCAGTTCGATTTGCATCGGCCGGAAATTGCTGACGCCGAAACGACGCACTTTACCGGAGCTCTGCAGCCGGCTGAAGGCTTCGGCGACTTCCGCCGGTTCCATCAGGGCATCGGGCCGGTGCAGCAGCAGGGTGTCGAGATAATCGGTGCCGAGCCGGTCGAGAATGCCGTCCACCGATGCCAGGATATGGCCGGCGCTGCTGTCGTAATGACCGTCGCGGATACCGCATTTGCTTTGAACGACGATGGACTCCCGCGGGCAGCCGATCGTCTGCAGAGCCTGTGCGAATTGTCTTTCGCTGTCGCCGCCGCCATAGATGTCGGCATGATCGAAATGTCGGATACCGGACTCCAGTGCGGTTTCCAACAGCATGGCAATCTGCACCGGTGTCCGCTGGTGCAGGCGCCAACATCCGAGTATCAGACGGTCATCGTTTTCGGTGGCGGGTATCGTCATGGCGGTCTCCTTGCTTGCACCATATTAATAGGAGTGGTCGGATTCGGGTTGGAAAATGAAAAACCCGGCAGCGCCGGGTTTTTCAGGACTGAGATTGGATTTCAGCGCGGCTCGCCGATTTCCATATCAGGGATTTCGATTTCAAAGCTTTCCGGCATCTCGGCATCACTGAAGGTGACGATGTTGAATGCACTATCGGTAACTCTAAGACCTTCCATGAGAAGGCCGCCGTCGGCGCTATCAAATGGCATGGCAACGCGCGGTGGACCGGGCGGCATCGGAGGCATGGGCGGCATTTTAGGCATGCTGATGCTGACCGACTGCGGCTTGCGGTCGCGCAGGATGCTTAATGCGACTTTTTCACCTTCTTTCCTGCCGCGCATGGCTTCAAGCACATCGCGTGATCTGACCACCGCTTTGCCATCGACTTTGGTGATGACATCACCGGCCTGCAGTTGCGGGAACTCCGTCTTCGGGCTCAGTACCAGTACGCCGGCATTGGCGCCGAAATAACGGCCCAGCTGCGGATTCAGTTCGGCCAAGTTCATGCCGCTCCAGCGCGTGGCGAAAGCGAAGGCGCGCGGTGCGCCGCCCGGCATAGGTCCACGGGTTTCGCGGTTGACGATCATCTGCGGTTCGATTTTCGCCGCTTTCAGGGTTGCGCTCACGGCTTTTCCGCTCCGGGTATAGGCCAGTTTCACGGTCTGTCCTTCCTTCAAATCGGCAAGCGCGGCACGGGCCTGATCGACGCCGGCCTGGTCCTTGGCGGTGATGCTTTTGCCGTTGATGGCGGTGATGACATCGCCGGCCTGAAGTCCGGCATCCTTGGCCGGTCCTTTCGGGCTGACCGCGGCGATCTTCACGCCGTTGCCGCTATTGGGTGCCATGACCACACCCAGACCGATTCGCGGACCGGCCGGGTAAATTTCAATCCGCTTCGGACCGCGCTTGCCTTCGATCCGCCTCGGACCTTTGCTGGCCGGCGCGGTGGTGGTGACGTTGCGCTCGACCATGCCGGTTTCGCTGTCACGCTTGGTTTCGATGATGGTGATCTGCATCTGGTCATCCGGACCGAGTTTCTTCGACAGCTCCTGGATGCGCTTGCTCAGCTGCTCGATTTTCGCACGCGCGGCTTTCTGTTCATCGGCAGAGGCTTTCATGGTCTGTCCGTAAGCGGTCGTGGAAATAAAGCCTGCGGCGAGTATCAGCGGAATGAGGTTTTTCGTGGTGAACATGGAAATCTCCTTGGGGGATGGTTCAGTTGGTGCTGGCCAGAGCTAGGTCGAAATTGCGGCCGACCGCGTTGAAGTCGGCATTGGTGCGGTTGAGTTGCAGGCCCTGGTCGAGCAGACTGATGCGTTGCTGCCAGAGCGTGCGGGCTTCTTCCGGTGTGGGCTGCTGCGAAAGACCGGCATCAATGGTGGCCAGCTGGTCTTCGATACCGAGGTTGGCGGCGATGACGCTGGCGCTAGAGATGGCATCATCCTGCTGGGCGTAGAAAGCGGTTTCTAGACGTGCCGAATGATCCATCAGGGATTGGATGTCGGTTTGTTGTGCCGATTGCTCTGTTCCTGCGGCGGTCTGCGGTGACGTGTTAATAAGCGTTTGCCAGAGCAGTACGGCCAATGCCGTGCTGGCCACTAGCGCCAATGCCGGCTTCGGCCAGCTCCGCTTTTGTGGCAGACGTTGCTGCAGACCGGGCCATGCACTGGTTACCGGTGCTTCCAGCGGCAGTTGACGCAATGCATTCGGCAGATCAATGACGGTATTCATGATTCGATTCCTGTTGCAGGCCGGATGGCCAGGGTGTCACGGAGTTTTCGGGTACCTCGGGCAAGCTGTGATTTGGAGAATGAGGGCGTTTTCCCCATTTGCCCTGCGATTTCTTCATGGGTAAAGCCTTCCACGTGGTAGAGCCACAGGACTGAGCACGTCAGCGTCGGAAGCGTCTGCAGCGCCTCGATCATCTGCGCGGCTTCTGCGGCCTGCGGCGGCATCGCGGTCCCGTTGTCGGTCAGGTCCGCGTCATACACGTCTTCTTCCTTGAAGCCTTTCGCGCTGCGCCGGAGCCGCATCAGCGCCTCGTTCACGGCAATCTGCCGGAGCCAGCCCCAGAACGGGGACTCGCCTTTGAACTCGCTGATCCGGGTCATGACTTTGATCATACTGTCCTGAAGTACCTCCTGAGCCTCGGCGGGTTGCCCACACAGGCGCAGTCCAAGGGTGTAAATCGGCCGTTCGAACCAGCGGTAAATCTGCTCGAAAGCCTCTACATCCCCGCGTTTGGCGCGTTGAATCAGGCTGTCCGGCACATCAATCGCAAAGTGGGTTGAATGGCTCACTGTTTACAAGATGCCTAAGGGCGGAAAAGGGTCGCACCGAATTGAATCGGCCTATAATAGGACCACACAAGATCCGAGGTGTTCCATGAATTTTCTATATATTGCCCTGCTGTTTTTCGCCATGGTGGTTCTCTGTCATTGCCGTGGATGACGGCATCCTGAAGGTCAGTCTTTCCGATTGATCGGGGTGCCGTGCGATAATAGGCCTTTGCCGCCGCCTTCGGAAACGCCATGATCCAGAAAACCATCTACAACCAGACCCACCGCGAAGCCGGTGCCAAAATGGTCGACTTCGGGGGTTGGGACATGCCTATTCATTACGGGTCCCAGATTGAAGAGCATCATGCCGTCCGCAGCGATGCCGGCATGTTCGATGTCTCGCACATGACCGTCATCGATGTGCATGGAGCCGGCGCCCGCACCTATCTGCGGCGGCTGATCGCCAATTCCATCGAGAAACTGAAAGTCCCGGGCAAGGCGCTTTATTCCTGCATGCTCAATGAAGCCGGCGGTGTCATCGATGATCTCATCGTGTATTACCTTGATGACGCCCTCTGCCGCGTGGTCGTGAACGCATCCACGCGCGACAAGGATCTGGCCTGGATGACCGCGCAGGCCGCCGGTTTCGATATCGTTCTCAAGGAACGCGCCGATCTGGCCATGGTCGCGGTGCAGGGTCCGAATGCGCGTGCCAAGGTCCTGTCGCTGCTCAGCAGTGAAGGCGCCGCCGCTGCAGCAGCGCTTGGTAAATTCGTGGCCTGCGACGCCGATGGGCTGTTCATCGCACGCACCGGCTACACCGGAGAGGATGGGTTTGAAATCATGGTTCCCGAAGACCGCGCAATTGCGTTCTGGCAATCCTTGGCCGCGGCCGGTGTTCGCCCCTGCGGTCTGGGTGCGCGCGATACCCTGCGGCTGGAGGCCGGCATGGCACTCTACGGCCAGGACATGGATGAGAACGTCAGTCCGTATGAGGCCGGCTTGGCCTGGACCGTTACGCTAGACGACGGCCGCGATTTCATCGGCCGCCCTGTCCTTGAAAAGCAGCTTGCCGAAGGCAGTGCCCGTCAGATGATCGGTCTGGTGATGGATGAAAAGGGCGTGCTGCGTCACGGCCAGGCGGTTTTTTCCGCTGCCGGCGGCGGCGAAATCCTGTCCGGAACGTTTTCACCGACACTGTCGAAAGGCATTGCGCTGGCCCGGGTGCCTGCCGGTGAGGTCGGTGCTGTCGAAGTCGACATCCGCGGCCGCCGGCATCCGTTGCGCGTGGTCAAATACCCGTTCGTCCGCGATGGCAAACCGCAGGCCGGCGTCTAAGTCCCGCCCTTAACGCCGGATAGCGTTAAGGGTAAACTATCCTTACCTGAATCCAACAAACCGAGAGAGTGTTATGAGCGAAATCCCCGGCGATTTGAAGTTCCTGAAATCCCATGAGTGGGCGCGTATCGAAGACGGCGGCCAGGTCACCGTCGGCATTTCCGAGCATGCACAATCCCTGTTGGGCGACCTGGTCTATGTCGAGCTGCCGGCTGTCGGCGACAGCGTAACCGTCGGCGCCGCAGCGGCCGTGGTCGAATCGGTCAAGGCGGCCTCCGATGTCTACAGTCCTGTTACCGGAACAGTTACCGCCGTCAACGAGGCCTTGTCCGACAAGCCCGAAACCATCAACGAAGACGCCTACGGCGCCGGCTGGATGTTTACCGTTCGGATCAACGATGCCGAGCAGTTCAACGAGCTTCTGTCGCCCGACGAATACGCGGCGCTGATCGAAGAAGAAAGCCACTGACGGAAGTTCCGGAAGGGCCGCCGGCGTCGCCGGTGGCCCTTTTTTATGCTTTGAATCCCCCGCCGCGTTCGCCAAAAGACTCCGGCATCATCATCAGAATCCGATTCCGGGGGGGGCGTTTGGGTTCTTTAAATGCCCCTGAAAACTTGCGCACTTTTGCCATTTTCGGTGCATTTCAAATGGCATCCGCCGGGTTTTTCTTAAAGTAATTTATCAGGTTGCTAGCCTGGTTCGGGGGCGTCATTACGGTGTCGATGGCTTCTTCTTTTGCTGCGAATTAAAATCATGATGCGCTGAAAGCCTTAATTTACAAGGCTTTCAGCCATAATCGAAAATCAAACGGAATGCTGTCGCCCGTGCGCCGATGATTCGCGGTCGATGCCGCCGCCGACAGGGCCGGCGCGCCCTGGAATTTTTTTCGCAAAAGGTGTTGACATTGCAAAATCACTTGATTAGCTTTCATCCTAGATACACCATACATCGAGCCAAGTGATCAAGACTTTCTCTACAATTCAAGCAGACGCAAACGATTGTTCGTCGGCAATTGAGAAATTCCTGTCCTCTGCGAAATGCATCTCGAAACGGGTGGTGTCGTTCCAGAATTCCCGCACCCGGTACCGGAAGGTTCCGGGTGTTTTCATTTCGGTCGCTGATCCAGCGGCGGAATATCTGTCCAGCCGGGTCCGCCCGGCCGGCAGTTTGCCGGGCGATTTGCCCGGTGTACGTTTCACTGGGCATTTCGCTTCATTCCATTGTTCCAAAGCCAACTGACGAGGAGTTGACCATGGCTACCAAGAAAGCTGCAAAGAAACCGGCCGCTAAAAAAGCCGCCAAGAAAGTCGTTAAGAAAGCCGCTGCCAAGAAAGCAGTGAAAAAGACTGTAAAGAAAGCCGCTGCCAAGAAAGTCGTTAAAAAGGCCGCGAAAAAAGCCGTCAAGAAAACCGTGAAAAAAGCGGCTGCCAAGAAAGTCGTTAAGAAAGCCGCCAAAAAAGCAGTGAAAAAAGCTGCTAAAAAGCCGGCCGCCAAAAAAGCAGTGAAAAAAGCCGCTAAGAAAGCTGCCAAAAAACCGGCCGCCAAAAAAGCTGCCAAAAAGCCTGCTGCTAAAAAAAAAGTTGTTAAAAAGAAAGCTGCCGCTCCGGCCGCTCCGGCCGCTCCGGCAGCGCCTGCGATGTAATTAGCTGTACCGATTACCGTAACATCCCCCTTTTGATACCGCCCAGGTCAAGAGGGGGCTTTTAACAAGACGCCGATGGCGTCTTTTTTGATGCCTCAATCCTGGGCAGAGGCGCCGGTTGGCTCCTCAAGTTCAAGCCAGTTCCGGCCGGAAATGCCGAGGGCCCGGTCGATCCAGGCCGGTAACAGCGCCGACGGGGCGGTGCTTTCGCTGTTCCATAGAACGACGATGCCGACATCCTGGTCAGGCAGAAAGGCGATCAGTCCGCGGTATCCGCGAACCGCGCCGCCGTGAAATATCAGTTTCCGGCCCTGATAGGTGAAAACGCGCCAGCCCAAAGCATATTCGGCGCGACTTAGGCGCTCACTGCGCCAGCCCGAAGAGCGCAACTCTCCCGGGGTATTGACCAGTGGCGCGTGCGTCTTGCGCAGCAGTTCCGGCGAAAGCACATCCGGATAG
>Ga0102815_10002424_pt1 | contig 11324 bp, 9 predicted proteins | sample ColrivemetaGS759_FD_79113 | JGI IMG/M metagenome (GOLD analysis project Ga0102815, IMG submission 79113) | Estuarine microbial communities from the Columbia River estuary - Ebb tide ETM metaG S.759 | ecosystem: Environmental > Aquatic > Marine > Intertidal zone > Estuary | place: USA: Columbia...
TCTGGTCGCAACGGTGGGCAGGTTGGCCAAGGGCAGCGCATTGATCAAGATGAACTTGAAAAAATGTTCGGCGACGACCGTGCACGAGAGCTTTGGAACATTGGCATGCAAGCCGTGGAATGCGTGCGTGATCTGTCCAAATCAGACCTCGTACACGCAGATTTTCACTCGGGCATCGCACATGCAGATCACCGGGCGCGCAACGTCCAGCATTCCCGCGATTATGTGGAAAAAATGCATACGAAATACGCTTATGAGCATATCTCATTCTTGGATAAAGAAGAGATGCAAGCGCTCGTGCAATCTCAATCATATCATGGCGGTAGCTTAGATACGCGCTCGGGCCATATTGATCCGTTGCAATTTGCACTGGGTCTCGCGCGCATGGCACAAAACGCTGGCGTAAAACTACATGAACGTAGCCGCGTAACGTCCGTTCAACATGGCGCTGCGGTCATCTTAAAAACCGAGGCTGCGCGCATTTCCGCGAAATATGTTGTCATGGCTTGCAACGGGTACATCGGCGACTTGGACGCGGATGTGACCCGCCGCGTGATGCCGATCAACAATTATATCATTGCAACCGAACCCTTGTCTGACGAGGTTCGCGCATCGGTTTTGGCCAAGAACATCGCAGTGGCAGACACAAAATTCGTGGTGAATTACTTTCGCTTCAGTGACGACAATCGGATGCTTTTTGGCGGCACCGAGAGCTATAGCTACAAGTTCCCTAATGACATCGCTGCCCAAGTGAGAAAACCGATGTTAGACATTTTCCCGCAACTCAAAAACGCCAAGATCGACTATGCTTGGGGAGGCACCTTGGGCATCACCATGAACCGCTTGCCGCATTTCGCACGCTATGGTTCAGGCAATGTACTCAGCATGTCTGGCTTTTCTGGCCAAGGCGTGGCGCTAGGCACGCTCTCGGGTCAGATTGCAGCCGAAGCCATCGCAGGACAAGCCGAACAGTTTGACATCATGTCCCAAATTCCAATCCCCAAATTTCCGGGTGGCCCACTTATGCGCCAGCCGCTGCTGATCCTTGCGATGCTGTGGTTTTCAATGCGCGACAAACTATGAGGTTCCTATGACTAAAGTTATTTCAATCAACACAAGCGGTACCCCAGAGTTGGGCGAAATCGCTCCTGAAAAGTTGATTTCAGGCGGGAGCGCGACCAAGCTCTGGCATGCCTTTTCCAACGGCACGGGCCAGTTTCATGTCGGTCACTGGAGCAGTGCGCCTTGCGAGCTTTCCGTGAATTACACTGAGGGCGAGCTTTGTGTGATCGTGGAGGGCAGCGTGACTTTAACAGGCGCAGATGGCACCCAAACCACCCACATGAAGGGCGACGCTTTCGTCATTCCGTCAGGCTTTTCTGGCGTATGGAAATCCAACGAAAACGTCACCAAGATTTACGCGGCGTTTGAATAGAACACCGCTGCAAGCCAACAAAAATTTCACATACAAAACACCCATAAGGCTCACACAATGACATCCCTAAACGCGCAAGAATGGCTGGCTGAAAACCCAGATGTCGACTCAATTACGGTTGCGGTCTGCGACATCAATGGCGTTTTGCGCGGCAAGCGCATTCCTGTCGATCAGTTGAAAAATGCCTTGAGCGGCGGCGTTCGCATGCCTCAGTCGGCCTGCACGCTCGACATTTTCGGCCGCGACATTGAAGATAGTGAGTTGGTCTTAGAGAGCGGCGATGCAGATGGTGTTTGCGTCGCAACGGCCCGTGGCGTTCTCTCACGATCATGGGACGAAAAGCCCTCGGGCTTTCTTCAAGTGATGCTTGGCAAGGAGGATGGCACGCCCGTTGGTGCGGATTCCCGTCAGGCATTGGCGACGGTCCTGAAACGCTTCAAAGACAAGGGCCTTACGCCGGTTGTTGCTACCGAAATGGAGTTTTATTTGACCTCTGTAACAGATGGAATTCCGCAGACGCCTACGCTGCCAGACGCGCACAGATCATTGGCGATGGACAATATTCTGTCGGTTTCCGAACTGGATGCGCTCAGTGACTTTTTTGACGATATCTACGTTGCGTGTAATGCGCACGGCATCGCAGCTGACTCTGCTGTTTCAGAAGGTGGAGCAGGGCAATATGAAATTAATTTGCTTCATTGTGCTGATGCCATGAAGGCCGCTGATGATGCGCTTTTGTTTAAAACAATCGTCAAAAGCATCGCTCGTCAACATGGATTTCACGCGACATTTATGGCGAAGCCATTTGGTGATACCGCTGGAAACGGTTTGCACGTGCACTTCTCTGTTTTGGATGAGGGTGGCAAGAATATCTTCGATAACGGTACCGAACAAGGCTCTGAGGCTTTACAGTTTGCTATCGGTGGTTTGATCAACGCGATGCAAGAAAGCACGCTGATTTTCGCCCCACATCAAAACAGTTACCGACGCATGCGGCCTGGATCTTTTGCGCCAACAAGTGCTGCATGGGGTTACGAAAATCGCTCCTGCGCGATCCGCATTCCGGGCGGACCGCATGCTGCGCGCCGAATTGAACACCGCGTTGCAGGGGCAGATGCCAACCCCTATTTGATGCTCGCCGTTATTCTAGGAGCAGCGCTCGTTGGGATGGAGGACAAAGTTGCGCCGCCCCCGCCGTTGAAGGGCAATGCTTACGAAGCGAATACACCACAACTGCCGCTGGATTGGCTGACGGCGATCGTTGCCTTTAGATCAGGCACAACCATCGCTAAGATTCTCGACCCGCTTTTGGTGCGGCTCTACGCGCAAGCAAAACATCAAGAATTGACACACTTCCTCGGCATTGTGTCTGGAGCAGAATACCACGCCTATTTGGAGACTGTCTGATGAACGCAAGTCTTGCTTATGCTGGTGATGGTAACCACACCACAAGCTATTACGCCGCATCCGCTAACACACGCAGCCTGCGCCCCGTACTTCAGGGCGATCACATGTTTGACGTCTGTGTTGTCGGCGCGGGATACTCAGGCTTGTCGACAGCCTTACACCTTGCTGAACAGGGTCATAACGTGGCGATTGTCGAGGGCGCGCGCATTGGTTGGGGAGCATCTGGGCGCAACGGCGGCCAAGCCGTCAACGGCCTAAACGCGTCTTTGCAAACCATCAAACGTAAGTACGGCCAAGATACTGCAAATTTTGTCGCTGGTCTGGTCATGGAAGGCGGCGAAATTATTCGCGAGCGCATTAGGACTTACGATATCCAATGCGACTACAAGCCCACAAACCTGTTCACTGCCTGCACCGACACCCATATGCGCGAACTCGAAGAGCGTTTGGCGCTATGGCAGGGCTACGGATTAAACACGCAAGAAATGGTATCCAAAGACCAAATCGGCGAATACGTGGGATCCGATATGTATGCGGGCGGAATGATCGACCACGCTGGTGGTCACATGCATCCGCTTAATCTTGCCTTGGGCGAGGCCGACGCCTTTGAAAAAAACGGCGGTACGATTTTTGAAATGTCCCGTGTTGTTGACGTCAACTATGAAGCCGCTCGCCCCGTAGTGAAAACCGAAGCAGGCACGATCACCTGTAAAACTGTCGTGCTTTGCGGTAACGCCTACCTTGGCAAAGTTGCCCCAAAACTAACATCCCGCGTGATGCCGGTATCCACACAAGTGATGGCGACCGAGCCGCTCTCGGACGAAATGGCCAAACGCCTTTTGCCAACTGACACATGCGTTGAAGATATTCGCTACATCTTGGACTACTACCGCTTGTCCGCAGACAATCGCCTACTGTTTGGCGGCGGCACCGTTTATGGCGGCGCTGATCCGCGCGATATCGAGGCCAAGCTACGCAAGAACATGAACAAAGTATTCCCTGAGCTGGCTAACACCAAGGTTGAGTACGCATGGAGTGGTAACTTTGCGCTGTCGTTCAGCCGCGTGCCCCAAATGGGCCGCCTCAACAACAACACCTATTTCGCGCATGGCTATTCAGGCCACGGCGTCACAGGTTCACATACTTTTGGCCGCATCTTAGCCGAGGCAATCTCGGGCGACGCAAGCCGCTATGACGTGTTTGAGAAAGTGCCCTACATTCCATTCCCCGGAGGTCGCATGTTCCGCGTGCCGTACTCCATGATCGGTTCTTGGTATTATGGCTTTAAAGATAAATTTGGATTGTGAGAAGATAATGCCAGACTACGGTGATCAAGCGTTTCGTAAAACCGACCCGAAGGGTCGTTGGTTTGAAATGACATATGGCGGTGCTGTCAGCTTTTTGCGCCGCACGTATAGCCGCGATCTGAACGGCGTAGATGTGGCCGTCTTGGGCGTGCCATATGACAGCGCAGTGACATACCGGCCTGGTACACGTTTGGGCCCACGCGCCATCCGTGCTGCCTCTGTGCAGCTCGCCGAGTTGAAAGCGTTCCCATGGGGCTTTGACCCCTTCGACAGCCTGAGCGTGGTGGATTACGGCGACGTTATGCTTGATCCGCATCACCCGGATACGGTTCACCCAGCAATCCACGCGCAAGCCGCCGAGATTATAGCAACAGGCACCAAGCTTTTGACGATGGGTGGCGACCACTCGATTGCCTATCCGTTGCTCAAAGCCCATGCCGAAAAGCATGGTCCAATTGCGCTTATTCAATTCGACGCCCATTGCGACACATGGGAAGACGATGGCGCGGCATTAGATCACGGCACGATGTTTGCGCGCGCGGCGGCTGACGGAATTATTGACCCCGCCAAGTCGACACAAATCGGTCTGCGTACCTATAACGACAGTGATCACGGGTTTGAAATTCTCTCAAGCCCTTGGATTCACCGTCATGGTATTCACGCCGCCATCGATATCGCTAAAGAACGCGCAGGCGATGCGCCGGTCTACGTGAGCTTCGACATTGACGGTCTTGATCCGGCGTTTGCACCAGGCACTGGCACGCCTGTCCCGGGGGGGCTTGCATCTTGGCAGGGCCTTGAGGTGATCCGTGGCCTCGGCGATCTAAACCTTGTTGGCATGGATATTGTTGAGGTCTCTCCGCCATTTGATACCTCTGAAATTACTGCTATCGCGGCAGCACATGTCGCGCATGACTGGCTCTGTGTCCTCGCTGAAAAAGCTGGCGCAAAAGCCGCCAAAGTCGGACGGACATAGGAACAAAAATGAAAGTCGGTATCCTGCAAGTGGGGCGTTCGCCTGAGAGTATTCGCGAAAAACAAGGTGATTACGATGAGTTCTTCAAACGCTACCTTGACGGGCGCGGCTTTGAATTTGTGACCTTTGACGTGCTCGACGGTGAATTTCCGTCTTCACCACAAGACGCGGACGGTTGGCTGATTACCGGTTCACGCTTTGGCGCCTATGAGGACCACAACTGGATTTCACCGCTTGAAGTCTTCTTGCGCGAAACATTTGCAGCAAGGTTGCCAATTTTCGGTGTTTGCTTTGGGCATCAAATTTTGGCGCAAGCGCTTGGTGGCAAAGTCGAGAAGTTCTTTGGTGGTTGGTCCGTCGGCCCGACGGCCTATCAAAGCGAGCTATTCGGCGACCAGATGATGATCGCGTGGCATCAAGATCAGGTGACAAAGCGCCCCGAAATGGCAACCGTTGTCGGTTCGTCCGACTTCTGCGCAAATGCGATCTTGGCCTATGGCGATCAAGCTTTAACCATTCAACCGCATCCTGAATTTACCGCTGATTTCATGGCTGACTTGCTTGAGGCGCGTGGAAAAATCTTACCGCAACAAGTCCAAGCCGGCGCGATCGCGGCCAAAGATGAACCACTCACAAGTGTCAGTTTTGCCGATACGGTTGAGGCTTTTTTTAAGAAGAAACGCCAATGAAACATACCTCATCCTATTATGCGGCCACCGCAAATCCTGTTGCGGGTTTTCCTCAGCTCACATCAGATATCACCGCTGACGTCGCCATTATTGGCGGCGGTTTTACCGGCGTTGCAACTGCGCTTGAGCTGGCAGAGCGCGGCCTCAGTGTTGTGCTCTGCGAGGCCAACCAAATTGGTTGGGGTGCTACTGGGCGCAATGGGGGCCAAATCACCGGTAGTTTGTCTGGTGACAAAGCTATGGAACGCGAGTTTCGCCGCACGCTTGGTGACAAAGCGGCAGACTATGTGTGGGAGCTGCGGTGGCGTGGGCATGATATTATCCGCAAGCGGGTTGCCAAATATAACATCGATTGCGATCTAAAATTCGGACACATGCAAACCGCGCTCACGGATGGGCAACTGGCCGAATTGCAAAGCACTTACGACCAAGGTTGCGCGCATGGAATGTCGGGCGACCTGACCATGGTTTCCAAGGCGGATATGCCTGATTATTTGGAAACGGACCTTTATATTGGCGGGTTGCTGAACCGCAAAAACATGCACCTTCATTCGTTAAATTTCTGTTTGGGACAAGCGCAAGCCGTAGTTTCATTAGGTGGAAAAGTCTTTGAGAACAGCAAAGTTATCGAAATCGAACACGGGCCAAAACCTGTCGTTCGCACTGCGCATGGGTCTGTGCGCGCGGATAAAATCATGCTCGCAGGCAACGCCTATCATTTACTGGAACAAAAGAAATTGCGAGGCAAATTGTTTCCGGCCTCATTGGCAAACATGGCGACCGCGCCACTTCCCGCTGAGGATGCAGCCGCGATCAACCCACACAATCTTGCGGTCTATGACGGGCGTTTCGTGTTGGATTACTACCGCCTCACAGCAGACAATCGCGTCATGTTTGGCGGCGGCACAAACTACTCAGGCCGCGGCAGCCAAGACGTTGCACGTGAGTTACGGCCCGCGTTAGAGCGGACATTCCCACGCCTCAAAGGCATTGAAATCGACTACAGTTGGTCAGGGGTTGACGGTATCGTCCTAAACCGTATCCCCCAAGTCGGGCGGATCGGGCCCAACGTTTTTTACGTCCAAGGTTACAGCGGACACGGTATTGCGCTCAGCCACATTCTCGCAGAAGTCACCGCGCAATGTATCAGCGGCGAACTCACAGATTTTGCGGTGTTCGAAAACTGCAAACACTGGAGTTTGCCTGTGGGCCGAACACTTGGCAGCATGATGATTGCTGTGGGCATGACATATTACACATTGCGCGATAAAATGGAACGTTAAGTCGTAAAGTGAGGTGTAAGGGGTTCCTCAATTCGTAGTAGGTTTACGTGGTAATTCTGACCGCAAACACACAAGAGGGTGCTGTCAGACGATTGCGAATTCGTCTGTACTAGGCCAGCACTCCTGCCCTTTTATGCCGCACAAAGGCCGCGCCACTCATTCAGTGCGGCGGTGCGGTTGGCCTTGAAGTGATCGCGTTGGGAGAGGCTTCGGTCTAGATTGAAATGGTGTGAATGGAAGCGTGGACAGCAACGAATTTCTGCAAGGTTCGCATGCGCCTGAAGCGGATCATTGCCCGTTCTCTTCGTCGGAATGGCTGATGTGAATTCTCGGCCCGATTGTTGAGCCAGCGGCCAGTTTCCTGTTTGTCCGCGTTGCCAACGACTTTCATCGCAGCGCCGTAAGTTCGCAGTTTGTCGGCCACCAAGCTATGCGGGTTGCGGCCGTTCGATTGCCGATCTGGCGTTGCGGTGAAGCTTTCGTATTCCGACCAGCCACGCATTTTGCAGTGATCTGGAAGTAGATTGGTTTCTGAAACCGTCGGAGTGCCCAATTTCAGATCGTATGCAGATATAGATCATAGTCCACATCCGAAATGGTGCGGGCAACACGGGTATATTCGGCGGCCTTTACCGCAATAAAGGTGCGATGCATTTCCTCCCCCAAGGCTTCCTTTAAAAAGCCCGACGCCCGTGCTACTGTGATTGCCGCGTTCCAGTCGCGTGGTAACGCGTTTGTCGTGTCTGCGTCATATCCATTGCCAGTGGTTTCCGGGCCAGGGTCAATCTGTTCGCAGATACCTTTGCGCATGGCGGCCAGTACGGTTGCGGCAACCAGATAGGGGTTGGCATCCACACCAGAGAGGCGATGTTCGACCCTTCGCGCAGACTGCGCGCCTGCCGGAACGCGGACGGCGACAGAGCGGTTGTTGACGCCCCATGTCGGTGCGACCGGTGCATAGCTTTGATTGGCAAAGCGCCGCCAGCTGTTGGCGTGTGGGGCAAAGACCAGCATGCTCTCTGCCATCGTGGCCAGCTGGCCGCCAATGGCGTGGCGCAACATGTCGTTCCAGCCTTGGTCTGGCTCCTCGGCCAGCATATTATGCCCCTCATCATTGCACAGGCTGATGTGTAGGTGCATCCCAGATCCTGCGTATTCCGCAAGCGGCTTTGCCATGAAACACGCCACAACTCCGTGCCGTCGCGCCTGTGCCCGGACGATCCGCTTGAGGCGTACCAGATCATCAGCGGCCTGCATGATATCCGAGCGGTGGTGAAGCGTCAGTTCATATTGCCCAGGAGCATATTCTGAAATCAGCGTCTCAACCGTGATACCGGCCAAGGCTGCTCCGGCATAGATATCCGTAAAGAGCGGCTGCATTCCAATCAGATGATCTACGGAATAGACTTCGGTCTTTCGGGAGCGGCGACCGTCCAGCACATCGCGAGCAGGCTGCACGTGCCCTTCGCTGTCGCGCTCAGGATCCAGCAGGAAAAACTCCAGTTCAAGCGCCGCGACCGGATGCAGGCCAATAGCGGCCATCGCATCGATTTGACCGCGCAACGCATGACGCGGGTCCGAGAGCATCGGCGTTCCGTCAAGATGATATTGCGACAACAAAAGTTCCCCCCGGGCAGGCTGGGTTCCGTGCTGTGCAACCAGCGACCCAGGCACGGGCCATGCGCGAAGATCACCGTCGCCTGTGTCCCAGATTAGGCCGGTCTCGTCGACATCCTCGCCGACTACGTCCAGCCCAAGGATCGAGATCGGCAAATGCCGACCGCTGGAATAAAGCGCCTCAAGTTCATGACGGCGGATAATCTTGCCGCGTCCAATGCCGTTGGAATCGAGCAGAACGATGTCGATGGCTTCTATTTCTGGGTGGGCAGCAAGAAAATCGGTTGCTTCTTCTAGGGATGCGCCCGACGGGCAGATATCAGGCATGCGTGCCCCCTTTGAGCTCAGTCACGACTTCCGTGAAAGCTTCGATCAGTCGGTCGATCTGGCGAACGGTCGTGACAGGGCTCACCAGCATCATGTTGTGGAAAGGGGCAATCAGGCAGCCACGGTTTAACAGGCCCAGATGCACCGCACCTTCAAGTACGGGATGATGTGCCGCTGCCGTTTGCGTGCCGTTCATCAGCCGCCCTGGCGCACAGATGAATTCTACGCGCGCGCCAACGCGAACGACGTGCCATGGCAAGCCGGCCTGCGCAATCGCATCATCCAGCCCCGCAGTCAGCCGCGTAGCACCGGCATTCATATGGACAAAAGCATCGGGCGTTGCGACCTTTGACAAGGTTGCCTCAAGACAGGCAAATTGCATCGGGTTACCGGCCAAAGTCGTACCCATGCCAGAATGGCCAGAGGGACGGGCCGCGTCATAGGTTTGGAACCGCTTTGCCACCGTGTTGGTCATACCCCACAGGGCGGTAGGCATGCCCCCCGCTACGCATTTGCCGATCACGAATATATCCGGTGCAAGCCCGTTCTGACCAGTATAGCCGCCGCGCCCCGTGGATTGTGTATGTATTTCATCAATGATCAGTAGCGCGCCATGCGCATCGGCAACGGCGCGCAAACCTTCCAGAAAACCGGGCTGCGGCAGGACCATGCAGGAGTTTGTCATCACAGGTTCGGTCAGGATCGCAGCCACGTCCCCATGAGCAAGCGCGGCCGCAACTCCCTCCAGATCGTTGAATTCAATGCAGACAGCCCCTTCGAGTAGATTAAAGCATTGACCTACTAAGCCGGCTCGCGCCACGGTCTTGCCTGCTTGCAGTTCGACCATCGTGTCCTCCAGCGTGCCATGATAGCAGCCGTTGAACACCAGAACCTTGCGGCGTCCGGTGAGCGCTCGGGCAACGCGCAAGGCACTGCGATTTGCATCCGTGGCGCTAAGCGCCATTTGCCAGATGAAATCGCCGAAATGCTCGACCATCAGCGCACCAGCCTTCAAGGCCGCCTGTGAAGGCAGCATATAGGTCAACCCACGGCCCGCCTGACGCCTGATCGCACGGGCCACTGCGGGAGGGGAATGGCCAAACATCGATCCCGTATCCCCGAGGCAAAAATCATCCAGCTGGTGACCGTCAATGTCCGTCAGCCGCGCGTCTTTTGCCTTTTTCACAACCAACAGAAAAGGCGAGGGCTAGTCGCGCATCCAATGCATAGGCACTCCGTTCAGCCAGGGAGCCGCCCCCGCATCCAATGCGGCCCGGCTGCGCGGACGTTCGGCCACAAAACGGGCGCTTTCCTTGGTTCGAAAGTCCTCTAGCAGATGGGTCTGAATTCCAGCGACGGACGCCTGTGAGAGTGCATGTGAAGTGTCCGGCACAATGTCTCCTAAAAGTTCTGCTGCGCAAATCTTTTCCGGTGCAATTGCATTGCCGGAGGTCTGTTAATAGTGAGGAACAGGAAGCCCTGAAAAGTCTGACCAGTCAACCCAATTCAGAACCTAACGACGGCACAGATCTATTGGGGTGACAGAGCCGACCAATTCTGAGCCAACGATGATGTAACCATAGTCCGCCATTTTGCCTTTGCGCTGGATAATGTGCCCGAAAAAGTGAGGCGCGGCCTGTGTGAGGGTTTCGAAGAAACTCAACTATTTCTTTCGCACGTGATTCACTGCGCCAATCTTGGGTATGGGACTGGTTGCGACGGAACGGGCCCAAGAGGTAAGTATCGTGGGCTGTCTACACGAATTTCGGACCATCACTATTCATGGATACCTAAGGATGAATGGTTGAGAGACGAAGATCGGTTTGTTGTTCTCGGATTGAAGGGCTGGTTCTCTGAAAACTGTGCGTCTCTTGCAGAGAACTGCCTCGCTCTGGTTGGTCCAGATCCGACAGTCTCTGCCTATGCTATTGAGGGCTTCGCGACGTTGAAAGGCAGTGAAAGAGTTTCGTCCTCAGTTCAGATGCTAGCCGATGGTGAGAGCATCGGGTTCATACAACAGGAATTGGGCGACTATGATACGCGGGACTCTCATGTCGTCGGACTTCTATATCCTACTATTCAGCAACGAAGTCCTTCAATCGCCGCATTCGTTTTAGATTATCCTGGTTGCACCTATGTTCCCGAACACTCTGGGCAAAAGGGGCTGGTCTAGCTGACCGACAACAGCCATTCGCGCGGCCGCAGCGAATTCACACTTTGTCCGCATTGGTGACCTTGGTGGATGGCGCAGCGAACGACCGCAAAGCGCCCTTTTTGTAGAAA
>Ga0102815_10002429_pt1 | contig 11318 bp, 1 predicted proteins | sample ColrivemetaGS759_FD_79113 | JGI IMG/M metagenome (GOLD analysis project Ga0102815, IMG submission 79113) | Estuarine microbial communities from the Columbia River estuary - Ebb tide ETM metaG S.759 | ecosystem: Environmental > Aquatic > Marine > Intertidal zone > Estuary | place: USA: Columbia...
AAAAAAAAGAAAAGAATATAGAAGATATAACCAAAATAACAAAGCAAAGGTAAAATATGAAAAATTTGCTTGAAGAACATCGTATTAAAAGAGAAAAAGAAATAGCCGAGCATAAACAAAATGAGCTTTTAAGACTGAAACAGGAAAAACAAGCATGGTTTAATAATTATAGGGCTAATATGGCTAGTTGGCATGAGAATTATGAACCAGATCTAGACACTTGTATTGATCGGTTATGGTGGCAAAACTGTTGCTATAGTCCACAACACTGGATCAATAGTGAAGGCAGCCATTCAATTGGGGCAATAAAAAGGTCATGGGGAGGAGTAGTGCAACCTGCATACTATTTTAGTCCGATACAATTTGAATATACTCAACAAGCTAAAAGTCTAGAAGCTGAGAAGGCGGGAATTCACCAGATTTTAAGGAGTGAATTTATTGATATTCTACATAAATTATACCCTAATTGGTATCCTGTAAATTTTAAAGACTGGCCTGCTGATAGTTGGGGTAAAGGGGTTGTCGATAGGGGAGAATTTGAAACTATTGAGGGTAATTTACCTACTTATAGGCGACAGTTAGCTGAAAAATTAGAAGCAGAAAGACTTGAAGCAGCAAGAATAAAGGTAGAGCAACTGAAGGCACAGAAGTTAGAAGAAGAAAGGTTACAAGCCGAGAAATTAAAAGCTCAGAAGCTAGAGGCGGAAAGGTTGGAAGCTCAAAGGCTAGAATTTCAGAGGTTAGAAACTGAAAGGATAAAAGGAGAACAGTTGAAAGCTCAAAAACTAGAAGAGGAAAGGTTACAAGCCGAGAAGATGGAACTTGAAAGATTAGAGCTTGAAAGAATAAAGGCAGAGCAACTGAAGGCGCAGAAGTTAGAAGAAGAAAGACTACAAGCTGAGCAACTAGAACTTGAAAGATTGGAGCTTGAGAGAATAAAGGCGGAGCAACTTGAAATCGAGAGGTTAGAGGCAGAAAGATTGCAAGCCGAGAAATTAGAAGCAGAATTAGGAATAGGAGTAAGTAACAATCATGACTTTGTAGAAGTACAATTACAGAGTTCATTTTACGATGAATATTTTCAATGGAGCGCGGAGTATCAATATGATCCATCAATGTTTTTAAAATAATAACAAAATGGATGACGAAGAAAACGAGGTTGCTCAGGGAGTACTGTCTCTTGATTCAGGTCTCCGTGATTATTTCGTAGATCATATTGGTATATTATCAGGTTTAGCCGCCAGTAGCGGTATTGATATACCCTATATATCTAGCGAAGAAATTCAAAATCAATTTCTAGCAATCGTCGGTGGGTTACTTGAAAACATGATTTCCAACCCCACATCTACTAATAATTCAGATATTTTAATAAAATGTTTAGATTTATTAGATAAATCCTGTGAGGTTAGCAATTTACTAGCCACTCATTTTAGTGGGCAACTAACATTATTATTAATACAGGATAAATATCCTGATTTCAGGAATTCCATTTGCAAGCTATTAACTACTGCCGAGTATGAGTTTAGTGAGGAACAAGCTGCAGAATTAAATAAATTTGTAATTTCTTTCCATTCGACTCCACTGCTTAAATTACTTATAAGTAAAGAAATAATTAGTACGCAGTCTTTAGCTTATATAATCAATGCTACAAAAACGGTTCAAAGCAACGATTCAAACTACGCCTTATATAAAAAACAAGTACTAATGATTGTAGAAAGCCTACAAGATGATAGCCAGTCATGTAAATTATTATCCCCGCAATTACTGGATTTCTTTAAATTATCTCAGGACAAAAGCTTAACATTACCTATAGCGAAGTTAATAAATGATCAAGGATTTTTTGAGACTTATTTAAATGAGATTAAAATTACCTTAAAATCTTTGGCAGATTCACTGGAAATTAATTGCTTAAGGGAAGAGGTTAGAAAGCAACCCGATAATCTTGCTCTTAAGCAACGGCTTTTAACATGGGAATTCATTGATAGTTTACATCAATTATATCCTAATTCTTATCCTGCAAAATTTGAGAAGTGGACTGATAAACTTCCAATGAAAAAACATGTTGATAATAATGATTTTCAAGTAATGGAAAAGAATACCAAGATTTACAAAGGATGGTTAGCTGACAAGAATGAATTAATTGATATTTTACCAAAAATAATGCCTGAATCTTATCCTGTGGGATTTGAAAACTGGACTAATCAATGGGGTAAAGGCATTGTAGATAATGCTGATTTTAAAACTATAGCAAGTATGTTACCTACTTATAGGCAGCAGTTAGAAAAATTAGTAGACTCAGGTAGTAAATTTGAGGATAAATCGCAATCAGATGAATTGATATTAGGTTATGGATTAAAATATAAAAATCTGCAAGGTTATCTTGAGACAATAACTACAACCTATAATTCAATAAAAAAGCTTTTAGAGAATAAAGTATCTATCAGCAGGGAACTAGTTGATCTTTATGATCAGTTCCTGATAGACATATTACGTAACGAAACCTTAGCGAGCGATAGCGGAGTAAAAAAAGAATACAGAACTTTACTGGAAGTCGGATATAAGTATAGCTTAGAAATACTTTCGGAAAAATATGACTTATCGGAAAAATTAATTGAGTCTTTGATTAATAAGGCAAGTAATGACCCAAGTATAAGCGGCAGCCTTATCATTAATTACTTAATATCTTCAATATTAGCTGAACTGGCAAAGCAAGATAAACTACCTAAAACACTGATAGTATCATCAATAGAAATACTAAAAAAGAATGTAAACTTTGCATTCATACATACAGTAAATAGAGTTGCAAATGCCTTTAAATATCTAGCCTGCTCCGGTATAGAAGATGATAGTTTTACTGCTAAACTATGTGTGGAGGCCTTAAGTAAGGTTGCCGACGAAGTAAAAGGGCTAATATTAAGCGGCATTGAAGCTATTGTAACAAACTCTTCAAAACTTTCAGAGGAAGTAATAAGTACCTTAATAAAATTAATTACCGATCCTGATCAACAGATAGAGCAGCGGATAAGAGCAATTAAATTATTACAGAGAGCACCTAAATCATTAAGGGAGGAAGATATATCTAGTCTCTCTACATTATTAGAAGGCGAGCAAAGATTCATATTATCCGGTATCGACTATACCAGGAAAATGTTTTCAACTAGCCGGTATGATTATGATAATGAATACCGGGACTGGGAATTACTACAGGAAGAGATTTTTAAAGGAATAACAAAGGAAGGATTAGACCTTGATCTAAATAGCAATGCTTTTAACCGGAAAGATGATCAAAATTATTATTATCAGGCAACAGATATAAGATTAATCCAAAATGAGATTATGAAGCCTTTTCTCGGGAATTTTACTATACATGAACCGATAGGCGACGGCAGATATGTAAATCAGGTTTTATCTACCTTAGTATTATCGCTGGATGAGCATAAACCTACTTTGTGCGTTTATAACCTAGGTAATTGGCATTGGGTATCTTTTGCCGCCTTAAAAATAAATAATGAAGTATACGTGCTGTATAAGGATTCAAAAGGCACTGTTAATAAAAAGTTTGAGAAGCTGATAACAGAAATAGACGGAGCTGCTAGATTTATTACTAACACGGCTTGCAAGCAAACATCCGGAGTAGAATGCGGGATATTTGCCTTAAAGAATATGTTAATTTTGGCAGAGCAGCTTCAAAACAACAAGGAAGAATTTATTAAGGGATTTGAGGAGTTTAAAGATTTTTGTAGTCTGGAACTAGCACAAAAGCTTAGAGCAGAAGATTTTGCCGTAGAATATGTAGTTAGCAAATACTATGAAGTTAACGCTGCTGAATTACATTTAAGTCGTTTACTGCAGTTAAGAGCCAAGCATACTACTGAAGCTAAAGTAATAGAACAAAAGCTTAAAGAAGAAGAATTAAAGGAATTTACCATTATAGCATTAGATGCAGGTGAAGAATTAACCGACACAGTTAGTACTATAACTGTTGAAATCGCAACCATGGAAGATACAGATCCTACAGATAACAATTATCTCTACGGCTATCGATTTGCCATTAGTGACAATCTAAAAGCAGACCGTGAGAAAATATTTACAATCATAAGTGAAATACTAGAAGCATACCCGGTGGTTGTAAATGATAAGAGTGTCATATTTTCTGCAGATCATGTAAGTATGGTAGTTAAAGTACCAAAAGCAGCTATTAATGACCAAAATATAACTTCCATAGGAATAGATAGATTGTCAGAAAATCTGTCTATAGAGCATAATTCTAAAGAAGAAACAGAAGTTTTACAGATTATTCAGCAAGAGGTCGGTATTCTTCTAGAAAGTCATATACCAAGCCATAAGACCATAAAACACTCTACTTTGATTCATCAAAGATTAACTCCTCCAGATACGCAAGAATTAGAACAGCTTGATTATAAGCTAGCCGGGGCTACTGCCGAGTTATTTGTTAAATATGCAGAAATTAACGGCACTCTCCCGCCGGGAATTATCGATAAGCTTGAGCAGTCATTTAAAGAGAGTAAAAACCCTCTATCTACAGCTAGTTTTAAAGCATTATCAATTATAGCTAAGAAAAGTCCAAATCTGTTAAACGAGGAATTAGTTGAGTATATCAAAACATATGACCCGGAAACAGGCAAGCAGGTTGCATTTAATACAAGTTTAGAACTTTTAACTGCACTACTTAGTGAAGGTAAAGAAGAAGTTTCTGATTTAGAGCTAAGTTCAATTAAAGAGGAATTAGATAAAATAAAAGAGCTGCTTAAGGTATCGCGCCTACAGAATATGGATAAGTTATATGATTTAGCTCAGAAGATACTGATTGTTGTACCTGATTTATTTAACGAATGTTTAGGCTTAGTTAAACTTACTCCTTTTGCCTGGAAGAATACAACAATTATTGATCGGTTACTGGACTCGGGGAAACTAACCAATCAGGATATATGCCTTTTTATAACTTATGGCTATAGCGGAGTAAAACTGTTTACGGCTCTTGAACAATATTTTAACGACAGTTTCATTTACTTGATAGAAGATGCCGATTCTTTAAAGGAAGTGTTGGTTGATCTTGACTCTTTAGTAGCGATGGGAGGCACACTAAAGGAAGAAACGATTAACAAACTGATAGAATTAGCTAAGGTTAATCCGGCTCAAGCTATTAATATCGGTAAAATTCTGTTTACTGCTCACTCCTGTCTAACCGATGACCAGTTTATCTTAATTGAAGAGATATTTAAGGGAGCAGGCTTACAGCTTACTTTTTTACTTGCCAAATTATTTGCTAAAGCTCATAAGCAATTAACTACAGCTAGTGCAGTAGCAGCGGTATTCCAAGAGTTAAATGCAAGAACGCCTCTTAGTATCCTTCCTACCGAAGAACTAAGAACAGAAGCAAAAGCTTTACTTGCGCTAAAATTGCGAAACTCGAGCCTAGATAAATTAACTATCATCCAATCTCTTCATGGAAAGCTGTTACAAACAGAGACCATAAAAACAGTTGCAGCTTTGGTAAAACACAAAACTTTGAGCAAAGACTGTATCAAGATACTTGCAAGTTTAGACCATATTCCTCCTTTAGAAGAAGAAGTCAGCGAAATCATTTGTAAATCCAAAAATGAATTACCTGATGAATATCTAAAGCTTAAAAGTTTTTTAAGTATTGATGCCGATAGTTTTTTACTAACTCAGGAACAGCTTAAGATCAAGGAGCTAATTGAACAAAGGTTCGCCGAGATATATGTAACAGACTACGGCATAGAAAAAATAATACAGACTCTTGGCATGTTAAAGTATAGCCAAGAATTTAAGGATCAAATAATCCTTGATACAATATTAAATAAAGCCGGCTCTTTAGAAGAGTGGTATGTTTTTCTTGAGTTTTTAATTAAAAATAACATTTTAGAAGAACAACTACCCGAATATCTTGAGCAACCAAGCTTAACAAAAATAACAGATGTTATCGAGAGTAAGATATTATCTGAATCTCTACATGAGTTAAAAGCGTTAGAACATCTGAATCTAGAAGAGATCGTTAATCAGATAACCTATTTATGTTATCAGTTAAAATCTTTTGGTTGGTCTTCCCAAGGTTTAGCACATATATTACAGAAAATAACCGGTGATAACATACATTACTTTGCAAGTAGCCTAAAAACTATCTTTGAATACCGGATAACAGAGGAGCAACGAAATAAACAAGGAGAATGCATATCTGACATTATCGATAGATACTCAGGTGATGTTCTAGAACCTTCCGTCTATCAAATTGCTAATAACCAATTTGAACACAAGACTGAGAACAAAGGAGGTGTTTTACTTGAAAAAATTATTGAATTAAACCCGGAATTAGCAGAAAAGCAAGCAGAGTATTTAAGCACCCTTGAAAGTATCCGTAATATATACGTTGATAACACGAAAGGAGAGGCTATTTGCAACTGGAGCGCCGAGCAAGTAAAAGAATGGGCAATAAAGTTTAAAGACAACCACAAAAACGGGGGCAATAAAAAACTGCTAGATAAAGAGGAATTAGTAGAAGTAATGGCAGTATTGCAAAGGGCCAATAATCTACATAGTGCCAAAGGCGGTCAAGACGGGCATTTATTACGGGATACGCAAATAATTTCTTTACTTCTATTACTTGATGAAGAAGAAAGTAGTAAAGGTAAATTATTACAGGTTGCAACCGGTGAAGGTAAATCGACCATATCGGCAATGCTAGCTGCGATACTTGCTCTTTACGGTTATAAAATAGATTTAATTACCAGTTCCAGGGTTTTAGCTTTCATAGGTCAGGAATCGTCTGAAGGTTTTCTCGCAATGCTTGGTCTTAAATCAAGTTGCAATCTGAAAACAAGAGGTGCGTCCGGTAGACAAAATGTCTGTTATGATTCTGACATAGTCTACGGTGATGCTTTAACTTTCCAATCTGATTTTTTAAGTAACACTAGTAATCATGGACCAAGAAGGGGCGGTAGAGAGTTTTCAATTACTATAGTCGATGAAGTAGATAGTATGCTACTTGATAGCGTCAATCACCTTGCCAAGCAAGCAACTCCTACTCCTCTTATGGAATACGTATTGCCTGTCATGACCATGGCATGGGATAACTTTCACAAGATTATATTGCCTTTGAATCTTGAAACTGAAATAGCTATAGAAGAGGCCACAAAATTAATCAATCATCTTATTGATTCACTACCTATACCAAAACATCTTGAGGCTTATGCAAAGTTTCAGGCTAAAAACTGGGGAACAAGTCTAGTTAATGCAGCAACTAGAATGGAGCCGGATAGAGATTATGTAATTAACATAAATCATGCCGGTCATAAAGTAATTAATCCCGTAGATAGTAGCACCGGGGTTACGCAGGAAAGCATGGTATGGTATAACGGCCTGCATCAATTCCTACAGATAAAGCATAATTGCCGTATTTCAGCGGAAACCTTAACTAGTTTCTTTATTACCAATATTGCTTACTTTCTAAAATATGACAGGATTCTCGGTATGACGGGGACTCTTGGAGGTGAAGGTTCACAGGAGTTTTTAAAAACAATATACGGGGTAGATATTGCCTTTGTTCCAACCTATAAGGATAAACAGGTTATAGAGCTTGCAGACAGGATTGAAAATACAAAAAGCAGGCATGTTGAAGCAATTGTCAGTAGCAGTTATCAAGAAGCAGTGCTACATAATAGAGCCGTGTTAGTAGTTTGTCAGACCATTAAAGATGCGGAAGAATTATCTTTACAGATTAAACAACGCTGCGGAAATAAAGCCAAGGTTATCAAATATTTAAGGAGCGAAGAGAGCCTATATAACTATGAAATAGAGTCAACCGTTTCGCCGAATACTATAATAGTTGCAACCAATCTAGCAGGACGCGGTACGGATATAAGAACTAGCCCGGAAACTGAGGCAAACGGCGGATTACACGTAATATCTACCTTTATTGCCAAAAATACCAGAGATGAGGAACAGGTTAAAGGTAGGACGGCTCGTCAGGGTAATTGCGGTAGCTATCAGATTATAGCTCTGGTTAGGGACTATTACGATCATGAATCTTTTGGCCTTAGTGCTCAGGAATTAATCGATAATATAAGACATAATCGTGATATTAGAGAATACGAAGGTATCAAATATAGTATAGAACATTCAATACCCGGTCTTCTTGCTCAAGATGATATATACACCAAATTTAGCAAGTTTTACCTGGAGTTATTAAACTCTACTGCCCCCGGTGAATACAGAATAAAAAACTGTAAACTTAAACAGTTAATAGAAGATTTTGGGTTGTGGCTTCAGATCGGTCAAAATTCTACCGACATTGATCAGTTCCTAGTTAATGCCAAGGAAAAGTATGAGAAGGGTATATTTACTAATCCTAGCTACATAGTAATTCAGCACGGTTTATATGAGAAAAGAACTTGGTTTGGTTTGATTAACACCGCCTTAAGTAAAGCAACTATGGATATTGATAATATTTATAGTTTTGCGGCACATTACTACATGGCAAAATCCTACCTTAATAGTGATAGTGACAACTACAAGAACAAGACCGTAGAATCATTAATGGAAACCGCTAACAGGGTTAATGAAATTATCTCATACCTAACGGCAATGAATATCTCGGTAGCAGGCTTCGGAATTAATGAAGGTAATGAACTATTAAAACAGGTGACTACTAAAATTGATTTTTTTAAAAGTTTTACCAAACATATAGAATCAGCCATAAAGGTTATAACCGAGTCAGGGGAGAGGGAAGTAAGAGTAAAATCTACTATTGATAAGAGGCAATTAACAGCGGATTTAACCCCTGATGATATTGCCGAAATTGATTTCCTAGGGGTTAATGAAATATTTGAAGTAGAAACCTATAAACCAAAAAAGAACTGGTTTGATAGTGTCGTGGTAGCTTTATGTAGTATTGCCCAAATGGCTATAGGAGTTTTTATGACCATGAGCGGTAACTTTAGCCTTGGAAGTAAAATATTTATATCGGGCATAATGGATGCCTATAAAGTAGGTATGGCCTTATCTAAAGGAAGGGCGCTTGACCTTGATGAATATCTTAGCGGCAAGGCTCTTGATTATGCCTTAATTGCCGTTGAAGTCAAATTTACGGAAGTTTCAAAAGCACATGCTGCTAAAAAAGCAATTGAAGAAGGAGCTAAAGAAAGTATCAAACAAGGAGGGAAAGAAGTCATCAAGCAAGGAGCTAAAGAAAGTATCGTTCAGCTTGCAAAGACTGCAGGACTGCACATGGCAAAAACCGTTGCCGTTGAAAAAATTGCCGAATGGGCAGCAAGCGAAGTTAAAGAGAACTTACTTGACGGGTTAGAAGAGCGGGTAGCAGGAAAGGTATCTCGCATAACAGAATCTGCACTTGAGGAAAATGCAATATTATTAAGCCCGGATTGTAATATTGAGCGTCAGCAAATATTAAAAGAAATCCAAAATGCAGTATTTAAAGCGACTAAAACTCATAAGCACGCCAGAGTCATTAATGAACTTGCTTCAGGAGTATTTAAAGCATCATCTAGTCTTCCTTCTGAGTTCCATAGTATAGGTAAGGTATTATATGCCGGTCACAAAATAGGATCTATGGGAGATATTATCTCAAAAATAGAACCTATAATCGATGATCTAAAACAGGCAATAGACAATATAGTTAATCAAGCCGCAGCTAGGGCTAATGTAAGATTAAAAGGTTCGTTTAAATCTTCTGCTGATTCCGAGCAAAAGAATATTTGTGATTCCCTATCCCGTAATATCGGATCAATGGTCGGTGATGCGATATTAAATTTAATCCAAAGGAAAGTAACTAATCCTATGATCAGCTGGGGTGTTTCTTATATTATCGACGAATCGGTAGAAAACTACCAAAGGAAACAGCAAATGCTATTGGCAAACCATAAGTATCAAATAAAACAGGCCGAGGAGCTAGAGCAAGACTTATCCGAAAAAATTAACCCGAAACAAAAAGCTCCGGGAGGGAAAACAAAACCACCGACCTCAACTCCAAAACCTTTTGATTACTCATTGTTACTCGGTCAAAAGACCAATCAGGAACTAGTTCAGTTAAATAAAGACAGTCTGGAATATCTAACATACTTTTTCGATGCCTCAAACAAGAAAACCCAAAAGGCAGAAGAAGTAAAACTTTATGACGTTACTAGATCAACGCCTCAGTCAAGTATGTTCTTCAGTAGCTTGTTCAATAGCTTGCCAAGGGTTTCCTTTATACCTAGGGTTAATGCTGATACTCTAGTATTTACTACGGCTACGGCTACAGAAATAGAACTAGGTTTTGAAGCTCTAGCAGGAGCTACTTATGGATTAAGAAAAGGCGCTGTAGCATTAGGTAGAACAGTATTACCCATTGCTAGGGGTATACCGCAGGCTACAGTTGTAGTAGGCGGAATAATTGGCTTGCATAATGCAGCGCAGTTTGAACACGAACATCCTTTCCTTGCTCCAGAGTTTAATGATATAATGACTAATCCTCTTATCCCTCAAGATATAAAAGATAGATACTGGCAAAGAGCAACAAATGATCCGAAGCTAGTTAGCCAGCAGCAATCTTTACGGGTTACTGAATTACCAAGTATTGACTTTAAAGTAATGGGCAGAATTGATCAGCAAAGGCATGGTGATATAGTTAGTGCTTATTTCGATATTGACCCTAATGCAAACAAGCCGTCAATCTTAAGTACTCCCGTACCTTATCAACCAAAATCAATCCTGTTTACTCCAGAGGACTCAGATAATTATTTAAAATGGAGTCAGTTGCCTGGCTTCTCTCCTCATATGGTTAAAACATGGCAGGAATCTTTCCCTGACCAAAGCCAGCTCCCTGATAATTTAGATATGAGCATTCTCTATAAAAAGATAGATTTAGATTATGGCAAACTATCGAAAGCTTTCGATAGTGATGTACGATACATTCATGATAAAAAATACGAAGGCGCAAAAATAACGGATATTGATCCAAGTGTAGTAGAGCGCATGTCAGGTTTAATTATTACCGATAATAGCGGAAAAATTCTTGGTATTCATAATACACAGGATCATCACATTATTCATCAAGCTACCGAAGGAGCAAAACAATTATTTGATGAGCTGGGATTAGATATACACGGGAAAGAAAATAGAATTACCTTACCAGCAGATGAAAAACTTACTGAACATGGTGTTACTGATATGACCCAACATGTAGGGCGACATAATCAGAAAATTTTGGAAGAAATACAAGAGGAGGTCAAGGTAATCCAAACATCCCTTAATAGAGGAGAAATAAGTAGGGAAAAGGCTAA
>Ga0102815_10002432_pt1 | contig 11310 bp, 8 predicted proteins | sample ColrivemetaGS759_FD_79113 | JGI IMG/M metagenome (GOLD analysis project Ga0102815, IMG submission 79113) | Estuarine microbial communities from the Columbia River estuary - Ebb tide ETM metaG S.759 | ecosystem: Environmental > Aquatic > Marine > Intertidal zone > Estuary | place: USA: Columbia...
TTATATGGTTTACAAATAAGGAAAAAGTCCATGATATGGATAGACATGGAAAAAACATTGTCAATTTTCAATTAAGCTTAATTGTTTATTCCGTTGTGTGCATACCCTTAATATTATTTTTAGGTATTGGATTAATAGGTTTAATAGCGTTAGGGTTGGTGTCTATTGTGTTACCAATTATGAATGCCTTAAAGGCAAGTAATGGAGAGATTCCTGTATATCCACTGACAATCACATTTTTAAAGTAGGTGGAAAAACTAGTATGACACATAAATATGAAATCATGACATAAACGTGAGTTGGATGCATAAATTTCAGTTATTTTAAAATTATCTCATTGTTAAGTTAGTTAGTTAGTTGAGATAATAAAAAAGCTCACCGTAAGGTGAGCTTTTCTTTTCTGTGATAATATCATTAACTATTTAACATCACTGGCATAACAAGCATCGTCACTTTTTCCCCCTCGTCTAATCCATCAATGGGTGTTAAAATACCTGCACGATTTGGTAAGCTCATCTCAAGTTGAACGTCATTCGCATTTAAATTATTTAACATTTCAGTTAAAAAACGAGAATTAAAACCAATTTGCATGTCATCGCCTTGGTAATCGCAAGTCAAACGTTCTTCTGCCTTGTTACTGTAATCAATATCTTCAGCTGATATGTTTAATTCAGCACCCGCAATTTTTAATCGTATTTGGTGTGTTGTTTTATTTGAAAAAATAGAGACACGCTTAACCGAATTTAAAAATTGATTTCTGCTAATACTCAACTTATTTGGGTTTTCTTTAGGAATAACCGCTTCGTAATTTGGATATTTACCATCAATAAGTCTACAAATAAGAACAGAATTTTCAAAAGTAAATTTAGCATTAGAGTCATTATATTCAACCTTAACATCTTCTTCAGATCCTAATAAAATTCCTTTTAAAAGATTTAATGGCTTTTTAGGCATGATAAATTCTGCAGTTTCACTTGCTGCCACATCACTACGTGTGTATTTTACTAGCTTGTGAGCATCAGTTGCAACAAAGGTTAGATTGTCAGTTGAAAATTGAAAAAAAACACCACTCATAACTGGACGAAGATCATCATTTCCAGCAGCAAAAATGGTTTTACTTATTGCAGTTGCCAAAACATCACCGCTGATCGTGGTCCTGCTCGGATTGTCCAGCTCTAATGCTTTTGGAAACTCATCTCCATTGGCATAAGCGAGTGCATATTTACCATGATTGGAACTTATTTCAATGGTGTTATTGTCCTCTACGATAAACGTTAAAGGTTGTTCAGGAAATGTTTTTAAAATATCTAAAAGCAATTTAGCTGGAATAGCAATATTTCCAGAACTATCACTTTCAACATCTAAGGTAGATGACATCGTTGTTTCTAAATCACTGGCAGATACAGTCAAAGTTGTATCCTGTAAGTTAAAAAGAAAATTATCCAAGATAGGCAAGGTGTTCGAGTTATTAATAACACCACCCAACACTTGTAATTGCTTAAGCAAATAGGTACTAGATACTATAAATTTCATTGGTATCGCTTTGGTTTATAATCAGTGTACAATTAATACAAATATATCTCTTACTAGTTAATAAAGGAAACAAACTTATTAACAAAAATTGAGATTAAATTTATCTAGGTTATAGCGAATTGTTTGTGTTATTTTAAACAAGGACATTGTCAAATATTATAAAAATTAGTCATTGATGAAATTAACAGAAACGGTATCTCTCATGTTCAAACCCATTAATGTTGTAGCACTTCCAACCGTTGAACTGTTGCTCTTGTAGACAGCGATTTCAAGATAATTGGATGAATTAAAAACTACCAATCCTTTGCCTTCGTCAAATCGCTTATCTTCTGGTGAATTAAAGTCAACCACATCGCTATATTTTGAAAAGACTGTTTTAAATTTATAATGTCTTGCAGAAATTTCAAATTTGCGACCTTTTTGTATGGCTTCAAAAAAACTCTGTTTAATGTTTGTGACGACATTACCGTAATTGTCAATGTAGATCACATTTCCTATTATTTGGTTTTTATCATCATTTACAAAAGGGAGAATGTTTTTTATTGGTTTAATATCAGTAATTAATTTACCAATAATTTCGAGGGTACCACCTCTTGCAATGTGACATGCAACTTTTACAAATACATCTAAAACAGGAAAACTTGTAGGGAGTTTGTCATGAATATTTATTTCTACAATTTTTTCAGGAGCAATTTCTGAGCAAACCATACTCATAATACCATTATTTGCACAAATAAAATAGTGGTCATCCAATTTAATTGCTATGTGCTTGTTTTCTTTATTTATTTCAGAGTCAATACCTATGATATGTATGGTTCCTTTTGGAAAACTACTGTATGCATATTGAATAATGTAAGCAGCCTCAGGAATATTGAATGGAGAAACAGAATGTGAGATATCAACGATTTTGACTTCAGGCATTTCACTATAAATAGCTCCTTTTATAGCACCGGCGAAATGGTCTTTTTCTCCAAAATCAGTGGTTAATGTAATTATTGGCATGACAAAAATATTGATATCTTTTTTTAACCGTATTGACGGTAATTTTTGTACTTTTATACCATACAAAACTAAGGAATACAAAAAGATTTTCCACATAAAATATTTAAGTATTTGAATGAATTAATTATCGAGCTTGAAGAGATAAGCCCAAAGGAATTTTTCGGTGCGCAAAATGCGAATATTGAATTATTAAAAAAGTACTTTCCAAAATTAAAAATTGTCGCAAGAGGGAATAAATTAAAAGTTTTTGGTGATGAAGAACTTTTAGAAGAATTTGATCGAAGACTGACAATGCTCATGACGCATTTCGGTAAATACAATAAGTTGGATGAAAATGTTATCGAGCGTGTTTTGACTAGCCAAAGTAGTGATGATTATCAAACATCCGAATTGAGTGGTCAAGTCTTGGTGCATGGTGTTGGAGGGAAATTAATAAAGGCTCAGACTGCCAATCAACGTAAATTGGTAGAGAGTATGCGTAAAAATGACATGGTGTTTGCAATAGGACCAGCTGGAACAGGTAAAACTTACACGGGTGTTGCACTGGCTGTCATGGCCCTGAAAAATAAGGAAGTAAAGCGAATTATATTAACACGTCCAGCTGTTGAGGCAGGAGAGAATTTAGGCTTTCTACCTGGTGATTTGAAAGAGAAATTAGATCCCTACATGCAACCTTTATATGATGCTTTAAGGGATATGATTCCACATGAGAAGTTGGAAGGATACATTGAAAAGGGAGTGATACAAATAGCACCACTAGCTTTTATGAGAGGACGAACTTTAGACAACGCATTTGTGATTCTTGATGAGGGACAAAACACAACACATGCCCAGATGAAAATGTTTTTGACAAGAATGGGTAAAAATGCAAAATTTTTATTAACCGGAGATCCTGGTCAAATTGATTTACCACGTCGCACAATTTCAGGGTTAAAAGAAGCCTTGTTAATATTAAAAGATGTTCAAGGTGTTGGTATCATATTTCTTGACGACAAAGATGTCATTCGTCATAAATTAGTTAAAAAGGTCATTGCTGCCTACAAAAATATTGAAAATAGAGATTAGCCCATAGATGAGTCAAACAATTACGAGTACAAATTTTAGATTTCCAAATCTTAGAGGAGTTTACAAAGGGAAAGTTCGAGAAGTTTATAATATTCAGGACGAATTGTTAGTAATGATTGCTACAGACCGTCTCAGTGCTTTTGATGTCGTTATGCCTAAAGGAATCCCTTTTAAAGGGCAGATATTGAATCAGATTGCTACTAATATGATGAAAGCGACTGAAGATTTGGTGCCTAATTGGTTAGTGGCATCACCAGATCCAAATGTTGCTATCGGACACTTATGTGAACCATTCAAAGTCGAAATGGTTATCAGGGGATATTTGTCTGGACACGCAGCTCGAGAGTATAAATCAGGAAAACGCGAATTATGTGGCGTTAATATGCCTGAGGGGATGAAAGAAAACGATGCATTTCCAAATCCAATTATAACTCCTGCAACCAAAGCAGAAATGGGTGCTCACGATGAAGATATATCACGTGAGAATATTTTAAATAAAGCGATTGTTTCAGAGAAAGATTATACAATATTAGAAGATTATACACGGAAATTGTTTCAAAGGGGGTCTGATATTGCACAATCACGAGGCCTAATTTTGGTTGATACAAAATATGAATTTGGAAAAACTAAAGAAGGAAAAATTGTTTTGATTGATGAGATTCATACACCAGACTCTTCTCGTTATTTTTATTTAGAAGGATATCAAGAAAGACAGGACAATGGAGAGGTTCAAAAGCAGTTATCAAAAGAGTTTGTGAGACAGTGGTTAATTACTAACAACTTTCAAGGTTTAAAAGGACAAGTTGTTCCAATAATGACTGACGGGTATATAGAAACTGTTTCAAATCGTTACATTGAATTATACGAAAACATACTTGGGGAATCATTCATCAAAGCTGATGTTTCCAATATCGACAAGCGTATTGAAGCAAATGTTTTAAATTACTTTTCTAAATAACCGATATCCTTTCAGACTTAAAAATGACCTTCCTTTATTTTATAATTAAGATACGTGGATTGATGGGATAAAGCCATTCAACGCCACGTTCAGTGATAATCGCATCATCCTCGAGGGGTACTCTTAATTTTTTACCATCCCACTCAGGAATTTTAGTATATGCAAATAACTCGATTGAAATGAGGTTGGTTGGTTTTAGCACATAATTTAATCGTATCGGATTAAAAAAAGCGATGGATGGCCCGATGCCATGTCCCCAATTTCCTACAGAATGACAACCAATAATTACGTCTGTTTTATCTAAGTCAGTTGAGGCATTAAATGCTTTCATTTTATTAAACCCTGCCTTCGTGAGAGCTTCATATATAGAAGTTTCAGCTTCTTGGGCTGTAACACCGGATTTAATAGAGTTTTTTATTATGGTCCTTACTTTGACACCTTTATTAAATGCATTTTGAATACTTTCGGGAACACGAGTTTCGTGTTCTTTGAGGACATAAGCCATACGCTTCATGTCTGTGTACATATTCATAAGGCCAACACCCCAATCAATCATTAGGAGGTCACCACGTTGAATAATTCTGTCAGAGGAAGTTGCTTCAACACCATTTGGTCCAGTAATATATACTGAGGGCATACCAAAAGACGACTCTAAGTTGTATTTAAATTGCTGCTCTTTCATCCACCAAGCTACATCTTCCAGAGTGGTAATTCCTGGTGTAATAATCTCATTTGAAAAAGCGCGTTCAGCAATTGTGTAGGATAAGTCTCCCGCTTCTCCATAGATAGCTATTTCACTAGCAACACGACGGGACCTAAAATCAGAAACTAATTTTTCAGCAGATACAAATCTTTTTTTTAACTCTGGCCCAAGTAATTCAACTAATTCTATATACGCAGTGTGCGTTAGACCATCTGCTCCTCCAAAGTTCTTAGACATATTTAAACCAATTGATTTTGGATTTCGAGTTTGAACAAACTCCAGAAGTTCTGCAGATGATCCAAAATAATCAAAAGCATTACTTTTTTCTAGTAAATAGCCGCCAATACCTAGGACAGCTCTTTCTATCCGATCACCACCGTTATCAGTAAAAATATAATAGCCAGTTGAGCTCACATAACCTTCTCCCATATCTGAATATAGTGGATCAAAATTACCTTCTCGATTCGTTATAATCCACATGTCAATGTTGTTTTCACGCATGACCTCAGGTAAAACCAAATCAAATTTATCATTCCTGACCTGATTCATTTTACGCCAACGTCTCATGGATTCTTGTCCAAAAGTATTCAAGCCAAAACATAAAAGGAGAAGTGAGACAACAGTTTTAAATCGTAAATTCATAAGTGATGCAATAAAAATTTGTGCATTAAAATTAGTTTATAAAATGTTATGAATCAAAATCAAAATGTCAAAGTCAAAAGAAATTATCAACATTTTAAAATGTTTCATTCTACTTTATTACTTTTAGTACTTTATTAAAAGATCTTATCTATGGATATACTCAACGAATTAACAGCGGCATTTTCAAGTGCAGTTTGGGGATTACCGTTATTAATTTTGCTTGTAGGTGGAGGACTTTACTTGCTAATTCAATCAAGATTTATTCCTTTTTTATTAATTATTCATGCTATCAAGGTGTTAAGAGGAAAGTATGATGATGAAAGCGATCCGGGTCATATAACTCACTTTCAAGCTCTAACTACAGCATTGTCTTCTACCATAGGTATGGGAAACATTGCTGGAGTTGCCGTAGCTATATCGATTGGTGGTCCAGGAGCAGTATTTTGGATGTGGATAAGCGCAGTTATAGGTATGTCTACGAAGTTTTTTACTTCCACACTTTCAATAATGTTCAGAGGTAAAGATAGTGCAGGAGAGGTACAAGGAGGTCCTATGTACATCATAATGGAAGGATTGGGGACTGCTTGGAAGCCTCTCGCTGTCATGTTTAGTGTTTGTTGTATGATTGGAGCTTTACCAGTTTTTAATGTGAATCAACTAACTCAAGCAGTAAATGATATTTTATTGGTACCAAATAATATTGCTGTTGGTTTTAAATCAAATTTAATTATAGGAATTATTTTAGCTGTTATCACAGGAGTAGTAATTTTAGGAGGATTACAAAGAATTAGTAAAACAGCTTCCAAAATGGTGCCGGCGATGGTGTTGTTGTATTTTGTAGCGGTCCTGATTATCTTATGTGTTAATATGGAGGTTGTGCCTGATTATTTAACATTGATAATTACAGATGCTTTTGCAGCAGATTATTACCCAAAAGAAGATACCTTTTTGGGAGGTGTCGTTGGTGCACTTATATTACATGGTATTAAACGTGGAGCATTTTCAAATGAGGCTGGTTTGGGTACAGCACCTTTAGCTCATGGCGCTGCAAAGACGGATGAGCCCGTTCGTGAAGGTCTCGTAGCGATGTTAGGACCCGCCATAGACACATTGATTGTGTGTACGTTAACTGCTTTAGCAATTTTAGTGACAGGTGTATGGGAAACGACTGCTGATAATGGTGTGAGTTTAACGGCCTCCGCTTTTGGAGCTGCTATGCCAGGTTTTGGAAAATATTTACTTCTTGTATGCATTGCCGTTTTTAGTATTTCTTCGTTATTTTCATACTCATATTATGGAACAAAATGTATGTCTTTTTTAATTGGAGCAAATAAAAAACATTATTACAATTATTTTTATATTATCAGCATTCTCCTAGGCGCAACGACCTCGTTAAGTGCCATGATAAATTTGATTGATGGAGTATTCGCGTTAATGGCGATACCCACTATGCTATCTACGATTATTTTAGCACCTAAAGTCATTCAGGAGCTAATTGCCTACAAGAAACGATTAAAAAAACCTGAAATATGACAAGTCAAGAGAAGGCAAAAGCTTATTGGAAAAAAAACATACAGTATGTTTTGATACTACTATTAGTTTGGTTTTTTGTGTCTTATGGAGCAGGGATTATTTTTAAAGACTTTTTAAATTCTTTTAAAATTGGAGGTTTCAAACTTGGGTTTTGGTTTGCACAACAAGGATCAATCTATGTTTTTGTGATTTTGATTTTTGTCTACATATTGTTGATGAATCGTTTAGATAAAAAGTATGGATTTGACGAATAGATACCTCATGTTTGAAACCTTAGATGTTCAATATTGGACCTATATTTTAGTTGGTCTGACATTTGCACTATACATTGGAATTGCTATTTGGTCAAGAGCTAGTTCGACAAAAGAATTTTATGTTGCCGGTGGTGGAGTGTCTCCTTGGGCAAATGGTATGGCCACAGCCGCAGACTGGATGAGTGCTGCTTCTTTTATTGGGATGGCTGGTATAATTTCGTTTTCAGGTTATGATGGTGCTGTTTACTTGATGGGATGGACAGGAGGCTATGTTCTTTTAGCACTGCTTTTGGCTCCATATTTAAGAAAATTTGGAAAGTTTACAGTCGCAGATTTTATTGGAGACCGTTATTATTCTAACACAGCCAGGATTGTAGCTGTATTTTGTGCTTTGCTAGTATCATTTACTTATGTTGCAGGACAGATGAGGGGTGTTGGTATCGTGTTCTCACGTTTTTTAGAAGTTGATATTAATACAGGAGTTATTATCGGCATGCTTATTGTCCTTTTTTATGCGGTTTTAGGGGGTATGAAAGGAATTACGTATACACAAGTAGCTCAATATTGTGTTCTCATTTTTGCTTTTATGGTACCAGCTATTTTTATTTCAATTCAAATGACGGGTAACCCGGTACCTCAACTCGGATTTGGAAGTGAATTAATTGATCAGCCTGGAACATTTTTATTGGATAAACTTGACGGGTTGAGTACTGATTTGGGATTTCATAAATATACAGAAGGTTCAAAATCATTAATTGATGTTTTCGCTATCACCTTGGCTTTGATGGTCGGAACAGCAGGTTTACCTCACGTGATCGTTCGTTTTTTCACAGTAAAACGAGTCAAAGATGCGCGAAAATCTGCAGGTATTGCACTGTTACTAATAGCTGTTTTATATACCACTGCACCTGCAGTAGCTGTATTTGCACGCACAAATTTGATTGAAACTGTGTCGAATCAACCGTATACAACAGTCCCTAATTGGTTTAAAAAATGGGAATCAACTGGTTTAATCACGTTTCAAGACAAAAATAATGATGGTTTAATACAATATAATGCCAATGAAATTGAAAATGAATTGGTAGTTGATAGAGATATTATGGTTTTGGCGAATCCTGAAATTGCTGAGTTACCAAATTGGGTTATCGCTTTAGTTGCAGCGGGTGGTTTAGCTGCAGCACTATCGACTGCAGCAGGTTTATTACTAGTTATTTCGTCATCAGTTTCACATGATTTGATAAAAAATGTATACTATCCAAATATTTCTGAAAAATTAGAGTTAATTATTGCACGGATATCTGCTATCGGAGCTGTATGCATTGCAGGATATTTTGGAATTAACCCACCCGACTTTGTGGCTGCGGTGGTAGCATTAGCGTTTGGTCTTGCAGCTGCCTCATTTTTTCCCGCCATCGTGCTAGGAATCTTTTACAAGCGTATGAATAAAGAGGGAGCTGTGACAGGCATGCTCGTAGGTATTGTGTTAATGCTTTTTTATATCATGAAATTTAAGTTTGGTTTGATAGGTGGCGTGATCCCTGATAAATCACAATGGTGGTTTGGTATCTCTCCGGAAGGATTTGGTGCCGTGGCTATGTGTGTTAATTTTATTGTATCTATTGTTGTAATGAAATTTACCAAAGCACCACCTTTAGATGTTCAAGAAATTGTTGAAAATATAAGAATTCCTTTAGGAGCAGGTAAACCATCAAATCATTAATGTTATATTTTATTGTACAAACGTCATGAGTAACTATCATATTAAGCATCTTGAAGAATATTTTCAAGTTTACAGAAAGTCAATCGAGAATCCAGAAAGTTTTTGGGAAGAAATAGCAGAAGAGCATTTTATTTGGCGAAAAAAATGGAACAAGGTATTGGCATGGGATTTTTCTCAACCAAAAGTAACCTGGTTTGAAGGGGCACAATTAAATATTACCGAAAATTGTATTGACAGACATTTAGCGACTCGTGGCAATAAAACAGCGATCTTATTTGAGCCTAATAATCCAAATGAGCCTGCTGAGCACATCTCTTACAAACAATTGTATGATCGTGTCAATAAATTTGCGAATGTTTTAAAAGATGAGGGAATAAATAAAGGTGACCGTGTCTGTATATACCTACCTATGATTCCTGAACTCGCCATTGCCGTGTTGGCATGTGCGAGGATAGGAGCCATACATTCCGTCGTTTTTGCTGGTTTCTCATCTAATGCCCTAGCCACACGGATAAACGATTCTGATTGTAAAATGGTGATTACTAGTGATGGATCATTCAGAGGAGCAAAAATCATTGATTTAAAGAGTATTGTTGATGAGGCATTGGAAAGTTGTGACGGGGTTTCAACGGTCCTAGTTGTGAAAAGAACACAATGTGAAATACAATTAAAAGAAGGTCGTGATAAATGGTTACAGCCATTATTAGATATGGCCTCACCAGAGCGGATAGCAGAGGTCATGGATGCAGAAGACCCTTTATTTATTTTATATACATCAGGGTCAACAGGGATGCCAAAAGGTATGGTGCATACTGCAGCAGGCTATATGGTCTACACCGCATATTCTTTTAAAAATGCCTTTCAATATAGAGAAGATGATATTTATTGGTGTACAGCAGACATTGGATGGATAACTGGGCACAGTTATATCGTTTACGGTCCTTTGGCAAATGGTGCCACAACCGTAATGTTTGAAGGTGTGCCAAGTTATCCTGATTTTGGACGTTTTTGGCAAATTGTTCAAAAACACAAAGTTAACCAGTTTTATACTGCACCTACAGCAATACGAGCACTGGCGAAGCAAGGATTAGACATGGTGGAAAAATATGATTTGTCATCAATAAAGGTTTTAGGATCTGTTGGTGAGCCTATTAATGAAGAGGCTTGGCATTGGTATAATGATAATATTGGAAAGAAAAATGCTCCAATCATTGATTCTTGGTGGCAAACTGAGACAGGAGGCATCATGATATCGCCAATACCCTACGTAACACCGACAAAGCCAACTTATGCGACACTGCCATTCCCTGGTATTCAACCGTGTCTTATGGATGAAGATAACAATGAATTAATTGGAAACCGGGTAAGTGGTCGTTTGTGTATTAAATTTCCTTGGCCGAGTATGGCAAGAACTATTTGGGGAAATCATCAGCGCTACAAAGAAACATATTTTTCATCTTTTCAAGATATGTATTTCACTGGAGACGGTGCTTTAAGGGATGAAGTCGGATATTACAGGATCACAGGACGTGTTGATGACGTTATCATCGTATCGGGTCATAACTTGGGTACTGCACCAATTGAAGATGCAGTTAATGAACATCCTGCAGTTGCTGAGTCTGCTATAGTTGGTTTTCCTCATGATGTAAAAGGAAATGCCTTGTATGGTTACGTAATTTTAAAAGATTCGGGTGAATCAAGAAATCAAATTAATCTACGAAAAGAAATAAATCAAATCATTACTGAACACATTGGACCTATCGCGAAATTAGATAAAATACAATTTACAGAGGGACTGCCTAAAACACGTTCTGGTAAAATAATGCGACGTATTTTACGTAAAATAGCACATAAAAACACTACCGACCTTGGTGATACAAGTACGTTGTTAAATCCAGAA
>Ga0102815_10002435_pt1 | contig 11300 bp, 13 predicted proteins | sample ColrivemetaGS759_FD_79113 | JGI IMG/M metagenome (GOLD analysis project Ga0102815, IMG submission 79113) | Estuarine microbial communities from the Columbia River estuary - Ebb tide ETM metaG S.759 | ecosystem: Environmental > Aquatic > Marine > Intertidal zone > Estuary | place: USA: Columbia...
ACATTAAAGACAGTTCAGGATGAATTGGGTGTAAATAAAAATGTTTCTTCTTTTGTTATTCCGGTTGGAGCTACTATTAATATGGATGGAACTGCAATTATGCAGGGCATGGCTACAGTATTTATTGCTCAAATGTCGGGCATCGATCTAACATTATTTCAATACATACAAGTTGTTATACTTGCAGTAGTTACTTCCATTGGTACTGCTGCAGTTCCTTCGGCTGGAACAATAACTCTCGTTATTATTCTTCAACAATTTGGTTTACCACTTGAAGCTATCGGCATAATACTTGCTGTGGATAGAATTCTTGATATGCTTCGTACTTCTGTGAATGTTACTGGTGATGCAGCTGTTGCTTGTATAGTTGCTCACTCAGAAGACCTAATAGACAAAAATTTATTCAATAAATAACTAAAAAGTACATCTTTTTTATAATTATTTGCTAGAATGCCTGTTTAAAAAAGAGGGGGTCCTTAATGAATACTTTACTTTTACCACCAGTTTTAGGCGTCATGGGAATGATCGCTGCACTTGTTGTTTACATGCTTGTTATGAAATATCCTGATGGACAGGATAACGTCAAAAAAATAGGCGATCAGATTCATAATGGAGCATTAGCTTTCATGAAAACTGAGTATAAGTATCTTTTAATTTTTATAGCTGTTTTAGTCGTTTTGGTTTGGTTTGCCTTAGGCATTCATTCAGCAATCGCTGTTATTACAGGAGCTGCTTGTTCATCATTAGCTGGTTTCATAGGCATGTATGCTGCTACCAAAGCAAATGTTAGAACAGCAACTGCCGCACAAGAAGATGGAGCAGCTGCTGCATTGTCAGTTTCTTTTTATGGTGGTTCGGTTATGGGTCTTTGTGTTGCTTCTCTTGGACTAATTGGCTTAGGAACTTTATATTATTTCTTCAATCAAGATCACGTTCACGCCTTGGAAGGGTTTGGAATGGGTGCTTCAGTAGTAGCTTTATTCTCAAGAGTTGGTGGGGGTATTTTTACTAAAAGTGCTGATGTTGGAGCTGATCTTGTGGGAAAAATTGAAGCTGGGATACCTGAGGATGATCCAAGAAATCCTGGGGTTATTGCTGATAATGTTGGTGATAATGTTGGTGATGTTGCTGGAATGGGATCAGATATATTTGAATCATATTGTGGTTCAATGATTGCTTCAATAGCAATTGCTTATACATTAGGATCAACTGATATGATGATGCTTCCATTATTACTTGCATCAGTTGGATTAATAGCTTCAATTTTAGGTATTTTTATTGTCAAACTTCAATCAGCCAAAGAACCTTCAAACGCTCTAAGATCTGGAACACTATTAGCACCTGTAATTTTCGTAATTTTTGCATGGTTTTTAATTCAATCACTTCCAGGAGTTTCAAATGCAGTTTGGTGGTGTGTTATAGCAGGAGCTGTAGGTGGAGTATTAATAGGACTCATCACTGAGTACTATACAGGCGGTAAGCCAGTCAAAGATATTGCAGAATCTGGTGAAACTGGTTCAGCAACTGTTATGATTTCAGGACTAGCTGTTGGTATGGAGTCTGTTGTTATTCCAATAATTGTTCTAGCAGCAATCATTTTTATATCTACTGGTTTGTCTGGTGTATATGGTGTTGGAATAGCTGCAGTTGGAATGTTATCGACTGTAGGAATCACAATGGCTATTGATGCTTATGGACCTGTTGCGGATAATGCGGGTGGAATTGCAGAGATGTCCGGAATGGGTAAAGAAGTAAGAGACATCACAGATTCATTAGATGAACTTGGCAATACAACAGCAGCAATAGGAAAGGGTTTTGCAATTGGAGCAGCAGCATTAGCAGCATTAGCAATTATTTCTGCATATTCAGCTGTTGTCACATTAAATAATCCTGAATTCTCCCTTGCTATTACTGATCCAATTGTATTGGTGGGTATGTTTATCGGAGCTTGTATACCTTTTTATATTGCATCTATAACTATGAAGGCAGTTGGTGATGCAGCCTTTGAGATGATTAATGAAATCAGAAGACAGTTTAAGGAAATTTCAGGTTTAATGGAGGGCACAGCCGACCCAGATTCAGAGAAATGTATTGAAATTGCTACTCAGGCATCTCTAAAAAAAATGATGTTACCTGGTGTTATTGCTGTAGCCATGCCAGCTGTTGTTGGTTTTGGTTTAGGAGCAGAAGCCCTCGGTGGAATGCTTGCTGGTGGACTTTTGGGTTGCGTATCTCTAGCACTTATGATGGCTAACGCTGGTGGTGCATGGGATAACGCTAAAAAGTATGTTGAGAAAGGTAATCTTGGTGGCAAGGGATCAGATACTCATGCTGCAGTTGTTGTGGGTGATACAGTTGGAGATCCATTCAAAGATACTTCAGGCCCATCAATGAATATTTTAATTAATGTAATGGCTATTGTAAGTTTGGTTATTGCACCTCTTTTAAGCATATAAGACCAAACATAAACTTTAATGATCCAGGGAAAAATCCTTGGATCATATGTTAAATTAAAGAATGAATAAAAATGTCCTAATCATAGGTTACGGAGATATTGGCAGTCGCTTAAGTAAAAAACTTAAAGAACAATCAGCAAATATCCATGCAGTATCTAGACATAACTCTTCTGATCAAAATATTGTAAAAATAAACTGGGACTGGCTTTCTAAAAATGATTTAGAGCTACCTAAAATTACCTTCGATTCAGTTATTATTATTCCAAAGCCGAGTAACTTAGATGAAGATGGGTATAAAGATGGTTTTATCTTATCTACAAAAAATATTATAAATTCATTACTAAATGCAAACATTAAAAGCCTGATAGCCATTTCATCAACAAGGGTTTATGGAGATCATCAAACAGGGCATGTTGATGAAGAAACACAACCTGAGCCCTCTGACTTTAGAGGACATTACATTAAGGACTATGAGTTGTTATTAAGCAACACATTTACAACCAATTTAAATATCCTGAGATTTGCAGGTCTTTACAAAGATGGCTCAAAACACAGATCTCATAATCGACTAAGTCGAGATAAAGCAGCAAATATAATATTGTTTGCAATAGATAACTTGTCTAAAAATACATTAAATAATATTTATAACTGCAGCGAGGATTCAGAGGTACTTGAATCAGTAAAATCTATAAGCAATAAAAAATTAAAGATAGCCGGATTTAAATTTTAAACAATTAAAACTAGAACAAAAACCTTAAGCAAAATACAATATCTATATGATTGCAAGCATGACAGGCTTCGGTTCATCGAAGCACATTCAAAAAGAAACAGAAATATATTGTGATATTAAATCTGTTAATCATAGGTTTTTGGATGTTTCAATTAAGCCAAATGATATTGGTAATGAGCTAGATGTTCTAATTAGAGAAGATGTTTCAAAAAAAATAAGACGCGGAAGTGTAGATATAAGATTTAAATTAAAGTTCCCTTCTTCTAATAAATATTCTATCAATGAAAACTCTGTAAAGAATCTATTAGACTCACTTAAAACAATTAAATCGATTAACACAAAAAGTCTCAAGTTATCAGATATAAAAGATATTCCAGGAATAATAAAATCTGAACAAAAAGTACTTATTAATCAAAATCTATTAAAGAAGACTTTTAAAGAGGCTTTAAATCAATTGTCAGAGAACAGAAATATAGAAGGAGAAAAAATAAAAAAAAACTTTTTATCTAAAATAGTAAAAATACAAAAAAACTCAGTAAAACTTTCAAAATCTAACTCCAAATTATCACAATTAAGAGCTAAATCTTTAAATAAAAAGATTAAAATGCTTTGTAATAATTTAGATCAAGATAGGCTTGAGCAAGAAATTGCAATTTTAGTCTTAAAACATGATGTTGCTGAGGAAATTGAAAGAATAGATTTCCACCTTGCCTCTATAAAAAAGGAATTATCAATCAAGAATGGTAGTGGTAAAAAAATAGATTTCATACTTCAGGAGTTATTCAGAGAAACAAGCACCTTATCTGTTAAATTAGATCATCCTAGTTACAAGCAAATTGCATTGGATATGAAGCTTTCCATCGAAGAAATGAGAGAGCAAGCTCAAAACATTGAATAAAAAAGATAAAGGAATGTTGTTTGTAATATCAGCTCCATCAGGAGCTGGAAAATCATCTTTAATTAAGTCTATTCTTGATATGGATAGTAATTTTGAGCTCTCAATATCAGCAACTACCAGGATGCCTAGAGAGGGAGAGAAAGAGGGTAAACACTATTTCTTTATGAATGATCACCAGTTCAATGCATTGATTTCAAAAAATGAATTTATTGAGCATGCAGAGGTTCACAATCATAAATATGGTACGCTAAAATCACATATAGAGGAAAAGGTTCAAAAAGGCATTAATGTTATTTGTGATATAGATGTCCAGGGTTATAAATTAATTAAAAATGCATCAATAAAACATACTTCTATATTTATTATCCCGCCAAGTTTAGAAGAGTTAGAAAGCAGGCTTATAAAAAGAGGCTTGGACTCAGAAGAAATTATCAATACAAGACTTAATAATGCTAAAGAAGAGCTTATATTTGCTGAAGAATTTGATTTCAGGATTCTTAATGATAACTATGAATCTGCCAGCAAAGACATTATAGATATTGTTATAAATGGAATTTCATCTAATAATAAAGATAAAATAAATTTAAAGATATTAAGAGATATGTTGTCTTAATGAGGCAATAGAAATAGAATACTCTCCCTAGGAGAAATTATATGGCTAGAATTACAGTTGAAGATTGTTTACAAGTAGTACCAAGTAGGTTTGATTTAATTATTATGGCTTCAAAAAGAGCTAGACAGCTTGCCACAACCAGCAGAGATCCTCATGTAGAATGGGACAATGACAAGCCAACGTTAGTTGCTCTAAGAGAAATAGAAGCTGGTCTTTTGGACAAAGAAACTTTAGATAGAACATTGGAAGAAGACTTATTAATGGACGGATTTTCTACACCCGACTCAGAAGTAACAGAAATAGTTGGGTAAATGAATTTCGGAGAACTAATTTGAGTGAAAAAGTTCTTCCTAGCCATTTTAAAGATTTTACAGAAACCAGTCTTCTAAAACTCCCATCGCCTTTATTCAAGTCTTGTAAATCATATCTAAGCTACGAAGATATAAAAAAAATACAAAAATCTTATTCATTTGCTTTTCATGCCCATTCTGGTCAAAAAAGAAGAGATGGATCTGACTATATAACCCACCCAGTAGCTGTTTCAGAAATTCTTCTTGAACTAAAAATGGACCCAGATTCAGTTTGTTCAGCTCTAATGCATGATGTATTAGAAGACTGTAATGTTCAAAAGAATAACCTAGCTAAAATATTTGGTAATGATGTTGCTCACATTGTTGATGGCGTTAGCAAGCTTGGCAAGATAGAAACAAAAAGCATTCTTGATAGCAATGCTAATAATCTCCAAAAAATGGCATTAGCAATGGCTAATGATGTAAGAGTTATTTTGGTGAAACTATGTGATCGCCTTCATAATATGAGAACAATAGAACATGTTCCTAGAAAAAAACAAATTGAGAAAGCTAAAGAGACTCTTGAGTTATACGGCCCTCTTGCACTTAGAGTAGGTATGCAAGATATAAGAGCCGAGCTAGAAGATCTCTCATTTAGATGCTTACATCCGATGAGAGCCAAAATGCTTGAAAATGCTGTTAAAAGTTCTAGTGGGGGTAGAAAAAAGATTGTTGAAAAGGTCAGGAAAGACCTAAAGAAAAGACTTAAAACAAATAACATTGAGAACGCAGCTGTTAAAGGAAGGGAAAAAAGTATTTACAGTATTTACAGTAAAATAAAAACTAAGCATAAGCCTTTTTCAGAAATACTTGATGTATATGGTTTTAGAATTCTTGTCGATTCAGTTGATGACTGCTACAGATCTCTTGGAATTATTCATAATTATTTCTCACCAATTGAAAACAAGTTTAAAGACTATATTGCAATACCTAAAACAAATGGATATCAGGCATTGCATACAAGTCTTTTAGCTTTAGAAGCATTTCCAATAGAAGTTCAGATTCAGACTAGAAATATGTGGGCTACGGCAAATATGGGTATTGCTGCTCACTGGGGCTATAAAACTCATGATAATGAAAGCAAAGGGACAGAACTAAGGGCAAACAAATGGTTATCAGGCTTGGTTGAGCTCCAAAAAAAATCTTCAAATCCATCTGAGTTTGCTGATTCTCTTAAGAAAGATCTTGATTCAGAAGAAGTTTATTTATTCTCACCCAAAGGACATATTTATGCATTGAAGGCTGGAGCTACTCCTATAGATTTTGCTTATGAAGTCCATACTGGGTTGGGTAATAGTATTATTGGTTGCAAGGTAAACAGAAGAGAGGCTCCACTAAATGTTGAACTTGAAAGTGGTCAAACAGTTGAAATTATTACTTCAGCCTCTGCTGTTGAAGCTGATCCCGCATGGCTTAATTTTATTGTTACAAGCAAGGCAAGAAGTGGCATTAGATCTAGACTAAGAAATCAAAAAGTATCATCGGCTCGAAAAGCAGGAAAATTTATGCTGGAGTCTGAATTACAAAGATCTGGAAAATCATTAGAAGATTATCGAGGAGGTATCCTCAAAAGAGTATTAGATTCAATTGGTGTTAGCTCTCTTAATAAGCTTTTGATTGAATTAGGCTCAGGAAAAAGAACAGGCAATATAGTTGCAGAAAGATTTTATTCGGGCTTAAAGATTAGAAAAGATTCAGATAATAAGAAAATCAAACCTGTTTTTATTAGCAACAACCATATAGAAGGTGTTTCAGTAGTTTTTGCTAAATGTTGTCATCCAATATATGGCGATCCAGCAATTGCACATTCTGATACAGAAAGGGGAATAGTTATTCATCATAAGAAATGTAAACAGGTAGCACCTTTTATCTCAAAAGATCCCAGATATATACCTGCAAAATGGACAACAAATACAAAGAGCCACCTATACACTGCAAAAATTAACATCGTAACTGTAGATGAAATAGGTGTATTAGCTGAGATTGTTTCTGTGTTTACAAAAGTAGGTATAAATATTGAGCAGATACATACAAAAAATATTGATAGCACTTTTACTGCGTTTGAAATAGAAGTAGATGTAGAGAATCAAGAAGAACTAAAATATATAATGCTAAAACTAAGGTCTAAAAAAATTACCTCTAGTTGCACAAGACTAATTAATGAAAAATGATAAAACTAAAAATTCTAATCTTAGGTACAATGCTTTTCATTAACTATAGGTAGATAACTTAATGACAAAAGAAATCATTTTTACTGAGCATGCACCAAAGGCTATTGGTCCATACTCTCAAGCAATAAAGGCTGGTGGCTTTACTTTCGTATCAGGTCAAGTCCCCATTAACCCAAAAACAGGAGATTTAATGAATTCTTGTATTGAAGATCAAGCTGAACAAGTTCTTCAGAATTTAATAGCTATATGTAAAGAAGCAAATTCATCGCTATCAGATATTGTTAAACTAACAATTTATATAACCAATATGAATGATTTCTCTATTGTTAATGATGCAATGCAAAGGCACTTTGTTGAACCTTACCCAGCCAGAGCTACAGTAGAAGTTTCTGCTTTACCTCTTGGTGTTAATGTCGAGATGGATGCAATTCTTATCAATCATGAATAGAAATCTTCTATCACTAGACGATCTTTCAAAAAAAGAAATTCTTGAACTAATCGAATTTGCTAAAAATTTTAAACTTGAAGATGGTTCTTTTAGAAAAGAAAATTTATTTCCAGATAAAACTGTTGCAAATGTCTTTTGTGAACCAAGCACTAGGACCAAATCTTCATTTGAGATTGCTGCAAAGAACCTTGGTTGCTCTGTGGTTGGTTTTGATATTACAAATTCATCTGTTGAGAAGGGCGAATCAATATATGAGACAGTTGATGCTCTAAGCTTAATGGGGGTTGATCTATGTGTTTTAAGGCATCCAGAATCAGTTATTAGAGACCTATCAGAATATTTACCTGAGATGGTATTTATTAATGGTGGAGAAGGCTCTATATCTCATCCAACTCAAGCATTGATAGATTTGATGACAATTATTGAAAAAAAAGGTTCTATAGATGACCTAAATATTGTAATTGTTGGTGATTTAGATCACTCAAGAGTTACATCCTCATTTGTAGAGGGAGTATCTAACTTTTCTTTCAATTCTCTAACTTTTTGTGGTCATCCCAGTATGGCATCAAAGTATATGAGTCCTGCTTTAGGAAGATATGAACCAGATTTAGATGTTGCCTTGCATGATGCGGACGTAGTCATGACTCTCAGGATCCAGCATGAACGATTTGAAGAAACCCTTAATCTTGACCTTGAAGAATATAAGCAGGCATATGAATTAACATCTGAAAGACTTGAACAAGCCAAAGGAGATGCAATAGTTATGCACCCAGGCCCTGTAAATTACATTGAAATTTCTGAAAGTGTATATCAGTGTGATCAGTCAGTAATTCGCACTCAGATTTCAAATGGAGTTGCTATCAGAATGGCAGTATTATCAAGGTTTCTTAGCAGCTAAAGTTCTTTTTACAGTATCAACAATAGCAATAGTATTCTGATCAATTTCAATATTAACTGTATCTAGCTTATTTAGATTACTTAAATTAGAAACCTTTAAAGTTTCTGGAATCAAATGAATTTTAAAATCACTTTTATTTACTTTACCTACGGTTAGGCTGCATCCATTTATACCTATATAACCTTTTTCCATAACATATTCAGAATAGTTTTTTGATATGTTGATTGTCATATCTTTTGTATTATCTTTCTCGATAATTTTATTGATTTTTGCAGTAAAGTGAATATGACCAGACATTAAATGACCGCCTATTTCTGAGGATGCTTTTATAGATCTCTCAAGGTTTACCATGTCGCCTTTTGAAATCTGCCCAAGATTAGTTCTATCTAGGGTCTCCTGAATAACATCAAAACTTAGGCCATTTTTACCTGTATCTTTTGATGTTAAGCACACTCCGTTAACTGATACGCTCGCACCTTTTTTAAGGCCCTTGGCAAAGTTTTTAGGTGCATATATTTCAAGACTCATATAATCATTATGAAATTTAACTTTAAGAACTTTTGCTTTGTGAGAAACTATTCCTGAAAACATCTAAGCTCCCCATTCATCCCTGTACGAGATTAGTCTCTCTAAATGCTTTTTATATTCCGCATTATCTTGGGAATAGGATATCAAGGTATCTAAATTAATAATTGATAATACTTGCAATTTAAATGCTGCTTCCAGCTCTCTTTTGGCAGATAGGTTGCTCTTACCTTTTTCTTGTCTATCAAGACCTACGAGCATTATTTTTGGGTTTGCTCCAAGTTCCTTTATTGTCTCTATCGATTCTTTTGCAGCTGTGCCTGCTGATATGACATCATCGATGATCAATACATCTCCAGACGGATTATTGCCAATTATTGTTCCACCTTCGCCATGATCTTTAACTTCTTTTCTATTAAAGGATAGCGGGTATTCTCCTCCATCTTTACTAAGTATCATGGATACAATAGATCCTAAGAATATTCCTTTATATGCAGGCCCATATATACAATCAAAAGTAATATTGGAATCTATAATTGCTTGTCGATAGCATTCTGCCAAATGATGAAGATATCCACCATTAAGCATCTTTGATGCATTGAAAAAATAAGGGCTTTTTCTTCCTGACTTTAATGTAAAGTCACCAAATTCTAGTACTTTGGCATCAAGAGCTAATTCAAGAAATTGTTTTTGGTAGTCTTTCACTTATTTTAAACAGGCTTTTTGTTTCTCAATAATATCAGCAATAGCCGAACTTCCAACCTCAAGCATTTCATTTAGTTGTTCTTTGGAAAAAGGAGCCTCTTCACCAGTTCCTTGAATTTCAATTAACTCCAAAGAATCAGTCATCACTAAATTAAGATCAGTTTCAGCATTACTATCTTCATTATAATCTAGATCAAGTATCACTTGATCATCTAGTATTCCTAGTGAAACAGCAGCGATATGGGCCTTAATAGCTCTGTGATCATCGTGATGATTCTTTAAGGCTAGAAATAGGGCAACACAACCCCCAGTGATAGATGCAGTTCTTGTCCCCCCGTCAGCTTGAATAACATCACAATCAATATTAATAGTCTTACCTTTGATATATTTTAAATTAACGGCTTGTCTTAGTGATCTGCCTATTAACCTTTGAATTTCTTGTGTTCTACCGCTTTGTTTTCCTCTAGCTGCTTCTCTGCCCATTCTTTCATTTGTAGATCTTGGAAGCATTCCGTACTCAGCAGTTACCCAGCCTTCATCACTCCCTCTCATCCATCTTGGAACATTTGTATCGATAGTTGCAGTACAAATAACTTTAGTATTGCCAAAAGATACTAATACTGAGCCCTCAGCATGAATATTTACATTTGGTTCAATTGAAAGTTCTCTTAGTTCGTTGGGTTTTCTGTTGTTGCTTCTTTCCATAATTTGATCCTATGGATGCGCTGATCCAGTATTAGTTAACTTAATTGATCTTTAACAATTTTGCTTACAATGCCCATATCAGCAGTTCCTGCTGGAACTGAACTTTTAAGAATACCCATTACTTTGCCAATGTCTTGCATAGTAGATGCTCCAGACTCAGATATAGCTAACTGAACTTTTTTTGATATTTCAGATTCATTTAGTTGCTGGGGTTTATATTTGGAGAGAATAGTAACTTCTAGCTCTTCTTTATCTGCAAGGTCAGCTCTTCCACCATCTGTAAACTGGGCAATAGAATCTTTTCGTTGCTTGATCATTTTATTGATGATTTGCAGTGCTTTTGCATCGTCTGCAGTTTCTTGGCTGTCTATCTCGAATTTTTGAACTTCCGACTTAAACATTCTCAGAGTATCGCGAGTCATATTATCTTTATCAAGCATTGCTTGTTTGAGATCAGACTGAATTTTGGAAAGAAGGGTCAAGGTTATCTATAAGATCTTTGTCTTGGGAAAGAGTATTTCCTATTCGATTTTCTAGCACGCTTAACAGCAGCTGCCATTAAACGCTTTCTTTTTTCTGTTGGCTTCTCGTAGAACTCTCTTGCTCTGATTTCAGGTACAATTGCTGCTTTTTCGCAGGCACGCTTGAACTTTCTTAAACCAATGTCAAAATGTTCTGTTTCTTTTATTATAATTGAAGGCATAATTAGTGGCGTAGTTTAGGCTGTAATTAGAAATTTTGCAAAACATTTTACTAAAAAATTATGAAAACTTTAGGGATTGAAACATCTTGTGATGAGAC
>Ga0102815_10002443_pt1 | contig 11282 bp, 12 predicted proteins | sample ColrivemetaGS759_FD_79113 | JGI IMG/M metagenome (GOLD analysis project Ga0102815, IMG submission 79113) | Estuarine microbial communities from the Columbia River estuary - Ebb tide ETM metaG S.759 | ecosystem: Environmental > Aquatic > Marine > Intertidal zone > Estuary | place: USA: Columbia...
AGTGGTCGCGCCGGTTGCCACTGGGATGCAGCCCAACGAAACGTTCAATGTGAACGGCGATACGGCTGCGGGCGCGATTGCCGGGGCGCTTAAGGCCGATCGCTTGTTGCTGTTGACCGACGTGTCCGGCGTCAAGGATGCCAACGGTAACGTCGTGACCGAATTGACCTCGGAGCAGGTTCGGAACCTGACGAAATCAGGCGTGATTGCCGGTGGTATGATCCCGAAAACCGAGACCGCTCTGGCGGCTTTGGAACAGGGCGTCCGCGCGGTGGTGATCTTGGATGGGCGCGTGCCGAATGCCTGCTTGCTCGAACTCTTTACCGAGCATGGCGCGGGCAGCATGATCCGCTCGACCGAGGCGACGGTGCCTGTGCGCGGGCATGGCACCTGAGCTGATCTCAGCCCTTCAAGCCGAGCATTTGGTTGCCTTGGCAAACCTGCCAGCGGACCCGGACTTCTGCCCGGCTCCGCTGAAAACGCTGATCCTGATCGGGCCAGAGGGTGGCCTGAATTGGTGGCAAACCGTCACGCGATCACCCGAATGGTCGGATGGGCAACCGGACCCGATTGATCGATGGTCCAAGCGTATCCTCGGTGGTCTGGCGGCGCGGTTTGACGGGTTGGCCCTGTTCCCTTCGGATGGCCCGCCCTATCCGCCGTTCTTTCGCTGGGCGCAGGATTCGGGTGCACTGTGGCAGAGCCCGGTGGGGATGCTGGTCCATGCCGAGGCAGGGTTGTGGGTGTCGTTTCGCGGCGCGCTGGCCGTGCCGTTCGACGTGGATCTTCCGACGCCCGCCAATCCATGCCTGACCTGCGCGGCACAACCCTGCCGGACGGCGTGCCCGGTGAACGCGCTGTCTCTGGATGGCTATGATGTTGCGGCGTGTCACGGGTATCTGGATACGGATCCGGGAAACTTGTGCCTTTCCGAGGGCTGCCGTGCCCGCGCCGCTTGCCCCGCATCACAAAGGCATGCAAGACTGGCGGAACAATCTGCGTATCACATGAGCCGGTTTCACAAATGACAAAACGCCTGATTCTGACGCGGCATGCCAAATCTAGCTGGGATGATCCGACGACCCCTGACCATGAAAGGCCGCTGAATGAGCGTGGCCGTGCTGCGGCTGCCGATTTGGGCGCGTGGCTGGCATCGCGGGGGTATGCACCCGATGAGGTGCTGTGCTCGGATGCGGCGCGGACCCACGAGACTTGGACGGGGTTGGCCCCGGCGCTGGCTGGGTCGCCGGTGCTGACATTGAAATCGGCGCTCTATCATGCCGGGCCGGACGTGATGCTGGCGGTACTTCGGCACGCAAAAGCGGACACGGTGATGATGATCGGGCACAATCCGGGGATCAGTGAATTCGCGGAACGGATCGTCGCTCAGGCGCCGATGAATCCGGAGTTCCATCGCTATCCGACGGGCGCGACCTTGGTTGTCAGCTTGGAAGTGGATGACTGGAAAGACGTGGAATTCGGCATGGGCGCGGTGCGTGATTTTGTCGTGCCTCGCGAAATCCCGGCCTAAGCAAAAACGGATGTCCCACGGTGGGACAATCTGTGGGACAAACAAAATCAACCCCTTAGCTTGCAGCATTAGGGTTTGGTTAAGATGTCCCCGGCGTATGCCCATGGCCGAAGGCGTGTATCAGATGATCAAAACGCAACCACATCACACCAACAAAGCCTCATTCCAGACGACCTGCAAATCTCTGAACGTCTCTTGATTAGGTTGGCCTTGACCGGCGTCGCCTTCGTGTCGGCGCTTGTTGTCATTGCCGGGTTTCTTGGCCAATTTCACCGGGCCGCTGATAGCATCGCGATTTTGCGGCCTCTATTCGGTGCTGTGTGTCTCTTGGGGTTTTGGGCCGCACGATCGCCGATACCAAAAGCCGCCTTCGGCGCGCTGGGGTTGTTCGCACTTTGGACTGTCGCGGCAACATTCCTTCCGCAAGCCCCCGGCGGACACATCCGCATTTACGCAAAGAACCTTTGGGCCGGGAACACCGAAATTCAGGCCGTGGTCGACGATATTCACGACGCTGGTGTTGACGTCGTGATGTTGCAAGAGGTGTCTGAACACAATGACAGGGTGCTTGACCTGTTGCGCGGCGAATTCCCACACCAGCACCTATGCAGGTTCTCGGCGTGGAGCGGCATCGCGCTGGCCTCGCGGCACCCGTTTACCGCAGCCCCGCAATGCTCAAGCTGGCGCGCAGTTCTGGCGGCACCCATCGACTTGAACGGAGAGCACGTTTGGGTTGCGTCGATCCATATCCCCTGGCCGTGGCCGGAAGGCATGCCCGAAAGCGAAAACGCCGCCGATGAGATCTTGTCCAGTCTTGATGGCCCGGTTGTCATGGCCGGCGATTTCAACATCGTCCCTTGGTCCGGCCGGATATCGAGATTGGCGGAGCTGACCGACACCCGATTGGCCGGGCCAGCACATATCACGTTTAATCTGCGAGGATTGCCGTTGGTTTTGGATATGGCTATGGCGCCATACGGGGGCCACGCAGAGGTGCGTCCGCTGCTTGGCTCTGACCACGCCGGTATCGTCGCAGATTTGGCGATTTGGCACCGGGACTCGAGTGGATATTGATGATGCTGGCCGTCTTTGGCGGCGCTGCGATCCCGACCCATTCCCGCGCGCCTCAGGTGGAGAGATAGCCGGCAACAATCGCGATAAACGCGGCGAGGCGTTGTCTCGTGCCATCGGGCAGGGCCAATTCGAGATCATGGAGGGGGTCGGCCATTTACCCCAACTGGAGGCGCCGGACCGCGTTTTGCAGGCGGTTTCCGGCTTTCTTTGAACGCCCTCGTTGGGGGTCTGTCAGACGCAAAAAGGGGGGCCGAAGCCCCCCTTTTCAAATGCCTATCCGGTCCGAAGATCCGCGGGTTAGTGCCCCAAGATTTGGCTGAGGAACAGTTTGGTGCGGTCGGATTGAGGGTTGTTGAAGAACTCTTTGGGTTCGTTTTGCTCAACGATTTGCCCTTGGTCCATAAAGATCACCCGGTTGGCCACAGCCTGCGCAAAGCCCATCTCGTGGGTCACGCAGAGCATGGTCATGCCCTCTTCAGCCAGTTCGATCATGGTGTCGAGCACCTCTTTGATCATCTCTGGGTCAAGCGCCGAGGTCGGTTCATCGAACAACATGATGCGCGGCTTCATGCACAGCGAGCGCGCAATGGCCACACGCTGCTGCTGACCGCCCGAAAGCTGGCCCGGAAACTTGAGGGCCTGCTCTGGGATTTTGACCTTTTCGAGGTAGTGCATTGCCACTTCCTCGGCTTCTTTTTTGGGTGTTTTGCGCACCCAGATCGGAGCCAAAGTCAGGTTCTCAAGGATGGTCAGGTGCGGGAAGAGGTTGAAGTGCTGGAACACCATGCCAACCTCGGACCGGACCTTGTCGATGTTCTTGAGGTCCGACGACAGCTCTGTGCCATCGACGATGATCTGACCCTTCTGGTGCTCTTCAAGCCGGTTGATACAGCGGATCAGTGTCGATTTTCCCGACCCCGAGGGGCCACAAATCACGATCCGCTCGCCGCGATTGACGGTCATGTTGATGTCGCGCAGGACGTGGAACGCCCCAAACCACTTGTTCATGTTGGTAATCTGGATGGCGACCTCGTCGCTCACCGTCATATGGCTGCGATCTACGGCGCGTTCTGCCACGTTTTCCATGGTTATCTCCTTAACGGTGGTCGGTTTTGAGGCGACGTTCTAGATGCATCGAGTAGCGCGACATGCTGAAACAGAAGAACCAGAACACAGCGCCGATGAAGATGAACAGCTCCCAGTAAATACCTTGCCAGTCAGAGTTGGCGCGGATTGCACTGGCAAAACCGATCGGGTCGAGAAGGCCGATGAACACCACAAGCGTGGTATCCTTAAAGAGGCCGATAAAGGTGTTAACGATGCCGGGGATCGAGATTTTCAGAGCCTGCGGCATGATGATGAGGCGTTGGGCTTTCCAGTAGTCCAGACCCAGCGCATCGGCGGCCTCGTATTGGCCGCTTGGCAGGGCAGCAAGCCCCCCGCGGATCACCTCGGCTATATAGGCCGTGGCGAACAGTGTGACCATGATGATCACCCGCAGCACGAGGTCAAAGTTGGTGCCCGGTGGCAGGAAGTAGTTCAGCAGCAGCGAGGCTGTGAACAGCAGTGTGATCAGCGGAACGCCACGGACGAACTCGATAAAGATCACACAAATCCAGCGGATCAACGGCATCGAGGACTGACGCCCCAGTGCCATCAGCACGCCAAGCGGCAGCGACAGCACGATGCCCGTGATGCCAATGACAATCGACAGCATGAAGCCACCAAAGTCAGCCGATGAAACCGCTTGAATGCCGATTGGCAGGACATTGTGCACGCCGTCCACCAGTGGGAAGGCAACATAAAGCCAGTACACGACCGGCACGACAATCGCGGCCAGCGTCGCGGCAAGTGTACCGAAGCGCTGCATCAGCGACAAGACAACCCCGCCAATCACAAAGCCCAATGCGACCATGATCGGCAACCAGATCGACCCACCCCAGAGCAGGAAGAAGGCGATGAACGGGAAGGCGACCGAGAACCACAAAACCTTGCGCGGAACCGATGGGAAGAGGATCGGTGCCAAGGCGATAAGCATCAGGATCATCGCGACAATTGGGCGCCAATACAATTCGGGCGGATAAAAGCCGAACATCAGCTGGTGCCAACGGTCACGAATGACCCCCCAGCAGGCACCACCGACACCGTCGAGGATCTCGCGGCATTCGGTGAGCGAGCCAGCCACCCAAACCGAATTCATCAGCCACGGGCCAATGTCAAAGATAATTAAGGCCACGGCAATAAACGAGACCACCGTCAGCACGCTGCTGAGGATGCCGTTAAACAGGTTCTCTTGGATCCATTTAACCGCGCCGACTTGCGTGCTGGGCGGCGTTTGCTCGGCCAGCATTTCAGTCCGGACATAGTTGAAGTTGCGAGGTTCACTCATCTCAACGCCCCTTCAGCTTAACGCGGCTGTTATAGTAGTTCATGATCGATGAAATCAGCAGGCTCAGCGCCAGATAGATCAACATCATCAGACCCATGCCTTCCAGCTCTCGGCCGGTTTGGTTGATGGTGATCCCGCCCAAGGTCGATCTTAGGTCCATGTAACCCACGGCCAAACCCAGCGAGGTGTTCTTGGTGATGTTCAGATATTGCGAGATCAGGGGTGGCACGATCACCCGCAGCGCCTGAGGCAGCACCACAAGGCGCATCGTCAAGCCCGGCTGAATCCCCAGCGCAAACGCGGCTTCGGACTGACCGCCAGAGACGGCCAAGATACCCGCGCGCACGTTCTCGGCGATGAAGGCACCGGTGTAGATACTCAGCCCCAGCCACATCGCGATGAACGAACTGCGAACGAACCCGCCGCCGGAAAAGTTGAACCGACCAAGAATCGGATAATCGAGATAGAAGCCCAAGGCGAGCAGCAGCGCGATGACCGGAACAAAGAGGATCAATAGCCCCTTCCACCATGTTGTCGGACGCACACCCGTCGCGTTTTGCACGCGCATGGCGTTGGTGTTCAGGCGGCGGAAACCCCAGATCGACGCGATGATCACAGCGATAATCGCAAGCGCGTTGACACTCAGCGACACGGATCCAAGGTCAATCGAACCCAAGCTCCGCTCGAATTGCGCGGAGGGAAGATGAACCCCTCGATTGGTGATCGCGACACTATCAAACAGCTTCATGGTCGCGGTTGGTTCGGCCCCACGAAACGCAGTTGGCGCCGGAAAGGACTCGGTGACGATCGCGCCAAACACAACGATCCACAGCAGGGTCGGAATATTGCGGAAGGTTTCGATGTAAATGGTCATCAGCTTTCCGACCATCCAGTTGTTGGACAGACGAAGGATGCCAGCCAGCACACCAATGATCGTCGCCGCAACACAGGACGCGACGGCAAGGACCAGAGTGTTCAGCAAGCCAACAACCGCAGCGCGCGCATGCGTGCTGGTTGATGAATATTCGATCAGCCGCTGGTTAATGTCATATCCTGACACGTTGCCCAGAAAGCTAAACGAGAAATCTTTACCAAGTGCGGCAAGGTTCTGGATCGTATTATCGACCAGCCAGGCGGCGCCCAGCATTAACAGAAAAAGCGCGAAAACTTGGATTGTTAGTGAACGATACCGCGTGTCGTAAAGCAGCATGCTTAGACGGAACGCATCCTTCGGAGCCTCACTGTCCATCGCCATGTAATCTCTCCCTGCACCCGTGCGCTGTTGTTTTCCCTGCACCGTTAACCGGCGTCAGGCTGCACGTTGTTTGCGTAGTTCTAAAAAGAAAAATGGCGCGCGATCCGGAGACCGCGCGCCATACCGAACCTTAGCGGAACGGAGGAGAGTACATCAGACCACCCTGGGTCCACTGTGCGTTCAGGCCACGGGCCAGACCGATTGGCGTTTGCTCACCGATGTTGGCAGCAAAGATCTCGCCGTAGTTACCTGCAACCGCAAGCGCACGCGCCGCGAAGTCAGCCTCAAGACCCAGCATCTCGCCCAGCGAGCCTTCGGTGCCCAGCAGACGGTTGATTTCTGGGTTGTTGGTGCCAGCCTGCATCTGCTCGAGGTTGGCCGAGGTGACGCCCAGCTCTTCTGCTGCGATCAGTGCGTTCAGAACCCAGCGACCGATGTCAGCCCACTGGTCATCACCGTGACGAACGAGCGGACCAAGCGGCTCTTTCGAGATGATTTCAGGCAGAATGGCATGCTCGCCCGGTGCTTCGAACGAAGCGCGGGTTGCGGCAAGGCCCGATGCGTCGGTGGTGTACACGTCGCAAGCGCCAGCCAGATACTGCTGCTGAGCTTCAGCGTTGGTTTCGATCGGAACCGGCTCGTAGCTCATGTTGTTGACGCGGAAGTAGTCAGCCAAGTTCAGCTCGGTGGTGGTGCCGGTCTGAATGCAGATCGTCGCGCCATCAAGCTCGGTTGCCGACGAGACGCCCAGATCACGGTTTACCATGAAGCCCTGGCCGTCATAGTAGTTCACGCCAACGAAGGTGAACCCAAGGTCCACATCGCGCGAGAAGGTCCAGGTGGTGTTGCGAGCCAGCATGTCGATCTCGCCCGACGCCAGCGCGGTAAAGCGGGTCTGGCCGGTGGTCGGCACAAAGTTGACGGCCAGCGGGTCATTGAGAACAGCTGCCGCGACGGCGCGGCAAACCGCAACGTCAAAACCCTGCCAAACGCCGTTTGCATCCGGTGCGCCGAAACCGTTAACGCCGGTCGAAACGCCGCAGTTCAGTGTGCCGCGCGCTTGAACATCTTCAAGCGTGGTTGCGGACGCGATGCCAGCAGCCATAGCTGCGACGGTCAGCGTACCGAGAAATAGTGATTTTTTCATTTTTACCTCTTCCTGTTTGTCGTCTTAACTCTCTGGTCCCGCAGGTTCTTGCCCCGTCAAGATTCAGAAAACTTCGTAATATCATTGCCTAAGCAACGAAGCGCACCAACGGTGATGCTGCGTAGGCGAATTTGTGCCGATTATGCCAAGGCGTCAAGTGCATCATTCTGCTGGACAAGGTGACGCAGGGGCAATGTCATTTTGATGCTGAAAATTGTGATCAATCAGAGACGCTTGGCGCAAATTTATTCACAAGCGTCATAAAATCGAACCGCGTTCAAAAACGCCTGATGACGCCGTTTCGCAAGATTTTGCGCCTCTTCGTCATCGCCCCACTGCTCGATTTGCCAAATCTCATCGATTCGCGAGGCCTCCCACAGGGTCTGAGCCGGGGCGACATGCTCGGTCGCGGCGAGGCCAATTACCAAGGATCCGGGCAGCGACACGAGGTCATGAAAGGCGGTCATTTGAAAAGCCGAGAACCCGGCGATGTGCGCCGCCAATTTCCGGCGGGTTTCAGGGTTTTGCGCGGTCGGCATCACGCCAGAGGTCACCACCCATTCGACGCCAAACCGGCTGCTGGACCACGCCAAAAGCGGATCCCACGCGGCGGCTTGCCGGGCGATCAAACCCTCAGGCCCATCGGCGCGATAGCACAGCAAATCGGTGTCACCAAAATCGGTCAGCATCGAGGCCACATCGTCAAACTGTACCTGCACCTTATCCAAGGCCGCATTCGCAGCGCGGGTGGCGGGCATCGTTTCCGGGTCGATTTTATCGCCCTGCGCATCCCACTCAGCGGCGACCATGTCAGCGATCGCACGGGTCGGCACATTCAGTGCCGTTTTGGCCGGGGTTTTGATGCCGCGCCCGTCGAGTTGCACGGCAAAACCGCCCTCGACTTCGACGATATCGACGGATTTCCAAAACCGTTTGCGCAGGGTGCTCATGCGGTCCTCCAAAGGGTGTCTAGGGCGGCGGGCAGCGCCTCGAAACTGTCGATAATCGTGTCGGCTTGGGTCAAATCCGTCACCGGATGATAGCCCCAACTGACGCCGATGCAGCGCACGCCAGCGGCGCGGCCCATGTCCATATCAAAGCTTGTGTCACCGATGATAACGGTGTTCGCGGGCTCGGTTCCGGCCTCGCGCATCGCGGTCAGCAGCATCGACGGATTGGGCTTGGACGGGTGATCATCGGCCACATGGGTGGTCACGAAATAGCCGCCCAAATCATGCGCCTGCATGACATGATCCAAGCCGCGCCGGGATTTCCCGGTCGCCACGCCCAACATCATATCCTCACGACCCGCCAACGTATCAAGCACCGCCCGCGCGCCGGGATAGAGCGGCGAGGCTTCCTGTGCGCGCATCGAAGCGAAGCTGGATTTATAGGCCTCAACCAGCGCATCATTCGGCGCATCCGGGGCCAAGCGCGCCATCGCTTGCGGCAACGACAAACCCACGATGCCCAACACGGCGTCGCGCGGCGGGCACGGCAGGTTCAGCGCCGCAAAGGCAAATTCCATCGCGCCGATAATATGCGCCTGACTGTCAACCAACGTGCCGTCTACGTCAAAGACAACAAGCTTCATTCTTCGTCCTCAAACGGGTCGGCGGGCACATCGTTGATGTTCCACCCCAGCGTCTTCCAACTGCGCGCCATATGGTCGGGCAGCGGGGCTGTGATGGTCACCATTTCTTGGGTGATCGGGTGTTTGAAGGTGATCGAGCGCGCGTGAAGGTGCAGCTTGCGGCTGATATCGCCGCCCAATTGCGCCCCCCATCCATCGCCCAGATTTTCCTGACCCGAGCCACCATATTTGCCGTCGCCAATGATCGGATGCCCGATCTCGGCCATATGCGCGCGCAATTGGTGCGTGCGCCCGGTGATCGGCACCAAAGCCACCCAGGCCGCACGGCTGCCCAGCCGTTCTAGCACGGCGAAATCACTGGTCGCGCGCTTTGCCCCTTCGGTTTTCTCAACCTCGCCGGGGTGAATGCAGCGCATCTTTTCGTTGCCATAACCGCCCGATTTCACCAATCCATAGCGGATCGTGCCCTTGAGCGGGTTCGGCACGCCAGCAACGATGGCCCAGTAAATCTTGCGCGTGGTGCGATTGCGAAACGCCTCGCCGAGGCGGCGGGCCACACGCGGGGTGCGCGCCAGCAGCAACACGCCCGAGGTATCTTTGTCCAATCGGTGCACCAGAACCGGGCGCTCTTTGTAGCCGAACATCAAGGCCTCGGTCAGTCCGTCCACATGGCGGTCGGTCTGACCCGACCCCCCCTGCGAGGGCAGGCCCGGCGGCTTGTTCAGCGCGATGATATGGTCGTCTTGCCAAAGGATCGCTTTCTCCATCATCGCCGCGTCATCCTTGGAGATTTTCGGCCCCTGATAGCGTTCCGGCTCTGGGGCGGCGGTCTCTGGCAGCGGCGGCACACGCACGATTTGCCCGGCAGACACCCGGTCCGAGGCCTTCACGCGCTTGCCATCCACGCGCAAGTCACCCTTGCGGCAGAATTTCTCGACCATGCCCTGCGTGATCTGCGGAAAGCGCCGTTTCAGGCAGCGATCCAGCCGCATATCGGCCTCATCGCCAGTGATTTCGATTTGTTGAACGCCACTCATGCGACAAGGCTCCGTGCAAGGGTCAAACCAGCGACAATGGCCGCCAGCGACAATAAGATCGAGGCCAGCACATAGGCCGCCGCGAGGCTGTGTTGGCCGCGCTCCCAAAGGGTCAGCGCGTCCAGTGAAAAGGCCGAAAACGTGGTGAACCCGCCAAGGAGTCCGGTCATCAGCAAAGGGGCGAACCGTGTGGCGCTGAGATGCGCCATAGCCACGACCAAGACCCCCATGAGGAACGACCCGATCACATTGACCGCCAGCGTTGCCCACGGGAACCCCGGCCCCATCAGACGCATCGCGGCAACCCCGGTCAAATACCGGCCCGAGGCCCCCAATGCGCCGCCAAGAGCGACCTGAAACAGCGTTCCCATCATGGCGCTTGCCTTGAACCGAGGGCGTAGCAAAGTCAACCCACGCAGGCTTACGTCTAGGTTTGTCGCTTGCCGCGCAGCTTGGCGAAATAGTCGACGCGCTTTTTCAATTCACGCTCGAACCCGCGTTCCAGAGGGGCGTAAAGCACCGGGCGCTTCACCCCATCAGGGAAATAGTTTTGCCCCGAGAACCCGTCTTCGGCATCATGGTCATAGGCATAGCCCGCGCCATAGCCCTGATCCTTCATCATCTGCGTCGGCGCGTTCAAGATATGCGCAGGCGGCATCGCCGAGCCGGTTTTCTGCGCCAGTTGCCGCGCGCCTTTATAGGCCACATAGATCGCGTTCGATTTCGGCGCGAGGGCCAGATAGACCAGAGCCTGCGCCAAGGCGAGCTCGCCTTCGGGGCTGCCCAAACGCTCATAGGTGTTCCACGCCTCAAGGCACTGCGCCTGCGCTTGCGGGTCGGCAAGACCGATATCCTCAACCGCCATTCGAGTGATCCGCCGGGCCAAAAACCGCGGATCCTCGCCGCCCTCCAACATGCGCGCAAACCAATAGAGCGCTGCATCCGGGTCCGAGCCGCGCACCGATTTGTGCAGCGCCGAGATCAGATTGTAATGCTCTTCGCCAGATTTGTCGTATTTCGCTGCCCGCCGCATCAGCCGCTTTGACAGCGCATCGCGATCCAGATGATCCTTGATGCGCCATGCCATCACCTGCTCGATCAGGTTCAACAAGGCCCGGCCATCGCCATCGGCCATCTCTAACAAAGCCTCACGCGCCTCACCCTTGAGCGGCAAAGCGCGGTTCAACTCTCGCTCGGCCCGCTGCGCCAGCTTCTCCAAATCGATCAACGACAGCCGCGAGAGCACGATCACCTG
>Ga0102815_10002445_pt1 | contig 11276 bp, 8 predicted proteins | sample ColrivemetaGS759_FD_79113 | JGI IMG/M metagenome (GOLD analysis project Ga0102815, IMG submission 79113) | Estuarine microbial communities from the Columbia River estuary - Ebb tide ETM metaG S.759 | ecosystem: Environmental > Aquatic > Marine > Intertidal zone > Estuary | place: USA: Columbia...
ATCGGCGGAAGAGGCAGTTGCCAATGATATTGCCGGTGCTTTTTACCCCCATGGCTTAGGCCATCATCTGGGCTGCAATGTGCATGATAAAGGCGGCCAGCTGGCCAATGCTCAGGGTGATATTTTACCGCCACCAGAGAAATACCCCAAGCTTCGCTCTGGCGCGCCCATGGTGGCGAATCAGATTCATACCGTGGAGCCCGGGGTCTATTTTATTCCGGCTTTTCTTGAGAAGCTTAAAGCTGGCGAGCATGCTAACTCGGTTAACTGGTCTCGGGTTGATGAGTTTGTGCCCTATGGCGGCATTCGTATCGAAGATAATATTGTTGTCCATGCCGACAATTCGCTGGAGAATCTGACTCGCGCTGCTTTTGCAGGAAGCCAATAATGCAATTGCAGGTCTTCACCACTGGCGGGACTATAGATAAGATTTATTTTGATGCTCTGAGTGAATTTCAAATTGGTGAGCCCATTGTGGCAGATATGTTGCAGCAGATGCATGTGGGGTTTGAATACAGTGTTGAATCTCTGTTAAGGCTCGATAGCCTGGATATGACCGATGATCACCGTCGTCAGATTCGGCAGGCTGTTGCGGACTCCGAGGCGGATAAAATTCTGATTACCCACGGCACAGATGGCATGGTTGAGACGGCCAAATGGCTGACTGATATTTCAGGCAAATGTATCTTTCTCACCGGTGCGCTGCAGCCTGCTGCTTTTTCTCGCACTGATGCCATATTTAATATTGGCTGTGCCATTGGTGGTCTGCAATCCAAGCCGGCGGGCGTCTATATAGCGATGAGCGGCCAGGTTTTTGCCGCTGATCAGGTGGTGAAAAATCACGCCGAAAGTCGATTTGAGGCCAGCAGTTAAGAGCCTATATTCAGCGCTGCCAGTGCCTGCTGTTTAATGTGCAACTTATAGATTTTTTCTGAAGCTGTCCTTGGTAACAGGGCATCAGAAACCTGAATATATCTGGGGATTTTGAATCTGGCGATTCTGGTGGCTAAAAATTCCCGCAACTCTCCGTCGTCAATATCTGCGCCCTCGGAGTAAATGGTAGCTCCCACCTCTTCTCCCAGGCGCTGGTCTGGTACCGAGTAGACGGCAGCCTCGCGAATCAGCGGGTGCTCTAGCAGGGCGGCTTCTACTTCGCCGCAACCTATATTCTCCCCACCGCGAATTACCATATCTTTAATGCGGTCGACAATAAATAGATAGTCCTCTTCGTCCATATAGCCGATATCACCAGTTTTAAACCAGCCATCGACAAGGGAATTGGCGGTAGCCTCTGGATTATTCCAGTAGCCTCGGAACATGCTGGTGCCACGAATCTGAACTTCGCCACGCTCCCCTTTGGGACGCTCATTATCCTCTTCGTCAACAATGCGAATATCTAAGACGGCAGCGGGTTGACCAGAACTACCTGGGCGCTCCAGATAGTTTCCGCCTGCTATCGCAGTGCCGATGGCATTGGTTTCGGTCATGCCCCAGCCGGTATTGGGCATAGCGTTTTCAAAGACGGCATCAATACCTTTTACCTGCTCGGGCGATCGCGCGGCGCCACCGCCACCTACCATCACCAATGAGGACAGGTCATGACCTCCCTGTTGGGCGCTATAAATCAGGTCGGCAGTCATGGCCGGGGGGGCGGTGAAAGAGCTGATTTTCTCTTGCTCAACAAGTTGCGCCGCAAGCTGCGGGTTCCATTTGCGCATAAGCACAAGCTTGGTCTGGTTGCGAAATGCCATCAGGAATATGGCATGGCAGCCAGTGACATGGAAAAGCGGCACGGCCAGTAAACCAGCTGGTTGATGCTCTGGCGGGGCAGGTGCTTCACCGCGCAATAAAATCCATCCTGTAATAGCAACTTCCCAGCTTAACAGGGCACTCATAATAGCGAGATTGCTGGACACCACGCCTTTAGGGCGTCCAGTAGAGCCTGATGTGAAGAAGATAATGGCATCGTCTATGGGTGCGATCTCTGCCGTAGGCATAAGATTGCCTGCGAATTTTTCTTGTAAATCTTCCCAGCGAGGCAGATCAGTGGTCTGATCTCCACGCACTAGCAAAGTTTCACAGCTGAGTTGAATCTCAGCCTTTACTACCAGATCAATACGCTCTTGGTCTGCAATCAGCAGTTTGCAGCCACTGTCTTGCAGGCCATAGTCAATTTCCTCAGCTTGCCACAGGGAATTCATGCCTACGGCAATGGCGCCAATCGAAGTGATCGCCTGAAAGGCCATAATCCATTCAGGGAAATTGCGCATGCATATTGCCACGCAATCGCCCTTTTGGATGCCATAATCGGACACCAGGCCCTGCCCGATGGCACTGGAATGGGCCCAGATATCCCTGAAGGTATAGCGCTCTTGGTCGAAAACAATAAAGGTTTCGTCAGTCAGATTCTGCTCAAAGAGGTCGCGCAGGCTGGCTGGGGCGTTTTTGTAGCCGCGGCAGCTGCTGCCGTAGACGTCCATTTCCACCATTTCCAGTGGCTGCCCTGGGGCTGTGATTGCGGCTAGCACCTGTTGTCTATTCATTGTTTAGTACTGAGACTCAGGCAAGCGTACTACCATGCCTTCCATAGCTGAGGTTACCTTGACCTGACAGGCCAGACGACTGGTTTCCTCTGTGTTATCAACCATCTCCAGCATCTCTGCTTCATCCGCTGCTGCACTGCCTGCAGCATCACTCCAGGCGGGGTCAATCATGCAGTGACAGGTGCAGCACACGCAGCAACCGCCGCACTCGGCAATAATGCCATCGATCATATTGTCCAGTGCACCCTGCATCAGGCTGACGCCCTCTGCAACATTGACGCTGTATTCAGTTCCGTCGGCTTCTATATAGTTGATTACTGGCATATTACTGCTCCGTTATTAATGTCTTTAGTTCTGCCGTTTCATCGGCTAGCACTGTTGTGTCTATGGACTTGTTCTGCAAAATTAGTTTTTTGGCCAGCATAAAATCTTTGGGTCGATTTATGCAGTCGGCGGCCAGAATTTTACTGTTATTTAAATAAAAGACAGTAAAGCTACGGCTGGTTTTATCCCCTCTTATGGCTACATCTGTGTAGCCCTGATTGATACCCGCAATCTGCAACTTAACATCGTACTGATCCGACCAGAACCAGGGCAATTCGCTATAGGGTTTTTCGATACCGCAGAGACTGGCCGCCGCGGTCTTGGCTTGCTCAGTGGCATTGGGCACTGACTCTAGACGCAGGGTTCGGCCCAGCAGGGCGTTCGGGTGGTTGGTGCAGTCACCTGCAGCGACAATATCAGCATGGCTGGTCTGGGCAAATTCGTTGACCAGAATTCCGTTATCTACTGCCAATCCGGCGTCTTTAGCTAGCTCAGTGTTGGGGATAACACCAATGCCGATAATCACCATATCGGCATCAATTATATGTTTATCGCCGCAGGATACGCCTGTGACACTGGTCTCTCCCAGAATAGCGGAGGCCTGTGTGTTTAATTTAACCCTAACCCCCTGTTCCTGATGCAGGCGCAGATAAAATTCGGAGGTAGTCTCGGAGGCAACCCGCTGCAACAGTCGTGATTCGGTTTCCAACACAGTGACAGCAACACCCAGTTTAGTCAGGGATGCAGCAGTCTCTAGGCCAATGTAGCCACCACCAATAATGACCGCAGATTTAGCTGAAGCCGCCGATTGCTGAATGCCTTTTACATCATCCATGGTGCGCAGATAGTGGACAGCCTGAAGATCGGCACCAGCAATAGCCAATGGGCGCGCCCTGGCACCTGTGCATAGGGCGAGCTTGCTAAAGTGAACCGTTTCGCCACTGTCGAGCTGAAGTTGACGATTTTCTGTATCTATGGCAACCACAGTGAGGCCAAGCTTAAAGCTGACATCCAGTTTTTCGTAGGCGGTGCTCGCCCGCAGAGCTAGCTGATCTTCGCTGATATCGCCAGCAAGATAGGCCTTGGATAGAGGTGGGCGATGGTAGGGCAGGTGGGGTTCATCACTAATTATGCTGATACTGCCTTCCCAGCCATTTTGCCTCAGGCTGATCACTAACTGGACTGCGGCATGACTGCCGCCGATAACTACAGCGGATTCTGTATTGCTCATAACATAGGTCTTGGATTTTTTATTTGCAGGGAGTGTAGTCTGAATTTACGTTGAGGAAAACGGGTTAAAACAAAATAATCCTTCGGCAAAGTCCCCGATCCAGCCGAAATAGATTAAAATACTTAAATCGTTCAAAAGCCTCCTAGTGACAGTTTCATGCCGGAAAATTCACCACAGCAAAATGCCAGATTGGGCATTGGTATCGACTTTGGTACCAGTAATAGCGCAGCTGCCACTTTTGATGGTCAGCAGTTGATGCTGATTGAATTGGCGGCGCCTGAAAGTATTATGCCGTCGGCCAACTATATAGATAAACAGTTTGTCTCTGCCATTGGTCAGAAGGCAATCAATGACTATATTGCTGGCAACCGGGGACGCAAGGTAGAGCTCAGTGCCCAGTTACTTGGCGAAGCGCGCTCAGGTACCGGTGGCGGTGAGACTGCCATGGGTGGTCCAGGTGAGTCGGATACTAGCAAAGTCTATGGGCAGGCCTTTAATGATGGCAGCTTGCCAGGGCGACTTTTCCGCGGTACCAAGAGGCTGCTGGGCAATACATTAAATGACCGCATTGCTATCTTTGATCGATCATTCCGTCTGGTGGCGCTGGTTACGCCTATTTTGGTGGGTATTCGCCAGGCCCTCGAGGCGACCATTGATAGATCAGCGAGCCACGCCTGTATTGGCCACCCGGTCAACTTCGAAGGCAGTGGTGAGGGGCGCAATAATATTGCTCTGGAGCGCCTGGCTGAAGCCTATGGTCATGCGGGCATTCAGGAGCAATCATTTTGCCCAGAGCCGACGGCGGCGACTATAAGTTATCTGCACAATAACCCCCAGAGTAGGGATGAGTTAGTGCTTACTGTGGATTTTGGTGGCGGCACCCTGGACTTTAGTGTGCTGCGCCGCAAGGGCTCAAGTTTTGAGGTTGAGGCGACCCATGGTATTGCCCTGGGTGGAGATCGGATAGATCAGTGTATTTTTCGCGAGTTAGTGTTTCCGTTGCTGGGTAGTGGAGAGCGCTGGAGTCGAGTCGTGGACGGTTCCACAGTAGATACTTTATTCCCCTTTGGTGAGTATGAAGAGCTGCTAATTAACTGGCCTATCAGCTATATGCTCAACCAGAATAAATATACAGCGCCGGTGATGCAGCGCATGGTTCAGCCGGACGCAGCGGCGGATAAATTTAAACGGCTCTATGACTTGATTCAGCAAAATTATAGCTATCAGGTGTTTGAGGCGATCAAGGCATTCAAGGCGCAACTGTCGCTGCTTGAATCTGCAGTATTGGATATTCCGGAAATTGATGTTCGGGTCGAGGTAGAGCGCTGGGAGTTTGAGGCGATGATTTCCCCTTTGCTATTTGAATTTGAGCAGGCGATTTCAAAAATTCTCGATAAGGCCGGCTATCAGGCTGGAGATATAGATCTGGTGCTTCGCACTGGAGGCTCTTCATTAATTCCTGCGGTTGTGGATATTCTCGATAATCAGTTTGCAGGCAAAGTGGTAGAACATGACCCTTTTACCAGTGTTGCTGCAGGGCTTGCCATAGCTGATTATTATCAATATGCCGCGGCTGAATTAAGCTAACTCCCCTAAATTAATGCAACCTAAAGCCATCTGCTATTTTAGGTTGTAGTAACTTACTTGCATGTAACAAGCAAGATTATTAAACTGTCTCTCTTTAAACAACCTTTTTGCTGCCTTATACAGAGTCGGCGGCAGGTTTAATGATCGGAGCTACTATGAATAAGCCCTCAGCCAGTTTAGATAAAGCATCTGCACCGGAATCAAAGCCCCAGGGGGTCGCACCGCCACTGCGTTTTGTCACGGCGGCCAGTCTCTTCGACGGCCATGATGCTTCAATCAATATTATGCGCCGGATTCTGCAGGGTGCTGGGGTTGAGGTAATTCATCTGGCCCACAATCGCTCGGTGGCAGAGGTGGTGGAAACTGCACTGCAGGAAGATGTTCAGGGTATCGCCATCAGTTCTTACCAGGGCGGCCATGTGGAGTACTTCAAATATGCCATCGATCTGCTTAAAGAAGCGGGTGCTGACCATATTCGTGTTTTCGGCGGTGGCGGCGGTGTGATTGTGCCCGCTGAGATTGCGGAGCTTCAAGCCTATGGTGTGGAGCGGATTTACTCGCCCCATGACGGGCAGAATATAGGCCTGGTTGGCATGATCGACGATATGATTGAGCGCTGTGCTCTCGACTCTGGGTCGCCAATTACCACTGAGTCCAAAGATCTTAATATTGCCGATGGAGGCCTGCGAAATCTGGCCACTCTGATCACTGCTATCGAGCGCAAACAGCTCAATGATCAGCAGTTAAAGTCTCTGCGTGAGCAGGCCCAGTTTTTAACCAATACTGTTCCTGTGCTGGGTATTACAGGCACTGGTGGTGCGGGCAAGTCCTCATTAACCGATGAATTAATTCGCCGCTTCCGCCAGGACAGCGCAGACGGGCTAAAGATTGCGGTACTGGCCATAGACCCCACCAGGCGTAAAACAGGCGGCGCCCTATTGGGTGACCGCATTCGTATGAATGCGATCTATTCTCCCAATATCTATATGCGCTCTATTGGCACCAGAGGGGCTGCGGGTGAGGTGCCAGAGTCTCTGACCGATATTATCAGCGCTATGCGCCTGGGTGGCTTTGATCTGGTGGTGGTTGAAACCCCGGGTATTGGCCAGGGCGATGCGGGCATTGTGCCCTATGTGGATGTGCCGATCTATGTAATGACCCCAGAGTTTGGTGCCCAGAGTCAGTTGGAAAAAATTGATATGCTGGATTATGCCGAACTGGCGATTATCAATAAGTTTGATCGCAAAGGCAGCGAAGACGCCTATCGAGATGTGTGTAAGCAGATGCAGCGCAATCGCGAGGCCTGGGACCAGATGCCCGATACTATGCCGGTGTTTGGCACCATAGCTAGTCGCTTTAATGACGATGGTGTCACCGCGGCCTATCAGGAACTACTGACACTGTTGCAAGCCCGAGGTCTGGGTCAATTTGAAAAGCATCTGCCTAAAGTCGATATTCGCATGTCCTCCGAGAAATCCGTGGTAGTACCAGCAGATCGCCAGCGCTATCTGGCAGAAATTGCCGCCGGGGTGCGCGACTATCACCATCAGGTAAAAGTGCAGGCGAATCTGGCGCAGGAAATGCAGCAGTTGTCTGGGGCTAAAGCCATGCTTAATGACTCAGGTGCGAATGCACCTGTCGAGATTGATCAGCTGATAACCCAGCGGGAAAAAAGTATGGATATCAGGGCCGCTGAGTTATTGGACAACTGGCCTGCTGTGGTTGAGGCCTATTCTGGGGATGAAAAAGTCGATGTACTGCCCAATGGTAAGCAGCTCACTACTAAGCTTAATAGCCTGTCTCTGTCTGGTAACAAGATTTCAAGAGTATCCCTGCCGCGCATAAAAGATCATGGTGAATTATTAAAGTGGCTGATGTTGGAAAACCTACCCGGCGAGTTTCCCTATACGGCGGGGGTGTTTCCCTTTAAGCGTGAAGGTGAGGATCCGGCGCGTATGTTTGCCGGTGAGGGCGATGCCTTTAAAACCAATCGACGCTTTAAAGCGCTATCGGAATACAGTGATGCCAAACGACTGTCCACCGCTTTTGACTCTGTGACCATGTATGGTTGGGACCCAGATGAGCGCCCGGATATCTATGGCAAGGTTGGCAATGCTGGAGTCTCCATCTGTACGTTGGATGATATGAAAGCGCTCTATGATGGCTTTGATCTCTGCGACCCTATGACCTCTGTATCCATGACTATCAATGGCCCTGCACCTACTATTTTGGCCATGTTTTTAAATACCGCCATCGATCAACAGGTTGATCAGTTTACTGCTGAGCAGGATCGTCAGCCCAGCCAGGTCTAATACGATGTGTTGCGCGCCAATGCGCTGATGCGCGTGCGCGGTACGGTACAGGCGGATATCCTAAAAGAAGATCAGGGCCAGAACACCTGTATTTTCTCTACGGAATTTAGCCTGCGCATGATGGGTGATATGCAGCAGTACTTTATTGACAAGGCCATTCGCAATTTTTATTCAGTCTCTATCTCCGGCTATCATATTGCCGAGGCTGGGGCCAACCCCATCTCGCAGCTGGCCTTTACCCTCTCTAATGGTTTTACCTTTGTGGAGGCCTATTTGGCTCGCGGTATGGATGTTGATGACTTTGCCCCCAATCTGTCTTTCTTCTTCTCCAATGGTATGGATCCTGAGTACACAGTGATGGGCCGGGTGGCGAGACGTATCTGGGCTACCTCTATGCGCGATCGCTACGGTGCCAATGCGCGCAGTCAGAAGCTCAAATATCATATTCAAACCTCCGGCCGCTCACTGCACGCTCAGGAGATGAACTTTAATGATATTCGCACCACCTTACAGGCGCTTATTGCTATCTACGATAACTGCAACAGCTTGCACACCAATGCCTATGACGAAGCTATTACCACGCCCACTGAAGAATCGGTGCGCAGAGCTCTGGCGATTCAGCTGATTATCAATCAGGAATGGGGCTTGGCCAAAAATGAAAACCCCAGTCAGGGCGCGTTTATTATTGATGAGCTGACCGATCTGGTGGAGGAGGCTGTACTGCAGGAATTTGAGAAAATTTCTGATCGCGGCGGTGTACTGGGCGCTATGGAGACAGGTTATCAGCGCGGCAAGATTCAGGAAGAGTCTATGTTCTACGAGCATAAAAAGCACGACGGCTCTCTGCCGATAGTGGGGGTCAATACCTTCCTCAGCGAAACAGAGGAGCCCGATGTTGAAATTGAACTGGCGCGCTCCACTGACGATGAAAAGAAGAGTCAGATTAAGCGCCTGAGAGAATTCCACGGCCAGCATGCAGATTCTTCTGAGGCCATGCTCAAGAAGCTTCAGGATGCGGTGCGACAGGGCGATAATGGTTTTGAAGTATTAATGGAAGCGGTGCGCTGCTGTTCGCTGGGCCAAATCACCAATGCACTGTTTGAAGTCGGTGGTCAGTATCGCCGTAATATGTAAGGATAATCTGTAACTGCTAAATGCACAGGAATTGAGACTATGGCTAAAGCTCTTCGCCTCACACAGGTCGAGCGCAAGGAAATCTCCGATGCCAAGATGTTGGAAGCCGCAATTGATTTGATTGTTGAGCGTGGCACTGATCAGGCCACTTTAAAAGATGTGGGCGAAAGAGCAGGTTTTTCCCGCGGTTTGGCAGGCTATCGTTTTGGCAACAAAGCGGGCCTGTTTGACTTTGTGCTTCGCTCGGTAGGGGACGAATGGCTGGGTGAGCTAACCGCTGTGACTAGAGGCAAGTATGGGTATGAAGCCATGGCTGCGGCACTGGATGCCCATATTGCCTTTTGTGAGGAGGCGCCCAAGCATGTAGAGGCATTTTACCGCCTGTGGTTTGAATCTCTGAGTCCTAACTCTCCCCTTCAGCCGGTTATCTCTGGTATTCATGAGCGCCGTCGCGCCGATGTTATCAGTTGGATTGAGCAGGCTGTTGCCGCCGGTGCTGCGCCTGACAAGATGTCTGCAGAGCTATTGGCAGATCAATACTGTGCCTCGGTTATTGGCATTGTCTATCACTGGATTAGTGATCCGGGTAATCTCGATGATATGCGCGCCCGTCACAATGGCTTAAAGCAGGTTATGGGCGCTATGCTTAGAGAGGTTGAATAGTTAGGTAATACTATAAAGGCGATAAAACAGTATTTACTTGCGACCAAACTGAATTTATGGCGCAATCGCCTATTGCACAGGTAACAACGCCAATTTACCCTTGTGGAATAACAAAAACACAACTACTTATTCTAATTTTGGGGGTTTATATGGCCGGATCATCTTCGGGCAATTCAACAGTGAAAGCGGCCGATGGCCAGGCTCAGAAAACTCAGATATTCGCTTTTCTGGCAATGACCTGTCTGTTTTTCTTTTGGGGCTTTATTACGGTTCTCAATGATATTTTGATTCCGTTCTTGAAGGACTCTTTTGATCTTAACTACACCCAAGCCATGTTGGTGCAGTTCTGTTTCTTTGGTGCTTATTTTATTGTTTCTCCCTTTGCCAATGTGCTGATCGATAAGATCGGCTTTCAGATGGGTATTGTGGTTGGTTTGTTGACGACTGCTCTGGGCTGTGTGCTGTTTTATCCCTCTGCAGATTTTCATCTGTATGTTCTTTTCCTGGGGTCTCTGTTTGTCTTAGGCAGCGGCATTACTATTTTGCAGGTAGCAGCCAATCCCTATGTAGCCGCCTTGGGCCCTGAGAAAACTGCGGCTAGCCGCCTGAATGCAGCGCAATTTGCCAATTCAGCTGGTACCTATGTCGGACCTCAGGTTGGCGCTGTTTTGATTTTAGGTGCAGTTGCAGCGGATGCTTCCGCAGTTCAGATGCCCTACCTGATTATGGGCGCGGTACTTGTGGGTGCGGCTCTCCTATTTAGGTTTATTTCTTTACCCAAACTGAGTCATGTGGAGGCGGACGGTGCAGGCGATCAAGGTAGCCTGAAGAGTCATTTACTGTTTTCTGGTGCCGTTATACTAGCTATGGCCTTTGGGTTATTTACCGTTGCGGGATTAATCGTGGTTGTAGCCTTTGCTTACAATCTGGTTGGGTTGCGCGAGCACCGCTCAATGGTACTAGGCGCCCTGGCTATTTTTCTCTACGTTGGTGGCGAAGTATCAATCGGAAGCTTCTTGGTCAATTACTTTGCTGAGAGTTCTATTGCCGGCATGGAGATTGCTGAAGCTGGTGAGATGGTCGCCTATTATTGGGGTGCAGCGATGGTAGGCCGCTTTTTTGGCGCCATTCTTATGTACTACGTCTCTTCCACCAAATACCTCGCCGTTAACGCGCTGATTGCTATCGTTATGATTGCAGTCAGTATGAATACCAGTGGCAGTGTTGCCATGTGGTCTATTTTGGCGGTTGGCTTCTTTAACTCGATTATGTTCCCAACCATCTTTACTTTGGCGGTTAAGGGCTTGGGTTCGCTGACCAGTAAGGGGTCCAGTCTTGTCTGTCAGGGCATTGTTGGCGGTGCATTGATTCCTGTGGTTCAGGGTGTTGCGGCCGATAGCATTGGTATCCAGATGAGCTTTATTGTGCCTATGCTTTGCTATATCTATATTGGCTGGTATGCGCTTCGTGGTGCAGATCAGA
>Ga0102815_10002451_pt1 | contig 11261 bp, 9 predicted proteins | sample ColrivemetaGS759_FD_79113 | JGI IMG/M metagenome (GOLD analysis project Ga0102815, IMG submission 79113) | Estuarine microbial communities from the Columbia River estuary - Ebb tide ETM metaG S.759 | ecosystem: Environmental > Aquatic > Marine > Intertidal zone > Estuary | place: USA: Columbia...
CACCTTCCCTGTGCAGATTGGGGGTTTCGGGGGCGCCCCCGGCGCGGGCACCCCCGGGATTTGGGCCCCGCCCCCGCCCCCCCCCCCCCTCCTGCGTCACGACGATTTTCGCCGCGAACAACGGTGGCGCCGTCGGCGGAGCGGCCTTCTTCGACATGACCCTCACCCAGGCGTCGTCCTTCTCGGGCCTGCTGACCAACTCAGGGGTGGGCTCCGGGCTGCCGATCGGCGTCTCGGTCTACACCTGCGCCACGAGCTACCTGGGTAACGAGCAGAACGCTGCTGCGTGGACGCTGGTGGCGGAAGACGACGGCTCGATGATCAGTCTTGGGGCTGACTTCGGTAGCCCGGCGACCTTCGTTGCACCTTTCATGCTCCCCGCGGGCTCCCACGGCATCTGCATCGTCGGAGATAACTTCACGACCGGCGGTCAGTTCAACCACCGATACACCAACGGCACCGGGACGAACCAGAACTTCATGAGCGCCGACGGCGTGGTGGCCTTGGACCTCGGCTCGGGCCAGAACGCGCCCTTCACGGGCGGGGTGTTCAACCCGCGCGTCTGGAACGGTCAGCTCTGCCACGGCGGACCTGTTGCTCCGGGCTCGAACTACTGCATGGCGAACGCCAACTCCACGGGTGTCTCCAGCTCGATGGGGGCCAGCGGTTCCAACATCGTCGGTAACAACGATCTTGTTCTGGAGGCCAACGATCTCCCGACGAGCTCCTTCGGCTTCTTCCTGACGTCGATGACGCAGGGCTTTGTCGCCAACCCCGGCGGTAGCGAGGGCAACCTTTGCCTCGGCGGCGCCATCGGGCGCTACGTCGGAACCGGTCAGATCCAGAACTCTGGAGCGGCTGGCGCCATCAGCCTCGCCATCGACAACACGCAGGTTCCGCAGCCCACCGGCTTCGTGGCCGTCGCCGCGGGTGAGACCTGGAGTTTCCAGGCCTGGCACCGTGACTCGGTCATGGGTGTCGCCGTGTCGAACTTCACCGACGGCTACGAGATCACCTTCCAGTGATCGCCTCCTCAGGCGCTCCGGCGCCTGATGCTCGCCCCCGCTCCGCCCCTTGAGGATGGAGCGGGGGCGATCTCGTTGGGGCGGCGGGGAGCCTGCTCCGCTCGCTCTCCAGGTAGAGCCGCAGGTGCGGTCGCTCCACGGGCAGGTTCGGTGGGGCCCCCCGAGCGGTCCTCATCGTTTCGGGTGGCTCGTGGGGATCCTCTGCGGCGGGCCCGGGGCCGAATGGTCTGGAGCCGGGCGGCGGTGCCTGTCACGGAGAGCGAACTCCACGGTGCAGGGCAGGTGCCGCGAAGATAGAGGGCAGGTCCCGCTCAGTTGAAGGGCAGGGGCTGGGCATGTGCCGGGCAGATGAAGGCGGAGGGCATGGGCGCCGCCACGGTCATGGCCGCGATCGGCGTCGAGGTCTTCAGCTCCGGACGGGGGGCCCAGGCGATGAGCGTCCCCACGGTCCAGCTCCCGTGGCTTTGCGCGCTCAGGGGGCCTGTGCCGCACGCGGCGAGTTCATAGGTTCAGGCCGAAGTTGGTCCAGACGGTGTCGAACTGGCGCTGCACGTCGCCTCTTGAGCCCAGGTACACCGGGTAGTCCGTGACCAGCCGATGGCGCTCGCACCCGTTGGTTCCCTCGTTGGAGAAGAGGTGGTTCCAGGTGTTCACGTGGAGCACGGGCCGCCCATCCTCGAGGTCGAAGTGCTCCCAGGGAATCGTCGCCGAGAGGTGGCGCGCAAGGAGAACGCCCCAGCGCTGGTTGCCGCTGTAGGTGCCGGGGAACCGGATCGCCTTGGGGGGCTCGAGTGGGGCCGTGTCGAGCTCGACCACGAAGGTCTCCACGTCCGCGATCCGGCGGTAGCCCGCGCGACCCCTCGAGCGGCGGACGAACGGGAACGTTCGGGCCGGTTCCACCAGTCCAAACCAGCGCTGGGCGTCGTAGAGCTGGTCCACCACGGGGATCGGGTGATCCTCGTCCGCGGTCACCACGTGCACCTCGGCCACTTCGGGTCTTGTGAGATCCACGAAGACCGCGAGGATCGGGCAGTCGTCGTCGACCAGGGGGACTCGGAAGACGGGGAGCGGAAAGGGGAGGGTCTCGGGCGCGACGCGGGGACCGGACCTGGAGAAGTCCGGGGTCGGGCAGCTCACCGGGGGTCCGAAGACCAGTACGGCGAGCAGGAGCAGGGCATGGTGGGGGACGAGGAACACGTTGAGGGGGCGTGGGAGGTGATACGAAAGTACCAGGGGGTGCCCTGGAAGGCTGCCAGGCCCGAGCGCAGGCTGCAGATATCAGAGGCTCCCGCTTCAGGCCCGTCGGTCCCTCGGACGATTTGCCTTACATAGGGGGTGATCCGGTGCGTCTAACATTGAGCCTGTAAGGGAATTCACTCATGAAATTAGGCCCGCGGCCCCTCGGCGAGCTTGATTCGGGGTATTGTCTAGGACCTCGCACCTTTCATTTCTGCCGCGAGTGTCCCCCCTTTCACTGCCATGTCTTTGAAGTCCACCTCGGCGCCCCGCAGGCGCCTGCATCGGTCCGCCTTGATCGTCGGAGGCGCCCTTTTGCTCGTCACCGCCGTCGAAGCTCAGTCCCGGCAAAACCTGTCGCGCATGAATCTGCGCCAGGCGATGCTGCGATTCCAAACGTCCAACGCCACGGGCGGTACCGGCGGTTCGACCGGCGGAAACGGCGGTGTCATCACCGGCGGTAATCCCCGTGCGCTCTCCCGGATGACGGTGATCAACCCGGGCGTCACGCCCCCGCCCTGATCCGTCGGGTTGAATGATCTCGCACGGGCTCACCCCGCACCGTGCTAGCGGAGTAGGACCTCATCATCTGGAGGTCCTACCTCTGTTTAGGGCCTGTTTGTTAGTCTCGGCGAGGCGGCCGGCATGGCTGCCTCCTGCCCTCTGCCACATTGATGACGACCTCCACGATCGCGGCCCTCTTCGGTGAGGACCACGGAAGCACCGACCAGTTTGGGCTCTCCGTCGTCGGCGGGCCCCTCTCTGGCACCTCTGCGACGGCCTGCGGGCTCAGCGCGGGAGGCGAGGGCGTCCTCACGCGCAAGGGCCCTTCGCTCGTCCTGAATGAGGATTGTGTGCTCGCCTTCGACGACGGTCGACGAGTGATCCAAGCGGTCGCCGACGGACACCACGGGCACGAGGCGAGTCACCTGACGGTTGAACTCTTGGCGGCCATCGTCGAGGAGTCGAGCACCCTCCTCTCGCCCGAGGAGGCCCTCGAGCAGCTGCACCCCCGTTGGGCGGACGCGGAGTCCAAGGGAGAGGATGGCTCACGATGTACGCTGGCGCTCCTCACCATCGACCGCGGCGAGGGAATCATGGAGGGCGTGTGCCTCGGCGACTCCGGCATCTTCCTCGGGAACATGGAGAGCGGCGTCCGGCGGGTGGTTCCGCCGAACACCTTCTACACCGCTCCGTGGGATCTGGGATCCCACGGCATCCCGCCGAGTGCCTACTTCCGGGTACCGGTCAAGAGCGGCGACTGGGTGGTCGCCTGCAGCGACGGAGTTCATGAGTGCCGGTATGAGACGCCGGAAGACTCCATCGGAATGGAGGATCTGGAGGCGTTGATGATTCGCGCGGGCCGCAGCCCTGAGGTCTTCGTGGAGGCCGCCGTCCGGCTGGCTCTCGCGGGCGTTCGGGGGAACTCTGGCGGCGAGGACAACATCGGCGTCGTGGCCTCTATTGCATGAAGCAGATCCCGCAGGGAAGGAAGTCGCTGACTCCCGCTCGACCGCTTGCCTCCGCCCGCCAGGTCCCTCGTCTCCAGCCCTTGATCACCCAGTCCTCGGCCCCGAGGGCGTGATACGTTTCAGCGCTTCAGTCCTGCCCTGGGGACCCGCTAGGGTGCCTGACTGAGACGCACCAGACCCCATCTGGCCTCCCTGACGGCCACGAGTCGGCGGACGCCGAAACCGCATTGCCCATGACGACCCAAGAACCGCAAGCCTCACGTCTCGCCATCGCTGACGACGGGCCGGAGTCGGATCTCTCCCTCCGTAGCCTGTTCGTGACAGCTTGGCGTGGCCGGTGGATCCTCCTCCTCTGCGTTGGGCTGGGGGTCGTGACCGGGTTCCGGAAGATCGAGGCGCAGGGGGAGATCTGGCGCGCCCAGGCGCGGCTGTTCGTCCATGGGAAGAGCCGGACCCCGGTCTATTCCCAGGGTTTCATCGGTTCGGGCACGTACGAGTTCCTTGGTACCCAGGCGGACGTCCTTCGCTCGATCACGCTGCTGCAGAATGTCGCCACGCGGCCTGAGGTGGCGCAGAGCGTGATGCTGGCGGAGGCCCCGAACAAGATCGCGGCCCTCCGCGCGGGTCTCGTCGTGGATGTTGGGACTGACAGTGACGTCCTCACGGTGTCGTTGACCTCCGGCGACGTTGCCGAGGCGTGCGTGATCTTGAACACGGTGGTCAGCGAGTACCGGCGCATGGTCGGGGTTCGCGGGGAGAGCTCGATCCGCAAGTCGCTCGAGGTCCTCGAAGAGCAGCGCGCTCTACTTGATGACGACCTCAAGAACGCTCTGACCGATCGAGACGCCTTCCTCGCCGCCAACTCGATCGTGGCCCTCGACCCCGAGGGCGCAGGACAGTTCGAGATCCAGCAGCTCAACGAATTCCGCGGTCGCCTCGTGGAAGCCGAGCGGGCCGCGGAAGAGGCGAGGTCGCGGCTTGTGGAGGCTGAGCTCCTCCGGGGGGACCTGGAGGTGCTGCGCCTCTTTGTGAGCGACGGCAAAGGGCTTGTTTCAACGGCGACGGCGGATCCGGAGTTCCTGGATCTGATCGCCGACATCGACCAGGCCGAGGACGAAATGGAGCGCCTCAAGGCCCAGCGCAGCGAGGGCATTCGAGTCCTGAAGATGACCCCGCGCCACGAGGCCATCGTCGAGCTTGATCTGCGGATCGCGGAGCTCGAAGGGCGCCTGGTGAGGGACCGCGCGCTCCGGGACGGCTCTTCCACCTCCTCGGCGCGTCAGGAGCAGCGGGTCGAGAACATCTTCAAGGTCCTCCGGGAGCGGGCTACGGCCGCCGCGCAGCAGGTCGAGAAGGAGACCAAGCGGGTCGCCGAGCAGCGAGCCCTCGCTGCCGAGGCCGGAGATCTCCAGACGGTGTATCGCCGCCTCGAGGGCGCCGTGGCCCGGGCCCGGGAGATGGTGAACGAGAAGTCCCAGGCGATCCGGAAGATCGACCTGTCCTCAGCCGAGGCGGAGAAGCTGACGGAGCTCTCCGTGGAGGTCCTCGATCCCGCCCGCCCGGACACCGCGGTCCTCGCCAATTCCAAGACGCGCACCCTGGCCCAGTTCTTGATCCTGGGCCTGCTCGCAGGCGCCGGCCTGAGCTGGCTTCGGGAGCTGCTCGACCAGCGCCTGAGGTCTGAGGCCGACCTCGCGCGCGCCGTCCCGATTTCGCTTCTCGGCGTGATCCCGAGGACCCGGATCGACCACGGAGACCTTGACGCCATCCGCTCCTGGTCCGAACACGCGGGGCTGGCCGAGGCCGCCCGCGGGCTGCGGACGGCGATCTACTTCAGCCTGCCGGTGGAGTCGGGCAAGGTCATTCACGTGACCTCGCCGGAGAAGGGAGACGGGAAGTCCACCACGTCTGCCTACCTCGCCATCGCCATGGCGAAGGCCGGGCAGTCGGTGATCCTCGTGGACGCCGACCTCCGCTCGCCGAGCCAGCAGGATGTCTTCGGGCTCCCTAACAAGGGGGGGCTTTCGGACGCCCTCGTGGATCCCCACGCCCTGCTGGCAGGCCTCATCCAGAAGACGGAGCTTGGGGGGCTCGAGGTCCTGACCACGGGCCCGGTCCCCTCTGCCCCGGCAGAAATGCTGAACAGCCGGCGCTTTGATGAACTCCTCGCGGCCCTCGCGGCCGAGTACGACCGGGTCATCGTGGACTCGCCGCCGGTCCTCGCCGTGACGGACGCACGGATCGTGGCCACCCGCTGCGACGCGACAATCCTCGTGGCGCGGGTCGACAAGACCAAGCGCGGTGCAGCGGCCGCGGCCTACGAGCGGCTCAACTCCGTCGGGGCGAGGCTCCTGGGGGTGGTGATGAATGCGATGCCCACGGGGATTGGCTACGGCTACGGCTACGGCTACGGCTACGGCTACGGCTACGGCGCCGACGAGGCGCCGGCCGCAGGATCTGTGGGCACGACCCAGGCATGGAATGAGCCTGTCCTCGCCGGAGCTACCGCGCCCCCCCCGTCGAAGGTCGCCTCTTCCGAGCGAGCTGGCGGCCCGATCGGCGGCCCGATCAGCGGCGGAGCACAAGCCGGGGCTGACGGGGACGAGCTGCCCAGCCGGGTCGACGTGGCCCCCTCGACGAGGCGGCAGCGGGGAAGCGAGGCGGAGCGGTGAGCCCACGGCTCCAGCAACGCGCTCGATGAGCACCTGAGCCTCCGATCTGCCATGTCATTCCTCCTCGTTCTCCCCATCTGTGCCTTCCTGGCGGCGCTCCTGATCACGCCGATCACGAGCGCGATCGCCCGTCGAAACGGCTGGGTCGACCAGCCTGGGCTCCGCAAGATCCACAGGGAACCGGTGGCGTACCTTGGGGGTGCGGCGGTGATGGTGGCGTTCCTGTTCGCGATCTGCGCGGCTCCGTGGCTGCCGGTGGTCGGCACCCTGGAGGTCCGCCTGGACCGGCAGGTGATCGCGATCCTTGTCGGCGGGCTGATGATGTTCGGGGTCGGGCTCCGCGACGACATCCTGCGCATGGGGGCCATGACGAAGCTCTTCGTCCAGCTGGCTGCCGCGGGGCTCGTGGTGCTCTCCGGGGTCTCCATCGACGGGATCTGGCTCTCCCGCCCCGAGGGGATCGGGATCCTGAGCTTCCTGGGAGACTACGAGGTGGGGGGGACGCGGATCGACTTCGGTGTCTTCGGGGTGCCCCTCACGATCATCTGGATCGTGGGCGCTACCAATGCGCTCAACATCATCGACGGCCTCGACAGCCTTGCCAGCGGGCTGAGCGTGGTGGCATGTGGCGCGATCGCCTGGATCGCATTTCAGGGAGGGCAGATGGCGGCCGGCCTGATGTTGATCGCCTTGATGGGGTCCATCGGCGGGTTCATGCCCCACAACCTGCACCCCGCGCGGGTCTTTCTGGGCGACGCGGGGAGCCTCTCCATTGGATTCATACTGTCCGCCTCGGCGGCGCTGGTCGCGTCCGGAGCCTCGACGCTCTCGGGCTTCTCGATCCCGCTTGTGGCCCTGGGGATCCCGATCCTCGATACCAGCTTCGCCATGGCCCGCCGGTTCATCGAGGGGCGCTCCGTCATGTCGGCGGATCGCAGCCACATTCACCACCGCCTGATCAAGCTCGGCTTCGGTCAGCGCAAGGCCGTTGCGGTCCTGGTCGGCACCTCCGCCGCGGCGACGTCGGTGGTGGTCGTTGCCGCGACCATGGGGGACACGGCGCAGCTGTGTGCGCTTGGCTTCGCGCTCCTCGGACTGTGTCTCCTCTTCAGCTCTTCCGGCGCCATCCGGATCAAGGAGTCGGTGGAAGCGTTCCGGCAGGTGGCCTCGTCAGCGAGGTCCGTGAGCGACGAGAAGCACGCCGTGGATGAGCTGGCCCTCGCGTTCCGCGAGGCGGGGACCCTCGAGGAGTGGTGGAGTGTCGTGACGACGGCTGGGCATGTTCTGGGCTTCTCCGAGCTCTCCATGGAGGGCGAGCGTCGGGACGGGAGCCCCTTTCAGCTGTGCTGGGAACCGGACAGGTCTGAGACCACTCCCGCCCCCACTGGGTTCGTCACGAGGATCGAGATCCCGGTGAATGACCGGCGACAGGGGTCAATCCTGGTGCTGCGGGCATCGGTCTCCCACGACGCGAGCACCGCGACCCTCGGTCGCCGCCTCGCCCTCTTTCACCCGTTCCTCTCGTTCAACGGGCTGGAGCGGCTGCCGGACAGGGCGACCGGAGGGGGGAAGGCCCGCCCCGGTGCCGCCACCGTGGTCTCCTGAGGGAGCCTCCTCGCGGGAGAAGCGCGCGGCGCGATCGCGATCACCTGGTGGGGCGGGGGGCTCCCGGGCGACTGGCGGTACAAGCCCCAGGCAGGGGCCGCGCCTTCGCTCTCTCTCAGAGCCGCGTGGCCTCGCTGAACTCTGCCACGGTGCGGCGCAGCCCCTCCTCGAGGGAGATGGAGGAGGTCCAGCCCAGGGAGGTGGCCACGGAGACGTCGAGGAGCTTGCGCGGCGTCCCGTCTGGCATGCTCCGGTCCAGCTCGATCTCGCCCTCGAAGCCGACCTCCGCGGCGATCGCCCGGGCGAGGTCGAGGATGCGCAGGTCCACGCCGGTCCCGATGTTCACGAAGGACCGGTCGCCCCAGCGCTCAGCGTCCAGGTTGCAGAAGTAGACCGCCGCGGCCGCGAGGTCGTCCACGTGCAGGAACTCTCTCTTGGGCTCGCCGGACCCCCAGAGCGTCACGCTGGCGGCCCCCGAGGCCTGCGCCTCGGCGAACTTCCGGACGAGCGCGGGGAGCACGTGGGAGTTCTCCGGGTGGTAGTTGTCTCCCGGGCCGTAGAGGTTCGTGGGCATGAGGCTCCGGTAGTCCGTGCCGTACTGCCGGTTGTAGGCCTCGCACATCTTGATCCCCGCGATCTTGGCGATGGCGTAGGGTTCGTTGGTGGGCTCGAGGTGCCCGTCCAGGAGGCAGGCCTCGGGCATGGGCTGCGGTGCGTGCTTGGGATAGATGCAAGACGACCCGAGGAACAGCAGCTGCCTCACGCCAGCGGTGTACGCACCGTGGATGACGTTGCCCTGGATCGTGAGGTTCTGGTGGATGAACTCCGCGGGGAAGGTGTCGTTGGCGTGGATGCCCCCGACCTTGGCCGCCGCGAGGTACACCTGGTCGGGACGCTCGGCCTCCATGAAACCCGCCACGGCTCGCTGATCCGTCAGATCGAGCTCATCACGGGTCCGAACGAGGAGGTCATGGCCGCCGAGGGCCTCGAGGTGCCGGCGGATGGCGCTGCCTGCCATGCCCCTGTGGCCTGCGATGAAGATCCTCATGGCCTCAGGACTCTCGGGAGACGGGAACGTCGAGCCCGTGCTCCCGGAGGAGCGCGTGGCGGCGGGCGGTCTTGAGGTCCTCGGCCACCATCTCGGCGCACATCTCCTGGGTCGTGATCTCGGGGACCCAGCCGAGCCGCTCCTTGGCCTTGGAGGGGTCGCCGAGAAGGGTCTCCACCTCGGCTGGACGGAAGTAGCGCGGGTCGACGTTGACGATGACGTCTCCCGTCTTGACGGCCGGCGCCGCGTCCCCGGAGACCGAGGCGACTCGCCCGACCTCGTCGACCCCCTGGCCCTCGAACTCCAGCTCGATGCCGAGCTCAGCGGCGGACCAGGTGACGAACTCGCGGACGGAGTATTGCACGCCCGTCGCGATGACGAAGTCCTCGGGCTCCTCCTGCTGCAGCATCATCCACTGCATCCTCACGTAGTCCTTGGCGTGACCCCAATCCCTGAGAGCGGAGATGTTGCCGAGGTGCAGGCACTGCTCGAGACCCTGGGCGATGTTGGCCAGGGCCCGGGTGATCTTCCGGGTCACGAAGGTCTCGCCGCGGCGCGGGCTCTCGTGGTTGAAGAGGATGCCGTTGCAGGCGTACATCCCGTAGGCCTCGCGGTAGTTCACCGCGATCCAGTACGCGTAGAGCTTCGCGACGGCGTAGGGGCTGCGGGGGTGGAAGGGGGTCGTCTCGCTCTGCGGGGTCTCCTGGACCAGGCCGTACAGCTCGCTGGTGGAGGCCTGGTAGAAGCGCGTACTCTCTTCGAGGCCCAGGAAGCGGATGGCCTCCAGGATCCGGAGCGTACCGAGGGCATCCACGTCCGCGGTGTACTCGGGCGCCTCGAAGCTCACCGCCACGTGAGACTGAGCGGCGAGGTTGTACACCTCGTCGGGCCTCACCTCGCGGAGGATCCGCGTGAGGTTGGAGGCGTCCGAGAGGTCCCCGTAGTGGAGCGTCAGCTTGGGATCAGGCGTGTGCGGGTCCTGATAGATGTGGTCGATCCGCTGGGTGTTGAAGGACGACGCCCGGCGCTTGATGCCGTGGACCTCGTAGCCCTTCTCCAGAAGGAACTCGGCGAGGTAGGAGCCATCCTGGCCCGTGATGCCGGTGATGAGTGCTTTCTTGGACATGGGAGTTTGGCTAGCCCTTGCGGACGAACTGACCGAGCTTGCTGAGGTTCTTGAAGGCGAGGGTCCCGATGCCTCCAACGCCTGACCGGCGGAGGGCACGGTAGTCCTCCCGGCTCTTGCGGAGGATCTTGCGCAGGGACTGGTTGCTCTCGCCGCCGACGCGCATCTTGACCAGGACCCGCGGGATGTAGGCGGCCTTGAACCCAGGGCTCCCGAAGTAGCGGAGGATGGCGTCGTAGTCCGCTGCGATCCGGTAGCTCCGGTCGAAGCTACCGTGGGTCTCGAGGACGGACCGGCGGAGGTAGAGGGTCGGGTGGGGCGGCATCCAACCGCGCTTCAGACGGGCTGGGTGGAACTCGCCGGATCGCCAGTGGCGGATCACCCGGGTCGGGTCGTCCTGGGCCACGTACTGGAGGTCGCCGTAGACCGCGTCCACCGTCGGGTCCTCGAAGGCCTCGGTGACCGAGCTGAGGACTTCGTCGTCGGCGAACAGGTCGTCGGAGTGCATCAGCCCCAGCGCATCGCCCGTGGCCTGCTCGAAGCCCTTGGAGAGGGCGTCATAGATCCCCTCATCGGGTTCGCTCACGAGCACGGTCGTGTCGTCACGCATCTCCTCCATGATCGCGAGGCTACCGTCCGTGGAGGCGCCGTCGATCAGGACATGCTCGAGCAGGACTCCGCGCTGCGATTGGACACTGGCGATGGCCTCGCGAACGGTCGAGGCGCGGTTGTAGACCGCTGTGATGACGGAGATGCGCAAATGGGGGCGAGCGGGGCAGGTTGCTCGCGTGGTGGAGGAGTCGTGTGTGGCAGGCGGGCGCGAGTTGGGAGAAGCCGGAGCCGATCGGTGGATCAGACGCGATTCGGGTCGATGAAGAAGCCGATGTTGATCCGGAAGATCTCCGCAGCGAAGGCTCGGGTCCAGGAGCCCGCGGAGTGGCCGATGTAGATCACGTCGCCGGGCTTGATCTCCAGGGCGGAGGACTGGACGAGGCCGTTGCCCTTGATGGGAAACGTGGCTGGCAGGATCTCGCCCGTGTCCAGGTCCTTGCGGAAGACAGACGCGTAGGGCGGATC
>Ga0102815_10002453_pt1 | contig 11254 bp, 8 predicted proteins | sample ColrivemetaGS759_FD_79113 | JGI IMG/M metagenome (GOLD analysis project Ga0102815, IMG submission 79113) | Estuarine microbial communities from the Columbia River estuary - Ebb tide ETM metaG S.759 | ecosystem: Environmental > Aquatic > Marine > Intertidal zone > Estuary | place: USA: Columbia...
GCTTTGACCAAGAGGGCACCCGTGTTGACCGGAACTTCGCCCGCCCGCCTTTGTTAGAGCGGATAAAAATATTTTTGAGGGGAGACTAATGGGACAACAAGTTTGTATGGGTGCGATGCTCAGTTGCTCCTTCGGGGTAGCACCAGGCTCATTGATGGTTTTGCCTTTGAGTCAAGTGATGACGACGACACCCGCGGCCAACATTATGGACAACAAACCGATGGTCAACGTCCTGCCATTTGGCATGTGCCAGTCTCTCGCTAACCCAATGGTTGCGGCGGCCACCGCGGCAGCCTTGGGTGTATTGACGCCGATGCCTTGTATACCGATGACGATGGCCCCGTGGATGCCAGGTTCACCAACAGTTTTGATTGGAAACATGCCAGCCTTAACTGACAGTTCAAAGCTCATGTGCAGTTGGGGTGGCGTAATCGGGATTGATGCGCCAGGTCAATTTACGGTTTCGGTGGCGTAGGGGATTCTTATGAATTACGAGTTCAACGTAACCACGCGACTGACATACATGTTTGTCATTGCGTCGGTGTTGCTACTAGTTTTCACTTTTCTGTTTGGCCTGCATCTGGGCGAAAGCATCGCACGCGAATCGCTGGCGAATTCGAAACCATTGGTCGCTGATGGTTCAGTGGTAACCAGTCCAGCATCTACCGGGGCCTCAAGCTTAAGTAAAGTTAACGGTGCGGTGCGCGATGCACAAAATGCCTTGAAAGTTCCAAAGCTACCCTCTGTCGGTGGCTTACCTGCCAATATTCCTTTAGAGGTTGGGAAGTGACAAAAGCGAGTGTTATACAAAAAATGAAGAAGTTTCAAATTGACTGTTCGCGGCAAATTTTTAATGCCGTTCTCGGGCTTACTCTGGTGACTAGTCTTGCTGGTTGTAGCGTGCTCGATTTTGTTAAAGATAAGGTCGCCTCTGTCGCCTCGGTTGCCGAATCTGCGCTCGGTTTAAAAGAGCCAGGTCCACCAAAATGGTCGATGTTACGTCTCGTTGCAGAGAAGGGAGCGTTTGACGACACAGCCGCAGCTGCTGATTTGGTATGCATTACAGACGAAAAACTATCGGCAACATTTTCAAAAACAGCAGCCAAGATTTGGTTTGATAACAAAGAGAACCTACTGGCAACCTACGCGGAAAATTTGACGTTGATTAGCCGAGAAATAGTGCCGCAGCAGACGTTGCTAATCAGCGAGGAAGAGCTTGAAAGCTGCGTCGGATTCACGGCACACCTGTTTGTCAACTACCGCTCAGATGGCTTACATGCCCTAACTCTTGACATGTCAACGCCCGGCTACACCGTCGAGTTGGGTAAAAGTCAATTCAAAGCCACGGTCAGCGAATAACAAACCCATTAAAAAAAATAAACGATATGACATTTCCAGCACCAATCGATCGTATTCAGTGGCATGAAGGAATGCTGCTTGGCCCACAGCACTTTCAAATCGAAAGCGCCAGAGTTGACCAACTTGTCGCGTGGCAGGTAGGACTGACGCAACCGAATGCTTGGGGGGTGAGTGAGCTGGTCTTAGATGAAAATCTATTATCTAACGGCGTAATTCGTGTGCTTAACTTCAGTGCTGTCATGCCCGATGGTTTCGCGGTAGATCATTCTGCGGAGTTGTCGCCGGAACTTGATCTTTCGCTGGATCTGAAAAAATTAGGTGAGCAGGCCGACGACGGTGTTGCGATCTACGTTGTTTTGGGCCGGTCTAGGACACTGCGTAATAAAGCGTTGCCCCCAAGGTTCGTTGGCAAGCAACACCTGCCCGTTGAAGACGAAGTGTCGGAGGCGTCACCCGTTGACATCGCGCGCTCGCGCCCACTCCTTTCCTTGCAAGCGGGTGAACTGCCGTCGTCTGCTTATGTGTCGATCAAGTTATGTGTGATTAAAAAAGACAATGAGCTCTACCGTCGCGGCGAGTATGAACCGCCATGGTTGTCGATACCTCAGACCAGTGGACAACGACAGCGCGCAAACGCGGTCGCATCGCAGATTCGGAGCAAGGCGGTGTTTTTGGCAAAGCAAATGGTCACACCTTCATCAGCTGTGGAGGACAGAGTTCTTCACCTTGAAATGCGAGCTCGCCTCAACGCTCTCACCCAAGGGCTGCCTCTGTTGGAGGCTGTGTTGCAGGCCAAGCAGCTGTCTCCGTATCAACTTTACTTGGCACTTTGTTCGCAGCTGGGGTTTTTAGTCGGTTTGCGTCCGACGGCGGTGCCACCAATTCTGCCTGCCTGGAATCATGCCGAGCCTGGTACCAGCCTTTCGCCGTTGCTTGATATTTTGGAGGGTTTCGTGGCGGAGATCAGTCAAGACTGGCGAACTGAAGTGTTTACCTTCAATGGTGAAGTATTTGAAATACACCTTGATGGGGAATGGATAGGGGAGCGCCTTGTGGTCGGAATGTCGGGTCAAACTGACAAAGAACTGGTTGCGTGGATGAGCGGTGCCGTTATTGGCTCATCTAGCGTTTGGGGTAGCTTGAGCGATCACCGTGTCTTAGGTGCCACGCGCAAGCAGGTGTTGGAGGTCCCCGAGTTAGGACTGCGCGGTAATAACGGGCAAATATTGTTCTCGATCATTGTAGACCCGCGCATTGTTCTAAAAGATCAGACTTTCGTAATTGGCAATGTGAATATGACACGCAAGGTGCCGCGACCTCAACAGGTTGTTTTGTACCTAAAAGGTTGAAATGCCGAAGCCCAAGGATGAATAAATGACTTCGATGCAAATAAACGATCCCATGCGTATGACTTCGACCGAGGGGGATACGGCAAAGATCGATGCCGCGTCTCATCAGTTACGTCAATTTTATTTGGCGTTGCAGCGAATTGCGGTTGCTGCTCAGGGCTTAAATCAAGAGCAAAGCAAAGAGGGTGCAGCAAAAATCAGTGATCGGCTTATTGAGTTGATTGAGCTACAAACCTTAGAGGCACAGCGTCAAGGTGGGCGGATGTCCTTGGATAAGGAGGCGCACGCGCGCTACATCAAGGCGGCATTAGCAGACGAATTTCTACTTGCACTCGATTGGGAGGGGCGAGGTTACTGGCGGCAGTGGCTTCTTGAAGAGCGCCTTTTCAATAGCAGCCAAGCGGGCGAAAAAATATTCTATTCTGTTGATGCAATCTTGAGTTCGAGAGATCCTTCTCACCGAGGTGTTGCACTACTTTATCTATACGCGTTGTCGCTCGGTTTTCAGGGGCAGTTTAGAAGCGGAGAAGAGCTCGAGACGCTTGCGGTTTACAGACGAGACCTCTTTCAATTCGTTTATCAGCGTCCAGCAGAGGCCTCAGGGCGGGAGCGCTTTGTTTCTGACGGTGCATATCAAAGCACCATCTCGCACCTGATCGGCGATCGTGCGCCTAAGCTTAGCCGGGGTAAATTATTTTTTGGACTTTCCTTTTTGATACTGCTGGTGGTCTCGCAGGTAATTTGGCTGTTTATCTCTTTTCCGTTAGAGGAAATTTTGAATAGCTCTCCAGCATTTAACGCTATTGCGTCTAAAAAATAAGGCGAATAACGTGCTTGATTATTTAACAACCCACTTCTGGACGATTTTTTTTGGTGTCTTGGCGATTGGCGCCTTGATCTTGATAGCGCTGATCATTTCTGCAGCCATTAAGAAGAACGAAGCGCCAGTGCCTGAAAAGGTTGAGGTTGACCGAGGTAAAGGTATTCGTTTGCGTTTTTTGAGAAGATCATTTCGTCGTGCCGTGGAGTTTGTCGAGACTAAACTAGTCTCTCGCTCGCAGAAATACAACTATCACTGGAGTATTGTTTTTGATGAGGGCGCCTCTCGTGACGCGGTGCCGTTTGACCAGTCGGGTATTCCGCAGTCGTTTGACTTCAGTGCGAAAGGAGGCTCATCAGAAAAGGGCCTTCAATGGGATGTTTTTGACAAAGGGCTTACTGTCCAATTCAAGTCTGAATTTTTGGGAAAACACACAGAAAAGGATATTGTTGATAACAAAACTTGGAGCGATTTCCTAACACTCGCGGAGAACTATCGCGCCGAGAGACCTTTCGACTCCGTGGTCATTGCGATTCCATTCTCGGAATTACTCACCACTGACCCCACGGCCGATGCATCCCTGGCTCAGCGTGCACGCGCACTTCAAAAACGAATTTGGCAGGCACAGGTTCGTTTCGCTCTGACCTTCCCCGTTTATATCCTCGTTACAGAGTGTGAGGCAGTGCCCGGCTTTGCTAAATTTGCAGCCGCACTTTCACCTCCGATGCGAAATAGCATGATGGGGTGGTCGAACGCCTTAGAGTTAACAGCCCCATTTCTCCAAGACTGGGTTGATAGTGGGCTTGATAGCGTCTTGGCCGATATCCAAGAGGCAAGTATTGAGCTAGCGGCCTTGGCACCAGGAGGCGAAGAAAGTAGCGAGCACTTTATGTTGCCGTTGCATCTTGAGAAAGTAAGACATGGCTTACGGCTCTTTATAAGAGAGGTATTTAAGCCGAGCAGTTACCACTCTGCGTTCCCACTTAGAGGCTTTTACTTTACCGGGGATGTCAGCCCCGAGTCGCAGGTTTTAGCGATCAGGTCATCTAATTCAGGGGAGGCAGAGGGAGCGGAGACACAACCAAAAGATGTTTCCGAGCAAACCTTTGACCTCAAAGCGCTCGATGCGATTTCACGCTCTGCGGTGGAGGCCATAAACCGCGATCCTGTAATTTACCGTGAGCCCGTTTTTCTAAGAGACTTTATAGAACTGAAGGTCTTTTCAGAAACTGGTCTGGTTCGGAAAGCATCAAGCTATCGAATGCGCGTTTCTGGCTCAAATAGGTTACTGCGCTGGGCAGGTTTCGCCTTGATTGGTCTCTGGTGCGTCGCTCTTGTGGGCGGTAGCATGCGCCTAGCTTGGGTAAAGGATGAAAGACTCACTTTGGAGAGAAATCACCAAGCCCGGGATTTGGAAAATCTGACCCGTGATCCAAATGAGTCGCTACCAGATCTGATTGAGAGGCTCAAAAAACAGCTCTCTCAGGAGCTTGAGATTGCCAGCAATGCAGTCAAACCCCGTGAGCTGATGTGGGCAACATCGATGCCCGGCTCTTGGCCCATATTCAACGACCTGAATGAACAACTCACGGTACATTTTTCCCATATTATTGCCAAGAGTCTGCAAGAAGACTTACGCCGCCTAACCTACGCACGCATATCGGATCTGACCGGTTCGCGGTTAGACAATATTACGGGCACGTTGAGTCCTGAGAAAACATGCGCCCTACCCAATGGCTTGGTGAAGAGTGATGGTTTACCGCTTGAAGCTGCGGTCGATCCGGAGGATCAACCTTCGTACTTTCCACTGATACAGTATGTCGATATGATCGACGCGCTCAGCGATGCTAGCAGTGTGATCAACAGGTTTAGCCTGAATGACCCGAGGGTTCCCGCGATGGTTGAGCTTCGCCAGACGCTTACGCTTCTGCTTGGCGGAGTCCCAGCCTCCGACGTTAATGGTGCATACGCTTACTTAAGTAGAGAGCGTGAGGACACCGCGTCGATCGAAATGCAAAACGTTCGCCCAGCTTTCGAATGCGCATTGGGTATGGGTCTTATTGAGTTTAGAAAATCTTTATTTGAGAATAGCAAGCTTACTCAGTTGGAGTCACGAATCGCTGGGCAATTAACGGCCTTCTCTTCTGAGCGGAAGACAGCGGAAGATCTGGGTGCTTGGCGTATGTTATCTGTTGACCTAAAAGAGGAGGAGCAGATTTTTAGTAGCGGGCGCGGTAGTTGGATTAGGTTAGAGAAGATAAGTGACGATCCTTCCGTTCGCATGATGCTGAATAAAATCGCGACAAATCCTTTGCTTGGAAAGGACATCGCACAACTTGCGAACACGCAACTCCAAGCCGACTTTGACAGGTTTAAAACCAAGTGGGCGCAGGCAGTAGAGGTCGGCGTATCCAAAGGCGATCTTATCTGGGACCCAAAAGCAGGAGCCTGGGAGACCTCTAAGGACAGGAAAGCATTGAGCCTTTCTGTAGAGAAGCTGGTATCAGGTCCTTGGAAAGAGGTTCACTCAAAGCCGGTTTTACCTGATACCGATAGTGATGATTATTTAAGCTGGGACCTCAGCAAGTTGGACGAAGCGCTGGCCATATCCGATGAAATGCGAAAAATAAAGCAGGAGTTGATCCCCGGCGTACCCTTCAAGTACCGTTCGAATTTTGATATGTTCATCAACCAGCAGATCACTTTCCACACTGCGGGGTTGGTCTCTGACGCGGTCGTGTGGAGTAGCATGCCTATAGGGAACGAGGCAGACCGTGAGTCGGCCAATGCAAGGATCGCCAAAATCGCGATGCTGTTTAAATGGCTCAACGCGAAAGACTTGTCTCGCCAAATGCAAAATTTGGTGAGCACAGAGGCAACGGATCGTCTTTATTTGATCAACGAAGAGTTCGTAGCGGCTGAATTGTTCGCTCCTCTAGATAGCAAGTTTAAAAATTGGCGTAATGAGACGTCCCCGATGATGGCGGCCTACGGCTTCGATGATATGGAGGCGTTGCAAACCTATGTGGATCAACAAATAACCGCGGCTGGCAAGTTTGCGCAGAGGGCATCCGCTGTTCTGTCACAGTTATCGGACGAAGAGCAAGTTAACCCCTTGGTTACGCGATGGGACGGGATTGTCCGAGAGGTTGAACGCTACAAATTAAAGAGCCCTCGCAGCGCGCTAGTGTCATTGGAAAAACTACTGCTTGCTGATCCAGTCAAATTCAAGTTAGACGAATGTGCGTCTCAGGCTTCCGGTCGGGGTAGTTCTCGCGGAGCGAACTACTTCCAGGCCACGTTGAATTCGCTACGCAATAACTTAGCTTCGCGTTGCCAGGTCTTGGTAGCTGAAGGGTATCGAGCGGAATGGGGCAAGTTTGCGCAGCACTTTAACGCAAATTTAAAGGGACGTTTCCCCTTTGTCTACGCGGGTGCGACCGACGGTGTGTTACCGGCGACGCTAGATGACATCAAGACATCTTTTGATTTATACGCTTCTGCGAAAAAATCACTTGGAAGCAAGTTACAAAAGGATCCGTCCATAAGCGCATTTGCGGAAAGCATGGATGAGATGGTTAATTTCATGTCGCCCATCTTTTTATCTGACGGTAAGTTGGCGCCCGGCTACGACATATCGTTCGATTTCCGAGTCGCTCGGGAGCAAGAAAAATTCGCCAACACCATCATCGCTTGGGAGCTGCGCGTTGGTAAAGATGTACTGAAATCCGAACAGCCTCTTCGTAAACTTTACTGGAAGCCAGGCTTTCCTATCTCCTTGAAAATGAGGCATGCCAAAGATGGTCCGATTAAACCGGCGTCTCCAACTGGCGATGAATTCATACAGCCGTCCGGCCAAAGCGTTGTGCTATCTGCAAAAACAGCATGGTCGTTGTTCGAATTGTTGTCTAGGTATGTGGACCCTGTTTCTCAGGGCTTAGTTGACGAGGGAGTAAACGTCCTGAGTTTGAAGTATCCGTGGACCAGTAGCGTCGTAAAGTTAACTGAGTTGCCTGAGAATGGTTTTGCCACGGTTGGGGTCGGATTTCAAATACGACCTAGGGGTAAAAATGACTTACTCATTTGGCCTAGGGTGTTACCTGTGAGTGCGCCTGACTGGAAAAATTGAGTGACTTGGCCAATGCGAAACTCAGTCTCAAAATTACTAATTAACAATTGATGAAAAGACGACGCGAGTGTGCCTCAGGCACGGATAAACAATTCAATGAAAATTTTCCAAATATGGAGATCTCTAATGGGTGCAATTGAAAAGATCAAGGAAGGGGTGCTCCCGGCCTCTGTGGTGAGTGAGTTACTGCGGCCAATATCATCGCAATCCTCTGCGGGTCACAGCATCCGCTCAGAGTCGTTATTCACCGAAATACGGTTTGCTCGGGATGAGGATGACCCCAATTTGCCTATGGGTGATTGGGCGCGGCCATTAAAAAAGGCTGACTGGGAGTTCATTGAGTTCAATTGTGCGGCCGTCATAAAGCTCCAAAGTAAAGACTTTCAATTAGCGGCGTGGTTAACCGAAGCATGGATTCATTCTGGGCAACTAGAGGGTGCGCGAAATGGTTTAGCCCTCATACACGGTCTGATCGAGCAATTTTGGGAGGATGCTTTTCCTGTGATTGAGGAAGGAGACGTGGATGCGCGCGTCGCCGTTTTTGAGTGGATCAACGACACCCTTGCGAGAACCCTTCGCTATCGCATGACCTTCGTTGACTTGATAGACCAAAAGCCGTCTTCTATTACCTGGGGGGATTGGGATGCCTTGAGCCAAAAGGAGCTTATCGCCTCATCAAACACTGAGGAATCAGAACGCGCGCGTGAAGGCAGGGCAGCGCTTACTCGGGCGTTGGTCTTAAAGAACGTGCGCGACTACTCTGTGGAAGACCTGAAGAAAAGACGCTCGTTAGCCACCGAATGTGATGAGCTAGTTGGTCTTATAAATACGGCGTTGGACGAAAAACTGGGCGCGGACAGGCCGAGCTTGGGTCGCTTGCGTGAGACATTTTCAGATTTCATCAGAATTTATGAGTCAATGATTCCTGTGGTCGAGCGCCCAGTACCGGTCGAACCGCAAGAAAACAAAGCCTCTGCCGTGATAGCCCGGACGCCAACCTCGTTAAAAGGGATTCTTTCAATGTCAAGCAATACCCACCCCAACCAAGTAGACAGTGCAACCTGGTCGACCCGAGCCGAGGCCTACGAAACGCTCGAGCGCTTAGCTGATTACTTAGGCGCAATTGAGCCTCACAGCCCCACGCCCTATTTAATTCGCCGCGCCGTATCTTGGGGAAAAATGCCGCTGCCGCAATTAATGAATGAAATATTGCGTGAGGGTGGGGATTTACACGGCATGATGAATATGCTCGGCCTACAAAGAGATGATGTACCGCGGTATGACGAAGAGTGAAAACTCTGATTCTTTGAACTGTAGATCAGGCAGTAATCAGAACGCATTTTGCCGATGAGTATTCGTAGAAACAAACATAAAGAGGACGGTAGGAATGCGGTATACGTACAAATTCACAAAAAAGTGTTTGGTCTGGCTGAGGGTGGTCAGCAGCGGAAAAATTCAATAAAGAAAAATAAAATATACCTGAATTAAGGGGAAAAAATGGCTAATTCGACGTTACGTGGTAAAGCACTATTTAAAGCCGCTGGTAATGCGACCAAAATATCAAATAGCTTTGCAGGAAAGATTGGGCCAACACACCCCTTAGCGAAGCAAATGTATGGCGATGTCCTTGTACTAGTAGATAGTCTTGGCACCCTACTTCACCCCATCTCTTCAGATCCAACCTTTAGGAAGAAGGCTCGATGGTTTGGGCGCAATATCACAACAGGATCAAAAAATGCAATTGCGCTCACCGCTGCTGTTATAGGTGGGCCTGGTGCACTAGCGTTAGCTGGAGGGGGTATCCTGATTGGATTTGCAGCGACCCATGCTAAACAGCTGTGGGATACGAGTACGGCAAATAAAGCGTTAAAACAGGAAAAGCAAAATAGTCCTGGTTACTGGGGGCACATGGGAGTACTCATAAATAATAATAAAGGCCTTAATGAAGTAATGAATATGTGTGCTGAATTTGAGAATGACCGTCAAGCATTATTAAAATTACCCATGAGTGCCGAGTCTTGTGATGACTGCTGGCGTCTTTTAGAACACTTGGCTCGATGTGAACTGCGTGTGCATCAGGTTAGTGCCGCCTCATTTACATTTACGGAATTCGGTCGGTTTATGAATTCCTACATGGATGATCTAGGGAAAAAAGGAGATGAAATTCGCTCAAAGGCAATATCGAAAGCGCAAAGGCTATTTAATTTGAGCCCTGAGGAAATGTTAAAAAAATTAAGTGCATCAGCCCACCATAAAACTGTATTTAATACTGGCGGTTTTATTTATGGAAGCTACGGTGGGGGCCACGAAGAATGGGTCAAAGCTACTAATCCTGAGCTCTCAGGTGGCGGGTTGGCTGGTCAGCTTTCCGGTGGTGATGTTGATAAAACTATGGGACTTAGCGATATTTATGCACGAAACGCCGGTGCTAGTAAAGTAATGGCCGCAGGTGGATCCCTTGGTAGTGCTGTAAAAAATATGGTAGCCAGACCTAGTAATATGAGTGCAGCGGCGGCGAATGTAAATCTTGGAGTAGCAATTACTGGTGTAGCGCTAGATGCGGCTCAAGCCTATTACGACGCAAAAGCTTTGAAGAAGGTGCAAGAAAAATTACACCTACTTGAGGCTGAAGGAGGCGATAAATTCGACATGCTAGCAAAGATCGATAAGCAGGATGTCGAAGCCCTACGTAAAGAAGCGAAAAAAATCATTGTCACTCTTTGCTCCAAAATTAGTGAAATCGATGTAACCCAAAAAGAGCTCAACGACGATGCTTTTTATGGCGCCAATTTTAAAGGGAAGTCTTTAGACGACCGTTGCGTTAGGATTACGCGTTTCGTAAAGCTTTTTTATGAAATTGTGCAGATCCGTCAAGCTTATGACGCGTTCTATAAATGCACTTTCGATAGGACCATGTCCTTTGAATTTGACGAAAAACATAGCACTGCGCTTCCCATCTTGAGACGGGATATTTTTAAGGTGGTGGATGGCTATATAAAGAGCCACACTAACGGAGTCCCTTGCTCGCTTGAAAAACATGTCTGCTACATGGACGCAGAGAATGGGATGATAACTGAGTGTAAGTCGCATGGCGTCGATCGTCCGAAGGACGTCCTCGAAAAAGCTTGGAGTGGTATCCCGGTCCACCCAGGACCTAGTGGGTTATCAGAGTACGCAAAGAAACAGGGCATGGCATCAACCGGTTTGCGGCGAACGCTAAATGAGAAAAAAACTGGTGGGAAAAGTTGGTTTTAGTGTTGTCTGACCTGCACTGGTAAACAGGGACAGGTTTATATCTTGTTTTGATTATCACCAACGGTGGGCCGGATACCAAGGGTCACTTCAAAATGTAAACGCAGCGCACGGTATGCCATTTGTGTGAGGGCGCAAAGCATGTGCTGGTAACTACCGGACAGTTCAGCGCATCGGGGCAGGGGAAAATGCGGCACTATTAAGGGGTATACCCCATTCAAGGAAAAACCATGCCTCCTATCATCGCCATGGACCCCGCCGCGCGTGCCAATCTGCACCTGATTGACCACCCACTGGTGCAGCACAAGCTGACCCTGATGCGCGATCGGGACGCCAGCACCAACA
>Ga0102815_10002455_pt1 | contig 11254 bp, 12 predicted proteins | sample ColrivemetaGS759_FD_79113 | JGI IMG/M metagenome (GOLD analysis project Ga0102815, IMG submission 79113) | Estuarine microbial communities from the Columbia River estuary - Ebb tide ETM metaG S.759 | ecosystem: Environmental > Aquatic > Marine > Intertidal zone > Estuary | place: USA: Columbia...
AGCAGCAGGACTACCAGTACTTTCACGACTGCCTCGATGCGGCGGCATACAATTACAACCTCAAGCTGCATGCTTATGTATTGATGCCGGATCATGTCCACGTGCTGGCGACGCCCGGCAATGCCGACAGTGTCTCGCGCGTGGTGCAGTCGATCGGCCGTAATTACGTCCAGTATTTTAACGAACTCTATGACGGCGTTGGCACGCTATGGGAGGGTCGTTATCGTGCCACGGTCATTGACGGCAAGCACTATCTGCTTACCTGCAGTCGCTACATAGAACTCAATCCAGTGCGCAATCAGCTGGTCGACAGGCCACAGGATTATCACTGGAGCAGTTACGCTCACAATGCACTGGCACAAACCGACGAAATGATCACGGCTGCAAACGAGTACCGCAAACTCGGTGATTCCGTAAAAGATTGCGCTAAGGCATATCGCAAGCTTTTCCGACCGAAGCTCAGCCAGCAACAGGTGCAGGAAATCACCGATGCGACGGTGAAAGGCTGGGTATTAGGCGATAGCAAGTTTGCGCGCAAGATCGAGAAATTAAGCGGTCGACGTGCAAGTCAGTTGCCCAAGGGTCGGCCCAGGGGCAGCTGAAGCAAAGCTCCATGCACTCCATCGAAGACAAACGCGGTCCCGGGCTAAAATTTCCACCACCATTGCTGGTGGCCGTCCTGATCGGCGCAGGCTACCTGGCCCATAGCTGGCTGCCACTACCGATCACCCAGAGTGTCGATCTGCGCCTGATCGGCCTGGTGTTGGTCATCGCCTCACTATTACTCGCCCTGCTGGCCCTATCCTGCTTCCTGCGCGCAAAGACGCATGTCGAACCCTGGCAACCGACAACGGTGATCCTTCAATCGGGAGTTTTTGCTTACAGCCGCAATCCAATCTACCTGGCCTTTTGTATCGCGACGCTGGGGGCCGGGTTGATTATCAACAGCTGGTGGGTGCTTGGCGTAACGCCGGTGCTGGCCTACCTGTTGCAGTGGCTGGTGATAAATCGTGAAGAATCCTACCTCGAACAGAAATTCGGCGAAGGCTACCTGGCCTACCAGCAGCGCGTGCGCCGCTGGTTATAATCGGCCGGCAAGAAAGATTCAACTTCGAGCTATCGCCACAAAGGTTGCCAGCAGGCTGGCCTGTGGCAAGTCTCCGACCGCTATATCTAGCGATAACTTACCCTTGCCGCGTTCATGAATTGCCTGCAAAAATAATCCGCGTTGCTCGACACTCGCACTGCAGCTGCACTCGATATCGCCGTTGACCGGAGCGCGATAAGAAATCTCCGCACGCGCGACGACCAGGTCCGCATCGATCCCGGCTTCGTCAATGAGCTGCGTACACAAAGCCCAGCCGGTCAACACCGCAATCGAGTAGAGACTGCCAGCGAAGCCGGTACCATGAATGTTGATGTTGGGTGACAGTGGCGCCTTTACCCGAATCTCACCAGCTTGCAGATGCTCGATAGAAAACTGCATCGTAGCGCTAAGCGGGATAGCATCACGGATCTTGCGCGTCAATTCGATAGCGGACGACACCTCAATACCCCTTGCTACGATCGACCAGGTGTAATAACGGTTCATCATTTTGCAGGCGTCGATAATTCTCGGCAATATCGAGTATCGCGTCGCCGAGATGATAGCCTGAAATGTGCGGGGTCAGTTGAATTCGCGGATGCAGCCACAGCGGGTGATCGCCGGGTAACGGCTCGATCGACATAACATCCAGCACCGCGCCGGCCAGCAAACCATCATCAAGCGCTCGAATCAGGTCCGGCTCGTTGACCAGGTCTCCGCGGCCAACGTTGATCAACAGGGACTCTGGCTTGAAGCGCTGCAGCAGATCGTAGTTGAAAATATGTTCGGTCTGCGGGGTCGATGGCAACACGGAAACAACATAGTCGGCCAACGGTAACAGCTGCGCAAGCCCCTCCTGTCCGGCAAAACAACCGACGTTATCCAGATTCCGGGGGCTGCGGCTCCAGCCCAGCACCTGGAAGCCGTTATCGACAAAGCGCTGCGCAACCAGTTGTCCGATACGTCCGAGCCCAAGCACGGCGACGGTGGTTTCAGCCGTTTTACGCGGCGGATAAGCAACCCATTCGGAGCGCGCCTGGTGACGACGATACTGACGGATATGACGTTGCTCCTGTAACACGTAAGCAAGCGCATATTCAGCCATCTCGGTGCCCGAGGTGTTGGTTTGCAGGCGCGTGATCTGCACCGCTTCGGGCAGCGAGTTATCGGCCAGAATATTGTTTACCCCGGCACCGGTCTTCTGGATCAGCTTCAGGTTCGGATAGCGTAAAGCCTCACCGGAATGATAATTGCTCACGGTCAGCATATCGATCTCATCCAGGTTACCCGGATCGGCAGCGGTGCGTATATCCGCAGTGGGGTACTGGAGCAGGAGTTCGGCGCGCAGGTCCTCATCTTTCATCCAGTCCGGCTGTTTGACATCGATTAGAAGTGCCATGTCTCTCTCTTTGCTAATTGACGAATGTGCTCGGGCCCGGTACCACAGCAGCCCCCGATAATGCTGGCACCTGCGCGATACCAGTCGACGGCCTGCCGCGACCACTGCGCTACTGTCTGCTGCCCGCGCCGGCACTTGCGCTCGGCATCATACTGCGCACCGGAGTCAGGGTAAACCACGATCAGTTTATCCGCAGCATGCAGGCGCAGATTGTCGATAAGCCCCACGACAATGTCGGGCGAACAGCAATTGACCCCGAGGGCGAGCACCCGGGGCAGTGACCGAAACAGGGCAAGCGCGTCAGCAAGCCGATGACCATCCTGCAGCGACTGCGCATCGCGACAACAGAAACTGACCCAGCTCGGGGTAAGCGTTGATTCCAGTAAGGGTGCAAGCACCCTCGCCTCCTGCAAACCCGGAATCGTCTCACAGGCAATCAGATCAGCCCCGGCTTCGTCAAGCCACTGCAATCGCTGCGCGTGAAAGCTTCTCAGCACCTCATCCTCAACGCCGTAGCGCCCCCGGTACTCAGATCCGTCCGCGAGATAAGCACCGTAAGGCCCGAGGCTGGCTGCCACCAGAGGGCGATACCCGCAGTCTGGATTGTCGTGCAGAAATTCATCGCGCGCACGACACGCAAGCGCGACAGTGTCGCTAAACAGCGCACGGATTGCAGCAGGATCGTAGCCCGCCGCCTCAAGCCCGCGGATGCTGGCCTGATAACTGGCGCTGATAATGCAGCGTGCACCGGCATCGAGATAGGCACGATGCACCTCAACAATCGCAGCGGGATGACTGCTGACCAGTTCAGCACTCCACAATGCCGAGGAGACATCGTATCCGCGCGCATCGAGCTCGCTACCGAGCCCACCATCGAGCACCAATGGTGTCTCGCTCTCGATCATCGCTCTAATATTCGTCAGTTGCATCCGCAATGGTCAAACGATTTATGACGGTAGGTAATTTCATCGCAAACAACAGTGCTTTCCGCGTTAGCCGGCCCTTAGGATAAGTCAAACGACACATCAGACGACTATATCAAGCCTGGCCTGTGGGTTTTTATCAGTCCTGTCTTCGAAACGCATGGTGATCCGCTCTCGATCGGTCTCGGGCACGCGCCGATACAGCCAGTCGCGGGCATTCCCGGGATGATCCGCAAGATAAAACTGGGTGGTCAGGCGCTCACGATCACCAACCAGCACCTTGACATGTATATGCGGTGTCCGCCCCGTGTAAGGGACCGGCTTTATAGTGCGGAACGCATAACTCCCGTCGGCGCCACTGATATCGTGACCGAATCCCTGGAATCCGGCATCTCGAGCGATTGCTCCCTGATCAGCACGATGCAGGTAGCGACCATTAACGTCGCATTGCCAGATTTCAATACGCGCGCCGGGCATCGGATTGCCGCTGACATCAAGAATCCTACCGGCAAGTGTGACGATTTCACCCCCGGCCTGTTCAAGCTTGTCGACGATCTTGACCAGATCTCTGTCGGCATCGTCAAAACGCATATGTGTCGGTGGATAAAACGGTCCTTCGCTAGCCGATGGCGTCGCAGCGGTCGTTGCCAGAGCGGTCGATGAGAAACCTGCAACCGGTAACGCGGCCATGCCATACAGCACACGGCGCCGCAGGCGATCGACTGGATCATTCACGATACTATCCTTAGAATTGAGCGAACGTGACAGTTTAATGGAACCCTGATGAATGACAAATCCAGTCCCAGCCGGGATTTTATCGGCTACGCGGATCAGCCACCCGTCGTAGTGTGGCCGGGTGAAGCGCGCGTTGCGATCAATTTCTGCATCAACTACGAGGAAGGTGGCGAACTTTGCATTCTCAACGGCGATGAGCGCTCCGAGGTTCGAGTGTCGGATGTAGCGGTCACTCCCCGCTATGGCAACCGCGATCTCAATATTGAATCGAGTTATGAGTACGGCGCGCGCGTCGGCTACTGGCGTTTGCTGAAGGCTTTCAACGATCGCGGACTGAAAGCCACGGTAAACCTGGTGGGTCTTGCCGGTGAAAAGAATCCGCAAGCCCTACGCGCGATGATCGACTCCGGCTTCGACCTGCAGCCCCATGGCTGGCGCTGGATCGATTTCGACAGTGTCGACGAGAATGAAGAAAGAGAGTTCATTCGCCGCAGCATCGAGCAGGTACGCGATCTCACCGGCGCAGCACCGCTGGGCTATTACGCAGGTATGCCATCCCTCAACACGCGCCGCCTGGTGGTCGAGGCTGGCAGTTTTGTCTACGACTCTGATGTCTATAACGATGACCTTCCCTACTGGTCAGGGGATTACCCGGGCCTGTTACTGGTCCCTTATTCACTCGACACCAACGATTCCAAGTTCGCCCGTGGTGAGCACGATTATCAGCTGGGTGACGAGTTCTTCACCTATCTGAAAGACAGCTTCGACACGCTTTATGCTGAAGGGGAAACGCATCCCAAAATGATGACGGTGGGCCTGCACGCGCGACTGCTGGGCCGACCGGGCAGAATCGGCAGCCTGCACAAGTTTCTCGACTACCTGCAGTCACATTCGCAGGTCTGGATCTGCCGTCGTGACGACCTGGCTACTTACTGGACGGAAAACTACCCGAATCCGCTGGCACGGAACAGCTCTACCCCCTAAGACATAGTTGCCATGTGGCAAATTTATGCGACAATAATCCTTTTGTCTGACAAATCGATGATATGAGCAATTCAGAATTATTGGCGCAGTTGCAGGCGAGTTTTATTGGATGTAAAACCGAGTATCCCACCGTCGACGGCAAGCGTGGACCGCGAGTCTATATGGATTCCGCCGCCTCGACCCTGATGATGGCCCCGGCCTATGAGATCGGGCATGAATTCCTGACGCATTACGCAAGTACTCATTCAGACCTGCACTACGCAGCACGCGGTGCCAGCCACGCCTTCGAATGGGCGCACGAGAAGGTACTCGAGTTCGTCGATGCCAATCCCGAAGAATATTGCAGTTTCTTTGCCGGCAACGGGGCTACCGCCGGTTTTAACCGCATGGCCGCAAGCCTGGCACGAGCTCGCCCGGAACGCAGCATCGTGCTGATCTCTGAAATGGAACACCATTCCAACGATTTGCCACATCGTCACCACAACTCACAGGTGGTGCACGTCCCCTGTATGGGTGAATTCGAGCGCTACGGCGGACTCGACATGGACCGGCTGCGCGAGATCTTCGAAGAACATGGAGACAAGATCAATTACATCGCGGTTACCGGTGCCAGTAATGTCTCAGGCACGATCACCCCGCTTGCCGAGGTTGCCAGGCTCGCCCATGCAGTCGGCGCCTATCTGCTGGTCGACGCTGCGCAAATGATTGCGCACGCACCGGTTAGCATGGATCAGGCCGATATCGACGTGCTGGTATTTTCCGGCCACAAAATTTACGCACCCGGTTCACCCGGCGCCGTAATCGCTAAAAAGAGCGTCCTGAATGAGATCAAACCTGCCGAGCTGGGTGGCGGCATGGTTGATGATGTTTACCTCGAAGAATATATGCCAACCGCCACTCTGCCCGACCGTGAGGAAGCAGGCACCCCGAATATCGTCGGTGGCATCATGCTGGGCGCGGTACTCGATCTGTTGAATCGACTGGGTATGGATACAGTACGCGAAAAGGAAATAGACCAGGTTGATTTCGTCTGGAACGGACTGAAGTCGATCGAAGGCGTTAGCGTCTACGGACCAGAACCATCCGATGTGCCGCGTACTGGCACCATCGCTTTCAACATCAAGGGTTTTGATCATGGATTGACCGCAGCCGCGCTCAACGATTACCACAATATCCAGGTGCGTAACGGTTGCTTCTGTGCCCATCCCTACGTGCGTGAATTGCTCAAGCGTGAACTCTGGGACATGGATATCGACCCGGATGCACCCAATGCCGAAGCGGATGTTGAACGCAAACGCGGCATGTCGCGCGCCAGTCTTGGCCTGTACACCACCCAGTCCGATCTGGAAAAATTAATCGCGGCTGTGCGCGACCTGGCGGGACGACGCGAGGAAATTCTGGCGATTTACGAGCCGATCGGTTCCAACGGCTATCGCCACAAGAAATTCTCGCCTGACGCTGCGGACCTGTTCGACCCCGAACGAATGCTGGGACAGTACCTGGCAAAGTCCGCTTAAGGATTACACTTCAAGTTCATGGGCGCCTGTTCGAGGCGCCCTCCCCCTGACAATCCGTAAACTGCCGGGTAGACGATACTGATCCAGTTGTCGGCGGTAAATATTCCATCGCCCCAGTCCGCTTCAAGATCCTTGAGTGGTGCACTGGCCATTGCGTCTTCGACCGACATCCCTGGTTCTTGAGAGCCAGCAAGCGCTCGTAAGCGGTAGCCATCGGTATGGGCACGGAACATGAACACTCTGTATGGTTTCGCCTGCGAGGTGTAGAAAAGACGACGAGCAGGATCGCTGATCTCATCTTCAATCGAAAAGTATCTCGACTCCTACGAGCCTATGAACCGGAGAACGGATTAACTAGCCCGGCTTTTTAAGAGCGATTCTTGTGCCCGCTATTTCCCCTGCTCCATAAAGGTGTACCCAGCCATGTTTGGTAACTCCGAATACCAACCCCTCTCCGCGCCTGCACAGATAGGGATATTCAGTAAAAATAGTGATGCCTAAAAACTCTCCCCACCCGCAAAACTGAACCACAGAACCCGCTCCCACCGTGCCAGATCCGGATTGCGAAAGAGCCGCGTACGGGCTCCCTGAAGTAAGCGAAATAGTAAACCAGTCAACCACTTCATCGCTAACATTGACCTTGTTGATCACATACCGATCACCCGGCCCGTTGATATTGATGAAATTGATCATCGCATTCTCCAGAGGTGAAACATTGTGCGCGAACGTGGGCTTTTCCTTCATCTGGCAACCATTTAGGAAAACAGTACCCAGCAGAAAAGCCGCTAGTGCAAAATTACGTGCCGATGTTGACCAAAGCATTCAAATATTTCCTCTAACACAAAAGTAAATTCAGCTCAAAACGATAAAGCCTGATCCTCTAAATGGCAGTCCAACAAGACCACAAAGAGTAGTATAAATCAAACGAAAACTCATTTTCCTGATCCCGTGTGAACTCATTGCGCCGCTAACAAAATAGCTAAATTACGAGGCGCCGTTCAATCGGACTAGAATGCCTCTGACCAAATCTAAGAATGACCACTCGAGATGGGATTGACAACGACCAGGAGAGACCGTACTACTGTAATATTTACAGGCGGGAACCCAGATGGCATTAAAATCAACGGCCGACAAGGGAATTCAAACGCTTTCCATTCACGCTGGCGAAGACCCGGATCCGACAACTGGCGCCTCGGCACCGAGCCTGGTGATGTCGAGCACTTTCGTGGTCGACGAAGAGATCAGTTTCTCGGCGAATAATCTCGACGCCGAAACTCCCTTCGTTTACACCCGCTGGGACAACCCTACCACGCAACAACTTGAGCATAAGCTCGCGGTTCTCGAACAGACTGAGGCCTGTATTGCTTTTGCCTCGGGCATGGCCGCAAGTGCCGCGGTGATGCTGGCCCATTTGAGCCAGGGTGACCATTTGATTATCAGCAACACCAATTATCCCGGTACCGCTGAATTTGCGCGCGATACCCTGACGCGCCTCGGGATCGAAGTAAGCCCGATCGACACCAGCGACCTACAGGCGATTGCAGGCGCGATACGCAACAACACGCGCATGCTGTGGCTGGAAACGCCGTCGAATCCATTGCTGCGCATTGCCGATATCCGTGCGGCAGCCGACATTATACGAGGTCAGAACTGTTTACTGGTGGTTGATTCAACCTTTGCTTCGCCGATGGCGACCCGTCCATTGACCCTCGGCGCTGATCTCGTCATCCACTCGCTGACCAAGTACATCGGTGGCCACGGCGATGCCATGGGTGGTGCGGTCTGCGGCAGTAAGGCTTTGCTCGGGCCCCTGCGCGGAGAAGCCCTGGTGCATTACGGCGGTGTCATCAGTCCGTTCAATGCCTGGTTGATTATGCGCGGTATGGCGACTCTGCCACTGCGTATGCGTTGCCATCAGCAAAACGCGCTCGAACTTGCTCGTTTCCTGCAAGATCATGACAAGATTGAACGCGTATTTTATCCGGGCCTCGAATCACACCCGCAACACGATCTGGCACGCACGCAAATGGACAATTTCTCCGGCATGCTCAGTTTTCGTTGTCGCGACCCGAAAGCACTGGCGCAGCGCATGATGCAACATCTGGAAGTCATCCACTATGCGGTGTCACTCGGGCACCATCGTAGCCTCATTTATCTGATGCAAACCGAAGACCTGATTGGCTCATCCTATCGCCTCGATGGTGATGAACTCGACAAGTATCGCGACAGCGCAGGTGATGGCCTGTTTCGCTTCTCGGTGGGCGTCGAAGACAGCGTCGACCTGATCCGCGATCTCGAACAGGTGCTGGCATGAGTGCACGCCGAGCCGGCATGAGCCCCGCCGCAGAAACCCTTTACCAGCAACTGTGCGCCGCAGGAATAGCCCTGCCGAACCGCGAAAACCTGGGCGCTTATCGTGAAGCTGTGCGCAATGGATTTGCGTCGGATATAAAGGTGGCCACCGAGTCCTTTGATGGCGAGATCGAGGTGATCGAGGTCGCCGGTATCCGTTGCCGGCAATTGACACCGCAAGGCTGGAATGAGAAGCGGGATCATTGCATCCTGTACGCCTACGGCGGAGGCTATGTGAGTGGCTCTACCAGCGAAGACCAGTTGATCACCGCACCACTGGCGCAGCAAAGTGGCAGGCGAATAATCATGGTTGAATACCGGCTGTCGCCGGAACATCCCTACCCGCTGCCGCAACAGGAAATGCGCCGGGTTTACTCGGCACTGCTCGACCGGTATGGCGCGTCCCGGTTGATCGTCAGCGGCGAGTCGGCGGGTGGCAATCTGGCGCTTGGCCTGATGCAGTATGCGCGTGATAACGATCTTCCCCTGCCACGCTGCGCCGTGTTGTTTTCACCCTGGTGCGATCTCGCCAACCAGGGTGACAGCCATATTTTCAATGACACGCGCGATCCGACACTGAATAACGATTGGGTGGATATCGCGGCCAGCTGGCATGCTGGTGGCTGTGCACTTGACGATCCGGGACTGTCACCGATGCACGGCGACATGCGGGGTCTACCACCCTGTATCATTACCACCGGTAGCCGTGACCTGCTGTTAAGCCAGTGCCTGCGCCTGGCGGCCAAACTGCACGCCACTGGAGTCGAGTGTGATCTGCGAGTCTGGGAAGGGCTCTGGCACGTGTTCGAGTTCTATCCGATTCCAGAAGCACAGTTATCGATTGCCGAGACCGCAGCATTTATTCGGGCTCATTGATCTACTCTGACTGGCGCGTTTGATGGTGGGCTGCGATGTCCCGATTCACCTGGTAGTAACCATCACCCCGGTGTTTGACCCTCTGCCCGGTATAGGCATGCAGCGCGGGCAAGGCATGGAACGGCACCGATGCCAGATAGTGATGTTCGGCATGATACGGCATGTTCCAGGCAAGAAAATTAAGCCAGGGAGCGGTATAGGTAGTGCGCGAATTTTCCAGCATGTTGGCACTGAAGTCACAACCACTGTGCTCAGCCAGCAGGTAGAGGCGTAACAGCGGTTGCCCCAGCAGCGCCGGCAAGATCCAGTACCACCACAGAAACATGCTCGAAAACATAAGACTCAGCAACAGTAATAGCGCATATCCGGCGAGATGAATGCGGGCCTCCCTGATCACCATCTGGTGATGACGTGCTTCGATATACGTTTCGCTGACACCAACCGTTGCATGCCGCCAAATGGTCTGTAGCGCCTGCCACCAGGTCGGTAAGCCGCTCAAATACCACCAGTAATGGTTGCGGATCAGCGGCTTCATATCCAGCAGTTCGGGATCGAACTCCGGGTTTTGCGTATGGCGATGATGTACATAGTGAAAGACACGGAAAGACTGGAAGGGTATCAATAACAGAAAACCGATCGGCGCGGCCACCACATTATTCATCCACCGCGTTTTAAACACGGTGTAATGGATGGTCTCGTGCAATGGTGCAAACAGAAAAATCAGCAGCGCGCTGTAAGCAGGCAGCGTGAGCAACAGCCATAGCGAATCCCGGCTTGCCTGCAGCGCGATCCCCGCCAAAACCAATAAAAATAGATGCGCAGCCAGTTGCGTCAGCCCCTTCGCGTCCGAGCGGCGCGTCAACTGCTGGATAACCTCGGGCGGTAATTTAAAGGCTTTGCTGCTGTTCATGTTTGTTGATCAGTTCGAGTTGACTGGTTCAGGGGATAGGTTTCGACTGCGCGGTATTGTACGCCATTGTCGATTGCCCGAACTTCAATCAGGGCGAACTCCGTGACGCACCAGTCAACAGCAGCGAAACCTGTCTCGGCCGCTATCGGCCGAATCTTGCGGGCTACGGTAACGTGTGGCTGGTAAGGCCGCAACTCAGGTTCATAGTCACAGATTTGCAAGTGTCTGCCCAGCTGCTGATGCAAATCATTGAGCGCGGCGGGTGGATTGCGGCAACCCAGCCAGGCGACCCGGGGCTTGTTGAAATACCCCTGGCGATCAATCGTCAAATCAAACGCCGACGCGCGCACCAGGCGCGCCGCTTGCTGCAGACACTCCATCTGCGCGAAGTAAACATTGCCGATGAAATGCAGCGTCAGGTGCAGGTTGTCGCGTGGCACCCGGCGTCCTCGGCTGTCGACCACGATGGTAGCG
>Ga0102815_10002456_pt1 | contig 11253 bp, 12 predicted proteins | sample ColrivemetaGS759_FD_79113 | JGI IMG/M metagenome (GOLD analysis project Ga0102815, IMG submission 79113) | Estuarine microbial communities from the Columbia River estuary - Ebb tide ETM metaG S.759 | ecosystem: Environmental > Aquatic > Marine > Intertidal zone > Estuary | place: USA: Columbia...
CAAGTCCTCTACCTTATGCCACCCGCGAACACTGACAGAGAGCATGGAAAAGAAGAAGAAAAGCCGATCAGCATGAACGTACTGGTTGTTTCAGACGGGAGATCGACCAACCAGAGCAGATAGACGCTTGCACAGAGCATCGTCTTATCAGCCCTGCGCAGGGCCAACAGGGATTACGGGAGGTCAGTTTTTGGATTGGTTGTTCCGCGCGGCATGCTCCATATAGCGCTCGACATAGGAGCATGAAGCTATTACCGAGTATCCCTCAGCGTTGGCAAAGTCTAGTGCCGCCTTGGTCAAGGCCGCCGCAACACCCTTACCGCGCAAACCAGCAGGTACAAAAGTGCGGTAAAAGTCCAGCGTCTGTTTACCGAGATCCATGTAAGCCAGATAGGCATGATGCCCATCCACAACCACTTCGAACTGAAGCCCTGGCCGATCATGAACAACCGGTAATGATTCGGTCATACAACCCTCTCCTGCATCGTCATAAACAGCAACCCGGGATCTGAGTAACCCTGCAAAAATATCACCCCCCGTTGGGCAGTCGATGTTTAGCAAAGTTCCTGATCATGCAACTTTGTATGTTTTTTAATTGATCGCCACAAGTAACAACGCCAAGTCTGTGGTTTGTTTAAAAAATTCACTTAAAAATGTTCTGGCTACATTTACTTATCGATGCGAAAAGGTACTATATACGCCGCAAATTTCCCGTTTTGGGGAGTTGCTCCATGGAAAGTCCACTCGAGGGGAAACCTAATGACTACCGCACTGAAAATCTCCGCTGTTGCTCTGGTTGCTATGCTGGCCGCTGGTTGCAGCAACACCAAAGAAGTTGAATCTCGTCTGACTGCTAACGAAGACGCTACTGCTCGTGCCCAGGCACGTGCTGATGAAGCCTACCGTAAAGCTGACGAAGCTGTTGCTGCTGCCCAGAAAGCACAGATGACTGCTGACGAAGCCAACGAGCGCGCTATGCGTATGCTGGAAAAAGCCAGCAAGAAGTAATAGCCACAAGCTATCTCTTCTAAAGCCGACCCAGAAATGGGTCGGCTTTTTTATTGCCTTGAACTTGCCCGGGGTAATGCCGCAGGGCGCTGCGGCATGTCTCTGGCAAACCCGTCAGAACGGCATTTCAGTACTGCTGGTGACCAGATTGGCGGTCGGCAAAGAAATTCCGCTCGGCATACCTTCTTCACCGGCAACCACTTCCCTGATTTCATTCCAGTCAAGCTGGTACCCGGCAGCAACTTCCTGGTTATTTTGCAGCGCATTCAGCACAGCCGTATGTTTGTCTACTACCGACGGCTGACCATTGTCATCCAGCGGTGTGTGCGCTTCTAGAAACAGCTGCCCTTGCAGTACTCCGAACTTGTAGGGCTCATTCATGATTCTGACTTTCGTGCCTACAGGTGCCATTTTGGCCAACTCAAGCACATTCTCATTGAACATGCGAAAGCAGCCATGACTGACGCGCATGCCTATCCCGAATTTTTTGGGTGAACCATGAATCAGATAGCCCGGCGTACCCAGACCAAACTTGAACGGCCCTAATGGGTTATCCGGCCCGGCTGGAACTACCCTTGGCAGCGGATCTCCTTCAGCAGCGTGCTCCTCGAGAATCGACTTTGGCGGATACCAGGCCGGATTTGCCGTCTTGGCAACGATACTGGTGTTTACGATCGGCGAGTCCCAGCCCTCGCGACCGATTCCCAGCGGGTAGGTGTAAACGATGTTTTCGCCTTTGGGGAAGTAGTACATCCGGTACTCGGCGAGGTTGATGACGATACCCTCGCGCGCTCCTGGCGGCAGAATAAAGCGCGTAGGCAAGATCACGTTCTTGCCTTCGCCGGGCAGCCACGGATCCACCCCGGGGTTAGCCGCGACCATCTCCGAGTAACCCAGATCATAGGTCTTGGCGAGATCAGCAAAGGTATCTTCGTACTTGGCCTGAACAACCTGAACCTCGCCTATGATGTCATCGCCAGGCGCTGGCAAGGGGAAACTCAGTGCCGCAGCCTGTCCCGCAAAAAACAGGATGGCTGGTGAAACAAGGCGGGCTATTGCAGAAGCACGGAACTGCATCTAATGAATCCTTTGCGAGATCGCACGAAAAACTGGTCAATAATTGTACACTCTGGCCACTTCATACAGAAGCCGGGGTGCTATGCAAAAGCTATGCACTTTGTTGCTTAAGCTGTAAAACCTTTAAACATTCAAGACATAAACGCTTGTCTTTCAACTGAGCACGGCTGACCGGCAATAATTTCGGTCGAGCCGGCATCAAGCCGCCACACAGCGTTCGATCCGCAGTTTGTCCAAGCTCGAGCTGGCGCGGCAATAAATGCACCCGCACTTCCCTGCAGGCAAACAGATCCAGCTGCTCGTCCGGCTCGATAAACAGATAGGCATGCAAGGACCAGGCAGGACGCGGCATTCATGACTCCAGAAATGGCCGCCACCTTAGCCGAAAGGAAAAGCCCGGAAAAGCCTCAAAGCATGGGTTTAAGCGCAGGCCAGACATTTTCCAGCAGCTGCGGCTGCGCCCTGGCGTTCGGATGAATGCCATCGGCCTGCATCAACTGCGGTTGCCCGCCTACATCCTGAAGAAAGAAATCTACCAGCGGCACACCGGTAGCTATCGCCAGATCGCTATACACCCGGGCAAACGCCTCGGTGTATCGGGCACCGTAGTTTGGCGGTAACTGCATGCCCAGCAACAAGACCTTTGCGCCCTGCTTTTGCGAGTCGGCAATCATCGCTGCAAGATTCTGTTGCAATTGCTGTGGCGGCTGTCCGCGCAGTCCGTCATTACCGCCCAACTCGATGATCACCAGCGCGGGCTGATGCTCTGCAAGCAGCGCAGGCAGGCGCGCCAGGCCACCTGAGCTGGTCTCGCCATTGATCGAGGCATTGACCACTTCAAGCTCAATGCCCTGCCCTTTCAGGCGCTCATCCAGCAGATCGACCCAGCCTTGCTGTGTATCCAGGCCAAAACCAGCGCTGATACTATCGCCGACCACCAGCAACGTACCGCCCAGTGCCGGCTGCGCCAACAGGAGCAGCAACAGGTAACGGGCCAATAAACAAACTCGCATCGGACTCTCCATGAACGCCAGCATTCTGAACGTGAAGCACCTTAGCAAAGTGGTACCCAGCGCGGAAGGCGAGCTGACTATTCTTGAGCAGATTGAGTTCGACCTTGCCCGCGGCGCAAGTCTGGCAATTGTCGGTAGCTCCGGATCAGGCAAATCCACCCTGCTGGGTCTGCTGGCTGGACTCGACTTGCCGAGCAGCGGAGAAATCATTCTGGCCGGTCACCAGCTGACCCGCCTCGACGAAGATCAGCGCGCCCGAGTCCGTGCGGAGCATGTCGGCTTTGTATTTCAGTCCTTTCAACTGCTGGACAGCCTCAATGCCCTGGAAAACGTCATGTTGCCACTGGAACTGGAGGGCCGCGATGACGCCGGCCAGCGCGCCCGTGAACTACTCGAGCGAGTCGGACTCGGCCAGCGCCTGACCCACTATCCACGCCAGCTTTCCGGCGGTGAACAGCAGCGGGTGGCTATTGCCCGCGCCTTTGCTGCCGATCCCGATGTACTTTTCGCTGATGAGCCGACCGGCAACCTCGACAGCCACACCGGCGAGCGCATCAGCGACCTGTTGTTCCAGCTCAATCAGGAACGTGGCACCACACTGGTGCTAGTCACCCACGACGCCAGACTGGCCGCGCGCTGCCAGCGTCAGATTCGTCTTGAGGGTGGCCAGCTGGTTACCGAGGCAGTCTCCTGATGCGCAATACTTCACTAAGCAGACTGCTGCCGATGGCGTTACGCCAGCTGGGTCGCGACTCACGCTCCGGAGAACTTCGCGTGCTGTTCTTCGCTCTGCTGGTAGCAGTGGCAGCGAGTACCGCGATCGGCTATTTCGGCGCACGCCTCAATGGTGCCATGGTACTGCGTGCCAGCGAATTTCTCGGCGCAGACCTGCTCCTGAATGGTTCGTCAGAGGCAACTGCAGAACAGATAAGTGCCGGCAAGCAGCTGAGCATGCAGCATGCCCGGCTGGTCGAGTTCTCCAGCGTAATTGCTACCGATAACGGTATCCAGCTAAGCAGTGTCAAGGCCGCAGACTCGAACTACCCGTTACGCGGCGAACTGAAAAGTGCTGCCAAGCCTTTCGCCCCTGAGTCCCCGGGCGGTGTTCCGCAGCCAGGGGAAGCCTGGGTAGAAGCACGGCTGCTCACTGCACTGGATCTGGAGATAGGTGACAGCGTGGAAGTCGGCCAGAAACTGCTCAAGCTGACCCGGGTACTCACCTACGAACCCGACCGTGCCGGCGACTTTTACAGCCTCACCCCGCGCCTGCTGATGAGCCTCGAAGATTTGCCGGCTACCGGAGTCGTGCAGCCGGGCAGTCGGGTCAAGTACAGCGAGCTGTGGCGCGGCACAGCCGAACAAATTGCCACCTACCGCAACCTGATAAAACCTGGCATGGCTCCCAGCCAGCAATTGCTGGGGGCGCAGGATGGCAATAGGCAGGTGAGCGGCGCGCTGGGCCGCGCCGAGCGTTACCTGAACCTGGCCAGTCTGGCGGCAATCCTGCTGGCCGGTGTGGCTGTAGCCTTGTCTGCCAGCCGTTTTGCTCAGCGGCGTTTTGACGCCAGTGCGCTGCTGCGCTGCCTGGGGCTGAGCCGTAAGGAAGTCATGCAGCTTTTCAGCCTGCAACTGGCCATCCTCGGATTGCTTGCATCCTGCGCGGGTGCCCTGACAGGCTGGCTTGCACAGATGGGCCTGTTCCAATTACTCGGCGATTTGCTGCCGCAGGAGATTCCCAGCGGTGGCTTTGCTCCGATGCTGGCCGGTATCGCAACCGGACTGGTGGCGCTGACCGGCTTTGCCTTGCCACCACTTGCAGCACTCGGCCGGGTGCCGCCACTACGGGTATTGCAGCGCGATCTGCTGCCACTGCCTGCCAGCGGCTGGCTGGTATATGGCGCCGCACTGCTCTCCCTCGGGCTGATCATGTGGCGTCTGAGCCTTGACCTGCAACTGACCTTGAGCCTGCTCGCCGGCGGTCTGGTGGCAGCGCTATTGCTCGGTGGCTTGCTGTTACTTTCCCTCAAAGGCCTGCGCAGGTTGTTGGCAGGTGCCTCATTGCCCTGGCGTCTGGGCTTGGGCCAACTGCTGCGTCACCCGCTGAACGCCGCCGGGCAAGCTTTGGCATTTGGCCTGATTCTGCTGTGTATGGCGCTGATTGCCTTGCTGCGCGGAGAACTGCTGGATACCTGGCAAGAGCAGCTGCCCGCGGATGCCCCGAACTATTTCGCCATGAACATATTGCCCGCCGACAAACTGGCGTTCGCGCAACAGCTCGAAGACTTGTCCGCCCAGCCTGCACCGCTGTATCCGATGATCCAGGGGCGTTTGATCGAGATTAACGGGCAGTCGGTCAAACAACTTGTTTCCAAGGAGTCCACAGGGGAGCGCTCGATACAGCGCGACCTGAGCCTGACCTGGGCAGCTGATTTCCCCACCGACAACCGCTTGATTGAAGGCCAGTGGTGGACTGAAAAAGCCCTCAAAAATCAAGCGCCGCAAGTTTCGGTCGAGTCACGGCTGGCTGAAAGCCTGCAGATAAAACTCGGTGACCTGCTGACTTTCAATATCGGCGGGGTTGAACGCCAGGCCGCAGTCACCAGCCTGCGCGAAGTGGACTGGGATAACCTGAAACCGAACTTCTACATGATTTTCTCACCGGGCAGCGTCTCCGATCTGCCTACAACCTACCTCACCAGCTTCTTCCTGCCACCGGGCAATGATCGCGAACTGGTGGCACTGGCCAGAGCATTCCCGGCCATCACCCTGTTGCAGGTGGATGCGATTCTGGAACAACTGCGCAGCATTCTGGCCCAGGTCACCCTGGCGGTTCAGTTCGTCCTGCTCTTCGTACTGGCAGCCGGGCTCAGCGTGCTGTTTGCCGGTCTGCAGTCGACCCTCGATGAACGCCTGCGACAAGGCGCATTGCTGCGCACCCTGGGCGCAGAGCGACGCTTGATGATCCGTACCCGCTGGGCCGAATTCGGCATGCTCGGTGCTGCCAGCGGTCTGTTGGCCGCAGTGGGTTGCGAGATCATCAGCGCCCTGCTCTACACCTATGCTTTCGATCTGACCTGGCAGCCACACCCCTGGTTGCTGACACTTCCGCTGATCGGTGCACTGGTCGTAGGTATTGCCGGCGTTCTGGGTACAAGACGCTCGCTCAACGCAAGCCCGCTAACCGTATTGCGGGAAGCCTGACTTAATGACTCGCTACCGTCCGCCACGCAGCGCCGGTACTGCCTTGATCACGCCAGAGGGAGAAGCCCGCCTGCGCGCCGAGTTGCACGAACTCTGGCATGTGCGCCGGCCGCAGGTCACCCAGTCCGTCAGCGAGGCAGCAGCCCAGGGTGATCGCTCCGAGAATGCCGAGTACACCTATGGCAAGAAAATGCTGCGCGAGATCGACAGCCGCGTGCGCTTTCTCAGCAAACGCCTGGAAAGCCTCAAGGTCGTCGATCAGCCACCCTCGGATGCCAGCAAGGTGTATTTCGGAGCCCGGGTGACGCTGGAGGACGAGGATGGCGAGCAGCAGCGCTACCGTATCGTCGGCCCTGATGAGCTCGATTTGAAACAGGGACTGATCAGCATCGACTCACCCCTTGCGCGAGCGCTGATCGGCAAACTGCTTGATGCAGAAATTCGCGTGGAAACCCCCACCGGCGAGAAATGCTGGTATCTGGTGGCTATCGAATACTGATGAGTCTCAAAGCTGCTTGCGTGGACGGGTTATCAGCCCTTGTCTGGCCACGCGTACCAGTTCATGTACCAGACCCGTCAGTTCTAATGCTGGCACTGCCTGAACCACCGCCAGATCAAAGCTGTCACTGGCAATTCCCGCCAGCAATGCCGGCTGGTCGAGACTCTCGATCAGCAATTGCCGGCGCCGGGTATCCAGCGACCAGCCTTCCATATAGCGCAGCAGAGCGGATGCCTGTTTCGCACACAGCAGAATACGCGGGGTGCCAGAGTTCATCCCGGTAGTCACGGGTGCCAGACGGCATAACGGTTGAGGGCAGATCATCAGGAGGGTCTCCGGCTCGTCAGTACCACTGGATAGCGGTGAACTGCGACACCGAACCAGCGCTTTAGCGGTATTTCGGGACCTGTGAAAGATCCCCCGGCGCCCCGCAAGTAGCTGTTTAAATCGGCGCTTTGATGATCATTTTACCTGTCTGTCCGGTATTTTCTCAAGCTGCGTATCCGAACGCTGGACCAGCGGGCAACTTGCCTGCCGGAGTACAACGCGCTGCTGCGATGACCGAAAAGCCCGATCCAGATCAACAACCCTGCACAATCAAGCCCTTGCGCAGTGCTTTTGCCGGTCCTGCGGGATAGAATCAGCTCAGTTAATTCCCTCAAGGTAGCCCCGCCATGTCGTTTGCCGAACAGTTGCACCGCCTGCAAAGCTTTCTCGATGCCGACGATCTGCATGATGAGGCGCTGGACTATATAGCCGCCCATGGCTATCTGACTGCCCTGTCGATTTGCCCCGAACAGATTCCTTCACGCGAATGGATCGACGCCCTGTTTTCCGAGCCCCCGCACTACCGCAGTGATGCAGAACGCGAAGAAATCGAGGCCACCCTGTTGCAATTGCACGAACACATCGCCCGCCATATGGCCGGTGACGAAGAGCCGGAAATTCCTTGCGATCTGGACCTTGGCGATGATCCCGATGATTCGGAGCTGCGTGGCTGGTGCATCGGCTTCATGGAAGGCGTGTTTCTGCGCGAGGCCATCTGGTTCGAGAATGCCGAAGACGAGGTCAGTGAATTGCTGCTGCCGATCATGGTCGGTTCCGGCCTTTTCGACGACCAACCCGAGTTTGCCGACATTGCCGGAGACCGCGATCTGACCGACAGCATGGTCGAGCAGATTCCCGAACTGTTGACTGCCCTGTTCCTGTTGTTCAACTCCCCGGATGAAAAACCTGCGTTGCTCAAACCGCGTCATCACTGACAGACGGCTTCACCTCAGACACTGGAAGGGCCGCACATGCGGCCCTTTTTCATGGATGCCACTAACCACGGTTTTTTCCGCTAATCTGAAGTCGTGCCGGTTAACCGGCGGATTCTTAACCCGCGTTTTTACCGCAACCCCCAAGTGAGCCACCCAGTCACATGCATGCATGCCCCTCTACCGGAGATTCCTGATGTGGCCTAAGCGCACCACACGGATGGCTGCCGCTGTGTGGCATGCGGGCCGATTACAACTGCTAGCGGTGCTCCTCCTTACCCTGCTCGCCGGCATCAGCAATCTGTGGGCTGACTACAGCAACTGGGACTTTCAACTGGTCCTGCAGAATGCCGACAAGAAATACGGCAAGCTGGGCATCCTCACCCGCGACAAGATCGTCAGCTGGGAGGAACTTATCAATCAAAGTGAAAACCTTGAAGACCCTCAGAAACTGGCCGCGGTAAATGATTTCTTCAATCGCCAGTTCCGCTTTGTCGATGACCTGCGTAACTGGCAACAGAATGACTACTGGGCCACGCCCATAGAGGCCACCATCAAGGGCGCGGCCGACTGCGAAGATTATTCCCTCGCCAAATACTTCACCCTGCGTCGTCTGGGCATACCCAGCGCGAAGTTGCGCATCACTTACGTCAAGGCACTGCAATACAACCAGGCACACATGGTGCTGACGTATTACGCCACACCCACGACAGATCCACTGGTGCTCGACAACCTGATTACAGACATCCGACCCGCTTCGCAACGGCGCGATCTGCTGCCGGTGTACGCCTTCAATGCCGAAGGGCTTTATCTCCCCGGCAGGAAAAACGGTGACAGCAAGAGGCTGTCGCGATGGCAGGATGTTCTCAAGAAAATGCGTGCTGAAGGCTTCGCCGTTGGCGATGGTTAGGAGATAGATATGTCATTACTCAAACAGCTGTTTCTGGGCATTTGCCTGCTGATCGTGATTGTCTTCACCGGCAGCTTCGTGGTCAGCGTCGAGAGTAGTCGCGCGCAGGCATTGAGCCAGTTGCGCTCCCACGCACAGGACGCAGCCACCGCACTGGGCCTGTCCATGGCCCCGCATGCTGATGATCCGGCGATGATTGAGCTGATGGTCAGTTCGATCTTCGACAGCGGTTATTTCCAGACCATACGCGTAGTCAACATCGCCGACGAAAGCATTATTGTCGAGCGTCGATCCGATGGCGTGAGCAAGGAGCAACCCGTCCCTTCCTGGTTCATCAACGTGGTCAACCTGCAGCCCGAATGGGCTGATGCGCTGCTCATGCGCGGCTGGGAACAAGTCGCCCGGGTAGAGGTGCTGAGTGACCCGCAATTTCTGCTGGCCAAGCTGTGGGACAGCAGCATTGCCAGCCTGTTGTGGCTGTTGCTGGTAGGTATACTCAGCGCCTTGTTGGGTGGCTGGCTGCTGCGCACCCAGTTGCGCCCGCTGGACAACATGGTTGATCAGGCCGAAGCGATCAGCCGTCGCGAGTTTCTCTCGGCTCAAAAAGTGCCAAAGACACCGGAACTGCGCCGCGTGGTGCAGGCAATGAACCTGATGGTCGAGAAGCTCAAGGCACTGTTTGCCGAAGAAGCTTCGCGCAGTGAAAAGCTGCGCGTGGAAGCCTATCAGGATCGTCTTACCGGACTGGCCAATCACCGGCTGCTGGACATTCGCCTGGCCGAGCAACTGACGGACTCCGAACACAATGCCGCAGGTTATCTGCTGTTCATACACCTTGCAGATCTGAACGCGCTTAACCAGCAGCTTGGCGGGCAGAAAACCGATGAACTGATCAAAGCCATAGGCGGTGTCATCCGCCAGCAGCTGGCAAAACCGCAACGTGCGCAATGGCTCGGCTCGCGCAATCGGGCCGGTGAGTTTACTGTGGTTGCTCCGGGGCTGTCCGGTGAAGATGCCGACCTGCTGGCCGGCCAACTGCTCAGTGCAATTGAAAACCTCGAGCTGGTAAAAGAAAGCCAGCTTTCCCCCATCGCCAGCATTGGCATTGGTGCCTTCAGTCCGGGCGAGCAAGCTGCCATCGTCTACGGCCGCACTGACCAGGCACTCACTCAGGCCCAGGGCCACCCGGAGCTGAGCTGGGCGCGTCTGGACGACAGCGAGGCGCAGATCGGTGCCAACGCGCAGGACTGGCGGGACTGGATCGATAACGCGCTGCAGCAGAACAAGTTGAAACTGTTCTTCCAGCCCGTTGCGAGCTGTGCTGACCGCAACAGCATCCTCCACCAGAAAGTTCTGGCACGGCTGATTGATCCGCAGGGTGAAGCGGTTGCCGCCGGTCAGTTTCTGCCCTGGATCGAAAGGCTTGGCTGGTCTGCACGGCTGGATATCGCCATGCTGGAAAACAGCATCCTCCACCTGCGCAAGCATCCGCAAGCGCTGGCACTGAGCCTGTCCTGGCAAACCTTGCGTGACGCCGAAAGTCAGGCCAGATTACTGCAGATTCTGCGTAACAACCCGCACAGGACGCCCCTGCTGACACTGGAACTGGATGAGCGTCATCTGCCACCGCCGGCACAGCTCGAACAACTCAGTCAAAGTGTACGTGCCGCCGGCTACAAGCTGGGGCTGCAACACTTTGGCGGCGACTTCAGCCTGATCGGCAACCTGACCAATCTTGGCCTGGCCTACCTGAAGATAGATGGCACCTACATTCGCGCTATTGACCAGGAGGCTGACAAGCGTGCGTTTATCGAAGCGGTTTACCGCGCCACCAACAGCATCGACATGCCACTGATTGCCGAAATGGTGGAAACTGCAGCTGAACTGGCCGTACTCAAGGAAATTGGCCTCAAAGGTGCCATGGGCCGCCTGATAGGTGCCCCCCACCCCTGAAGCACCTGAGCCGGTAACGTCATCCGGGCGGAGAAGGAACTTCTCCGCCAAACCTGCGCTGCATCAGTTTCAGCAGCCAGGACACGTGCTTCAATCAAGCGGATTCTGCGCCGGAGCAGTAACCGCCACTGCAGGGTATTGCCATTACCCATCCGGCCGTTACTGCGTCTGTAAAAGGTGCTGGAGTGACGACAGGCTGAAACCCGCCCCATACCCAGCCATAGCCTTTGGCCTGCCGAGGATGACCATGACTGCCAAACCTTTTGCCTGCCCTGCTCAGAACCATCTGCCATGAGCAAGGTGATACTGGTCACCGGCGCTTCCTGCGGTTTC
>Ga0102815_10002458_pt1 | contig 11251 bp, 8 predicted proteins | sample ColrivemetaGS759_FD_79113 | JGI IMG/M metagenome (GOLD analysis project Ga0102815, IMG submission 79113) | Estuarine microbial communities from the Columbia River estuary - Ebb tide ETM metaG S.759 | ecosystem: Environmental > Aquatic > Marine > Intertidal zone > Estuary | place: USA: Columbia...
AATATGGATCCAATGGGTATTCATACTGGAGACTCTATAACAGTTGCTCCTGCTATGACTTTATCTGATACTACTTATCAGAAAATGAGAGATATGGCTATTAAGATGATGAAAAGTATTGGAGACTTTGCAGGAGGATGTAATGTTCAATTTGCTGTAAGTCCTGATGAAAATGAAGATATTATAGCTATTGAAATTAATCCAAGAGTTTCTAGATCTTCTGCGTTAGAATCTAAGGCTTCAGGATATCCTATTGCAAAAATTGCTGCTAAATTGGCTATTGGTTATCATTTAGATGAGTTGCAAAACCAAATCACTAAATCTACATCTGCATTATTTGAACCAACTCTTGATTATGTAATCGTAAAAATACCACGTTGGAATTTTGATAAGTTTGAAGGATCTGATAGAACTCTTGGGCTTCAAATGAAGTCTGTTGGTGAAGTTATGGGAATCGGACGTTCTTTCCAGGAAGCTTTACATAAAGCAACTCAGTCTCTTGAAATTAAGCGTAATGGACTTGGAGCCGATGGAAAAGGTTATAAAGATTACAATCAAATTATTAGTAAATTAAAGTACGCAAGTTGGGATCGTGTTTTTGTAATTTATGATGCTATTCAAATGGGAATACCATTAAGTAGAATTCATGAAATTACAAAAATAGATATGTGGTTCTTAAAGCAATATGAAGAACTTTATTTCATAGAAAAAGAGATTTCTACATTCAATATAGATACAATAGAGCGTGAGCTATTACTTGAAGCAAAGCAAAAGGGTTATGGAGATAGACAAATAGCTCACATGCTAGGATGTCTGGAAAGTCAGGTTTATAATAAACGTGATGAAATGAATATAAACCGTGTATTTAAATTAGTTGATACATGTGCTGCTGAGTTTAAAGCAAAAACACCTTACTATTATTCTACTTTTGAAAGTGAAGTAGAGACTGTAGATGGTAAGCGTTATTCTGATAATGAAAGTATTGTTACAGATAGAAAGAAAGTTGTAGTACTGGGTTCTGGTCCTAATAGAATTGGACAAGGTATTGAGTTCGATTATTGTTGTGTACATGGTGTTTTAGCTGCTGCAGAATGTGGTTATGAAACTATTATGATAAACTGTAACCCTGAAACAGTATCAACAGATTTTGATACTGCAGATAAATTATATTTTGAACCTGTTTTCTGGGAACACATTTACGATATTATTCGCCATGAAAAACCTGAAGGCGTAATTGTACAACTTGGAGGCCAAACCGCATTAAAACTTTCAGAAAAGCTTGATAGATATGGAATTAAAATACTTGGCACTAGTTTTCAAGCATTAGATTTAGCTGAAGATAGAGGTTTGTTTTCAAACTTGTTGAAAGATAATAATATACCTTATCCACAATTTGACATAGCAGAAACTGCTGATGAAGCCGCTGCAATTGCAGATGTTTTAGATTTCCCAATTTTAGTAAGACCATCCTATGTGCTTGGAGGTCAAGGAATGAAAATTGTTATTAATAAAGAAGAACTAGAAGAACATGTTGTTGATTTATTAAGGAGAATGCCTGGAAATCAATTGCTTTTAGATCATTATTTAGATGGAGCAATAGAAGCAGAGGCTGACGCAATTTGTGATGGTGAAAATGTGTATATTATTGGTATTATGGAGCATATAGAACCATGTGGAATCCATTCAGGAGATAGTAATGCTACATTGCCACCATTTAATCTTGGTCCTCTAATAATGCAACAAATTGAAGATCATACTAAAAAGATTGCTTTAGCTCTTAATACTGTTGGTTTAATAAATATTCAGTTTGCTATAAAAGATGATGTGGTATATATTATTGAAGCCAATCCAAGAGCTTCACGAACTGTTCCTTTTATTGCCAAGGCTTATGGTGAACCATATGTAAATTATGCAACTCAAGTAATGCTAGGCAAAAAGAAAGTAACAGATTTTGACTTTAAACCACATTTAGATGGTTTTGCAATTAAGCAACCAGTTTTCTCTTTTAATAAATTCCCTAATGTGAATAAGCAATTAGGTCCTGAAATGAAAAGTACAGGAGAAAGTATCTTGTTTATTGATAGTTTAAAGGATGATGAATTCTACAATTTATATTCAAGACGCAAAATGTACTTGAGTAAATAAAAATTAAAAAGCTACTTTAAAGTGGCTTTTTAATTTTTTGTTTTTTAGCTAATTCTAAATTTGAATGAGATTTTTTTACTCACAATCTTTGGAATATCATTTTTATAATCGGAAGCTTTTGCAGAAAAAGTGCCACTAATAGTTATTTTATTATCCTTTCTAGAAATTGTAATAGGCATATCTACAACTTCGTTTGTAACTTTATGGAAAGTTAATTGACCAGATTTTTTAAACTAAAAATTGGTTTTTATTTAAAAATAGTTATTTTAGATTTCAAGAAAGATTTATATGGTTCTAATTTTTTTTGGATAAAACGATAATAATTAACGGCTCATTAACCGAATTGAATACAAATAATTTAACACTTAATAATACTGTGTTTTGTAATTTTTAAGAATAATTCCCTACTACTTTAGAAATTAGTAATAATTTTAAGATTAAAGGTCGAATGTTAGGTTATTATGAATTACTTGAAATAATTAAAATTGATTAATGCACTATAATTGAATAATACATGAAAAAACATTACACTTTTATTTTACTAATTCTTATAAACAATTAGCTATGAAAACAAAATTACTTTTTACTTTATTATTTTTAACTGGAGCTAATTTAATAGCTCAAACGGAAACAATTAATATTACTTGGCATTTTGGGTCTAACCCAAATGATGCGACTGAAGGACAACTAAATTATCCAAATAAAACGATAGAAGTTGGAGATACAGTAATTTGGAATTGGACTGCAAGTACAACTCATACTGTTACTAGAATTGGAGGTTCAAGTAGTGACTCTTTTAATAGCGGATCTATGTCAGGTGTTGGAACTACTTTTTCTAAAACTTTTACTACAACTGGAACAAATGACTATATATGTAACCCTCATCCAGGTAATATGTTTGGGACTATTACTGTAGTTCCTGATGGAAGTCTTGGAGTTGATGAGTTTAATTTAAGCGAACTTAATATTTCACCAAATCCTGTAACTACAGAGTTTAAAGTAGATTTACCTAATTCAATAGAATCGGCCAATATTGATGTTTTTGATATTCTTGGGAAGCAGATTTATTCAATGGTAATTACAAGTTTTAATTCAGTAGTTGAAGTTTCTAATTGGGATAATGGCACATATTTAGTAAGAGTAAGTTCAGGAGAATATTCTCAAACTAAGCGAATTATAAAACAATAAAAAAGTAAGCCATCTAATATTTTTTTGATGGTTTTTTTTACATTATTAAAACCATAAGAATATTATAAAATATATTGTTTACATAATGTTGCTTACATCATTCTATACATTTGCTCAGGATAATTTGCTTAATGAGACAGACAAAGATGCAATATAAATGAATTTTCAAATACATTTAACTAATGCTCAACCAAAGTATACCAATGTTTTTTAGGTCAAGGAACTGGTGATTGGGAAGTTGAAAATATTTATTTTGGATTTAATCTAAGTATACATTTTTAGTCTTCATCTTCATCAGCTTTTTTAAGTAAGTTTTCATTTAGATGCTTATTTGCTTTTACACCAAGTTTTTTAATATTTTCTACTTTGGTTAAGAGATTACCTTTTCCAGTAAGTTTTTTCATAGTAGTGTCATAACTTCCTTTTACAGTGTTGAGTTGATTACCAACTTTAAGTAAATCATCAGTTAGATTCACAAACTGATCATATAAACGACCAGCTTGCTTAGCTATTTCAATAGCATTTTGCTGTTGCTTCTCATTATTCCACATTGAATCAATTGTACGTAAAGTAGCAAGAAGTGTAGAAGGTGTTACGATTACTATGTTTTTTTCAAAAGCAGTATTGTATAACGAATTATCTGTATTAACAGCAACTGCGAAGGCAGGTTCAATAGGAATAAACATCAAAACAAAATCTGGTGATTCAATATCATATAAATCTTGATAATTTTTTGCAGAAAGTTGATCTACATGTTTTTTAATTGAATTTACGTGGGCTTTAAGGAATAAATCTTTTTTATCTTCATCAGCATTTACCAATCGTTCATAATCTGTTAAAGATACTTTAGAGTCGATAATCATCTTCTTATTATCTGGAAGGTGTAAAACCACATCTGGTAGCACTCTGGAACCATCTTCTAAAGTAAAGTTTTGCTGTACAAAATATTCTCTATCTTTCTCTAAACCTGATTTTTCAAGAACACGCTCTAATACCAATTCACCCCAATTTCCTTGCATTTTACTATCACCTTTTAAGGCTTTGGTTAGGTTGGTAGCCTCTTTGGTCATTTGAACATTCAAATCCTTTAGGCCTAACAATTGTTCTTTTAATGACGAATGCATACTGATACTTTCTTTTTGTGTATCGTCAACTTTTTTCTCGAAAGTTTTTATTTTCTCTTGTAAAGGGTCTAAAATGTTTTTAATATTCTCTTTATTCTGAAGTGTAAATTTTTCAGATTTTTCTTCTAATATTTTATTAGCTAATAGCTCAAAATCCTTACGTAATTGTTCTTGACGTTTTTCAAGTTCTGCATCACTTTTAATATTTTGCTGTTGTAGATTTTCAAATTCTGTTTGTTTCTGGACTAACTCCAAATTAAGCCCTTCGCGTTCATCTCTATATTTATCACGATCAATTTCTAAATTAGACAAAGAAGACTTTAACTCATTTATTGTAGTGTTTAATTGGTTTTGACGTTCTTCTAAAGCACTTTTATCACTTTTACTCTTAAGTTTGGTAAAAACCATACCTAAATAGGCTCCAGTTGCTGCGGAACCAATAATAGCGAGAATAAGAATAAGGTTATCGTTCATTTAAAATAGAAGTTTAACCAAAGATAAATTTTTTAGTTGAAAGTAAAAGGTAGAAACGTAAAGTTATAAACTTGTTTTTAAAGTTTTAACGTCCTTAATTATTTGTTTAATATCATCATCATTTGTTCCATCATAAATACCACGAATTTGTTTTTTTTTATCTACTAAAATAAAATTTGCTGTGTGAATAAAATCTTGTAATCCACCATCACCTTTTTTTTCAACTGCAAAATAACTTTTACGGGCTAATTCATAAATATGCTTTTTGTTACCTGTTGTAACATTCCATTTTGAATCAATAACCCCTTTTTTATTAGCATACTCACGAAGTATTGGTACGCTGTCAATTTCTGGAGTAACTGAAAGTGATAACAGCATTATTTCATCATCATTTAAAAACTCATTTTGAATCTTAACCATATTATCAGTCATAATAGGACAAATAGTTCCACATCGTGTAAAAAAGAAATCTGCAATATAAATTTTATCCTTGTAATTTTCTTGAGTTATAGCTTCTCCATTTTGATTAATAAGATTAAAATCTGAAACAGTATGATTCTCACTTTTATTTCGCAGGCTCGGATCTACTAATTTTGGATTAAAATTCGCAGGATTATAAATAGGTAATGGCTTTTTCTGTTCTTGGTTACAAGAAAATATAATTATTACCAAAATCCAATAAAGTGATTGCTTATACTTTTTAAGAAATTTAAAATTAATCATTACTTAAATTGCAATTTTGGATACATATGATTTTGCTTCAATTATCTCTACTCTATCACTATTTGAGGTTTTAGTAAGTTCTAATAGCTGCTTGTAGTAGAATCTTCCTTTTTCCTTGTTTCCAGATTGTACAGCTGCTTTTGCTGCGCCATAAATGCCGTTAAATCTTCCTGGATGCCCTTTTAAATTGACTTCATATGCTTCTAAAGCTTCAGCAGGTTTGTTTAATGCTAAAAGCATATCTCCTAACAATTCATCTGCAGGTAGTACTTCACCTGGAGTAACAGGATGTTTAGTAGTTTCGCTTTCTAATTTAGCAGCCTGTTTCATAAAAGATAACGCCTCAGTTTCATTTCCTTTAGCTAAATGAATCCATGCTTCTGCAGCATGAACTTGAATATTGACTTGGCCAGATTTATAATCATCTTTTAGGTCTACAAGGTTTTGATGCAGTGTCTTTAATGTTTTTAATTGGTTTTCTGCAGATTTTATGTCACCTAAATGCGAGAATCCTAATGCCTTGCCAAAATGGAATATGGCTTTTTCCCAATGTAAAGTTTCCCATGTAAAATCTATAGAAGGTAAGTGTAAGGTTGATGCCTTTTTCCAATCTTTATTTTCTAAAACCATTCTTACTGGAATTGCAGTTAAGGCATAAGTTGTTGCTAAAGTTTGTTTAGGAAAAACATCATCTACAGCTTGCATTTCTTCTAAATGTTCTTGAGCTTTTTTATTATTTCCCATTTGTAAATACGCATAAACCATATAATCTACAGCGTGAATTTCTTGATCCCAATTAGCTTCTGGATTTATGCTTTCGGCATAACAAACTGCCGCTGAAGTAGAATTTATATTGGTGTCGATAGATTCCTGCCAAAGTCCCAAACGCGTAAATATATGTGACGGCATATGTTGTGCATGAGCAGATGCAGGTGCAATTTCTGCATATTTGCGTGCAGTTGGTAACGCTTTTTCTGCTAATTCTGGATAATCATAATTATGGATAACATAATGCGCTATTCCTGGATGATTAGGATATTTTTTGAAAAGATCTTCAAGAATTTTACCTGATTTTTTTTGTCTGGAATAGCTCGTATCATTTGGGTTAGCTGCAGCTCTAATAGCTAAAGCATAAAACGCAGCTACCTCAGTGTCTTCTTTATGTTTGTTGTATAGAGTCTCCATTTTTTCTTCATATAATAACTTTCTAGATATTAAGTCAACAGAATCCCAATCTTTATAGTAAACGTTTATAGCATCTATGTATTCTTTCTCTAATTCTGATGCAGGTATTGTTTGTGCAAATTTTAAAAGTTTTTCACCTTTTTCAAGATAACCTAAATCAGATTGCATCCATAGTGAATGATATATACTCATAGCAACTCCCCAATATGCCATTGCACATTCTGGGTCTGCATCTAAAACTTTAACAAATGCTTTTTCAGCTTCTGCATATTCAAATGAATGAAGTAATGCTATTGCTAGATTAAAAGTCTCTCTGGTTTCGTAATTACAGGACAAGGAAAAGTTAACGTCTCCAAATGGCTCTGTACTACATAATAAAAGTTCGCCTCGTTTTAAGTCAATTGTAGCTAATGCTGGATTTAGCTTTTGTGTTTTGTCTTTACAAGAGTTAATTAAAAATAAAAAAATAAGACAAACTACTTTTAAGGTACTTTTAAATGGTGTCATAAAAAGTGTTTTAAATTAATAGATTAAATAGCTTCAAATAGAGGCAGAATTTTCATAAAAGCCTGATAATTAGTTATCAATATAGTGTTTTAATTTTAATTTACTTTTATAAGATAGAGTAGAACTGATTTTTATATTAAAAGAAAGACTTATTTTTTTACTCTGAAACTTCCAGTTTTGTCATCAAAAACAATCAAGTCTTTTGGGAATAAAGTATTAAAAGCACCTTTCTCTATTAGATTACATGGCGAATCTATAATTATAGACTCCTTAGTCATTACAATTAACTTATCACAAAGTTGAATTGCTAAATCAATTTCGTGTGAAGAAAATAAAATTGTTTTATTAGTTTCAGTAGCTAATGATTTTAATAAATTTAAAATGTATGCTTTGTGATACATATCTAAATGCGTAGTTGGTTCGTCAAGAATTATTAAATCTGTGTCTTGAGCTAAAGCTCTTGCAATCATTACTTTTTGTAATTGCCCATCACTTAATTCGTAACATTTTTTATGCTTTATGTCTTCAATGTTTGTTTTAAAAATAGCATTATTAACTACAACTTTATCATGTTTAGAAAGATTTCCAATCCAGTTTGTATAAGGTTGTCTACCTAAGGCTACAAGTTCTAAAACAGACAAGTTTTTTGAAGTTATGTGTTCTGTTAAAACCAAACTTAGAGCTTTAGCTAATTCGTTATTGTTAAGCTTATTTAAATTTTTATTATTTATTAATACATCTCCCGTCATACTTTGCTGAACATTTGTTAAAGTTCTAAGTAATGTTGATTTACCAATACCATTTGCACCAATAAGACCTACTAATTCGCCTTTATGTAATTCTATATTTATATGTGAAGCAACAATAGATTCTTTCTTTTTGGATTTATAACCAATAGATAGGTTGTTTGTTTTAAGTACGCTATTTGCTTTAATATCTTTCATCTTATTAAAAAACCATTTTACGTTTACGTACTAATAGCCAAATTACTACTGGTGCACCAATAAGAGATGTTATGGCGTTAATTGGTAATGTATAGTCACTTGTAGGTAATTGTGCAATACTATCGCAGATTAGCATTACAATAGCTCCTAAAACAAATACAGCAGGTAATAATACTTTGTGATTTGAAGTATTAAATATCAGTCTGGTAATATGAGGTATCGCTAAACCAATAAAAGCAATTGGACCAGCAAATGCTGTTGTTGTTCCAGCTAACAAACTGGTTGCAATTATTATTAAAAGTCTACTTTGCTTAATATTCAACCCTAAACTCTTGGCATAATTTTCACCTAAAAGTAATGTATTAAGTGCTTTAATAGAAACTAAGCTTAAAAGGATTCCGAAGCAATAAATAATAAAAAATATTAATAATTCACTCCACGATAGATTACCTAAACTTCCAAAACCCCAAAACATATATTGCTGTAATTGATCTGCAGATGCAAAATAGGAGAGGACACTAACAACAGCAGCAGTAATACTTCCAAACATTAAACCTATTATTAGTATTGCCATGGTGTCTCTTACTCTAGTAGATACTATTAAAACAGCGAGTAAAACTAAAAAACTACCTAAGCTAGCTGCAATTACAATACTCCATTTAGAAATTAATAATGCAGTAAGTGATGCACCAAAAAATCCAGCACCTAAAATAACTAATGCAACTCCTAAACTAGCTCCAGAACTAATACCTAAAACAAAAGGTCCAGCAAGTGGATTTCTAAATAAGGTTTGCATTAGTAAGCCAGAAATTCCTAATCCTGAACCAACTAAAATTGCTGTAATTGCTTTGGGTAACCTATAATCCTGAACAATATATTGCCAATTTTCATTTGATGTCGATTTTCCTATAAGTGCATTGAATACATCATCAATTGGAATTGAAGCTGAACCTAAACTTAAGTTTATAAAAAAACATAATAAGAGTAAAATGCTTAATACTATAATAGGAAGTTTATATGTATTTGAATTTGGCAACTATTCTAAAGGTTTAAAAAAATAAGGTTCATAATCTGGTAATACTTCTGGATGGCATACTTTAATAATATCTTTCAGAACTAAGTCTGGTCTTGCAGTACCTAATTCATAATACAAAACACCTCCAGTTTCTCCAATTGTATTAGAAAATGAATATATGCTTTTATTTTGAAATGCCTCAAACTCTATATAATGCTGATTTGCTTTTTCTAAGGCCTCAAGACTAGAATAATAGGAAGGACTTAACCATATATTAGCATTTCTAGCTTTATTAAATACAGTTTCAAAGCTCAAAGCGAGGCTGCCTTTTGTGGTGGTGTCTTGCCATAAGTAATTTACATTTGCATCTTTTAAAAACTGTGCTTCTGGACTAGAACCATTAGGTAAATACCAAACATCTTTGTGCATTGCTCCACTTAAAACAGTAGGTTGTGATTTTACTTGTTTAGCTAATTGTTTTGCATTTAAGTAATCGCTCTCAATTTGATTAAAAATTGAATCAGCTTCAATTTCTTTATTAAAAAGAGCACCAAAAAATTTAATCCATTCTGCTTTTGCAAGAGGAGAAGATTCAACCCAATCACCATTGTAAAGAATTGGTATTCCTGCTTTTTTTAAGGTTTCAAAAGATTTATTAACACCATCTACTCCAAATCCAATAACAGCATCAGGATTTAGTTCTAATAGAACTTCAGTATTTATAACTTCATTTTTACCCAACTCTCTTATTTTTTTATTCTTAATCCTTTGCCTTGTATTTTCACTTGAGATATAATCTAAACCAGGAAATCCAACTAAACTCGTTTCAACTCCTAGAAGTTCTAAAGAGGATATATGTGTAGTAGACGTAACAACTATATTTTTAATTGGAGTATTAATAAAAGCATTAAAAACCTCAGATTGCCCTGATATATTTTTTTGAGCCAAAATATATTTAAATGTTTCTTTAGAATTTGGCCATGGACTATTAATTATTAAAACTGAGTGAGTTTTATATTTTGTAATAGAAAATCCTTCAGCATATTTTAACTCTAATTTCTTCCCATTTTTTATAGCAATAGAATCAATCTCGCTTTCATTTTTACACGAATTCACTATCGAAAAGATTGTGAACAAGAGAAAAATAAACCTAAATTGCTTCATGAGTAACTTTTGTAACTAATTGCATCAACTTTTGCTAGTATTTTTACTAAAAAAAATATGAGAGGCGATTCAAATTTAACAATATATATAGTAGCTGGAGTAATTATTACTCATTTTTTAATTGGCTTTATTTACCTTAATTATAAAATGAATAAAAAAAAGTAAATATTTCTAATAAATCTGGTTATTATAAGATACTTTTGCATTGAAATTTGGTTCTAATCAACATTTGTTGATGGATTAAAAGGGAATTAGGTGAAAAACCTAGACTGTTCCCGCAACTGTAAGCTTTGTTCACATTTGTGAATGCTTAATGTACGACTTCATGTCACTGGATAACTCTGGGAAGACTAACATTAAGACGCAAGTCAGGAGACCTGCCATTTTCAAAACTATTAAGTCAAACTTTCGGGATAAAAGTTAACGTATGAAAACCATGCTGTTCTCGATTATATTAAAATTTAAATGAACAAAAAATTAATTGTTCTAGGCCTTTTATGTGCTTTTGGAAATGGAATTAATTATGCACAAACTATAGAAGTAGAAGTTTTAGGTGAAGTTGTCGTATCTGATTCTCGTTTTGAATTAAAACGTGAAAACTCAGGAAAAACAATTGTAAAAATTACAGCAAAAGAACTTGAGAGGAAAAAAGGTCAAACACTATCTGAAATCATTAATTCTAAATCAGGAATCACAATAAATGGCACCAATAGTGTTGCAGGTCAAACAAGAGGGACTTATGTGCGTGGTGGACAAAACAGACAGGTTTTAGTTTTAATAGA
>Ga0102815_10002460_pt1 | contig 11243 bp, 10 predicted proteins | sample ColrivemetaGS759_FD_79113 | JGI IMG/M metagenome (GOLD analysis project Ga0102815, IMG submission 79113) | Estuarine microbial communities from the Columbia River estuary - Ebb tide ETM metaG S.759 | ecosystem: Environmental > Aquatic > Marine > Intertidal zone > Estuary | place: USA: Columbia...
ATTAGAGTATCACCACTAATTTTAACGGGCATTTCGTAAGTAAGTTCAACTGCATCTAAAACATTGCTTTGGGATAGTGTAAAGTCTTTATTAATGTCATTGTCCTTAGAATCAATTTGTCTAGAAATAGACTCCATACCTATGTAACTCACTTGTAAGTTGTAAGAAGTGTTCTTTTGTAGTGATAATTTATATTCACCATTTGCATTAGAAATGGCAAAGCTTTCTAGTGCGCTAGTTTCCTTGTTAATTAAAATAACATTTGCAAGTTCTAACGGGTTATTTAAACTATCCTTCACCAAACCTTCCATTTTAATTTGAGAAAAAGCTAAAGATGTGGTTAAAAGCAATATAAAAGTATATAGTATTTTGTTCATAAATTTAATTTTAAATGTTTTTAGTTCCATTTACCTCCACGAGATCTACCTCTATTGTCTCTCATTTCTTGCATTTTAAATTGAACCATGTCGGTATATTCTTTTTTAGTAACAACATCTCCTTTGGTTGGTCTGATAATTTCATCCTTCTTTTCAGGATTTAATACAATTTTTGAACACAGCATTGTTGTGTTTTTTGTGTTTAACTCTAATATTAAACCTGGTAAGCCGTAAGACTGTTCAGGTCCATTACTAATTGGAATTTGAGGGGTATACCAAGCTACAATAGTTTCAATTTTTGCATCAACTACAACCTCTTCTATTTTTTCTACTTTATTGTTTGTCTCTTGATCAACATCCGAAACTTTTTGATTGTTATCATTTTCTTTATTTGTTGAATCTTTGGATTTTTGATTTTTTGATCCTCTTAAGCTCTCCCAACTAAAGTTGTCATTTACTCTTTTTCCAACAGCTTTAAAACAAATGTAATTACCAATTTGTTTTTGTTCTCCTGTCATTTCCCACACAAATTCTGGTAACTTATCATTAACTAAAAACTTTTTACCGAAGAATTCATTTTCCTGCAGATATACCTTTTCTTTGATATTTTTATACATCTCTGGATTACCACTTCCAGCACTCATAAACATAGCTCCCATACCAGACCTTCCTGAGCCTGGAGCATCCAGTCTTTCTTCTTCCTTAAAATTAGACTCTGTTCTGTTAAAGGTTAGGATAAAAGTCTTTTCTAAATAAGGTTTCATCCTGTCTTTCATTGCACTTTTTTGCTGAGCAGACATTTTGCTCCCCCAACTTCCTAGATCCATTGTAGTTTTTGACATATAAAAAGCTTTACCTTGAAAATCTTGAGAAAATGAATTTATAGAAATAAAAAATAAAATTATTAGTGAGAGTAATTTTTTCATGAGTTTAATTTTTAGCTAAATTATAAAGGTTGTAAATCAAAATTGTTAATATTATCTTAAAAGATTGTATCTTAATTTGATGAGATTTTTTATTATAATATATCTATTATTTTTTTCTGCTTTAGCAAATGAAAATTCGTTAGAATTTAAATTAATTTTCAAGAAAGAGACAATAAACAATAATATTAAGGCAGTAGATAATTTTAACAACATTTTTGCTATAGAAAATAATGAGCTAATTAAAAGTTCGGATACTAAAGACTATTATTATAAGAACAGTTTATATTCAAATATTTCCTCAATTGATGTTCAAAATTCCTTGAAAATAAAATTGTTTTATGAAGATTCCAACACCTTAATTATTCTTGACAATAAACTTTCTGAAATATCAAAAATTAATTTTAATATACTTAGTCCCAATAAAATAATTTCTAAGTTTTCAGCATCAAATGACAATAATATCTGGGTCTACAATGAACTAAACTCAAAAATTGAATTGTATAACTACGTTAATAATACATTTAGAATTGTTAACTCTGAAATTTCAGGACAGGTAATTTCATTAGAAAGTAACTATAAGTATTGTTGGGTTCTAACAGATTCTCACATATATAAATTCAATTATTTTGGGAGTTTGATTACTAAAATTACAGTAAATAACATTGAGCAAATTGAAAGTTTTAATGATTTTTTAATTTTCAAAAGAGACAATGAGTTGTTTTATTTTGATCAAGATCTTTTATTAGAGAATAAACTAAAATTAGAAAATTTATTAATAAAAGATTTTTTTGTAACCAATCAAAGCTTGTATATTTACGATTCTGAACATTTTATTAAGTATCAAATTCAAAAAAAATAAATTATGCACATTGCAATTGCAGGAAACATCGGGGCAGGAAAAACAACTTTAACTAATTCATTAGCCAAACATTACGGATTTGATGTTCAGCTTGAAGATGTAGTAGATAATCCATATTTAGATGATTTCTATAATGAAATGGAAAGGTGGAGTTTTAATCTTCAAGTTTACTTTTTGAATAGCCGATTCAGACAGCTAATTGATATAACGGAAAGCAAAAAGAATGTAATTCAAGACAGAACAATTTACGAGGATGCAAATATATTTGCACCTAATTTGCATGCAATGGGCTTAATGGCCAATCGTGATTTTGAAAACTATAAATCTCTATTTGAATTAATGGAATCAAAGGTTGAGGCTCCAGATTTATTAATTTATTTAAGAAGCTCAATTCCCAATCTAGTTTCTCATATTCACAAAAGAGGAAGGGATTATGAAAACTCAATAAGCATAGACTATTTAAGTAGATTAAATGAGCGTTATGAAGCTTGGATTCACAACTACAACAAGGGTAATTTATTAATCATTGATATTGATAATTTAGACTTTGTTGATCACCAAGAAGATCTTGAGAAAATAATTTCGATGATTGATGAAAAATTAAAGAAATAAAAAAAAAAGCCTCATTTTTAAATGAGGCTTTTTTTTATTAATTAAAATAATCTATTTAGTTATCTTGAGCCTCAGCTACAAGATCTTTAACTGTTTGATTTACTTCCGACTCACTACCGTTAATAACAGAAGAAACTTTCGTTTGAACTCCGTCTTTGTTAGTTATAATCTTGACTTCTGCAGTTATATTATCTGCATCATCAACACTAGTCGCATTTACTTCAACCTGAACTTCATTAGTAACTGAAGAATGATTTTCTGATACCGAATGACCTCCTAATATAGGTGCAATCACTAAACCAATCAAACAAGTTAACTTAATTAAAATATTCATTGAAGGACCTGAAGTGTCTTTGAAAGGATCACCAACTGTATCTCCTGTGACAGCAGCTTTGTGAGCCTCAGAGCCTTTATAAGTCATCTCGCCGTTGATCTCAACTCCTGCTTCAAATGATTTTTTGGCATTATCCCAAGCTCCACCAGCGTTATTTTGAAATATCGCCCATAAAACTCCACTTACAGTAACCCCTGCCATATAACCACCAAGCATTTCGGCAATTATTTGATTATCCATACCAAATAACATTGGTAAGACAGTTATTAGTATTGGGAATCCGATAGTTAATAATCCAGGTAACATCATTTCTTTTAACGAAGCCTGCGTTGAAATAGCAACACATTTATCATATTCTGGTTTACCAGTTCCTTCCATAATTCCAGGAATATCTTTAAACTGTCTTCTTACTTCATATACCATTTCCATTGCAGCTTTTCCAACAGCATTCATTGCTAGTGCAGAGAAAACAACCGGAATCATACCTCCAACAAATAACATTGCTAAAACTGGAGCTTTAAATATATTTATACCATCAATTCCTGTGAATGTAACATAAGCTGCAAATAAGGCAAGAGATGTTAAAGCAGCAGATGCAATAGCAAACCCTTTTCCTGTAGCTGCAGTAGTATTACCAACTGAATCTAAGATATCTGTTCTTTCTCTAACTACAGGTTCTTGCTCACTCATTTCTGCAATACCACCAGCATTGTCAGAAATTGGACCGAAAGCATCAATCGCCAACTGCATAGCAGTAGTAGCCATCATTGCAGAAGCGGCTAAAGCAACTCCGTAAAATCCAGCAAGAGCATAAGAACCCCAAATAGCAGCAGCAAAAAGTAGTACTGATGGGAATGTAGATATCATACCAGTAGCTAAACCAGCGATGATATTAGTACCTGCTCCAGTACTTGATTTTGTACGATTTCTAAAATTGGTTTTTTTCCAAGACCTGTATAATATTCAGTAATTGAAGAAATAACTCCACCAACAAACAATCCAACTAGAGTAGCAAAAAAGACTCTCATTGAAGAAATATCTTGTTTACCTTCTCCAAAGAACTCCATTTGCATTGTTTCAGGCAACATGTAATCAACTAACAAATAACATGATAATGCTACTAAAGCTATAGAAACCCAGTTACCTTTATTTAATGCTCCCATTACCTGATCTTCCTTAGCATCATTAGAGTTAATTTTTACTAACATAGTTCCTATTGCTGAAATAATAATTCCAACTCCGGCAATTGCCATTGGCAATAAAATTGGACCAATACCTCCAAAAGCATCGTCAATTGAACCACCCATATCAACTATAACATAATTTCCTAAAACCATTGCAGCAAGCACAGTGGCTACATATGATCCAAATAAATCAGCACCCATTCCAGCTACATCACCAACATTATCTCCCACGTTATCTGCAATTGTTGCTGGGTTTCTTGGGTCATCCTCTGGAATTCCAGCTTCAACCTTTCCAACTAAATCAGCACCAACATCAGCAGCTTTAGTATATATACCACCTCCAACTCTTGCAAATAATGCAATTGATTCAGCTCCTAAAGAAAATCCAGCCAACGTTTCTAATACTATTGTCATATCTTCAGTAGATGTCCAAACTCCATTCATAAAGTATTGAAAGAAAAGAATGAAAAAAGTTGTTAATCCTAAAACAGCTAGTCCTGCTACTCCAAGTCCCATAACAGTTCCTCCACCAAAAGATATTTTTAGAGCATTTGGTAGGCTAGTAATTGCAGCTTGGGTTGTACGGACATTTGTTTTAGTAGCTATTTTCATACCCATATTTCCAGCCCATGCTGAAAAAAGCGCACCAAATATAAATGCTACAACTATTAATATGTGTGTAGTAGGGACTATGAATGATATTCCAGTTAATGCTAAACTTACAATAATCACGAATACAGTTAAAAGTCTATACTCAGCATTCAAAAATGCTAAAGCTCCTTCATAAATGTGGTCTGAAATTTCTTTCATTTTACCATCTCCTGCATCTTGTTTCATAACCCATGATTTTTTATAAATCATGTATCCTAGTCCTAATAAAGCCGCTAGTATCGGCATGTAAATAATCATTGAATCCATTTTATATTTTTTAGTAATTTTTAATTCGGTGGCAAAAGTAATGAAATCAGTTTAGATTTAAAAACTAAACAGATCTCAAATATTAATGCTTATTTTTTGTAAAGCACTTTTTTAACAGCTTTAACTACATCTTCACTGTTTGGAAGCCATTCAGCTAAAAGAACAGGTGAATATGGTGCTGGAGTATCTGCAGTATTTATCTTTTCAATTGGAGCATCTAAATAATCGAATGCTTTTGACTGAACTTGAAAAGTAATTTCAGTAGAAACATTTCCAAAAGGCCAAGCTTCTTCTAAAATAACTAGTCTATTTGTTTTTTTAACAGATTTAAGTACAGTGTCAATATCTAAAGGACGAACAGTTCTTAAATCAATAATTTCACAAGAAATATTTTCTTCCTTTAATTTATCGGCTGCTTTGTATGCCTCTTTAATTATTTTTCCAAATGAAACTATAGTAACATCTGAACCTTCTCTTTTAATGTCAGCAACTCCAATCGGTAAAGTGTATTCTCCTTCTGGAATTTCACCTTTATCTCCGTACATTTGCTCACTTTCCATGAAAATAACAGGATCATCATCTCTTATAGCAGATTTTAATAAACCTTTAGCATCGTAAGGGTTTGAAGGAACAATAACCTTAAGACCAGGTGTATTTGCAAACCAATTTTCAAAAGCTTGAGAATGAGTCGCACCTAATTGACCTGCAGATGCAGTTGGGCCTCTAAAAACGATAGGGCATTTAAATTGACCTCCAGACATTTGTCTGATTTTTGCAGCATTATTAATAATCTGATCAATTCCAACAAGGGAAAAATTAAAGGTCATGTATTCAACTATAGGACGGTTACCTGTCATTGTTGAGCCGATAGCAACACCTGCAAATCCCAATTCAGCAATCGGTGTATCAATGACTCTTTTTTCTCCAAATTCGTCTAACATTCCTTTAGAAGCTTTGTAGGCTCCATTATATTCTGCAACTTCTTCCCCCATAAGATAGATACTTTCATCTGCTCTCATTTCTTCTGACATTGCCTCACAAATAGCTTCTCTAAATTGAATTGTTCTCATTTATATAATTTTACTGCAAAAATACTAAAGGATTTAATAATTGTAATTAAAAAAAATAAAATAATTACTATGCATGCATAGCAATTTATGTATTATTAATTATATTTGATCTCCAAAACAAAAGATATGAAAATAATAGTTTGTATTAGTCATGTTCCTGACACAACTTCAAAAATAAATTTCTCTGATGGAGATACAAAGTTTGAAAGAAATGGTGTACAGTTTGTAATTAATCCCAATGACGAATTTGGTCTTACAAGAGCAATGTGGTTTAAAGAAAAACAAGGTGCAACAGTTGATGTGATTAATGTAGGTCTGTCTGATACTGAGTCAACTTTAAGAAAAGCGCTTGCTATTGGAGCAGATAAAGCGATTAGAATAGACATGGATCCTGAGAATGGGTTTAATGTAGCTAAGCAGTTAGCTAATTATATAAAAAAAGAAAATTATGATCTAGTAATTGCGGGTAGAGAGTCCATTGATTACAATGGAGGAATGGTTCCAGGGATGATCGCTGGTTTAAACAATGCTAATTTTATAAACAATTGCATAAGTCTTGAGATTGATGGCACTAATGTGACTGCTTCACGAGAGATTGATGGAGGAAAAGAAACTATTGAATCTTGTATTCCGCTAGTAATTGGAGCTCAAAAAGGTTTGGTAGAAGAAAGTGATTTAAGAATTCCTAACATGAGAGGAATCATGATGGCCAGAAAAAAACAACTTGAGGTTATTCCAGCTATCGATGCTTCAAATCAAACAAACTCAATTGAATTTGAAAAACCAAAACCAAAAGGAGAGGTAACACTAGTTTCCTCAGACAATCTAGATGAATTAATCAATTTACTACATAACGAAGCTAAAGTAATTTAAATATGGCAATATTAGTATACACAGAATCAGAACAGGGTAAATTTAAAAAAACAGCTTTCGAATTAGCTTCTTATGCTAGGTCAATAGCTGATGAAAATAACACTACTGTGACCGCAGTATGTATCAATGCAGAAAGTCCAATGGAGTTACAAAACTATGGTGTAGATAAAGTTCTTAATATTTCTAATCAAGAGTTAAAATCATTTAACGCCATGTCTTACTCACAATGTATATTTGAAGCTGCAGAAAATGAAAAATCTAAAATTATAGTTATAAGCTCAAGTGCTGATTCAAAATATTTAGCTCCACTACTTGCTGTAAAACATAATGCTGGATATATCTCTAATGCTTGTGAATTACCAACTAGCTACAATCCATTAACAGTAAAAAGAACAGCTTTTACAAACAAAGCCTTTGAAATCACAAAGGTTAACACTGAAAATGCATTAATAAGTTTAGCTAAAAATAGTTATTCGATAAATGAAGTTAAAACTAATACATCTTTAGAAGATTTTTCTGTAAATGTTTCCCAAAATGACACAAAAGTTAAGTCTATTGATAAAGCTACTGATAAAGTAACAATTGCTGATGCCGATACAGTTGTATCTGCAGGTAGAGGATTAAAAGGTCCAGAAAATTGGGGAATGATAGAAGAATTAGCTGAGGTCTTAGGTGCAGCTACAGCTTGTTCAAAACCTGTATCTGATTTGGGTTGGAGACCCCATGGTGAACATGTTGGTCAAACTGGTAAACCCGTAGCAAGTAACCTTTATATTGCTATTGGAATTTCTGGTGCGATACAACATTTAGCAGGAATTAATTCTTCAAAAGTTAAAGTCGTGATTAATACTGATCCTGAAGCGCCATTTTTTAAAGCTGCTGATTATGGTGTTGTTGGAGATGCTTTTGAGGTAGTACCAGAATTGATAAATAAACTAAAAACTTTCAAGGCTCAAAACTAATTCCTTTTGAGTATAACATAAAAAGGTTAAATTTGATTGCAATTTGTTAAATCAAGTATGAGCTTAGTACGTCTAATTATCAAAGGAATTTCCTACAGTCAAACACAAAATGGGGCTTACGCACTAATTCTTAGTGAATTAGAAGGGCAAAGAAAACTTCCAATTGTTATAGGAGCTTTCGAGGCTCAATCCATTGCAATTGCATTGGAAAAAGAAATAAAACCCCCGAGACCCCTAACTCATGATTTGTTTAAAAATTTTTCTATCCGTTTTGACATAATTGTTAAACAAGTGATTATTCACAAACTTGTAGATGGAGTATTTTATTCAAGTATAATTTGCGAAAGAGATAAAATTGAAGAAGTTATTGACGCTAGAACAAGTGATGCAATAGCACTTGCACTCAGATTTAATGCTCCAATTTTTACATATGAAAATATTTTAATTAAAGCTGGAGTAATTCTAAAAGTTGAAAATGACGAAGAACAAGCTGATTCTGTTCTGAAAGAAATTATTCACCAGGACACAAAAGACAGTAAGAAAGATTACAAAAATAAAACAACTGAGGAGCTTCAAAAATTATTAAAAATTGCTGTTTTAAAAGAAAACTATGAAAATGCAGCTCTAATAAGAGATGAAATATCTAAAAGACAATAATTATGTTAAAAAAACTTTCAATTTTACTATTTATCTTTTCATTTAACTCAATTTTTTCTCAATCTATTGTAGGTGATTGGTTTTTTCAAAATATTCAAGATTCTAATGGAAATGAATTGTTTGAAGTTAAAAAAACAGATCTATTAAGTATTACTGAAAAAGATTTTAAGTACAACTTAGAAGCAAAAAATAATTTACAGGCTGAGGGTAGTTACTCAATTTCAAACAATAAATTGTCATTTAACTATAATACACCTTCTGACACCTTAAGGACTTATGATATTAAATTATTATCTGAAAATGAACTAGAATTTACAGAAAATGGAGTTAGCTATAAATTTCAAAGGATTGAATCATTAATTCCTAGTCAAGGATTTTCCATTTCTGGAATGACAAAGGGAATTACAGGAATGGTTTTTTTAATTTTCATAGCATTTTTGTTTAGTAAGAACAGAAAAGCAATAAAATGGAAAACAGTATTCATTGGTTTAGCCGCACAGCTCTTGTTAGCAGTAGGTGTTTTAAAGGTTAATTTTATTCAACAAATATTTGAATTTTTCGGAAAGATATTTGTAAAGACACTCGATTTTACAATGGAAGGGAGTACATTTTTATTAGGAGATATGATGAACGTAGAAAGTTTTGGCTATGTATTTTTATTTCAAGTTTTACCAACTGTAATATTCTTTTCAGCCTTAACATCAGTTCTGTTTTATTTAGGAGTTATTCAAAAATTTGTTAAAGCACTGGCATGGGCTTTAACAAAATTATTAAACATATCTGGTGCAGAAAGTTTAAGTGTTGCAGGTAATATATTTTTAGGTCAAACCGAAGCTCCTCTAATGATAAAAGCATATTTAGAAAAAATGTCTAAGTCAGAAATACTACTAGATATGGTGGGTGGAATGGCTACAGTAGCAGGTGGTGTTTTAGCTGCTTATATTGGATTTTTAGGGGGAGAAGATGAAATTGTTAGGTTATTTTACGCTAAACATCTGTTAACTGCATCAGTTATGGCTGCTCCTGGAGCAATCGTGATTTCAAAAATTCTTTATCCTCAAACTGAAAAAATTAACACTGAGGTACATGTCTCTCAAGAAAAAATTGGCTCTAATTTACTTGACGCGATAGCTAATGGAACAACAGAGGGGTTAAAATTGGCTGCAAATGTTGGGGCAATGCTATTAGTATTTGTGGCTTTTATAGCCATGATTAACTTTGGATTTGAGAAAATTGGGACGATTGGTCAAATAAATAACTGGATTAGTTCAAATACTTCCTATGATCAACTCTCCATAGAGTTCATTCTAGGTTATACATTTTCTCCATTAATGTGGCTAATTGGAGTTGCAAAAGAAGATATGGCTTTAATGGGGCAACTATTAGGTATTAAGTTAGCTGTTAGTGAGTTTATTGGATACATGCAATTAGCTGAACTTAAAGACATCACAAATTTGATTCATTTTAAATATGAAAAATCCATAATTATGGCTACTTATATGTTGTGTGGTTTTGCAAATTTTGCATCAATTGGAATTCAAATTGGTGGTATTGGTTCATTAGCTCCTGGCCAAAGAAAAAACTTGTCAGAATTCGGTTTTTTAGCTTTGATAGGTGGAACACTTGCCTCACTATTATCTGCAACTTTTGCAGGAATGATTATTGGTTAAAAAGTTAATAACTTTAATATTTTTATTATTTAATTTTCTCTGGATTTATCTATTTTTATTTTTTAAATATTTCAAATGAAGCAATACTTAGATTTAGTAAAAGAAGTTTTAGAAAACGGAAATCAAAAAGGAGATAGAACGGGTACTGGAACAAAAAGTATTTTTGGCCACCAACTAAGATTTGATTTAAGTAAAGGCTTTCCGATGATTACTACAAAAAAGCTTCATTTAAAATCTATAATTCATGAATTATTGTGGTTTATAAATGGAGATACCAATATTAGTTATCTTAATGAAAATGGAGTTAAGATTTGGAATGAGTGGGCAAATAAAGATGGTGATTTGGGGCCTGTCTATGGCTATCAATGGAGAAATTGGAACGGAGATGAAATTGATCAAATTAAGGACCTAATAATTACATTAAAAAGCAATCCTAATAGTAGAAGAATGCTAGTCTCTGCGTGGAATCCATCTGTTCTTCCAGACACTTCCAAATCTTTCGAAGAAAATGTTGCAGATGGTAAAGCCGCACTTCCTCCATGCCATGCCTTTTTTCAATTTTATGTAAATAACGGAAAACTGTCTTGTCAACTATACCAAAGAAGTGCAGATGTTTTTCTAGGAGTTCCCTTCAATATTGCATCCTACGCATTATTCACAATGATGATTGCACAAGTGTGTGGGTATCAAGCTGGAGATTTTGTACATACATTTGGAGATGCACATATATATAATAACCATATTGAACAAGTCAAATTACAACTAAGTAGAGACACAAGACCATTACCTAAAATGGAGATA
>Ga0102815_10002461_pt1 | contig 11238 bp, 13 predicted proteins | sample ColrivemetaGS759_FD_79113 | JGI IMG/M metagenome (GOLD analysis project Ga0102815, IMG submission 79113) | Estuarine microbial communities from the Columbia River estuary - Ebb tide ETM metaG S.759 | ecosystem: Environmental > Aquatic > Marine > Intertidal zone > Estuary | place: USA: Columbia...
GTCGAGATAGTAGAAACCAACGCCGTGCTGCACTGCGTCCGTGTCAAAATCATACGCGTCAGCATAGGCATTGGCACCCTCGCCGTAGGTATCCACCAAATAGATCAGGCTGCCGCCGATGCCAATAATGGCGGGCACATCCAACACCTTGTCATCGCCGTTATAAGGTTTGGCTCCTTTGGACAGGGCATGGGCGAAGGCCTTATCGGCATCGACCACGCGCCACGCCATAGACGGTGCACAAGGGCCATGCAGTTCGGCAAAACGCATCCCAAAGCTGCCCGGCTCGGCGTTCAGCACATAGGTGATGTCGCCTTGCTTCCAGAGGCGAATGTTTTTGGTTTTGTGCCGCGCCACCTGCACATAGCCCATTTTGGTGAAAACCTCTTCCAGCTTTTCAGGCTCGGGATGGGCGAATTCAACAAATTCAAAGCCATCGGTCCCGGCAGGGTTTTCGGCTGTAATTGTGGCTTTCGCAGCATGGTGCGGAAAAGGGCCCATTGTCATCTCCTGAAAATTTTGCGGATCTTATCGCAGAACGGGCACTTTTTTTGCGCGTTTTTGTGTGCTTTTTGCTATATTTCCACATATATTACGCATATATTTACATAACAACGCAGGTATCCCGCATGGCTATTTTGGACGCTACCGACCGTCGATTGCTGATGTTTTTGCAAAACCACGGCAATGCAACCGCCCAAGACCTTGGGGCTGCCTTGAACCTCTCGCCCAGTCAGGCCGGGCGGCGGCGCCAGCGGCTAGAGGAGGAAGGGCTGATATCAGGCTATTCGGCGCGGGTTGATCCGGGCCGGGTTGGCCTTGGGGTTGAAGCGTTGATCGCCGTCCATATGTCGGCCCATGCCCCCGAAATTGGCCGCGCCTTTGCTGCCCTTGCCCAACGCCGCCCCGAAGTGGTGGCCGCATGGACGATGACCGGCGAGGCTGATTATATGTTGCATGTGTTTTGCGCCGACTTAGGCGCGCTGAACCACCTTGTTCACCATGTGCTTCTAGCGCAAAGCGGTGTTGCGCGGGTACACAGCCAAATCGTGATGGACCGGGTCAAAACCGGGGGCGCGCTGCCGGTCGAATTTGGCTAAATGCAAATATTCAGCGCGTGCAATGTGATTAGGGCTTGATCCCGGCCGCCAGTGGCATAGGTAGAAAAGCCCGGGGGAACAGCATGTCATCAATCGTATCCATAAAAAACCTGTCCAAAACCTATGCCAATGGCCATAAGGCGCTGGACGATGTCTCGCTTGATATTCAGAAAGGCGAGATTTTAGCGCTGCTTGGGCCGAACGGCGCAGGCAAAACCACGCTTATTTCTATGATATGTGGCTTGGTGAAGCCCTCATCAGGAAGTGTGACCGTTGGCGGACATGATATTGTGACCTCGTTTCGCAAGGCGCGGGCGCAAATTGGGCTGGTGCCACAGGAATTGACCGTTGAAGGGTTTGAACCTGTTGTGGCGACCATGCGATTTTCGCGCGGGTTGTTTGGCAAAGCGCCCAACCCGGCATTGCTCGACGATATTTTGAAAAAGCTGAGCCTCTATGACAAGCGCGACCAGCGCATTCTAACGCTGTCGGGCGGCATGAAACGGCGCGTCATGATCGCCAAAGCGCTGAGCCATGAACCAGCCGTGCTGTTTTTGGACGAGCCAACCGCCGGGGTTGATGTGGCCCTGCGCAAGGATATGTGGGCGCTGGTGCGCACGCTGCGCGACAATGGTGTGACCGTTATCCTGACCACGCATTACATTGAAGAGGCCGAAGAAATGGCCGACCGGATAGGCGTGATTGACAAGGGCAAATTGGTGTTGGTCGAAGACAAAGCAAAACTGATGCGTCGGCTTGGCAAAAAAGAGATGGTGGCCGAATTGATCACCCCAGCGCCTGATAAGCTGCCATCCTCACTGGATGAATTTAACCTGAGTTTTGATGAAAGCCGCACCATGCTGACCTATCGCTATGACGCCAATGCGCATCGCACGGGGATTGCCCGGCTGATGACCGCGCTCAGCGCAGCAGGGCTTGCGATGAAGGATGTTTCAACACGGCAAAGCAGCCTTGAGGAAATTTTTGTCGCGCTGGTGCAAGGAGAAGCGGCATGAACACCCACGCAATTTGGGCGATCTATCGCTTTGAAATGTCACGTACTTTCCGCACAATTTGGCAAAGCATTGTGTCGCCGGTCGTGTCCACCTCGCTGTATTTCGTGGTGTTCGGCGCGGCCATTGGCAGCCGGATTCAATCGGTCGAGGGGATCAGCTATGGCGCGTTTATTGTGCCGGGGCTGATCATGTTGACCGTGCTGCAACAATCGGTTTCCAACGCTGGTTTTGGGATATTCTTCCCAAAATTTACCGGCACGATATTTGAGGTTCTGTCGGCGCCCGCCTCATTCATCGAGGTGTTGATCGGTTATGTCGGGGCGGCGGCGACCAAGGCCTTCATGATCGGGCTGATCATTCTGGCCACGGCGTTTTTCTTTGTAGATTTGCACATCGCCCACCCCATCTGGATGCTGGGCTTTCTGGCGCTAACCTGTATTTCCTTTGCTCTACTTGGGTTTATCATCGGGATATGGGCTAAGAACTTTGAACAATTGCAGTTGGTTCCACTGCTCGTGATCACGCCGTTGGTGTTTTTGGGCGGGTCGTTTTATTCGGTGTCGATGCTGCCAACCGCTTGGCAAGATGTCGCCATGCTGAACCCGGTTTTATACCTGATCAGCGGATTTCGTTGGGCGTTTTTTGATGTGTCCGACATCAACCCAGCGATCAGCCTGTCGATGGTGGCACTGTTTTTGGTCATCTGCCTTGGCGTGGTCGCCTGGATCTTCAAAACCGGGTATCGGCTGAAGGCGTAGGGGTTAAGTTAGGAACCGCTAAGCCGAACAGGACCTTTGTAGCTATCTTTGCAAAATTATACTACAGTGCGTTTAAACATCATCGGTGGTCCAAATGCGTAAGCTGCTTTTTTCTCTTGGGTCGCCATTCGCCCGTGCGGTCCGTATCTTTTTAGCTGAATTGCAATTGGAATACGACAAACAAGTCCTGATGACTGCGTTGCCTATCGACGAAATGGCTTCGATGACCCCGACATTGCAAGTCCCGACATTGTGGGATGGTGGCATAGTGCTTTGGGAAAGCACCACCATTATTGAGTATTTACTTTCGACATATGGCACAGCCAAAGGCAGTAGTTTTGATCTGACGCCCGCCACCTATCGCCCCCAATTTGAGTGGCAAGACCGCTTAGTCCTTTCCACGATTCAGACATTTGGAACCGCGGCTACAACCATTTCACAAATGACCTGGACTGGTGTCACTGTAACCACAAATGCGCATTTGGACAGGTCGGCCAAAAGACTGACATTCATCTTGGGCTGGTTGGAAAATCAACTGGTTGACGCCAAATCCGGTTTTCAGGGCAATTGCGTTTCCATACAGGACATCTTCTTAGCCTCTCATGTCCGCTTTGTTGCAGCCAGACCAATAGGCATTGACCTGCACTTGCCAAACTACCCGAAAATTTCAGCGCTGCTAGATCGGCTTGACGAGCGAGAAAGTTTTAAAGCTGTGCCCATTTGGTTCTGGCAACCCGGTGTCATTGCATATGAAGATGATGGAACACCCATCTACAAGTGAGAATTAGGCTGAGTGTAGGTTGCGCAAACGTGTATGCATCCAAAGCCGTCGGTGTTTACATAACCCCCTCAGCATATTCATGGATGCGCGTCACAAATTCCAAACTCGGCGGGCAGAAACTGTCTCGGTGGGCGTTAATTGTCGTTGTGGAGCAAATCTTGATTAGTGTCAAAGCTGCCATGGGCAAGTGTAGTTTCAATGGCGGCTTCGTTCTGCAAATCGGACAGCCAAAACATGCGCGACGAACAGCCGCTTTGACGCAAGTTGCAAGACCAGCCCCCCAACCCCAGCCCCCCGCCTATGACTTTATCGTCCGCGGGCGGCCAGCGGCGGCGGCGGTGAATTCAGCCTCGACAAACAAATTGCGGCCTTCGACGTTGGAGCGGGTGATCACCTCGGTTGGGGTGACGTGAATGCCCTCGGCCCCGGCCTGTTCGGCCAGCTGCATGGCGGTTTCGGCCACCCAAGCGCGGGCTAGGTCAGCGGCCTCGGATTCCGATTTAATGTCTTTCGGCCCTTCGGGCAAATGCAAGCGGAACACGCCTTCTGACGGGCTGGTTACCGTAAGGCTGGCGCGCATGGTCACTTGGCCAACCACGGCGCCAATGGCATTGGCCACGCCGCCATGTTCTGGCAAAATGGTTTCGCAGCCCAGCAATTCGCCGACCGCCGGGTAATATGTGGCTGCCGACGCCCCAAGCCCAACCAAAGGCAAGCCCAGACCGGCGCGCAACAGGGCGGCACCCTTATGGCCGGGCTGACCGGCCTTTACCAGCACATGGCGCGCCAGCGCATCAGCATCTGCAAACCTATCTTCGGCCAAAGCTGCCGCCATCAGGCATTCGGCGGTTTGCGTGTGAAGCTGGGTGATGACCGCGCTTGCCACGTCCTCGGCCGATGCAGCAAACACCACGCCTGCATTGGTTTTCTGGCGGGCAAACAGTTCGGCGGCCTTACGCGCCGCCTCTGCATCCCAGCCGGTTTGCAGGCCTAAAACATGGCTCGCATCGCTTGGCGTTAGCGCGCCCCGCTGGGCAAGGCCGCGCGAGATGAGCTTATGTGCGGCAGGCAGATCGGTGCGGGCTTTGATAAGTTTGGCCATCGGGTGCAATTCATTGCCAAGCCGGGCCAGCAATTCCAATTCGCGTGGGCCAAGACCGGTCTCATTGCGCCCGGCGCGGTTAACGGCACGCAGAAACTGGCCGTCAAATTCTGAAGCACGGTCGCGGTTCAATGCATCATCCAGCGCCGCATGCACAATCTCGGGCGATTCAAAGCCAAGCAGGCTGATCGGCAGCACCCGGCGCGGGCCGAGTTCAAGCACGGATTTGAGCCCCTTGCTGACCAAATGCACAGCCGAATCGCCGCCCAGACCTGACGTGCGCATGGCCACAGCCTCAACCATCGTGCGATGCCCGCCAACCAATGCGCCGTCAGGGTCAATTTGTGGATGGCCGTCGCGCAGAATGGCTACATCGGTGGTGGTGCCACCAATGTCTGACACCACGGCATTATCAGCCTGAGTTAACCAGCGCGCGCCCACAATACTGGCCGCCGGGCCTGACAGAATCGTTTCAATAGGCCGCGTGCGGGCCACATTGGCCGAGATCAGCGCCCCGTCACCGCGCACCACCATGCAGGGCGCGTCAATGCCAAAGCTAACCATCAGCCCTTCGGTGGCGGCAATCAGATGTTCGATCATCGATACAAGCCGCGCGTTGAGCACTGCGGTGAGCGCACGTTTGGGGCCGTTCAGACGGGCGGAAAGTTCGTGGCTGCAGGTTACCGGCTTATGGGTTAGGCTGCGGATAATATCGCGTGCGGCAATTTCATGCGCTGGGTTGCGGGTGGCAAACTGGGCTGCCACGGCATAGGCGCCGACTTGACTGTCATGTCTGGCAAGGGCGGCGCGCAGTTCATCTTCGTCAAGCGGGCGCACAGCGCCGCCGGCATGGTTATGCCCGCCGGCAATAAAGGCCACTGGGTCATCGCCCATCACCTGATCCAGCCCAGCGCGGGCCATATCGGCAGGGGCAAAGCCGATGGCCAGCAAGGCGGCGCGCCCGCCCTGTCCTTCAACCAGCGCATTGGTTGCCAAGGTTGTGGACATAGACACCAGCGCGATTTCGGCCGGCGTAATTCCCGAACGTTCCAGCACGGCCCGCATCGCACCGCCAATGCCGCGCGACAGGTCGTCCTTGGTGGTCAGCGATTTTGCTGATGCAAGAATATCAGTTTCATTTCGGATCAGTACCGCATCCGTATAGGTGCCACCCGTATCAATCCCGAGAAAAATGCTCATCCCCAACCCTCTTTTTTGCCCGACATAGCGCCATGGCTAGCCTCTGTCAGGCCCAATTGCGACCTATGGCTTCAAAATAACCAATGCAGCACCAGCCGCGATCAGCCCAAAACCAGCAAATTGGCTGATGCTGATCGACTCGCGCAGATACAGAATTGAAAAGACCATGAAGATCGCCAAGGTAATTACCTCTTGCATGACCTTGAGCGTTGCTGCCGAATACACCGCATGGCCTATGCGATTGGCAGGCACGGCAAGGCAATATTCCAGCAAAGCGATACCCCAGCTGATAAGGATAACCACCAAAAGCGGCGAGGCTTTGAACTTCAGATGCCCATACCACGCAAAGGTCATGAAAACATTGCTGGCGATCAGCATTAGTGGTGGTAAAATATAAGTGGAAATTGGCATCATCAGCTCCGCTACACAGACGAGGCCAGATTGCGCAAACGGCAAAAATTTACCAGCGGAATGATCTGATCGCGCGCGCCAGACGTAACAACCACAAATAAACATTTGAGGACGCTATGCGCATTCCATCATTGATCGCCACATTGGCACTGTTCGCCACCCCGCTTGCGGCCCATCAGCCGGTGTTGACGGACGAAACCGAAACCTTTTCGCGCAGCGCGCCCTATGTGGTGGAAGCGCCTGAAACCTCCAAGGCAATATTTGCCACGCTGACGGGCGAACCACATTACTATCAGATTTCCAGCCCGGAGGAGTTCGACTTTTACGTCGGGATTACCGCGCCACGGATGGAAGGCTGCCAGCTGCCGCAAACCTTCAGCTTTGAACTGTTGGACGAAAATTTCAACCGGGTCGACGGCCGTGACGGCACCGCGCATACATGGGAGCCTTGGTACGAAGAGTTCGGGCGCAAATGGTATTGGACAGGGCCTGAAATTGGCGAGACCTTTCAATCGGACCGGCGTGCACGGGCTGGCACCTACTATGTGCGCGTCTCCAACGAAAACAATACCGGCCAATACGTTCTGGCCGTTGGCGATGACGAAAAATTCCCTCCAGCAGTCATCGCCAGAACTATTCGCATAATGCCCAGCATCAACCGGGAATATTGGAATGAGGCAAACTGTATTCCTGAGGTTTAATAATGGTGGTGTAATTCGGGTTGGCGCGCCTATATGTGCTGCTGAATTTAACAAACTGGGCGTGAATAATGAAAAAGCTGGCTTTGATCACCGGTGCATCGGTTGGCATCGGCAAGGAATTGGCGCGGGTGCATGCCGCGGCTGGTGGTGATCTGATTATCACCGCGCGCCGCGGCGATGCCTTGAATGCGCTGAAGGCCGAGCTTGAGGCCAAGCATAATGCCACTGTGCATGTCATTGCGCTGGATTTGGGCGCACCGGGCGGGGCCGACGCCTTGTATGAGGCGGTGGCGAAGCTGGGGCTAAAGCCTGATTATCTGATGAACAATGCCGGGTTCGGCGGGCATGGGAACCATATTGAACGCACTTTGGCCGACGAGCATGCAATGATCGATCTCAACATTAAGGCGCTGGTGACACTGTGCCACCGGTTTGGGGCCGATATGGCGGCGCGCGGTTCAGGTAGGATTCTGAATGTCGGATCGACCGCAGGAATGATGCCGGGGCCAAGCTATGCGGTCTATTTTGCCAGTAAGGCATTTGTGAACAGCTTTAGTCAGGCGTTGAGTGAGGAACTGAAACCCTCGGGCGTCAGCGTCACCGTTTTGCTGCCCGGCCCAGTAAAAACCGAGTTTTTTGAGGTTGCCGGAGCTGCCAGCAGTGTGGCGGCCAGAGCTGGGAAATCTGCTAAAAGCGTGGCAGCAATTGGCTATCGCGCGATGATGAAGGGGCGCTTGGTGCAATTCAACGATGCCCGTTTGGCATTTATACTGAGCTGGTTAGCGCCATTATCGCCGCGCCGCCTGACGATGCGCGCCGCACGGCGCGCGATGGTGAACTAAGACGCGGTAGCGCCGGGAAAGCGGTATTTCAAATAAACGAGATTGGATGAATATTCCGGTGGGTTTGCGTTTTCCGGATAGCGCGGAATATAGGTAAACCCACGCTTTTCATACATGTTGAGCATGGCTGTGTTGCCCTTAACAGTGTCAACATAAACCTCGTTACAGCCCATGCGCGGCACTTCATCCATACGCATTTCAAACAGCTTACGGCCAAGGCCGGTGCCTTGGGCCTCGGGGCGCACGAACATGCGCTTTAGCTCAACAGCATCGGGTCGGATTTTGCGGATAACCCCGCAGCCCAGCAACTGCCCATCAGGGCCATGCGCCAGCAGGGTTCGGCCATCGGGTGGCAGATAATCGGACAAATGTTCAACACTCTCCGCTGCCATATCTGTGGCAGACAGTTGCGGGCCGCCAGCTTCGGCAAACATTTTCAGAATGATCTCAAAATAATCGACCAACAACGCCTCTAATGCGGGCTTGTCTGCAACGTCATCTACAAATGCGAGTTTGATATCCATGCACCACGCATAGCCCAGTTTGACATTAATGTCATCCGAGGGGTGAAAGTAACGTGGCCCCTTTTACAAAGCGACGCGGGGGCGTATAGGGCGGATATGACACAGAACCCGCCAAACCTCCGCCCCGACCTTGCCCCACGCGCCCGCATTAGCGAGCCTGCGCGCGAAGGCCAGCCCCGCATTGGCATGGTTAGCCTTGGCTGCCCAAAAGCGCTGGTGGATAGCGAACGTATCCTAACGCGCCTGCGGGCCGAAGGTTACGCCATTTCGCCCGATTATGCCGGGGCTGATGCGGTGATTGTGAACACCTGCGGTTTTCTGGATTCCGCCAAGGCCGAAAGCCTTGAAGCGATTGGCGAGGCTCTGGCCGAAAATGGCCGGGTGATTGTGACGGGCTGTTTGGGCGCCGAGCCGGAGTATATTACCGGGGCACATCCTTCGGTTTTGGCCGTCACTGGCCCGCACCAATATGAACAGGTGCTGGACGCCGTGCATAAGGCCGTGCCGCCCAGCCCCGACCCGTTTATTGACCTGCTGCCAGCCTCGGGCGTAACGCTGACGCCACGTCATTTCAGCTATCTCAAAATTTCCGAGGGCTGTAACCACAAGTGCAAATTCTGCATCATCCCCGATATGCGCGGCCGCCTGCAATCGCGCCCGGCCCATGCCGTGCTGCGTGAGGCGGAAAAGCTGGTTGAAGCGGGTGTTAAGGAATTGCTGGTCATCAGCCAAGACACCTCGGCCTATGGCGTTGATATTAAGCATGCAACCGAGCGTGGCCACCGCGCTCATATCACCGATTTGGCGCGTGATCTCGGCGGGCTCGGCGCTTGGGTGCGGCTGCATTATGTTTACCCTTATCCGCATGTGCGCGACCTGATCCCGCTGATGGCAGATGGGCTGGTGCTGCCCTATTTGGATATTCCGTTCCAGCACGCCCACCCCGAGGTGTTGCGCCGTATGGCCCGCCCCGCAGCGGCGGCCAAAACATTGGACGAAATCGCCCGTTGGCGCGATGTCTGCCCCGATATCACCCTGCGCAGCACCTTTATCGTCGGTTATCCGGGCGAGACAGAGGACGAATTTCAAACCCTGCTGGATTGGCTGGACGAAGCGCAGCTCGACCGGGTTGGCTGTTTCAAATACGAAAACGTGGCCGGTGCACGGTCTAACGCCCTGCCCGACCATGTGAGCGATGAGGTTAAGCAAGACCGTTGGGAACGGTTCATGGAGAAATCTCAGGATATTTCAGCCGCCAAACTGGCCGCCAAAGTTGGCCAGACAATGGATGTGATTGTGGACGAGGTTGACGGCGAAGGCGCCACCTGCCGCACCAAGGCTGACGCGCCGGAAATTGACGGCAACCTGTTCATTGATGAGGGTTTTGAAGGGTTGAACCCCGGTGACATCGTTCAGGTCGTGGTCGAAGAATCGAGTGAGTATGACCTATTCGGGCGGCTTACTGGCAGCAATTGAGATTGTTTATAATCCGCCGCGCGCATTGCGCCACATGGGCTTGGCGGGTTAATCTAACCACCGGAAACGGTGGGAGGGCGCCATGTTCACAATTGAAGATGAATTTGCGGCAACGAAAATTACGCTGATTGACGAAACCGACCCTGAAACCCATGCCGATGTGGTTATCGAAATTGCGGCTGAAGGCGTGCTCATTCGGCAATTCAACATCGAGGCGAACCTGCCGGATGAAATTACCCTGAGCCTGTCGCAATTGGCGGACCTAAAGGCCGCAATCAACCTGCCTGCCGGGTCTTATCAGCGGGCGGAATAGGGGCGCACCATTGGTGCGCCCCAAAATTTATTAATCGCCGTTAAACAGGCTGGCAAAGGCCAGAACTGCGTATCCACCCACAGCGATCCAAAATGCGTAAGCACTGACGGCTGGGATCATTATGAAGACGCTTACGACGGCCAATGCGACCATGATAAGCGAAATTAGGAACATCATTTTGTTTGGTGTTTTCAAGTTCATTGCTGTCTCCCTCGATAATCAGCCGGACCAGCATACACAATATTGTGAGTTTCCACAACAAATTGGGGTTTTGTGGATATTAACCACTCTAATATGTGGCAATAATGGAGTGTGTGGCTGGCGTGGCCAGTTTTTAAAGCAGCCCAATTAGCACAATCACCCAAACAACCCCGGCCACCAGCGCTGCTGCCATAACCCAAGCGCTGCCAAGGTCTTTCGCGATGCGCGATAGCTCGTGCCGCTCGGGGCCGATACGATCAATGGTTTTTTCAATGGCGGTATTGCCCAGCTCGGCCAGCAACACATTCAGCGAAAACCCGATGACCAGCGCGCGCTCTGCTGTACCAAGTGGCAGTACCAGTGCGGCTATTGTGGTCACGACATTGCACAAAAACCACCAGCGGAACGCCGCCTCGCTGCGCCAAATCTCGGCAAAGCCTGCGAGAGAATTGCGCCATGCCTGCTGTAGTCGCTTGGCCTCGTTGATGACTATGCGCATATGTCCCCCTGTTTTGCGGGCTATAATAACGCGCACCGTCCGCCGCGCCACATATTCCTGCCACCCCGCGCCGTGCTGCAACGCAAAACGCGCCTTGACTTGGCCGAGCCCACACGGTTCACATGGCGCCAAAGTTTGACTTTCGGAGGACGTATGAAAAAGACCTATCCGAGTGCCGCCGCCGCATTAGAAGGCGTGGTGTTTGACGGGATGACCATTGCAGCAGGCGGGTTTGGCCTGTGCGGCATACCCGAGCTGCTGATCGCCGCCTTGCGTGACACGGGCGTTAAAGACCTGACCGTGGCCAGCAATAA
>Ga0102815_10002465_pt1 | contig 11236 bp, 11 predicted proteins | sample ColrivemetaGS759_FD_79113 | JGI IMG/M metagenome (GOLD analysis project Ga0102815, IMG submission 79113) | Estuarine microbial communities from the Columbia River estuary - Ebb tide ETM metaG S.759 | ecosystem: Environmental > Aquatic > Marine > Intertidal zone > Estuary | place: USA: Columbia...
TTGGTTTCATCAGGGAACTCATTATCGACACGTGGTCTTTGTTGTATCTTTGTGACCTTCATCTGAATAAGATTTTTCAAAAAAAATTTGAAATTTTCAGATGAAAGTCTTTTTGTAACCCGGGGGTTTGTTTTATTACGAATTTCACGAATGGAGTCAGTGAATCAGCTTTCCGGAGAATTTGCCAAAGGTTGTTACCTCGCTCTCTGTAGAGACCACGTAGCCATCGTTAATCTTTTTATTGAAAAAAAACTCTTGTCCGCTAAGGACTGTGTGGATATCATGGCCCTCTTTTTGAAAGAGTGCCCTAACAACGTAGATTCTTCAGCTTTTAAACTCATTACTGAGTATACCGTTACTGAGCATTGCTGAATAAAGAACCAGAATGGACCGTTTGAGTATTTGGATGACATCGAAACCACTTCATATCCAATATCTCAAGTCGAGACTCATCCAATCCTTCCCGCCTGAAATGTTCACCCATAACTTTTGTATCATCGAAAACTATGCAAAGCGTAAAGATCAGATTTTCTTTGGTTTCATCAGGGAACTCATTATCGACACGTGGTCTTTGTTTTATCTTTGTAACCTTCATTATTAATTTTATATTACTTTAGAAACTTATTCAATTTGAAATTGAATAAGATTTTTCAAAATTATATTTTATTGAGAAAAATTCCCGAATTCACAAAACACAAAAGTATTGAGGGGTTGGCAAAAACACAGAATATGAAGAGGGATAAGGATTATAATGACATGCGACTAGAACAACACGTAAAGGGAATTCCTCATACTGGAGGAAAACCCTGTCCTTTTTGCACAGGAAAAAAAAATCTTGACAAAGCTCTTTCATCTAGAGAGAAGACTCTCAGAGCAAAAGCTGCAAACACCATCACAATGCGTCAGCAACAAATTGAAGAGAGAGATAGTCAGATCGTTCGCGAGAAAGAAGAGTTTGAAAGATGTGGTTACCTCGTTAAAGAGATCAGATTTGTCCCATGTAGGAATTATCCTGAAGGACATCGCGTTTTTAAGAGACGTCATTTTCGTCAAGCCAATGTGCTTGATGAAAAAAACGGGCAATGCGCATGTTCTTTTGAAAAGAACCCAAACGGATGTGGATTTTTTAACGCGTCGCCTTGCTATCTATTGCAAATGGACATAGCGGGATTTGAATTAGACGGCACTTTTCAAACAGATGTTCCCAGTGACACCTATTTAAACGGGGACACGTGCTACAAACTGAATACAAATGACAAGGGGTGGCGCTTTAGAAGCATGATGTCTTATATTGTTAGCACAAAAAATAGCAACAAGCAAACATGCGATGAAGATGTGAACTTCATCAATAATTCGGATTTTCACATATATATTTCCAACGGTGTCGTGAGACGGAGACTGATAGCTCATGCAACTGCATACAATAACGGAGACATGAGTTTCACTCTGCTTGTATCAGTCGAGTATGATGGATATGAAATGTTGGAATAAACTACAAGTTGTTACTTAAAAAAAATTGATGAATTCAATCCTGGTTTACAATGTACGTTTTGGGAGTCAGTGAATCAGCTTTCCGGAGAATTTGCCAAAGGTTGTTACCTCGCTCTCTGTAGAGACCACGTAGCCATCGTTAATGTTTTTATTGAAAAAAAACTCTTGTCCGCTTTTAAACTCATTACTGAGTATACCGTTACTGAGCATTGCTGAATAAAGAACCAGAACGTGGCTTAGCATTTAAGTTTGTAAAAACGTGTTTAACCTTTTATTAATACGTTTTTTTTGATGTTTTAAGAAGACTCAATTTCAAATTGAGTTTTTCAAATAAAAGATTTTTTTCAATTTTTTACAAAGAAAAAAAGATGGAAGAGGGTCAGATCACTCCTCAAAAGGAAACTCCTGAAGTCGTTGAGACACCACCTGCTCCGATGAAGAAGCGTCAACGGGATGATGAAGAAGAAGAACTTTCTGACAAAACTCCCAAAACTGAAAACAGCGACCGCACCCCTCCCACTCTCCCTTGGGAGGATGAAGAACTGGGGGGTATCCTTTCGCAAGAACATGCTCATGTTCCGCTGCCACCTTTTGATGTCAGATTGGCTGAAGAAGGAATGAGAGAAGAGCAGCGAAAACGTGCTTCTGACTTGTCATCTGGTTCAAGAGCACTCATTGCTGTTGCTGACATTTATCTATCGGCCAAAGTTAAGAAAGCGTTTGGCAAAGAGACTATTTCGGCACTTTTCACACTAGTTCAAACTGGTGACATTTTCGAACACAGTTTCGAAGAGTGCTACTTAAAGCGTTTTTTTATGTCCTCTGGAGATGAATTTTCTCTCGAGGCAGATCAAGAAACCATTGAACTGATCCGCACAAAACTGGATGATGATGTGCGCCAGCGTCTGGTGCAACTTGGATGCGATCTTTTGAAAGAAATGAATCAATAAAAGAAATTATTTTGGATTCTTTGGAATTCGCTACGTCTTTTATCAATTTTGTATTTTTTTATTTCGTTTCGTTTGTTCATAATAAGGTTCAGTTGCCATGGCATAGGTTTTAGTCCCTCGATTACACTCAAACAAGCACGTATGACTTGAATATCTTTGTCCAAGAATTCTCTTTCCTCTAAGTCATCTTCATCTTGAACATTGTAGTGTACGAGAACATCCCGTAAGCATATTTCTGCTACCTTTTTTGTTTCCTTATTTCGAATACGATTCCACTCGATATCTTTCAACCCAGCTCTACTTTCCTTTTCCTTGGCTGGCACATTGTGATATGTTGATTTTGTTTCATCGAAGTTCAGTACTTTCTCCATGTTTTATTTAAATGTAGAAGATTAAAATCTGTTGATGGCACCGATGATTGAACAGTTTTGGTAGTTCGCTGGTAAATATTGGGGAAGAAATAACATCCACAGTCCACCATTTGGGTAAAGTCTAATTCTTCGCCTTTATTAAAAAGGTTTTTTTATTATTTCTCCCCCGTCTTCCAGCGCATCCTTTTTTGGTAATAACATTATATCAGGAGTTCCTCTCCATACCCAATTGTCTGGCAAGTGTTTTTCCAATGCATTCATGACTATTTCCATAGAAACATTCGAAAAGCTTTCAAACCTGTCGTTTTCACTTTCATACTCGCATATCAAACTTATCACCATCTTTCTAAAAGTTGTTGCAGTTTTTGTCGAGCCACCACACTCAATCAGAACATAAACCTTTTGATCCGCCCCACTCATTCCTTTTTTCCCTAGTACTTTCTCCATGTTTTATTTAAATGTAGAAGATTAGAATCAATAAATTGAGAAGTCGTAAAATTTATTTCGTTTCGTTTGTTCATAATAAGATTTTAATTCAGAAATTCTCCTAATGTATTTAAAGCAATCTGTTGATGGCACCGATGATTGAACAGTTTTGGTAGTTCGCTGGTAAATATTGGGGAAGAAATAACATCCACAGTCCACCATTTGGGTAAGTAACCATTGCACAAGTTGCGGCAAGTGTCATGAAAGCCAACAAAAAGTACCTAAAAAAAACGTTAGTTGTTTTTACGGAAAAGTGTTCACGACGTATACCCGGGCTTTTGCTGAACGTAGTGTGGATCTTGACAGATTTTCAAAAGTCGGGTCTTATCGGCGTGATAATCTATAATGGAAGAGATAAACCCAAGTAATCCCATTAGTGGGAACACGAACATTCCAATGTAGATAATGAACTGACGAAAGACTACACCAAGGAGTTGGTGTGCCAAATTAAATTCTGGCTTTTGAATTACTCTGCAGCACAGAACTCGATAAAACATTTTTTGCAGAAAAGGCAGTGCAATTTGTGCTAGCAAAGTGATTAGGAATGTATCTATCAAGACTGTGAAAAGGAACTTGGTCGCGCCCATGAGACATCCCCCATTTTCATCTCCAAGCATCACTGCAGTTAGAATGAACATCACTGTTGTGGTTCCGATTTTCACACCAATCAATTTTGCTGCTTGACTAATGTTAAATCTTCCCCACGTCTTGTTGTATTCTAATCTCGTAATGTAAAAGGATAAACGATTCCAAATCATATTTGCAATGACAAATGCAAAGGAAACTACTAAACTCATCAATACATCTGGTGTTAACCCATAATAGTTATTTTGCTCTAAGGTTGATACGTGGTACTGTGCATAGATGAGACCATAGATCATTGCATTAGTAAGGGCGAAAACAAACAATGTTATCGTTGCACTTAGAAAGTAGTTGTTTTCCTTGTCAATATTCTCATAAATAAGATTGCTATGAGGCATTTCTGCAATGTAGATTGTCCCTAATGGTGAAGTCCGTCTGTTTTTCTCATACATCATATACACGGGTCCGACAACAAACCAGCTGAAGAATGCAATCACATTGGTCCAAAACCAGTATGTGTCACTCTCTGGTCGAAGGTAGTTGTAAACAAAGAAGTCACTCATAGAAAAAGGCCAATCCTTTTGTTGTAAAAATAAAATCCACGAAATCATACCACACACCGCTAAAACGGCATTGGACAAGATGACAAACTTTAAAAAGGAAAAGTACAGTCTAATGCCTGGTCCATAAGTTCTTTCGATCGCATAGAGTGAAGTACAACAGCACGGCTCTTTATGAGAACGTGAGAAACTTCTCGATAAGGGGCGCTCTACGTAAGGTTGCCCATTTTTGGTGTATTTAATGATCCCCTCTTGATGATTCATAATTAAAAAATTACTGTTGAGGAACTCTTTTAATAATGTTTTGAATTCTTGTTTTTTGATCATTATCAGGGAGTGATTCCAGAAAATTGATATATTCTAAATCAATGTTTATGCCTTTATAGAAATAAAGGAAAATGAATGCTTGAGAATTCTGCACACCCTGAATGGTTTTATGTGGATATGCAACATTTTCGTATTTCTCGTATAGTTGATTTAAAGAAAAACAAGATTCTGTTGAAAAATTACGCATCAAGTAATCCAAAAGTTCCGGGCATGGAGTTTCAAAGAGAAAATCATATAAATAATGTTCCAAAATAGGTGTATTGGCACCATAAAGATTTGTAATAAAGGTTAATCCGTGATCTTCTTGCACATTGATAAGTTCTTTCAATCTTGTAATACCATATTGATTAGCTAATTGAAGTATATCACCTCGATATCCTGGAACTTGAAACATTTCGTCCATTAATTGTTTTGTCATGTTTTGGACTTGAAAGATTTCGTCATGAGAGCATTCTAAATAATTGCCCATTGTAAACCAAACCAGATTGTATACTAATTCTGTAGTCGGAGAACCAATATGTTGTAGGAATCTTTTAATAAAAAACGTAGACACACGTGGCGTTTGTTGTCTGATGAATTGAGCTTTATTCTGCCCAAGTTGTAGCCGAATATGTGTTATTTTTCTCCAATTTATAGGAGATATTCTTGTTTGTTTGAAAAACCGATATAGCATTTTATTAGCAAACTTTTCAGAGAATTTGCACTTACCTTCCGCCAAAATATTTTCAATGTAAAAAAACACATGGTAATTCAGGTGTCGCATAGCATGATACTGTAATAGCGCCAAATATTTTGGTTTACTTTTCAGCTGGTCTATTTTCTTTCTCATGTCCGTATTGAACACAAGTGCTGTAATAAGTCTTTCAATTTTCTGATCTGTCCGTTTCATACTTAAAAACGCCACAACAGATGATCTTTTATTTTTATATGCCATTTCTAACATATTATCAATTTGAGACTGATTTTCCATTTTGGAAACAACCCTTTTACAAAAATTGACAGGACCACGCACAAGAAAACGATGAATCGTATGTATATGATGAGGTGAACTGTAGTTTAACCAAAATACAATAGCGTCTAAATTCTTTGCATCAATATAATCCAAGGGATCATCATTTTGAAAGTATTTTGCTCTCGACTTATGGAAGTTGGATACGGATTTCATAATATTTCGAGATGAAAGCATAAGGTTTTGAACATCTCTTGGTTCTAGATAATTCAAAATAATTTCATTCCAAACATTCTTTTGAGAAAAAAGTCGATCCATTTTATGTTATGTACAAAAAACAATTAAATTTAAAGGTTGCGTGACTTATAAAAAAGTTACTAAATGACTAAGATTATCAATCTTCTGAGTGGACCATCAAGTGGTAAATCGACGCTAGCAGCAGAACTCTTTGTCTACATGAAAAAACAAAATCGTAATGTTGAATACTTACAGGAGTACGCTAAAAAACTTGTCTGGACAAAAAAGTTTGATATTCTCAACAACCAACACTTAGTGTCATACAAGTTCTATGAATCTATTCGAGCAATTGGATCTGTAGATGAGATTGAGTTCGTAATTTTAGATAGCTCACTATTGAATGGGTTGTGGTATAACAGAAATAATTTAGACAATCTTTCGAACATTGAAAAAACAGAGGCTTTTATTCTTCAATGCTTTAATGAATTTGAAAATATCAGTTTCTTCATCAATCGTGGGCAGAAACAAGTCTATAATCATAATGGGCGCATAGAAACCGAACAGCAAGCACAAGCAATAGATAGTGGAATTCGGAATATTCTAAACCATCACAAAGTGGAATATCATGACATTTACATTGACTCCGATGATCCAATAGCTGATATTATGAAAATCATTGGGTGATTAGATACGTTTATTCATATCATTATCTATACCGTTCATGCGACAATAAAAGAAATTCTTGGTAGCAATATATCCTTCGTGTACCAATAACATTTTTTTGTCATTATCAATGTGGAAATCTAGAGAACTAATATCGTGTGTATTTATGCAAACTGTACGATTCCAATAGTTACCTCTAATATATCCTCTCTCTATTTGAATCAACATTGCATTCAAAAAAGCTTTTGCGTAGTCTATAGGACCACCAATAGGTGTATCTTGATGATAAATCAAACTGTCGGCTTTTTCGCTTTCAGTCATCAGCTTCAACCCGATCGTTGTTGAATTCTTTGTCTGTTCATCCGTGACATCGGGATCACCTATGCATTTCCCATCAAAGCAATAAATAGGAAAGTTATTAAGTACCCCACCGTCTACCAACAAATCATCTTGATATTTGACTGCTTTCCAAAACAGGGGGATACTCATTGAAGCGCGTACGGCAAAAGCAACTGGCATGTTTGCAAAGTCAGGATTATGTCTGTTAAAGTAGAAAGTCTTTGCTTTATTAAGGCACGTGCCAGTGATTACCAATGTGGTTCCATACTGTTCGTAAATCTGCTGAAATGTAATATCAGCATTCCCCGTCTTCTCTTTCAATAAATTGGCGAACCACTTATAGAATGCATCCCCTTTATAGATTCCATATTGTGTCAACAATCTGAGAAGATCTAGTACAACACCCCAACTGTCATCTTTGAACTTATCAAAGTCAGTTCTTTGAAGGACATCTATGATTTCTTGCGATGTAAATCCAATTGCTACTGCTGTAGCCACAATTGCACCTGCACTGCTACCTGCAAAACTTTTTATTTGTTGTAAAATTTTGTGTTCCTCCAAAAATCTTAAGGAACCTCCAAAAGCAATTCCGCGGACACCCCCACCTTCAAATACAAGCTTATCGACATCTTTGGCATTAGCCAATACCTCCTCCTTGGATAGCACACAATTTTCGATTTGGAGCTTAATATCATCATAAGTAGCATCATCTGCAAAGCCGCAACATTCTTCTACGCAATGAGCATCCATTAGAAGTGTCGAATCTTTACTTCCTTCAATTTCTTCCATTTTATTCTTTTAGTTGATATTTTTATTATTTTAAGATGAGATACTACACCATGTGTAAGCATTTTCAAATAATAAGATCCACGGAGTAAACTCATCAACAGGACCATAAGGAAGTTGCCATCCCTTGAAACATCTTTCAGGATAAATACACACTGTCACCAGTACAAAAGTGAAGTGTCTTTCTCATTTGCCCCTAAAAATAAATTAAATTTTTAATAGGACTTACTTTTTTTTCTTCAAAGTAATATCTAAGTGTGATCAAAAAAAAAGAATATAAATATGAGTGACCATCGCCGCAAATTATCTCAAAGAGGAGGAAAAAATCGATGTAGTTACAAGAAAAATGATAAGACTAAGAAAAACAAAACCGATAAGATTGAGAATCGAAAGTATGCCTGTAACTATGGAAATATTAAGGCACAGAGATGTCCTGGGTATATTGCAGGTCGTAACGGAAAAAGATATTCATTCACATGGAATTCTATTGGGACTGAGCCCGAAGGGGAAGATTGGACTGGTAAATCGGGGACTAGACTTCACTATCAACTGAACGGGGGACCAGCACCTGGGCAAACAAATAAAGAGATTGAACGTAAAAGAGGTAATGATACACAATGTCTTCCTCGATACGAGGATGCCACAGACAAGAGTAAAAAATGGATCATACCAGACGATGACGATAACAAACACTGGAAAGAACCAAACTTTTACTGTGAAGAATATAAATCAGTGCGTGGTTGTGCATCTGATCCGAAAAAACGAAGTAAAAAGAAAAGTGGGACATTAAGAGAAGAAGTTCGAAAACAACAATCCGAAAGATCATCCAGCGATACAGATGATGAAAATATCAAAAAGATTAAAAAGACAATAGATGGCGAAAGACGCAGTTTTTACATACATGATAATGAATATCTCGAGGTTATTCAGGTACAAGACGGTCCTCGTCGCGGCCAACTCGGACTTTTTGCAAAGGAAGATATTCCAAAAGACCATACCTTTCCATACATAGGCACTGTGGTGAGAAAAGCTCCTAAGAATGACAAATACATTTTTACGGCAGATGATAAGACGATAATCGATGGAAATCCGCTAAAGGCAACTAGTAAGAAAAAAGCCGTTAGTTTAGTTGTTTTTGCTAATGAACCATCGATCGTCGAACAGCCGAATGAACCATCGATCGTCGAACAGCCGAATGCTATATTTGAAGGAGACGAGGATCGCGTGTACCTGAAAACTACAGAGATAATCAAGAAAAATCAAGAAATATTAGTGTGTTATGGCGATTCATATGAAAATCGCGGCTATAAAACCAGTTGCACCCAGTCTCAAACGAGTTCTTCTAAGAGTTCTTCTAAATCGAAATCACCAGTCAAACAGGGTTCTTACATAGATTTGATTGCTGACGATGATTTAAATTTAAATTTTGGGCAGGATAATTTATTAGTACAGGAAGAAGATGATCCTTTATCTTTTTTATATGATAAAGAGCAGAATAAGGAACTTAAATTAGATAAATTCCAAAAGAACATGATTGATCTTTTACTTAAGAATTACCAAGAGTTTATAACATTTTTGGATGAGAAATGGCCAGAGGTACGCAAATTGCAGCGTCAAGATTTAAAGCGAGATAATGAAAATCGATTTTGGTCAGACAAAGAGTGGGCAGAGTTTCTAACAGTTTTAAACGGAATTATCCATCTTAAAGATAAATCGGAGAAAGAATTGATAGCCCTTAATGAACTTCAACTATCTATTGAAGATAATGGGAATGACAATATCTATTTAGTTCTTGAATATGCGGATCGTATATTTGGTCCTGCACACAATTTGCTCGAAGAAGGTATCGAAATCCCTGACCTTGCAGAACTTGCCTCAGTAAAATATGGATCATCGGATGGGGAATAACAGGATTATAATGTCTTCCTTTCTTCTTCTGGGGACTTAAAGTTTAAGTTTAAGTAACAATCCAATTATCGTTATCTTCACACCATTTTGGAACAGTCCACCACATATCAGGTGGCGTATACTTTACACCTTTAGAATACAAGGCTGCCAAGTAGCTGAAAGAACTCTTCGACATGATAAGTACATCAGCGAATACCATGGTCTTGAAAGCTTCAAAACTGCTAATTATGTGTTCTTCCTTTTTCTTGAACACTCCTGTTTTTGGTCTGACATACACATTACCGGGGTGCTGTCGCCTATTGAGAAGATGTTGATTACGAGATATTCCCATACCAACAGTCGGTTGACTTCTGATATTGCTATTCTTCTTCATGTTATTACTTCTCAAATTAGTACTAGGCGGGGATAATACCCATTCAATTTTAGCAGAAAACTTCTCAGTAAAAACCTTAAAGTCACATTGTTCTCCTTCGGATACAATCTGAAACATAGTGTCATTGGGTGATTGTTTCAAGATATCTTCCATCTTTTCGATGTAATACTCAAAGTCTAACCATCTCTTCGGGTCCTTGATATCACCTCGGCGAATATGTACTGCAACCATACGTTTACCAAGTGTTTTCCTCTCAGGTGGTGTGACATTGAAGTAAAAACGGTCACGAAGTCCATCTATTGTTGTTTTCCAAGCTTCGATAACCGGGGCTTGCTCTCTGAATTTATCTGTAAAACTATGTGAATCTCGAAAAGTATACAAATAACCTCGAGCAAAGTTCGAAGATACCAGGCAATTGACAATGTTATGCTTAGTAAGATTTTCAATATGAGGATAACGATTGACAGGGGGCGCGCCTCCAGATATTTGCAAAGAATTTTCCCATTCTTCGCGGAAAACGTTGTACTTCATGTGATTGTCACAATGCTCCAAGTGGTCCAACGGATAGTGTGCGTATTCTTGTCCCAGTGCCAATGCCATAACTTTTGTTGTGATTTTCCCTAATGCCTGAGAACCCACTCCGTCTGCTCTACCACCACATGTGAAAGCAATTTTATAGTTTTCTCCTAATCGCCGTAATAATTGGGTATGTATCCTTTCAAACATAGATTCGGGAGAATTCTTAATTTTAGTTAGAATTTCTTCCGAGTGTTGTGGTTGTGGTTCGATTTCGGCGTCATTGAAAAGAGATGAATCTATATTAAGATGTTGTTGAAGTTGGTCCTTTTCAGGAAGAGGTTCTCTCTCAATATATAGGAATGGAAATTCGCGCGATGATAAAACTTCCATAGTTGAAAACTCTACTTAGAAAAAAAAACCGAAAGGAGTGCGTTGATGTTACTCTTTATTGTGAATATCAAAGACGGCCGGATATCTGAAAAAAGAGACATGGATATTCCCAAACTCATCTCTTTTTGTGAAAGTTTCAGGATAAATGCCATTTTGTGTGTTGTACTCCCGAATCTTTTGCACAACATCCTGCACATCTTTTGCATGATCGCATAAATATTGCAGATCAGATTGAGCTTCCATCACAATTCCCATAAAATTTCGAAACTTATACGCGTACACCAAATAATCTGATTCTGGCAAAA